>Ga0302322_100005986_pt1 | contig 10732 bp, 3 predicted proteins | sample Fen_T0_2_FD_203757 | JGI IMG/M metagenome (GOLD analysis project Ga0302322, IMG submission 203757) | Peat permafrost microbial communities from Stordalen Mire near Abisko, Sweden - Fen_T0_2 | ecosystem: Environmental > Terrestrial > Soil > Wetlands > Permafrost | place: Sweden: Abisko... | reverse complement strand
GCGCGTATCAAAGTCATCGGTGTAGGCGGTTCCGGCGGAAACGCCATCAACACCATGATCCATTTCGGCCTCGAAGGCGTCGAGTTCATCACGGTGAACACGGACGCGCAGGCCCTGAATTCCAATTCAGCCGCCGAAAAGATCGCAATCGGTCAAAACGTGACCCGCGGCCTCGGTGCCGGCGCAGATCCAGAGCGCGGTCGCAAGGCTGCCCTGGAAGACGTGCAAAGACTCAAAGACATCGTATCGGGCGCCGACATGGTGTTCGTCACCGCCGGTATGGGCGGCGGCACGGGCACCGGTGCAGCGCCGGTGATCGCCCAGCTCGCGCGAGAAGCGGGCGCGCTCACGGTCGGCGTCGTGACCAAGCCCTTCGTCTTCGAAGGGCGTCAGCGCTCGCGTCGTGCCGAAGCGGGTTTGGCCGCTTTGAGCGAGCACGTCGACACGCTGATCACGATCCCGAACGAAAAGCTGATGATGCTCGCAGACGACGACTTGACGTTCGTCGAAGCATTCCGCAAAGCCGACGAAGTCTTGTTCCAGGCCGTACGCGGGATCAGCGACCTAATCACCTTGGACGGCATCGTGAACGTCGACTTTGCCGACGTTCGGACCGTCATGGCAGGCATGGGCCGCGCGTTGATGGGCACGGGCTGCGCGAAGGGCGAGGGACGTGCTCGTCTCGCCGCGGAGCAAGCGGTGCAATCACCGCTGCTCGACAACATCTCGGTTCACGGCGCGACTGGCGTGCTGATCAACGTGGTTGGCGGACCGGACATGAAGATGAAGGAGATCCAGGAGGCGGCTTCGCTCATTCAAGAGCAGGCTCACGAGGATGCGAACATCATCTTTGGTGCGAGCATCGACGAGAACATGGCCGACACCTTGAAGGTGACGGTCATCGCCACGGGCTTCCAGCACGCGAACGAGGAGATGCCGGTGGAGGTGGCTCGTCGCGCCACGGTGGTTCGTCCGGAGGCGCGTGAGAGCGCTGCTCCTTCCGTCGCTCGCTCGCAGGTTCCGGCGCGCCTCGAATCGCCCGTGCCGGCATACTCGACGCGCCGTCCGCAAGCGCCGTCGATTGCGACCACTGCGGGTAGCCGCGATCCGCAGATGTCGCTCCCGGTGCGCGAGCGCATCACTTTCCCGTCCAATATGGATACGGATTGGGATGTGCCGGCGTTTCAGCGTCGCGCCGGTGGCTGATTCTCGATTCTAAGAGCTTGGTGTAGCGGCGCGTTCCTCCCACGCGCCGGTGCACTTCTGTCTGGGTATGTTGAAGGCCCCGGGTCCCAGTGTGGGGACCTGGGGTTTTCTTTGTCGGGGGGGCGCAAGAGAGTTGGGCTTTCCTAAAGCCAAGGTCGATAGTTCGATTCTTGCCGGGGGCGCCAATCTACGACGTGTGCAAGAACTTCCCCCTTGGTGGCTTCGGGAGGCGTCGAGCCTGACGCAGACATCATGGCGAGAGCAGCGCCCGCGCGTGCTTCGATGATGATCTCGTCCTCACCGACGACGATGTGGTCGACGAGATTTTGCAGGTAGACGCGGGCAGTTGCGCGGTTACCCCCAAGGAACGCCTCGCGAAGTCGAGCCTGGAACCGCTGGATGGTCTCGGGCTTGTACAGGTAGGGCGGCACCGAGTGCATAGGCTTGAGCTTGGCCAGCGTGCGCACGACCTCGTCGCGCTTGGCCTTGAGCTCACGGAGGCGTTCGGCGCCAACATCGCCGAGCTCAGAGTCCGTTTCGATGCGCTCGTATCAGCGCTCGAGGCGCTTGCTGGTTCGGGTCGAGCTTGCCGGAGCTTTCGAGCTGGCAGCTATCGCCGCAAAGCGAGCACCGGAGCAGCCCCGCCAGGAACTGCGGGCTGGAGGGCAAGCGGCCAGAGTTCCGGCCAGGGTCGCGGCGCAGCCGCAGGTCTTGCACCATTTGAAAGATCTCGTCGTCGACAATGCGCTCGACGGCGATCGGGATCCACTCGCTCTCGGGTCGGATGCAGTTGCCGCGGGAATCGAGCCGGCCCCAGTTGTACGTCCCAACGACCCCGGTGTCACTGACCAGCCTCAGCACCAGATCGCGAGTCCAGAGGCGCTTGCGATAGAGCAGGCCGCGTTGGTTCATGTGGCGGGCGGTCGACTTCGCGCCGCTGCCCGCTGGGTATTGGCGAAAAACCTCGCGCACGAGCTCCGCTTCAGTCGGCTCGATGACGAGCTTGTTTTTCTGTCCGGCGGAGGTAGCAGTCTTCTCGACGCGAAAGCCAAAGGGCGGTCTGGAGCCATTAAAGTAGCCTTGGCGCGCGTTTTCGGCCATCCCGGCGCGCGTGCGCACGCCTGTGTCATCGCGTCACGCGTGCGCAGACACGCGGCGAGCGCGGATTGCAATTCAGCTCACGACAAATGGCCTGTCTGCGAATCGAAAAGCACACGGCTGATCAGCAAACGTCTTTCCCGCGCTCGTGTGCGTCGTTCCGCCGCCAGGGATCGAGCGTCCGAGCTTGGGCCTTGCCCCTTCGTTCCTCACCAACTCCTCACCCACGACCGCCGCTCGAGTGTCGCTTGCCGCCAGTGCCTGCGCTTCGTCCTGAGTTTCCGGCTTCGGACGGGGCCGCACCTTCCCGCGCTTGCCAAGCCCGCGGAGGGCGTGCAGTCTAGCGCACTGGCTGAGGTCGAGGGTCCCTTGGAGTAGGTTGGGGCGTAATGCGATGAAGCAGTCCGCGACGCGAGATCCAGTGCAAGCGCGGGCGTCCGATTTAGCGCCGCGCGCGCGGCGCCACGACGCTACAGCGCAGCAGCGCCTTCGCCTGCCAGCGACTGAGCTCGGCTCCACGCTCGATCGACTGCTCGAACTCGGGGACGCGGAGGACGCGCCGCTCGTGCCCGCCTCGCCTCAGGTCTCGGTTCAAGAGACGCCGCGCTACCGTGCACCAAGGGCACTCGGTGCACGGAGGCTTGGACCACGCGCACAGCGGGCAGTCGGCGCGACGCGACGCGCGACGCAAAGCGCGGCTCGAAGCGGTCACGCCGCTACCAAAGCTGATTTGCCCGCGGCCGCCACGGTGCCGGCACGCGCCGCCGACGCCGAAGCGCGGCCGGCAGCCAGCTACGACCGGCCCTTTGCGCGCGGCCCGCCAGCCAGCGCCCCCCAGCTCGAACGAGAAGCGGAAATGTGGGTGGCCTGCCTGCGCGGCGGAGTTCTACCCGCGGAAGCGATCGTCCATCGCGCGCCCCGATCACGCCGGCCGCCTGCGCTCGGGATGGGCGAGCCGCTGCCTGCAAACATCCGTGCTCAGGTCGAGGGGATGTTTGGGGTCGAGCTCGACGCGATTCGCGTGCACAGCGGGGATGCGGCGCAGGGTCTCCTGGAGCGTGAGTGCGCCACAGGGTTGTCGTTCGGCACGGAAGTTTTGCTTGCCGGCGAGGCCAGCGACCCCGCTCTAAAGCCCGTGTTGCTGCACGAGATCGTGCACGTGCTGCAGCAGACCGCCACCCTGGACCAGAACGGCGCTTGGCGCTGTACCCGCGGTTTCGGCGCCGGTCCGGCACAGCCTTTTACGAAACCCTCGTTTTCAGCGGCGCCACCGGCAATCGGCGAGCTGCTCGATGATCACGCGGCGTTGAGCGCAGCCGACGCCAGCGTCGTCAGCGCCGTCTCGGCGTTGCGCGGCGCTTTGGCTGCGCCGAGCACGACGCCTACGGCCGTTCCCAGTGCCGTCGCCCTCGTGCTGAAGTCTGCGAAGAGCGGCAGCGCTTCGGATGCGCTCGCGTCCCTGGCTTACGATCTTTCGAAGCAGCAAGGACGCTACGTCGATGCGCTCGGCCTGCTCGATGCACGCCCCGGGCTGACCACGACATTCCACGACGAGGGCATGATTGTGGCAGCTCGCAAGCGTAAGTCGACCGCGAGCGGAAACGTGCCGGCGCGGCTTTCTGAGTGGGCCTGGGTAGACGCGACCTGGCGCGCGCATCCGAAGTTGCAACGCGCCGGCCCCAAGGCGTTCCTTGCGTCCCTGCTGCGTCCCCTGCTCGAGGAGCGACTCGTACTCGAACAGAGCCTGGCCGAGATGATCTTGCCGCTGCCGAGCGGCGCTGCCCCCGGCACGAAACCCGCGACCCAGCTATTCGAGCCGTGGATCACGGCCGAACTCGCCGCGACCACGGGCAAACATCTCGATCACGAGCTCTACCTGATGACCGCCTTCGCGGTCGGCGAATTCGACAATCTGCGTCGCGCGATGCTGAACATCGCAGCGTCGCAGGCGAAGGGACTGGTCGACGCGGGCCGGCAGCGGGCGCTGGTCTCTGGTGTGGTGGAGTTGATGTTTCAGGCGCGCAGCGGGGCCTTCGCGTTGGAACGAAAGAACGAAAAGGAAAAGAAGGATCACCTCGCCGGCGCTTCCTCCGAAGATTTGCGACTGATCCGAGAATCCGAGACCGATGATCCGCTGCTCGCAGTGCTCGTTGCGCTCTATGCCGGAGAGATCGCGCAGGCGACAGGTGCTGCGCGGCAGGCTTGGCAGGCTGCTGTTCAAGCGCTCACGTTGGCCTCGATCAAGAACCGCTTGGACGTGCTCGACCAGAGCGTGGGGGACTTTCTGAGCTTCGTGAGGCGCGCGCCCGAGCTGGCGAAATTCCGCAGCAAGTACCTCGATATCGTGAGCAGGATGCTGGCGAACTCCGGGGAAGACAAGGACCGCATTCCGCCGCGCGCGGAGTATGCGGCGCGCGTCAACTCGCTCGGCCTCGAGCTTCGCCAACTAGATGCGGACGAGATCGAACCGGCCTTGCTTGCCAACGCCGCCAGCATTCGAGACGAAATCGTCGCCGGCCGTGATTGGAAACAGAAGGTTCCGCTCGAACTCTTGGCCGCGCGCGTGTTCGCGCAGCGCGTGACTCGCTGGTTACGCGAACAAATCAGCAGCTACAACGCAGCTGAAGACGCGACTCGTGAGCAGGCTCAGCACAAGCAGTCCGTGACCGCGCTGGAAGCGACGACTGAGTACAAGAAGCTCGAGCCGGCCAAGAAGAAAGCGTGGCTCGAGGGGCTGTCTTACGCGGCGGACTATCGCGCCAAGCATCGAATCGAGCTGGCGCGCCTGCTCGATTCGGTCGCCACCCGCATGAGCTGGAGCGAGCTCAGCGCCGCGCTCGACCCCGTCTTGGTGGCGCCCGCGCTCGATCTGTCGGCGCCAGGCGACCTGCTCGCCCGCGCGCTCATTCTAACGGGCGACTGGAGCAAATCCGACGTCACCTTCGACCGAATTCTGAACGACATCAATCCTCACGCCATGCTCCAGGGACTCGAGCCGCTCAGCGTGCTCGACGTCTATCACTTCTTGAGGACTCTGGACTTTGCTGCGACGAGCGCGTCGATCCAGGCGAAACTCAAGCCGGGTGGGACGTATCTGGACGCGGCCGGCAACCCGCGTACCGATCTCGCTCCCGATCAGACCATTCCCTACGCGCTCGATCGAGAGCGGAAGCAGCGTTTGATGCCGGAGCGCTGGACGCTGTCCGGGGTCGACTTTGCGGGTGATGCCGAGCAGTACCGACTCTTGATCTTCGCCCACCCGAAGACCCGGGTCGTGCTGCTGAACGAAGAGAACGCAGGTCGTACCCAGGCACTCACGACCACGGGCAAGACCGACCCCGCGTTGCTCTGGTTCTTGCCGCCATTTGCGGCGCTGTTCAGCCGCTTGCGCAAGGATCCGGCGATCGACGGCTTCCTGCGAAAATACTCGGCAGCGGCGGCGGCGCTCACGGCGAAGGCGGCGGGCAAGCCGCTCGATTCCAGCAGCGAAGCGCCGCCGCTGCCGGCGATGAACGACGGCGAATGGTCCGATCTCTTCCTGAAGGCCCTGCTCGACCAGCAGAAACAGGCGAAAGCGCTGCGCGCAAAAGCGAAACCAGGGACGCAGCCGAAGGCGGACGAGGAGGAGCCACCGACCGCGCTCGAGCTGGCTGTGGCAGCCACCTCAGGCCAGCTGAAAACGGAATACGACCAGGCGTACCAAAAGCTGATCGCCGACTATCGCGCGGAGGCGATCGTGACCCGGAAGTACTACACCGAGGTCTGGCTGCGTCCGCTGGTGCAAAAGACCAAGGGCTCATGGTCTGACAGCATCGACATCCGCGGACAAAAGTCGACGCTGCGCGTCGACGTCCCCGAGCGCCTGCTCGGACTGATGATCGAGGCCAGCATTCGGCTCGCGCCCTATAAAGATCAGGCCGCGCACGTGATGGCGATGATGGCTTCGCTCGCGCCAGATTTGAAGGACAACTGGTCGTCGATCACGGATTACGCGATGTTCGTCAAATGGAAGCCGATCATCGAGCATGCGATGTCCGTGATTCAGAGTCCGAGCAGCGCAGTGCTCAAGAATTCGAAGGATGAGGACCTCGGCTCGACGACGCTCAACGACGTGCAGGACAACGCAGAGCGAGCCGCGCAATCGAGCAACCTGGCCGATTTGCAGGCGCTGAACGCCAGCTGGGTGAAGAGCGTGCGGGCCATCGTGCGCGACTTCGGGGTCAGCGGCGGAAAGGGCACCAGCAAGGCTCCGCGCGGCTACGTACAACCGACCAGTGGCGGCAACTCCGTGCTTGCCGGCAAGGGCGAAGCGTCGGTATTCCAGATCGACGGCATCCCGTACGCGCTGATCGACGTCTACGAGGACTTCACCTACTTCCATTCGTACCGACCAGATTCACCGCTCGGCCAACGCGATGCTTCGGGCAAGGTGACTCGAGATCCGGCGGACGACGCTTCCATGTTGTTCCTTGGCAGCGGCTCCGCGCAGCGGGAGATCCCCGCGTTCGAGCAGCACCGCACCATGCCGTTGTTCAAGTACAAGCGCGACGGCGTGCCGAAGGTCGTGCTCGCGAACGACGATCAAGCGCTCGCCGAGTTCTCGCTCGCAGTCGCGTTGCACAGTAACCTGGTGAGCCTAGAAGCGCTCGCCGACGCGCTAGAGACCGCTGCCGGCGTGATCATGGACGCGCTCGAGTTGATCCCCGGTGCCGGACAGGCCATCGCCGCTGCGCGGATCGCGACCGCGGTGCTCTCGTTCATGTCGGGCGGGCAGTTCGACGCGTTGATGAAGATTTTGCACAATCCGAGGGAAGAGCTGGAGAAGGGTTACACTTTCCTCAAAGACAGGATCTTCAACGTCGAGCACCTGTGGGAGTTCCTGCTGCTCGCGCGCATCCACCTCCGGCCGCCGAAGCCGAAGGAAGTCGACGCCGGCGAGCTGCGCAATCAGAAGAGCGGCAAACTCAAGCGTCTGCTGTCGAAGATCGGACAGCTGGCGAGCCGCCTGATCGGGCTGTTCATCCGCTTTCAGCGGGGAATGGTGGCCCGTGTCGACGCGGCGCGGATGTTCGTGCTCAAACGGCCGTTCATCGCGCGCATCGTGGCTTTCCTGGCGCGCGTGATGCCCTTCTTCTCCGCGATCAACTGGCGTGAACTCTTCGATCTGAAGTTGGAGGACGTGATTGCCAACGTGCGCGCGGGGGTGCGCAACCTCGGCGCGCGGGTGCGCGGCTTTTTCGCTCACATCGCCCACATCGAGGTGCCGAAAACGATCATTCCATTGGGCACAATCTTGGAGGTGATCGTCGATCTGCTCGTGTCGCGGCTGGGCGGCAAATACAAGTACGCCGCCAAAGGCTTCCTCGAGATCCTCGAGCTGGCGGGTCAGAAACGCCGAATTTTGGACGCTATCGGCAAGAACTTCGAGGGCACGGCCGTCGATCCCAACAAGTACTTGAGCGAGGAGTTGGCCAAACTGATCGAAGATCCGGTGCACGACGCGGCGCAAGGGCTGTTCGGAATGCTCAAGGACTCGCTGGGCCCGAAGGTCGACGCGATCGCCGGAAGCAACGATTTTTCCGAGGGGCTCGGCGAGTTGCCGGCGATCAAAGTCGAGCCGGTGGAAGGCGAAGAGATCGAGTCCGAGGCGGACGGAGCACCGCTGTCGGGTGATGAAGGGAGTGAGCCGATAGGCGAGGTCGAAGCGAAGTTGGCGCGCGACCGTGCGCCGGAAGGCGTGCTGCCGCCGTTGCCCTCGCGTTCGAGTGGCAGTCCCTTGGCCGACGCCCAGAGGCTACAGTTCGAAAGCCGATTGGGTCAGGATCTCGGCCACGTCCGCGTCCATTCGGACGTGTTTGCCTCGCGCTTGACCTCCGCGCTCGCGGCCCACGCGGCGACTTCGGGAAGCCACGTCTTTTTGGGCTCGGGAGTCGATCTCGGCACCACGCGTGGCGATCACGTGTTCCGTCATGAGCTCGGTCACGTGCTCCAGCAGACCGGACCGCGCCCGCTCGGCGCAACCCTGAGTGCGAGTCCGAGGCTCGGCCGCGCTGACGCTGGCCTGACCATCGATCCCGCGCGCGAGGCGATGGCCGATCGAATTGCCGATGCGACTGGGCCGGGTTCCATGGTGGCTCCGCTGCGGGCGCAGCCGGCCGGACTGGAGCCGTCGTTGCTCGACGGCGTAGTGACGCCACTACTCCAGCAAATCAGCAGCCCCGAAGCGCTCGTGGCGCGCGCGCTCAAGGACGAGAGGAGCGCCGACTCCGAACGTTCGCTGAGCCCGGAGCAGCAGAAACAGCTGGCGGGGGTTTGGAGTGCCGTGCGAGACGCCGTGAAGACCGAGGGCGTGCTCAAGTTGGCCCCGAGCTACGGCGCAGACGCGACGAAGGATGCGATTCGGCAACGCTTCAAATCACAAGACGCGAACATCAAGCACGGGCTCGATGACGCGGCCGCGGAGGCGCTCGTCGAGCTCAAGCCGGCCGAGAAGGGCGACACGCCGCTCCAGATCCTAGACCCCGATCGCCTTCGAACCGAGCTCACTGGAGAGATTTTCGGTGTCACTGGGATTCTGCTCGAGCTCGATTTCAAGAAGGCCAACATCGAAGTGCCTGGCGCGCAGCGGTCGAAACAGCCGTGGTTGGACGAGGCGAATCCGGTGCTGTCCATCAAGGTGGTGAACGTCGATTTGGCCGACGTGCACGGAGCGGATGGGCTTTGGAAGCTTGCTCTCGCGAACACGTTGGCGACTCACGCGACGCTCGCGAGCGACGACCTGTGGGGCGCCAGCGCTTCGGCCGAAGGCGCCGCAAAAGTCCGCGCGCGCCTGCGACCCGTGCTGCGCGAGCACCGTCCGGGCGGTGACGTTTGGGAAAGCAAAGCGTTCGCCTTCACGCAAAAGATCATCGAAGAAGTGAAGAAAGCCGTCAGCGAGGGAGGCAAGGCTAGCCGGCTCGAACCGAGCAACTTGCCGGCCAAGGCAGACTACCTCGATATCGGCAGGAGCGGCCTGGACAAGGAACACAACATCGGACTTCGCATTGGCCGCTTCGTTCAACACAAGACGCTGCAAAAGAGCGTGCCGAATCCACAAAGCGAAACGATCGAGGCCAAGGGGCAGCAAAAGGGCGTCGAGCGCGAGTCTCACCACACGACTCAGTTTCTGCTGCTCGAATTTTTTCGAAACGACGTGAGCATGAGACCAGCGTTCCCGCTGCTCAAAGAATCCGGAGCTGGCGCCAATCAGTACGCGGGCCAGAACGTCTACCCGGGTGTGACGGCGAGCGGCGGCTTCGTCGATCAGTTCGCTTCAGCTCGCAAGTTCTTCATCAAGGACTTCTGGGAGGGCCGAGGTGGCCTGATGCCGGCGGTTCTGCTGGCGCGCATGACGCACCGCACCGCACGGCTGCACGTGACGACGTCGTCCGTCGACTTCGACGGCCAGAATGACGAGCCGTTTACACAATCAGGCATCGTGAGCGGCAAGTTCCACAACGAGCTCGACGGAGTGAGCGCCCTCGGCAAGGAATACGTTGCTGAGGAGGCGAAAGCCAAAAAGCCGCTCGTGCCTGGTTCGACCGTCAAACCTGTGGGTGGCGCGCCGCCCGGCGTTCAGGGCTTCCAAGCCTGGGTTGCGACGAAAGGGCCCGACCAGATCCGTGGCCTGATCGAGAGCGCCATGCTCGGAGTTTATCGGTGGATGTACAACGAGGTGATGGAGCCTGCTCTGCGACGAGCGCTGCCGCGAGAGGAAGCTGACTACTACAACGAGCTCGCCGAGGCAGCGGGCCGAAGCGATCGGCTCGAATCGGGCGACATGAGTAAAATTGCGGATCTCGCGAAGCAAAACAATCTCGACGTGATGAAGAAGGCCGGCTTTGAACTCTGAATTCTCGTGAGCTGCACGCGGCTGAAGAAGCCCCGCTGAGCGAGCAGCCGGCCCGCGATGTCGGTTTTCGTCAGGTGCGAGATACGAGAGCCGAGTCCGCCACTTGGCGGGATGACTATTCACGGACGTCGAGTGTTCGGGTAGCGTCCGGTCGACTCGCGCTGCAGAGCATCACCTATAGATGCGCGAGTGGTTCGGAAGGGAGTGGCGTCTGATGCCCGTTCAACCGAGTTACCCTGGGGTTTACATCGAGGAGCTGCCGAGCGGCGCGCGAACCATCGTCGGGGTGGCCACGTCGGTGACCGCGTTCGTCGGTCGTTTGCTGAGAGGAAGCGTCGACGACGTGATCGACTGCTTCAGCTTCGCCGACTTCGAGCGGCGTTGCGGTGGCCTTTGGGCGGAGAGTGAGCTCGGCTATGCGGTTGCGCAGTTCTTCCTGAATGGTGGCTCGCGCGCCGTCGTCAGCCGCGTGACGAACGGCGCGACCAGCGCAACGCTAGCCATCGATGCCAGTGACGGCGGCGCCGATTTCGAGCT
>Ga0302322_100005985_pt1 | contig 10733 bp, 5 predicted proteins | sample Fen_T0_2_FD_203757 | JGI IMG/M metagenome (GOLD analysis project Ga0302322, IMG submission 203757) | Peat permafrost microbial communities from Stordalen Mire near Abisko, Sweden - Fen_T0_2 | ecosystem: Environmental > Terrestrial > Soil > Wetlands > Permafrost | place: Sweden: Abisko... | reverse complement strand
CAGGTCATCGACAACCTGCTGGCCAACGTCCGCGTGCAGACCCCGCGCGGTGCCCCGGCCCGCGTGGTCGTCCGGTCGTCCGGCGGACGCGTGCTCCTCGAGGTCACAGACTGGGGCCCGGGGATGACCGAGCAGGCTCGCGTCCACGCCTTCGACCGGTTCTACCGTGCCGATCCCTCGCGCGCTCGCGCGACAGCGGGGGTTCCGGGCTCGGCCCCGTGATCGTCGCCGCGATCGTCCGCAGCTCCGGGGGTTCGATCGCGGTCGGGTCGGAGCCCGGCGCGGGTGCACGCCTCATCGTCGACCTGCCGGCGGCCAGCCCATAGGTCGGCCGCGGCCTACCAGCGCCCGTTGCCGGGGCGCATGTCGGCCGGGTCGAGGCGGATCGGGAACCGCTCGCGGATCCGCGCGTCGACCGCGGGGTCGAGGTAGGTCGGGTAGTGGGTGCTCAGGAGGTCGCGAACGCGCTCGTGCGCCTGCTCATAGATCGTCCGGCTCCCGCGCTCCTGCCACTCGCCCGGCGAGCTCCGGTCCGCCAGGGCCGGGTACTGGAACTCGCTCCGCATCAGCCGCAGGGTCTGCTCGGCGCCCAGATAGTGGCCCGGGCCCGAGACCGTCGCGGCGATGACCTCGTAGGAGAGGGTCTCGTCGGTCACCTCGATCCCCCGCAGCAGCCGCCCGGCGTTGCCGAGGAGGTCGTCGTCGATCACGAGGCCCTCGAATGACTGGCCCATCAGGCTGCCGACCACACCCGGGTAGGTCGAGACCAGATTGCCGCCGGCGAGTGCCGCCGCGGTGATCGTGATGCCCTTCTCGTAGCCTGCCTGCGCGTCCATCGTCTTGGCATCGGTCATGCCCGACGCGACCGATGACACGAGGCCGAAGTGGTTGGCGATCTGGGCGCTGGCCGCCATGAGCAGCGCCTCCTCGCCGCTGCCGCCGGTGAAGCTGCCGGTCCGCAGGTCGGACACGAACGGCCACATGCCAAAGTCGAACGGGTTGCCCGGGTTGACCATGTTGACCACGGCGAGGCACGCCAGCGTCTCCGCGAGGCTCTGGACCAGCGCTCCGGCGAGCGCGGCCGGCGCCGTCGCGCCCGCCTGCGGTGCGATCGCGATGTCGGTGGGCAGGCCGAGCTGGGCGGTCCGCACCATGACCTCGGCGTTGTCCTTGCCCCAGCGCAGCGGCGAGACGATGGGGCAGCCGCCGATGCTGCAGAAGGGGCGCTTGAGGAACTCGCCCTCGCCGCCTGCGACCAGGTCGAACATGGCGATGAGGTCGTCGACGTAGGCGACCGTGGCGCAGCTGAACGCGAAGGGCTTGCGCTGGCCGGCGAGCGCCGCATAGGCGACGTTGATGTCGTGGACGTAGACCTGCTCGCTGTACTCCGCGGCGATGAACGGCTGCCCGTAGCAGTGGATGTTGGGCAGCCGGTCGACCAGGCGCGCCGCGTCGTAGAGGTCCACGAGCCGGGTCGGCCGGAAGGTCTGCGTGGCGTAGTCGAGGATCGAGACCGCCTCGCCCGACGTGGTGAAGTAGACCCGCTCCCCGCTGATCTCCATGTCGGTCGCGGGGTCGAGCCCGTAGCGCACATAGCCGCGCGAGGCGACGGCCATCAGGTCCAGGACCAGGCTCCGCGGGAACAGGAGGCGCCCGTCGGGGCTGAGCGTGCAGCCGCCCGGGAGCGCGTAGTGGAGGATCTCCGGGATGGTCTCCGCGATCCCGATGTTCGCGAGCACATCGAGCGCGGTGGAGAAGATGCGCTCGATGTCCGGCACGGAGAGGGGCCGGTAGGCGCCGCCGCGCATCCCGGGTTGGATCGCGGTCGGGGCCGCCTCCGACTCCGACGCCGCACGGGGGCGCCGTCCGCGCCGCTCGCGGGGCTGGTCCGGGGCGGCAAGCTCAGGCTGGATCTGGGACGCATCCATGCGGGCATTCTCCCAATCGGGTGCCCTCTCGGCAATCCGCGTTCCGGAACCAATCGCGACCGCCTCTGGGGACCTTGCAATCCTCATGCATCGTGATGATCCATGTTGACTTGATGATTGGGTCCCCTATAGTTATTCACGTGACACGAAGTATTCAGCTTGCAACGGCCACCGAGGCGAAGCCCAACGCCGAGGAGCTCACGGACCGCATCGTCGCCGACCTCCGCTTGACCATCGGCACCATGAAGTGCGCGATGAGCGAGCGGCTCGTCCGCCTGGGCATCAGCATGGCCCAGCTCAACATCATGTACACCCTGCAGCGCAACGACGTGATGACGATGAGCCATCTCGCGGACATGCTCGGTGTCTCGCTCTCGAATGCGACCGGTCTCGTGGATCGCATGGAGGAGCGGGGGTTCATCGAGCGGAGTCGGGTGCCGGCGGACCGGCGCGTCGTCCTCGTCCGGGTGACCGAGGCGGGGACGCGGATGATCCAGGAGTCGGATGCCGTCACCGACGAGCTGATGCGCACCGTGCTCGCTCGCCTGGACCCGGCGGAGGTGCCCGCGATCGCCCACGCTGTCGCGGAGGTGCGCGCCGCGCTCGAGGCGACCGCCGCCCTGCCCGCACGGCCCCCACACGAGACGAGCACCCCCGCCCAGCGATCGCGCTAGGCAGTCAACGCAAGCGTGCCGTCGATCCCACGGCGGCCCGCACGCCCAACCTCTTCGCCCCCTGATTGAGGATTGAACTGACTCATGGAAAGCGTCCCCATCGGCTTTGAACCCCAGACCCCCTCCCTCGAGGATGACCCGGCACTCGGCCTGAGCCACCGGGCGAAGATGGAGATCCTCTTCGCCGTCATGCTCGGCCTGTTCCTGGGAGCCCTCGACCAGACGATCGTGGGCCCGGCGCTGCCGACCATCGTGACCCAGCTGTCGGGCAACGACTACTACGTCTGGGCCATCACGATCTACCTGCTCACCAGCACCATCACCGTCCCGTTCTGGGGCAAGGGCTCGGACCTCTTCGGCCGCAAGCCCATCTACATGCTCGGCATCGTCGTCTTCCTCGTCGGCTCGGCGCTGTCGGGCCTCAGCCAGAACATGGCCATGCTGATCGTGTTCCGAGGCATCCAGGGCCTCGGCGCCGGCGCGCTGTTCCCCGTGGCGCTCGCGATCATCGGCGACCTGTTCACCCCGCAGGAGCGCGGCAAGTACCAGGGCCTGTTCGGGGCCGTGTTCGGGATCGCGTTCGTCGTGGGCCCGCTCATCGGCGGTTTCCTGACCGAGAGCATCGGCTGGCACTGGATCTTCTACGTGAACATCCCGATCGGCATCGTCGCGCTCGTCGTGATCCAGCGCCTGCTGCCCACGGTGAAGACCGCGTCGGCATCGCGCAACTTCGACCTCGTCGGCGGCGCGATCTTCACGGTCGCGATGGTGTTCCTGCTCGTCGGGCTGACCAACAAGCAGTTCGGCGACTGGACGGAGCCGACGGTCGGCGGCTTCATCCTCGTCGGCATCGTCGGGAGCCTCCTGTTCGTCCTCGCCGAGTCGCGGGCCGCCGAGCCCATCGTTCCGCTCGACCTGTGGCGGTCCCGGACGTACTCGGCGTCCATGGTGTCCACGTTCTTCGCGGCCTTCGCGTTCTTCGGCGCGATTGTGTTCCTGCCGCGCTGGTTCCAGGTCGTCGAGGGCTTCTCGCCGACCAACTCCGGCCTCGCGGCGCTGCCGCTGATGGTCGGCCTCATCGCGAGCTCGGTGGTCTCGGGCCTTCTGGTGTCGAGGACCGGCCGCTACAAGTGGCTGCTCGTCGGCGCGATCGCCACCATGGGCGCCGCGACGCTGCTCATGACCCAGCTCACCAAGGACACGCCGGTGCCCATCGTCTGGCTCTGGATGTTCATCGCCGGCCTCGGCGTCGGCCCCACGTTCTCCGTGTTCACGATCGTCATCCAGAACGCCGTGCCGTTCCGGCAGCTCGGCGTCGCCACCTCGAACCTCACGTTCTTCCGCCAGATCGGCGGCACGATCGCGCTCGCGTTCGTCGGCACGATCTTCGGGACGACGTTCAAGGACCAGCTGATCCCGCAGATGTCCGCCGCCGGGGTCCCGGCGCAGGTGATCGCGGGCTTCGGGCAGGCGAGCGCCGGTGGCGGCGTCGACCTCAACAACCTGACCGGCGTCGGCGATCTGGGCGCGGCCATCCTCGCGGCCGTTCCCGCCCAGTTCCAGGAGCTGATCAAGCCGGTGATCCCGGCGATGATCCAGGGGATCCACGGAGCCTTCAGCCTCGCCGTCGCCCAGACGTTCTACCTGGGCGTCGCGGGCGCGGTGATCGCGGCGCTCGCGGCCGCTGCGATCAAGGAGATCCCGCTGCGGGCGACCAACGCGGCTCCGGTCGCAGCGCACGAGGCGGCGGGCGCCGCGCCGGCCCTGCCCCATGCCGCCGCCCAGATCCACGCGTCCGAGCCCTCGGCCGACTGACCGAGTCTTCCACCGCCGCCAGGGACCCGGTTCTCATCGAGAGCCGGGTCCTTTCGTGGCGAGCTCAGGACAGGTCTGGACCCGGCCTCGTGGCGCCGCCGCGGCAGCCTGGAGGCGTGCTCCGGCTACTGCCAGACGTCCTGCGGGAAGCGGAAGACGTGCTTGGGGTCCACCTCGAGCTTGATCAGGTGCAGGCGCTCGAAGTTGCCCCCGTAGTAGGCGTGCTGGTAGTCCTGCAGCTCTGCCTGGACGTAGTTCACGTAGACACCGCCCATCATGTACGGCGCCATCGCGTTGCGGAAGTCGTCGGCCCACTGGTGCGTCTGCTCGGCCCACACCGCGTCGTCAGGATCGAAGATCCCGATGAACGTGAAGCTGAACCGCTGGTCGCGCCAGTAGAACGCCGTGTCGGTGCTGCCCACGCGGCCGATCGCCCCGCCGAGCGATTCGATGAAGCCGAAGCTCAGGTCGTTCTTCTTGTACGAGCCCGTCGTGACGGGGAGCTCCTTGAGCCCGCCCGGCAACGGGCACTGCGCGAACCACGTCATGAACGTGTCGATGGCCGCATCCGGGAAGTCGTTCTGGAGGAATCCGCTGCGCCAGAACTGCCCGCTGCCCGGCCACGCGGTCGTGGACTCGGTCCCGGTGTAGGCCGGCAGCGTCCCGGGCCCGAGCACGGCCGAAAGGGGGGCACCGGGTGGCAGGTTCACCGGCGCGGGCATGTTGGCATCGGAGAGGATCTTGGCGACATAGGCGATCCCCTCGTCGTAGTCGCCGTTGTAGAACGTGCTCATCAGCGCGACCGGCTGGTTGTCGGGCCCAAACCCGAAGATCGGCAGGAACGTCAGCTTCTCGTTGTTGTCGGCGCTGTTCATCCAGTCCCGATAGAACTGGAACATCCGCTTGGCGTCGGACCAGGCATAGACGAGATCGCCGCCGAGCAGCGCCGGCTCGATCGGCGCGAGCCGGAAGGTGAACTCGGTGACCGCCCCGAAGTTCCCGCCGCCGCCGCCCCGGATGGCCCAGAACAGGTCCGCGTTCTCGGTCGCGCTGACCTCGATCACCCGCAGGTCGCGGCTGGTGACGACGCGCGCCGAGACCATGTTGTCGATGGTCAGGCCCCGGCTCCGGCTCAGCGGGCCGAACCCCCCGCCGTGCGCGAGGCCGCCCACGCCCACCGCCTGGCAGCCCCCGCCGGGCGCCGCGAGCAGGCGCGCGTACGTGCTGATGTCCACCTGGCCCCACTGGGCGCCCGCCCCGACGTGGACGACCGACGCCTCGGTGTCGATGCGGATCTGCTGCATCGCGCTCTGGTCGATGACGAGCGCGTCGTCGAGCGAGCTGAACCCCTCCGCGCCGTGGCCGCCGCCCCGGCAGGTGACCGCAATGCCGAGGCGGTGGGCGAACTTGACGCACTGCACCACGTCCGTCTCGCTGACGCACCGCGCGATGGCCGCCGGACGCCGGTCGACGCGGGCGTTGAACGGGCGGCGCAAGAGGTCGTAGGTCGGGTCGCCCGGCAGGATGAGGTGCCCCTCGAGCGCCGCCCGCAGTTCGCTCCAGTTGATCGCCAACGCGCGTCCTCCTACCGTGCCGCGAGCAGTTCGCGGGCATCTCGCAGATCTGGGTCGTCGAACCCCTCGGTGAAGCCCGCATACGCGGTCGCGAGCAGGTCCAGCCCTTCTGCGGCGCGCCCGGCCCCGGGCATCACGCGGGCCGCCACGAGCGCCGCTCGCAGCTCCAGCGATCGGGCGGCATGCGCGCGCGCCACCTCGATGGACCTCAGGAGCAGCTCGGTCGCCTGGTCGGCGGCCTCGGGGTGGAGCTTGAGGAGCAGCTCCGCCTGCAGCCGAAGGTGGTCGGGCAGCATGCTGACCTGGCCGTCGCGGGCGAATCTGGCGATGCTCTCGTCGATGAGCGCGAGGCCGGTCTCGTAGCGGCCGGCGAGCAGGTCCGCCTCGGCGAGCAGGGAGACCATGAGCGGGTCCACCAGTTTGGAGCCGAGCGCCTGCATCGTGGCGAACTGCGCCTCGAGCTGGGCCAGGCCGGCCTCAACCTCGCCCCGGTGCAGCTTGGCGCAGGCCTCGAGCGAGAGCGAGAGCGCGATGTAGAACGGATTGCCCGAGCGCTGCGCCGATGCCACGTACTCGCCGACGCTCGCCGCCAGCTCGTCATCCCGGCGGCGGAACCACGCCGTGAGCGGCCGGCCGAGGAACGCGATCGTGAAGCTGAACTCGTGCCCGATGGCACGCGCGTCCTCGATGGCGAGCTCGCCGGTCGCGGCCGAGGTCTCCGGCAGCCCGAGCATCCACTGGGCCCAGAACGCTGAGTTCGAGGCGGTGAAGCGCGGATCCTGCGCGTACTGCGTGACGTAGTCCTGGTGCCGCGCGGGGTCGTAGAGCGCCATCACGGCATTGAAGCCCTCGACGCACTTGGGCCACTGGCCGGTCCACATGTGCGTCTGGGAGACCGCGAGGTGGGCCATGATCCGGACCCCCGGGTCGGGGGATCGTGCGGTCAGCGCCACCGCCTCGTCGGCGAGCTCTGCGGTCGGCCGCATGAGGCCCTGGAACAGGTAGTACGTCCACAGCCCGAAGACCGCTCGGCCCACCGCGGGGCCCGGCGGCAGCTCCTGAGACAGGGCCCGGGCGCGGTCGTAGGCCTCCTTGGCGCTCGCGGATCCCTGGCCATCGGTGACGAGCAGGATGCTGCCGAGGAGCAGCGCGAGTTCGAGCTCCTGCTCCAGACGCTCGGGGCCGCCCGGCTGGCGGGCGACGATCTCCCGCGCCTTGGTCACGTGCGCCAGGGCGTCCGCGTGGGCGCCGTTGCGGATGGCGATCTCTGCCGCCAGCCGCCGGTACAGCGCCTCTTTCGCGGCGTTGGCGCTGCGGGCGTAGTGGTAGGCGATCAGGTCGATCGGCTGCGGCTCGACCTCGCGCTCGAGGAAGCCCGCCAGGGCTTCGTGGAGCGTCTGCCGGATGCTGAAGCTGAGTGTCTTGTAGGCGACGTCGCGGACGACGACGTGCCGGAACAGGTAGGCCTCGTCCGGCGGCGGCGTGTCGACGACGATGAGATTCGAGGCCGTGAGGCTCACGAGGTCCGCCGGCAGGGCCGGCTCGTCCAGCAGGCCGCCGAACGCCCCCGCCAGCCACGCCGCGGGAACACGCCGGCCGATGATGCTCGCCACCTTCGCCACCAGTCGCTGGCTCGGCGTGAGGCGGTCGATGCGGTCGAGGATCAGGTTCTCCAGGCTCGACGGCAGGTCCGCCGCGTTGCCGCCGCGCTCGGCGACTTCGCGGACCAGCTCCTCGATGAAGAAGGGATTGCCCTGGGCCCGCTCGACGATCGCGGTGGTGGCGTCCGCGTCCGGCTCGCTCTGCGTGAGGTGGCTGAGCAGCAGTGCGGCGAGCGACCAGGCGTCCCCGCTCGGCAGCTCGGCAAGCTCCAGCACCTGCCCAGCAGGCACCGGCACGGGCGGCACGTCCGACTGGCGGTACGTGATCACGAACAGCACCGGCACGTCGGCGACCGCCGGGAGGAGTGCCGCCAGCAGCTCGCGCGACAGCGAATCCACCCAGTGCAGGTCTTCGAGCACGATGCAGACCGGGCCCATCTGGGCGCGTCCCCGCAGCGAGGCCGTCAGGATCTGCTCGAGGACCTGCTTGCGTGCCTGGGCCGGCATGCTCCGCGTGGCGTCGTTGTCCTCGATGGCCAGGTCCAGCACGGTGCCGAGGAGTGGGGCCAGAGGCAGGGCCGCGGGCGCGGCGGCTGCTAGCGTGGCGGTCAGCGCCTGACGCCGCTCCTCATCGTCCACGTCGAGGGGCAGGCCGAACAGCGCGTTCCAGACCGGCTGCCACGGCAGATAGGCGATCCCGCCGCCCTGGGGCTGGCACTCGCCCGCGAACGCGGCGAAGCCCTCCTCCGCGGCACGGCGCAGGGCCGTGCTCACGAGCCGCGACTTGCCCATGCCCGCGTCGCCGCTCAACGCGAGCACGCCGCCCTCGCCGCGTTGCGCGGCGGCGATCGCCTCGTCGATGGCTGCGAGTTCGCTCTCTCGGCCGATCATGGGCAGCGGGTAGCGCGGCTCGCTCAGCGCCGGTCGCCCGATCTCCACGTCCACGAGCTCGCAGACGGCCACCGGCGCCGATCGGCCCTTCACGCTGATCGGCTCGATCGGCTCGATGGCGAAGCGGCGGTCGAGCGCGGCGCCCAGGGTGGCCGTCATGAGCACCTGCCCCGGCCGCGCTGCGGTCATGAGGCGCGCCGCCAGGTTGACGACGTTGCCCGTCACCGCATAAGCCGATCGGAACGCGCCCGTGTACAGCCCGGTGTAGGCACGTCCGTGGTGGAGGCCGATGCGCAGGTCGCCGCGGCCGGCGCGCCGCAACTCCTTGGCCGCGGTCACCGCGCGCCGGATCACGTCGCCGTGGGCGACAGGCGCGCCGAAGACCGCGAGCAGGTAGCTGCCCTTGTCGCCCATGCTCACGTCGTGGACGATGCCGCCGTTGCGGGTGACGATCGCCTGGGCCTGTCGGAGCACCGCGTCAAGCTCGCGGCCCGCCCCCTCGTGCTCGTAGTCGATGTCCTCGAACGCCACGAACACCGCCACCACCGGACGGAACTCGGCCAGCAGGCGGCTGCGGCCCGATCGGACCGCCTCGTACACGGCGGGCGGGACCCACGAACGGATGGACTGCTCGTAGATGGCGCCCGGGGCGATGGCGGGCCACGGGTCGTCCGGGACAGGTGCCCGCAACGCCACCAGCTGCACGAACCCGCCCGCGCCGCCGGCGGTCACGATAGCGTCGCCCAGGGCCTCGGCCGAGGCGGCGTCGATCATGATCGCGCCAGGCTCGCAGACCTTCTCGCCGGCGCCCGCCCGGTCCGCAACCTGCCCGGTCAGCACGTCGAAGAGCTCCGTCTCCGGATCGCCCACGATGAACCGGCGCGCCGCGCCAATCGAGAGGGCGATCTTGAGCCGCAGCGGGCTGGCAACAACCCCCTCTGACGGCTCCGCGGCGGCCGCCATCGCCGCCTGCATGTCGAGCGCGCAGGCCGCGGCTGAGAGCTGGTGCTCCGCGTCGAACCAGCAGGTCAGCGAATCGCCCGCAATCGAGACGATGCTGCCGTGGTGGCAGTCCACCGTCCTCGCCAGCGCGTCGAACACCTTCTCGACGGTGGTGGCGATCTGCTCTGCACCCTGCTCCGGCCCGAGGTCCTGCTCCAAGGACTCGGTGAAGCGCGTGAAGCCGCCGATATCGGCGAACAGGACCATGCCCTGCTGGCGCTGCGGCACCGCGCCGCCGGTCGCCATGGCGTGGGCGCGATCCGCTGGGATGAACCCGAAGGCGGGCGTGGTCTCAGCCGCGGCGTCCAATTCGGCCCCCGTCGAGCACTGGCGTGACCACCGTTCCGTCGAGGTACGTGCTCCAGAGCGCGAGGACCTGCCGCTGGCCGGCGGCCAGCGACCGCGTCATGGGCATGTACGCGGGCGACTCGAAGAGCGCCGGATCGGTTGACTGCAGGATCCGGCCGCGGTTGGCCTGGAACTGGAGCGGGTCGCCCAGGAAGCGCATGACCGGGTACATGAGGTAGTACGTCTTGAACACGGTGTCGAAGGCGCGCTGCGTCACGAGGTCCACGCTCGGGCCGGTCCGGAGCCAGTTGTCGTACGCCACGGCCATGTCGTTGTAGAACGGCAGAACGCGGACGTTGGCGAAGAACGCCTGCGCGGTGACGAAGAAGTCCACATCGGCGTCAGGCGGCTGCAGCTCGCCCACGGGGAGCACCGTGAACTGCAGCACCGGCGGGCCGGAGCGCAACGGCGACACCGAGAACTCAGCGATCCCGCTCGTCGCCCCGGGTCCAACCGAGACTGGCACCGCCACCGAGACGCTGCCTGCGGGCTGGCCGCCGACGCTCAGCGCCACGTACGGGGCCTGGGCATTGGGGCCGCTCGTGGTTGTCGGCGCCTCGGACACGAGTTGCCAGCCAAATTCGATGAACCCCGGCGGGGCGGGCGCGTACTGCGCCACGCGGAGGGTGGTCCCGGCGGGCGGCGGGCCGCCGCGATACCGCACGTCCACGGTGATCGCCTGGTCGCCCGGCGACCAAGGGGCCCCGGGCTCGTCGAGGTAGACGGCCCGGTCGTCGGTTTGGGCGGAGTAGTCGGCCTCCTCCAGGCCGAGCTGGGTCTTCGAAGCGTCGCTCACAAACCGCACGACGAGCTGGTTCTCGAGGTCCGCGGTGGTGACCGGCCGGAGGAACGCCGACGCCGGGATGTCCACCACTCCGCCATTGGCCACGTAACTCGCCG
>Ga0302322_100005983_pt1 | contig 10734 bp, 6 predicted proteins | sample Fen_T0_2_FD_203757 | JGI IMG/M metagenome (GOLD analysis project Ga0302322, IMG submission 203757) | Peat permafrost microbial communities from Stordalen Mire near Abisko, Sweden - Fen_T0_2 | ecosystem: Environmental > Terrestrial > Soil > Wetlands > Permafrost | place: Sweden: Abisko... | reverse complement strand
CATGCCAAGAATGCATGCGATGAAGAATGAAAATAACTCTCTCTTGAAACAACAGAAGAACAATCTTTGTGACAGGCACGATGCTTTCCTCTGTTGATAGTGTTCCTTTGCAGAAGGCTGAGTACATGATGTTCCTTTATTGTTCATGATTATCTCAGCAAGGCTGCGGCACACCATAACACTGGTGCCTGGCCATGGAGGTCACCAATAGTACGCTTACGATCATAATAATATTGAAGTTCGTTTTTCTTATTCGTTCCTTCACACACGTCATGGGTGTCCGCATGATCATCGATGGTCTTGACAACGGCGAGCCAGCCTTTACGCGCGGCAGGCCCATAGGTTTCTTCCTTCAATAATCCACTTTTTACTCCGGTGATAAATGCAAATGTAAACATTGCAGAACATGACGTTTCCGGCCACGTATCTGCTCTATCGATCAGTTGATGCCACATCCCGGTACTGTCCTGATAGTTCAGCAGCGACGTCATCATCGTTCTATAGCCTTCCAGTATTCTGGCTCTTTTGGGATGATCAGCATTCAACTCTCTTAATAAGAATGACATTCCGGATGCCATCCAGCCATTGCCGCGTCCCCAGAAATAAGGAACATCGGGTGCATGAAAGAACAAACCGTTGGGTTGTTGTAAGGAATCGAGGTACATCACCATTTCATCAGCTGCCCTATTCAAGTATTTTTGATCATGGGTACAACGATAGGCCTGAGATTGTACTGCAGTGATCATGAACATATCGTCTATCCATAAACGAGTTTGCCATGTCAATCCTTGTTGATAATAAAGAACTGATTGTGGAGTGAGGCCCCGCCCTTCCGGATACCCCCATTGTTTTTCTGCAAAGCGAATCCCTAGATCCAAATACTTTTGTTCATCTGTCTGAAGATAGAGTTCAAGCGGGACGGCTCCAAAAACAGTGAAATCGACGTGATCGGGTACGGGAATCATATTCTTCTGTGAATCAAACAACGGTTCGAATCTATCCTCGAGCTGATGAAGCAATATTTTATTGCGGGTGACATTCGCAAATTGAAGCGCTCCTAACCATGTGCATGTTTCTGGATAAGTAATCGTTGCTGATTTATTTATCGCATTGTGCGGTGTGGCAATAAACCGTTCGGCGACTCGTTTTCCGATTGCTTGGGGAGAACATTCCTCCGGCCATGATGAGAGATTACCGGGGGAATCCTTTTTGATGGACGACTGGTTACAAGAAATACTTGAGATCACAATGCTGAAGAGTACTGCCCGCTGCAATAACGTGTTCAATGTTTGCATTCGTTCTCTGAGAAGGTTGAAACTTGTTCCAATCGCGTATTTTTGAGCTCTATGATGGTAGTATATTAAAGTTTTGATCGAAAGTCGAGGATGCGAATTTCACCCGTAGACTTAGGACAGATCGAGAAATAATTCTTTGGCAACCCTTTAAAACGGGACTTTAGAAAAGATATGGAAGGATGTAAAAGGTGAGAGGCTCACACCTCTCGTGTTATGAATTTCAAAATGAATCATTCATTATCGATTTAAATTGAAGCAGATGATACGGTGATGAACTTTCGTCGTCCTTGTTCTATAAAAACACGCTTACGATGGTTATCTCGCAGTCAGCTCAATTTTGACAATTTGGTCTTTTCCATCTCTGGAATATTTGAGTTCGACGTTCTCGCCCGGTTGGAAATTCTTCAGCGCATCGGAGTATTCACTTAAATTCGCAACTTCGTACTGCCCGATTTTCAAAATAATATCACCCTTCTGTAATCCTGCCTTCGCTGCAGGAGAATCAGGTGAACAATCTGCAATTCGTACTCCCGGGCCGGAATATGCAAAATCCGGCATGCTACCCGTCGTCGCCCTTCGGGCACCGGCAGACTGGGGCTTTTTCGATTCCGTCACCGTTTGCCCCTGAAAAGTAAGCGCACCTTCTCGGTCTGCAAGATAAAGAATTGCTTCACGAGCGACGGTGGCAACCTTCACCAATCCAGTCCCGTCAATTTTATCGGGAGTATCTGTAGGTTTGTGGTAATCCATAGTCGCACCGGCAAAGAATTGGACTCCTGGAACTCCGGCTGCGATGAAACTTCGCTCATCGCTCGCATCAAGATCCTGCGTCACCATTTCTGATTCCACTCCTGTCACATATCCTGCGCCCATAAATATAAACTTCCACTCACGGGCACTATTGCTGCTGAGCATGAGAAGTTTTTTGGATCCTAACCGGCCCACGGCATCAAAGTTTAATATTCCGATAGCTTTCTTCGCAGGGAATCGTTTCATGGTTCTTACATAATATTTTGAACCGACCAATCCTTCTTCCTCATTCGTAAATGCAACAAAGACAATTGTCCGCTGGGGTTTTAAAGTTTTTCCAAGCAATTCAGCAAGTTCCAGCATCACAGACACGCCGCTCGCATTGTCATCTGCACCGGGGTGAATTTTCCCAACGTTCCCTATAGTTCCTCCCGGCCAACCAAGACCAAGGTGATCGTAGTGGGCACAGATCACCACCGATTCATCACCCCATTGTTGATTCACTCCTGGAATGATTCCGATAATATTCTTGACCGGCGACTTCGTTCCTTGTTGATCAACTACTTCATCCCAGGATTGAGTGTAGCTTCCGTCGTCTGCTCCGGGCTGCAAACCAGCTTGTTTAAATTTCTCGATGATATAATCAGCTGCTTTTTTGATGCCCTCAGAACCTGGAGCTCTGCCGGAGAGATCAGGAGATGCAAGATAATTCACCGTCTGCAGCATTCTCTCTGCAGAAAATACCGGAGCCAGTTCTGCGAGCGCTTTACGTGTAGGAAGTTCTGTGAATACCGTCTTCCCCTCCGGAGCAATTCGTGCAACCAATGGGGAATTCGAGGATTCCCACTCGCCCTTGTCAATGTTCGTTGGTTCATTTCCCTCAAATACGAGATAGCTATACTTGCCGTAATGCGGCAGTTTTTTCGCAAGCCCCAGAGCAGCATCCTTGCTGTCGGTTGATACTAAGACAAGAACTGCTGAGGGATTTTTTGGATGTCGGACCGAAACGATATAACTATTCACATTGCTCTTGTACGATGCCTTTCCGAGACGGACAAATTCAGATGTTATCTCTGCATGATAATTCACAAGTCCCTCTTGAACAACAGCGGCATAACTATTATCGAGTCCAAAAATCCATATACTTCTATCTGATGGAAGTGCAGGAAGATCACGATCCATGACTATTTGAATTTTCTTCGTCGAGTCATTTGCCCAGGTTTTTGCCAATCCCCGGTAGTATTCCAATTTTGCCGGATCTGCCTTCGAGGGTAAAACGATCGTCAATTCTTCGGATCCAAAAATCTTTGATAAGGAAGGCGGAATTTCATTGTAGTGCAGCTTTCGGAACAGATGAAACTGAGGATCAATTCGAACAAGCAATGGATCTTCCGGAACATCCAGCTCGATCACTTGTTCTTTTTGCGTCATCGTCACTATTTTGATTTCCGCATTCTTTTCATATGAAATTGCAAGAGGAATATCGAGCACAAACACATCGTCGTTTTGAAGCTGCTTGAGAGTACACTGAAGACGATAATGATCATTTATTTTCTTACTCTGCACATTTGAGAGATTGAGTTCGGGAGCACCTGTCCGATTCACCCATTGATCAAAGAATGGTTTAAGGTTTTTGCCGGTTACTCCTTCAAATGCAAGACGGATGCTGTTGAATGATGCGGCCTTGAATTTATTTTCGCGATAGAATCGTTGAAAACCCCTGATAAACGAATCGTCCCCTACCAGTGTACGAAGCATATCCCACATCATCATACTTTTTCCATATCCAATGGCTTCGGATGACGGATTAGTTCGGGATGTAAATTTATTCAAGGGAAAATCGTTAGCGGGAGTAACATAATCCGTGAACTTCTGAAGCGTTGTGCGCCGATAGTCTGTCCCCTGTCCGCGCTGTTCGGAAATTAAATGATCAGCCATATAGGCCGTGAGGCCTTCACACCAGTTTCCATATTTGGAATCAACATAGACACTGTTCCCCCAGTAATTATGCAACAGTTCATGCGGATAGGAAGAGTTCAGTATAAAAGGGAATCGAATGATCTGCTCTCCGAGAAGTGTGAATGACGGCATGCCATATCCTGTTTCCCAGAAGTTCTCCACCAGCGCGAATTTCGTGAACGGATATGGTCCGATAAGCTTCCGATACATTTCAAGATACTGAGCTGTTGTTTCAAGATACTTGTTTGCTAACGTCACATCCGGAGTGCGCAAAAAAGCCATGACATCGGTGGCACCGGCGGAGAGAGCGTATTCCTTGAACCCTGCAGCTATGAGATATACTTCTTCCATAGGTTCCGGTGAATCCCATCGGGAGACACGAACGCCATTTTTTATTTCATGGAGAGTCCTTTTCCCCTGGCTGACCGTCTCCCATGGATCCGGCATGGTCGTCGTTAATTCAAAATTGATATACGCATTATTGAAGCGCGGTATCCAATATGTCGAACCTGCAAGATAGACGCCCTTGGCATCGATGATGCCAGGGGTTTGACTGAACCCTCTTGCATATTCCTCACCCACCTGCGTGATCGGAAAGTTCAGTACACCGCTCCACCTGAGAGTAAAAGTCAGATCGTTCGCCTTCATGTCCTTGAAGGACAGGGAGTATTTATTCTTCTTAAAGTTTTCATACGTAGTAAAATCTTCACGGTCCATACCGAAGTCTTCTGCTTTCACACTGGACTGTTCACATGTAATAACCACACCCGGTGTTTCAGAGAGTACCGTTAAATTCGAGTTGAGAATGAAGTGCATCAGCGGCTTCGCCTGGTCCGCCGGGATGGTAATCTGATCTGTCACCTCTATGAAGTGTTTTTCCGGATCCACCGTTGCATTGATTTTATGATGAATCGTTGTGTCTGCCCATACAAGAGAGAGAGAGAATACCAGGGTGCATACAATGGTAGAAATTCGAAACATACTATTTCTCCGAAATGAATATTCTTATCTTCATTTTTATCATCTTGCTGTTCGCGTTATAATAAATCAGTGCAACTCCCATCTTCCATTCCTTGAAATATCTGAATAGCTGTACCTTCCCTGTCATGATGACCTCGATGCCTGTCCTGAGTGTATCGAAAGATATCGGGATGAGAATGACAGAAAAATTAATTTTTCAGAAGTCGATTCTCTTACTTTACAATGAGGAGCAACGGATTTGAAACATTCATATACTTCTTTGCAATCCTCTTTACATCGGCAAGTTTTACGTTCTTGAGCTGCTCAAGAATATTTTTATCATACTGATACTCGTTGTTCAAATAGACCGATTGACCAAGATAGAATGCCTGGTTGATACTCGAAAGCCTTCGAAACATCATCCGTCCTAAATACATGGTAATGGATTTATCCAGCTTCTCCTGCGTTAAGGAGTCCAACGCCGACGTTCGAAAGAATTTAGGATACTGAGGGATAAGTTTTTCAATATTTTGAGGCCGTGTTCCCTGGGAGATGAAGAATAATGCTTTGTCCTTGATCACTTCAATCCCTGCACTCATATTGTACGCCATCCCCTGTTTCTCGCGGATATCAAAGACGATGTCATCGGAAAGAACGAGTGATAGAGCTTGCACTATCGGAGCATCAGCCTGGTCGATGCGGCTGATAAATCCCCAGAATGCATAGGAACGTTCACCACTCCCCTGCTTCTCAACGGTGACAGGCTTTGTCGAAGTAAGGAATGTTTTCACAAAGACCGCCGGCTCATCTTTGAGAGGCGCAAACCCGAACTGATCGAATAAGGAATTGATACTGTCCGGATTCATAGGTGAGACAACAGAGATCACCATATTTGACGGCTGAAAGTATATCTTTGCGAATGCAACCAACCCTTCATAGGTGAGTGCAGGTTGATTCTGTGTAGAGGCATCCGATTCGTACACTAAAGATTTGTATTCATCATCGAAAAGTTTTTTTGATTTATCTCCAGCCATCAACATCATGGCGATACCCTTGTATTTTTCCACCGCCCGCTTGAATTCATCTTCTGTAGGGATGAAATTTTTCAATTGGGAATTGAGATATCGTACTGCACCCGGTACATCGTCCGCTAATCCCTCCGCCCGTATGTATCCGAAATCAGGATTCAAGTAGATATCATCCATCGGGATGAACGGATTATCATTCACGGTGAACGTAAAACCAAATTGACTGCTCGCTTTCTGATTTGCATCCAGCTTCAGGCGTTGATCGAGGCACTCATGAAGAATCTTCGAAGCATCCTTTCCATACTGTGATTCAAAGACGGCTTTGTGCTTCACAAGATAATGAACGGCGAGAAGATTGCTCGCTTCATTTTGAACCACAACAAGATTCTTCCCTGTCGTCTCGTCCTTGAAGTACTTCGCACTATGCTGCGTTTCACTTTTCTCCATTCCCTTTTTGGCGAAAGGTGTTTGGAGCAGTACGAACTGAGCAGTTCCTATTTTCAATATCGCCAGGTCCTGTGTGGCTTTTTCCGCATCACCGCCGCTCAATGATGCCAGCACTGATTCAATGCCGTTCTTCACAAGTTCATCGGAATTGTAAATCCCGAACATATGCGGTTTCTCAATATTTTTTGCAGACTCTGTCCGTTCCCGCGTCGCCTCCGCTTTTACAACTTCCGATGAGAGCTTAAAATTCAATCCGGCTACTTTCGCCGATACCGAGCTGATGAGTGAATCATAAGGAACCTCTGTTTTTAAGGTCACGACTGCCTCGAGGTAATTTCCCAAATGCGACAGACGAGGTGCCCACTTGAATGACTTCACGTTTTGCGGGAACTCTTTTTTTAACGAAGACTGAATTGCTTCTTTGTTCTTTTCGAGTACAAAACTGAAGAAATGAAAATATTCCGACGATGCTTCGGCAGGAAGAGAAAAATATATTTGCAGAACAAGATCATCACCGTCATAAAAACGATGGAATACGCTGGGTTGATTTTCCAATACCAGCGGCTTTTGGAACCCTGTCGCCCATTCTGGAGTTGATTCGCGCATCACTTGACCCGGATTCGCTTTCCCATATGTTTCCTTGATGAGCGAGAGCATGGCACCCGTCTGGAAATTTCCTATCACCGTGAGAATCATATTATTCGGGACATAGTTGTTTTTGTAAAAATTGTAGATTGCATCGCGGGACATTGCTTGTATGGTGGAATATGTTCCCAGAGTCGACAACGAGAGAGCATGGCCCGGATAGAGAACGGAAAGCGTATTCCGCTCCAGTTGCTCCTGAGGACTGGCAAGACTCTTTGAGATCTCCTCCAAAACGATCCCTTTTTCTTTCTCCACTTTATCGGAAGGCAGTATTGAATGAAAAAGCATATCCGATTGAATTTCCAATCCTTTTTTCATATTCTCTGCCGGCATCACCATCATAAAATTCGTATAGAATTCCGCTGTGCTGGCATTATTATATCCGCCTATTCGATCCACATCATCGTAGAGCTGCTTCTGAGTCCGGGTCAGTGTCCCGTTGAAGAGAAGATGTTCCAGCATGTGACTCATACCACTGGTAGAAAATGTCTCGTACGCCGATCCAATTTTTATGGCGACATTCACACCGACCGCCGGCAACGCCGGATTCTCGATGAGCAGGACTTTCATACCGTTGTTGAGTTCATAAACCGACACCCCCTTCGATAGGCCTGAAACTTGCGGCACATCGGAATCCTTGGGAACCGCACTAAACATCAACGATGATGTTCCGGAAACTATGGCCATACTCAGTATGATACGACAGAGCAAACGATTTATTTTTTTCACGTTGCAGCCTCCGTTGTTATGGATCCGTCTGATCGAATTCAATGAATCAAACAAATTACTCATCAGCACAAATCATGTTATTTCACCTTGGTATAATCCAGCTCCGATCCGTGCAAACTGTGTGGAATAAGGAATACAGCAATTGTAACAATTGCAGCAGCAAGAATCCATCGTTTCGGATTGGGAGATTTCTTGACTGCCACTGCTGCGGCAATCCAGCTGAGAATCGCTGCGGCCATTTTATTATCTGTCAGGTCAGTGCCAAATGGCCAGCCAGACCAGTACACATCGAAGGCGAACTTCTGAACAATGGGTCCGAGAATCATTCCGCCGCCAATGAGCAACGCAACCGTCCAGTACGTTAACCCTGTAAACTTTGGCTCCTGAGCGAATATTTCTATTCCGGTACGAGAGGATAATAACATAGCACTAAAAATAACAAGGATATGGAAAATAAGCACGACGAGTGGAACGGGGCCTTTAAATCGCAAGATGACTGGCCCGTCTGCAGGAAGAGCAATGGTTTGAGTTGCATCCTGAAGATAGACGCGATATTGAAGTTTCCCTGCCGGCGGCTGCATGGGAAGTTCGGCCAGGAGCAAACCATTATCGAATTTCATCTCAACGCGTGTCCATTCATCAAGTGTCTTGTTCCTTTTCCATTCAACATATCCATGAATATTCGAATCATCCGTCCGAACTTGAATTTTGTGGTTCCCGACACTTTCTTCACTTCTTTTTAACTTGTACTGAATTTCTTTTCCTTTCAGCATGGCGGTTCCGCTCACCGGATATGTTGGCCCGGTCATTCGTTGATAAATTGCCGAGGCGGTTGTTATAAGAAATGCAAGAATCCAAAATAGAATCGATCGTTTCATAGAGTACTCCCAATCATGAGAAATGTCTGTTGTGCTGTTAACAGAGCTATATATACTTTTCGTTCCCGTCACGTTACTTGAAATTTTTCTGGCGGAACTGCAGGAAACAAATTGAGAATGTTGAATTTGTCCCGATGTTCGTTTTCCATGATAATTTAACGATCTCCTCAGGCATCGGCAAGTTGAATACGATAAAAAGAATAAAATCTTTCATACTCCTATTCAGGAGGTTCAACCATGGACGGTCCATTCTTGTCTTTTAAGTCAAAACTCCTTACATAGAAAATGTGCAAGAAATCCATTTCAGTGCACTGTTTCTTATGAAGTTTATCGTATCACATGCTTATGAGTGTATTCAAGGATTGAAGGATCTCAGGAATGAGTATGATCCGAACCGAATTCCATTGGGCAATCTTATGCTATTTTATGTTATCCATTCAAGGCTGCACTCATGACGAATCGTCAGCAACCAGTGGATCAACTACAACCCAGACGCAAACAACCGGACCTTTTCCTCTGAAGGTGGGCAATACATGGACCTATAAGGTAACTTCGTTTGATGCGAAAGGAAAACCTCTCGGTACTTCAGGACAGGTGATCTATCATATTACGCGCGACACAACTATTGTGGGAGAACAATGGTATTATTTTGAATCGAATGGAAGCGGCCTTTATTATATTAACCGCACGGATGGTGTCTGGAATTTTGCCAATGGCACGAGGCAATCATTCTTTAAATATTCGTCTACGAAATATACGTGGTATTCTACCAATTTAGGAAGTATGAGAATTCTCTCCACAGATACAAATCTTACCGTTCCCAAAGGAACATTCTCGTGCTACCAATATCGATTATCTCAAAGCACACCAACCTTCGATTACTATTTATCAGCCGGAATCGGAATTGTCGGTATCGATTTTTTTGGGCAGACAGACAGTATTGGAAATTATATTGCGGCACGCTATCAGCTTGTCGATTGCACATTACAATAATTTGATTTTCATATTTCCACGATTTCTCTTCCCCTGTTGCCTGCAAAGCTGGCCATGAAAAGGTCCGGCCTTTCTTGAATCCTCAATTGAAAAATAAACAAGACAGGAGATGGCCGTGCACAGGTTCTATTGTATATACGGCAGACCGATATAGAATTTTCCGAGTTCAGTTAGAGTTCCAGGAGATGGATCGAGCAAATACGTATATTTTGAATCAGGCAAGGTACCTCTTCCGTAGAACCACGCATATCGAAATACATCCGAACGGGTTTCACAGGTATTGACCATATCCTGCATCTGTACTTTTTGTTTTGCATACGAATTGATCTGCGGATTCCAGTTTGCCATTTCTGTGATCCAGATCTTTTTGCCGTATTTCTTTAACCTGTCAAGTTGTCCCGCCAGACCATAATCATACCAATGAAATGCAAGATAGTCGATCTTCGGGTCTTTCCCACCATTCGCATATTGATATGCCTTATAAAAGTCATCCAGCCAGACAACAGGATCTGCATAATTAGTCATGGTTCCCCAATTCATCGCAGGTCCAACAAGATAAACAATGCGTCCCTGTGCTGCGAGATCGGATATGATCTGTTCGTACTTCAGCCAATCCGCGGCGGCTTGATAGGGCATTCGATTTGCCTGGTCAATTAAATTAGGTTCGTTCATAACAAGAAGATACTGAACTTCAGCATGGGCGAGGATAAAATTCTTTGCATTCGTCATATCAATAGAGGAAGGACTACCACCCCAAAGCATGGGAACAAACTCCATAGCATACGTCTTGTTGTAATTGAGCGGGGCAGAAGTTGAAAAATTCCAATTATACCACCAGCTCACACCTTTCGAAAGTGTATCAAGATCTGCGGACTCCGTAAGATTGAATGCTATACCGCGCTTGGGGCTTTTTGTAATTGGCGGGATGGTTCCTTGTCCTGTGTCGTCGGTACCAGCTGGATTTGATTCTTTTTTACACCCAGCCAACAGAGAAAAGACGATGATACCCATGAGAAGATTTCGAAGAAGAGCCATCCTGTTCATCCACCA
>Ga0302322_100005982_pt1 | contig 10734 bp, 6 predicted proteins | sample Fen_T0_2_FD_203757 | JGI IMG/M metagenome (GOLD analysis project Ga0302322, IMG submission 203757) | Peat permafrost microbial communities from Stordalen Mire near Abisko, Sweden - Fen_T0_2 | ecosystem: Environmental > Terrestrial > Soil > Wetlands > Permafrost | place: Sweden: Abisko... | reverse complement strand
AACCAACACGCCGCACCACATCGCCGGGCTTGAGCGCCGCCTTTTCCGCAGGCGAACCTGGTTTCACCCGAGCGATCGTCACCGCATCCTCGATCAGGGCCACCTCGGCGCCGGTGTAGCCGATGCGACCGCGTTCTTCGGGGCTCAGGACCGCCATCTCCCGCGGTATGATCGCGAAATGCGTCCGGTGCAGCTCGTCCAGCATGTCTTGAAGCAGTTTGCGCAAAGCCCGGTTGTCCGCCGCCGCCCACAAACGTAGGCGGTACTTTTCCCGCATGGCCTTCCAATCAACACCTCCAAAAGTCAGGTCGAAATAATTTTCGTTCACCGTGGTCCAAACCGTGTCGAAACAGGCCGAGCGCTGCAGCGACCAATCGACCTTGTCCTTATCGGCTGGTTTCTGTGTGTACGCCTCCTTGCGTCCGTACTGCGCCAGGCGTTCCCGGTAGGCCTCCACGTTGTCGCCCTTTTTATTCAACTCCAGCGCCTTGGCCTGCCACCGCATCGCGTTTTCAAAATCTCCCGCCCGCGCGCTGGCGGCAGCGAGCGTATCGAGCAACTCCGGTTTCTGCCAAGACGTCAGCTCGCATGCGCGAGTTGCGAGTTCCACCGCTTTTGCGCCGTCGAAAAAATTCTTATCACGGCAGGTGGCCAACGTCCAGGCGAGGTCGTTGCAATAAACACCATCGTCTTTCTTGAGGCGAATAGCCTCGCGCAGATCATCGATTGCTTCCCGGTAGCGACCGGTTTTACCATGCAACCACCCTCGCTGATAAAAGTAGTCTGCCTCTTTGCCGTTCATGCCTATCGCCGCTGAATAATCGTCGATCGCTTCCTGATATGATTTCGCATTAGCGAGTATTTCCGCCCGCACCTCCAAAATCTCGGCTCTTTTTTGGCCCAACAAAGTCGCCTGCTCAACGTCAGCTAGAGCCGCGGCATAATTTTTCAGAAAACGATACGTGCGGGCCCGCGCCAGGTGGCTCGCCGCGTCACTCGGCTCCAGCTCGATCACACGATTGATGTCCGCCAGCGCTTTCTCGTCTTCGTCCTGCAAAAGGTAATCTCTATACCGATATAGCAGCGCGATTTTTGACTTCGGTTCGAGCCGGAGCGCCTCGGTGTAGTCGGCCAAGGCACGCGCGGTATCTTTTTTGCCATCATAACAACGCCCGCGTCCGATGTACGCCTTCACGTTTGTCGGCTCAGCGCGCAAGAGCCCGTCAAAAACGGCAATCGCCTCATCGTAGGCCTCGCGTTGCAACGCCGCCTCGCCTTTGTCCAGCAACGTCTCCTCCGCCGCGAACATCCGCAAAGTCAGCGCGGCCAAAACCACACACACTCGGCAAAAGATGGAACGGTGAACGGAAACGGTGAAAAGCTGGAAACCGCCGGTCATTGAAGCTGGGAAAACTTTGGCCACGCTGGCTATTTCCAGCCCAACACGCCAGCCAAAGTTAAAACGTCGGCAAGGACTCAGCGCGGATTGTCAGACCCTTCGCCCGCCTGCGAAAAAAAGCGTTTCATCCGGCACGCGACGTGCAGCGCTGGGCCGTGAAAGCCCTTGCATGCACCGCCAGCAGGATTACACCAAGCGACCAAACGTGAGCATTCCAGTTTCACCGAAAAAAACCTTCCGCCGCCCACATGGCATGGCGTTTGTCAATGTGTTGTTTGGCGGTTGGACTGTGGTCGTCCTGCTTTTTTTCTACATCCCGATTTTGTTTCTGGTTGTTTATTCGTTCAACAGCTCGCGCCTCAACGTGGTCTGGGAAAGTTTCACGTTGAAATGGTACGCCGAGCTTTGGCACAACACGCGTCTGCTTTCGGCGCTGCGCGCGAGTCTCGTCGTCGCCTGCATCACGACCGCGTTGTCGGTGGTGGTGGGCACGACCGCCGCCTGGCTGCTCTACCGCTATCGCTATCGCGGTACCCGCGCGATCGGCACGCTTGCCTACATCCCAATGGTTGTGCCCGAGATCATCATGGGCATCAGCCTGCTGGTGTTTTTCAAAACCGTGCATTTCGACCTCGGCTACGCCACCGTCATCATCGCGCACACGACGTTTTGTTTTCCCTTTGTGATGGCCGCGGTACAGGCCCGGCTCGCGGGGCTCGATCCATCGCTGGAAGAAGCCGCGCTCGATCTCGGCGCGACGCCGCTGAAGGCCTTCTGGCACGTGATCGTCCCATATCTCATGCCGGGCATCATCTCCGGCGCGCTCATGGCCTTTGCGCTTTCGATGGATGAGCTTATCGTCACCTACTTCGTCAAAAGTTCCGCCTCCTCCACCCTGCCCATCGTGATCTACGGCATGGCCAAAGTTGGCCTCAACCCGATGATCAACGCCCTTTCCTCTCTCTTCATCGTCGCGACCATTGTTCTGCTTGTCGCTTCCGAGTGGGTGAAGAGCGTGCGCCGCTGAAAAACATAACCTTTCTCAACTCCTATGAAACGTCTCCGCCTCCTGCTCGCCGCCGCCACGGCCCTTGTCGCCGTCGCTCAACTCCACGCCGCCAAAGAACTCAACCTCTTCGGCTGGTCCGAATACGTGCCGCAAGCCGTGCTCGATAAATTCACTGCCGAGACCGGCATCAAGGTGAATTACGAAACCTACGCCTCGAATGAGGAAATGCTCTCGAAGCTCCTCGGCGGCGCCTCCGCCTACGATCTCATCCAGCCCACCGACTACGTCATCGAGGCCCTGCGCGCCAAGGGCAAGCTGGAGGCGATCGACTTCAAGAACGTTCCCAATTTCAAAAACATCTCCAAGGAATACACGAACCTGCCACACGATCCTGAGCAAAAATACAGCGTGCCCTACATGGCCGGCACCGTCGGCATCGTCGTCAATACCGAGAAGATCAAAGAGCCCATCACCGGCCTGGACGACGTTTTCTCCGGCAAATACGCCAGCCGCATCGTCACGCTCAACGACAACCGCGAGCTCCTCACCTGGGCCATGCGAACCCTCGATCTCGACATCAACAAGGTAACACCAGACGCCATCGCCAAGGCCCGCCCGGTCCTCGCGAAATGGCTGCCGCAAATCAAACTCTACGACTCCGACAGCCCGAAGACCGCGCTGCTCAACGGCGACGTCGACGTCGGTGTCGTCTGGTCCGGCGAAGCCGCCATCCTCTACCGCGAAAACAAAAAATTCGCCTACGTCCTTCCGAAAGAAGGCGCGCATCTTTGGATCGACAGTCTCGCGATTCCGAAGGGCGCACCGCACAAGGCCGCCGCCGAACAGTTCATCAACTTCATTCTCCGTCCTGAAATCAGTGCGCTGATTTCCGAGGCCTTCCCTTATACCAATCCCAACACGGAAGCCCGCAAGCTCCTCACGCCCGAGCAACTCGCCAACCCTGCGAGCTATCCGTCCGCGACCAAGCTCGAAACCTTTCGCGACATCGGCAAAGCCGCCTCCGTTGTGGACAAACTCATCACCGATTTGAAAGGCGGCTCGTAATAAGTTTCCCACGTTGTAGCCGGGGGCGCTGACCCCGGTCCGGCCTCAGCGAGGCCGGCTACAGCAGAGAAAAACACCGCTCGATGACCACGACCGCCGATCCCCGCGCAGCCATCGCCTCCACGCAACGCCAGCCTGGCACTACCGGCTGGTTGTTGTTGTCGCCGATGCTGCTGTGGCTCGGGCTCTTCGTCGTCGCGCCGACCGCGATCCTGTTCGTCTACAGTTTCTGCCAGCGCGACGAACTCGGTCAGGTGGTCTTTGAGTTCACCTGGTCCAACTACGCGCGCATCGCCGATCCGGTTTACCTCAACATCCTCGTCCGATCGCTCTGGTACGCCGGGCTGACCACCGCCATCTGCCTCGTCGTTGGGTATCCAGTTGCTTATTACATCGCCCGCTCGCCCGTGCAGCGGCGTTCGTGGCTGCTGCTGACGGTGATGATTCCGTTTTGGATTAGCTTTCTGCTGCGCACCTACGCCTGGATTTCGCTGCTCAAGGCCGAGGGTCCGGTCAGCGGCCTCCTGGAATGGGCGCACGCGATCGCCACGCCACTCGACATTCTCTATACGCCGACCGCCGTGATGATCGGTTTGGTTTATACTTACCTGCCTTTCATGATTCTGCCGATTTTCACCAGCGCGGAAAAACTCGACAACTCCCTCATCGAGGCCGCGCTCGATCTCGGCGCCAATCCCGTGCGCACGCTCGCTCACGTGATTTTTCCGCTCACCAAGCCCGGTATCTACGCGGGCGTGCTTCTCGTCTTCGTGCCGTCGATCGGCATGTTCGCGGTCACCGACCTCATGGGCGGCGCGCGTGTGCCGATGATCGGCAACGTCATTCAAAACCAGTTCGGCCAGGCGCGCGACTGGCCCTTCGGGGCCGCCCTCGGCATCACGTTTCTCGCGCTGTTTGTCATCGCCTTCTGGTTCTTGCACGACCGCGGAGAGGTCCGACGGTGATGAACTCCCCTGCATTTGTGCCGAAGAAAGATGCGACCGCGATGATTGACCCAATTTCACAGCTCGAATGGGAATTCCGCCTGCCGCCCGTTCCACGCGCGCCGATCAGCGCAACACCGATTTCAATGGAAACAATGGTTGAACTCCGCGGCGTCACTAAACTCTTCGGCTCCATGACGGCGGTCGACGCCGTCGATCTGCAAATCCGCAAAGGCGAATTTCTCACGCTGCTCGGGCCTTCTGGCTGTGGCAAAACCACGATCCTTCGCCTACTCGCCGGCTTCGAAGTGCCGAGCGCCGGCCAGATTCTCCTCGAAGACAAGGACGTCTCCGGCGTTCCGCCCTATCGCCGCGACGTGAATCAAGTTTTCCAAAGCTACGCGATTTTCCCTCACCTCACCGTCGCCGACAACATCGCCTTTGGACTAAAAATGCGCCATGTGCCGCGCGCCGAACGCGAGCAACGCGTCAACGAAGCGCTCGAGCTCGTCTCGCTCCAAGGCCTCGGCCTGCGCCGCCCGCACGAGCTCTCCGGAGGCCAGCGCCAGCGCGTCGCCTTCGCCCGCGCCCTCGTTTGCCGGCCAAAAGTGCTGCTGCTCGACGAACCGTTTTCCGCACTCGACGCCAAGCTGCGCCACGCGATGCAGCTCGAAGTAAAACATCTCCAGCGCCAGCTCGGCATCACCTTCGTCTTCGTCACCCACGATCAGGAGGAAGCGCTCATCATGTCGGACCGCATCGCCGTCATCAACCGCGGTCGCATCGACCAGCTCGGCGACGCCACTGACATTTACCACTCACCCGCGAGCGCCTTCACTGCCGACTTCATCGGCGAGGCCAACCTCCTGCCCTCCGAAGTCGTGCACAAAAACGGCGTATCCGCCCAGGTGCGGCTCGCCGAAGGCCTGGAGCTCAACGTGCGTTCCTCCGCGATCAACGAAGGCTCGCGCCAGGCACTGCTCTCCGTGCGCCCCGAAAAAATCTACATCACCCGAAACAAGCCCATGAAGGAAAATGCCTTCAAAGGCGTGATCGAAGACGAAGTTTTCCGCGGCGCGATGGACGAGTTGCGCATCCGCGTCTCCACCAACCTCTCGATTATGGCGATGGTGGCCAACGAAAGTGCCCACGAACGCGCCTGGCACAAGGGCGACACCGTTTTCTGCGCCATCCACACCGACGACGTCGTCGTAGTGGAGCAAAAATAAGACCGCCGGTCCCAGCAGTTAGGCCCATTGGCAGGGCGGATGGTCCCTCGTCCGCCGCTCCGTCGCCTGTTCCACCGCAAAAAATCACCGAACCAGATTTGAACACCAAGAACGCGAAGTAAATGAAGGCCAGACCATCGTGTCTTCTCCGCCACCTTTGCTTCCTTCGTGTTCAAAGGTTTTCCTTTTCCTCTCCGCCTTAGAAAAAATGGCGCGGTGGAGGTGACTCGAACACCCGACCGGCGGTTTAGAAAACCGCTGCTCTATCCAGCTGAGCTACCACCGCGTGAATGACTTACGTAATGACTGATGAGAATATCGGAACACTCTGAGACCATTGATGCGTCATTGTCGGCACAAAAACAGTGAGAAGGCGCTTCGGCAACTTCCTATTTCTTCGTGTGCTTTGCCCGCCCGTCACCTTCGATTTATCCTAACCTCGGCCGCCCCGCCATCGTATGCGTCGTGGGCGTGAATCAACTCGCCCGTCACCGCCTGCGCGGCGCGCTCGCCACACTAGCCATCGAGACCAAGCGTCGACTTTCCGTTCGTATGCCCAGTGAAGGGCTATCCGTTACACCACACCGTCCTGAGCCCTCTTGGCGCGATCGCGTAGGTTCATCATGGGGTTCTCCCAGAAAATGTGCAGCAGGGAGGCCATCGCATAGATCAAACCGATATACATCACAAAGGCAGCCCAACCATGGCACCACTGAGTGCGTTTGCTGAATGCTTCAACAATTTGCTGCTGAATGGTCGAATAGTGCAGGAGGTAGATCGAATAAGATATAAGACTGGTCCATGTTATAAACCGGTAAGTCACTCGATCCGTCGTTCGAATATTCTCCAAAGCGGCGATCAGCAAAAGCACGCCGGCTGATTCGACGGGAAAAAGACAAATAATCTCGAAGGCCCCATAACGGCTCGCGTGAAACATCCACCATTGCTTGAAGACCAACAAGCCGAGACCGACGATCCCATATTTTATATGATGCTGATTCCAATACTTCGGTAAATACCGTTTTATAAATGCTCCCAATACGCCAAAGCCAATAGCATCGAGTCTCGTAACTGTCACTTTACGTATATCATTGTCAAATGAAGCGGCATCCAGCCCTGAACTATGATACCAGTAAAGCGTCCTGAAAACCATCGGCGCCAAGATGAACACTCCAATCACCGAGAGTAACACTGTCTTTTTTTTCAACCCGAGCTTCAGCCCCATCAGTATGCAAATTGGTATAGTGAGATAAAACCATTCTTCGACGGCCAAACTCCATGACTCCGCAAAAAACGGGATGCTGCTGGGTCCGCTGATATTCTGGGAAAATAGATAGTATTTTCCCAGCGCCCCAGCGATAAATTTAATGCCGTGATAACTAACTTCGTGTATCGTAAGTACGATTAAAACGAGATAGTAGTTAGGGAGTGTGCGAAACCAGCGCCGCTTCCAGAACACGAGTATATCTTTAAACTCAAACGCAGATTGTTCGACCGTCCCGATGAGGATTGATCCAATTAGGAAACCGCTCAGGACAAAAAAAATGGCTACGCCATCCAGAGTAAAAAGATACAAGTAACCCGATCTCTTGGGGAAGAAATCCAGCCCATGCACATATACGACGACTAAAATGGCGATGCCACGAATTAGATCCAAACCATAGGCCCGTTTGGAATGAATGGCATCGTGATGGCCACTAAAATGACTCAGCGATGCTTGCGCGTTTTTGCAGACTGCATCCTTCAGCCATTGGAAGCCTCTATAGATTACCTGCATCATGGAATAGACGGGACGCCGGTTCATTCACCGTGGGGGTATTGTCAGAAGCTGGGTTGAAGTGCCGAGTTGCATCGCAGCGTTCACCTAGGCCAACCAGGCAGGCAATAGTTCGGTCGAATGCTTGCGCATGCTCCGGGGTACCGTTGCTTCTCATATAGATAGTTTCGCCGGACGCACTTCGCCGGAAAGCTAGCGAGATGTTCGCTCCGTGTCAAAAAAGCGGAGCAAACGCCGGTACCCGGCCGCCAACCGGCAATACAGCCCATTGCGTGTCGAAGGAGATACCCACACCACGAGACTCCTCCTGCCTCAATACCGTTCTCAGCTTTCGAAACCGGCAACCCGCCGCAAGCGCCACCGTGGACCAGGGAGGAAGGAAGAAGCATCCTTCGTCCGCAAAACCAACAACGCGAAAAAGTGCCTGTAGACTACCTCCGTCGGCTGGGTTATCCGTGTTATACGCAGGGCACGCCACCGTGTGGTGCTGCCCGATCGTGAGGCGTTCGTTTCCTCGCTGAGGCGGCTCAGGTCGCTTTACGGCACGCTTCGATTAACCGGACTGACGACGTTGACCTTGAAAGCAAGGTTCTTGATCGCGAAGCCGCGCAGGCCCCAGCGCTCTTCCGTCACACGTACTGCACCCGCAGACGTGGCGAGGTCGAACCGGTTAACACCGGGGTTCAGGGGCAGTTGTTCGATCTTCGCCTGAAAGGCATTTTCGCCGGTCTGATGGCGAAGTTTTTCGACTCCATTCACAGCGAGCGTGAACTCGCAGGGCTGGAGCGCTTTTACGTCGAAACCGAGGGACGCAACCACGGGATAGGGATAAGGATTATAATATGACCACGTGGCCGGGCCGTATGTCCACGTTTCGGCGTTTTCTCCGTCCGGCGGATTCCAGCCACGCCCCACGGTCAGTTCTTTTGCTATCGGCCAGCGCGGAGTTTTCGCCGGATCTAGTCTGATAACGACAAAATCGCCGTTTGCAGAGTCCTCCAGAACGGGTTTGCCCACGGTGCAAAACGCCGCGAGCAGTTCTTCCGCCCTATCCGCATAGCCGCGGCGATCGATGCAGATCGCGGCAAAACCTGCCTCCTCCAACGCAGCAGCCATAGCCGAAGGATCAAGTTTCTCGTATTCATGCTGCCATTGGAAAGCCGCACGCTGCTTTAACGATGCGTAGGAAAGGCGAATAGAATGGGTCGCGAGATAGAGCCGGAAATGTTCATATTCGGGCAGCCCATTCGGCGGGCGCCATTCCGGAAAATCCACCACGGGCAGCTGAAAAATCATGGCCCCGGATGGAAGGTTTTTTTCGATCTTCCTTCCAAGCGCAGCATCGGCCTCGACCTCGTTTCTAATAGCCGCCCAAACCTCGGGCGCCTGGCTCCTGGGGATTTGATCGTAAAGCCCAAGCCCGACGCCGCACAGCATCAGGCCAACACCCGTCCACCGCGGCCAAGTTCTCGACACGCGGGATAAGCGCACCGCAAGAAACATCAAAATGATCGCTGGAATAAATATACTAAACCGGTTCGTCGCCCTAAAAACATTTAAACCAAACGCCAGGGCCAGAAGGCTGTTAATGCCGCCTGGAGCGGCAAAGATCAGTATCCAGCCGATTTGCACACCGTAAGCAGGCACGCGGTGACTTGTGCCGCGGGCAAAGCGTCGGGTCAGCTCGATAAAAATCCACCCAAGGCCAACGGTTCCGACCAAGCCGATATATGGCGCAAACACCTCGCCCTTAAAGCTGGCCCATCGGAGATAACGGTAACCGAGCGAGGCCAAAACCGAAAGGTGGTGATTTATCGGCGGCACAAATAGCTCGACGAACTTAAGGGAGTACAACTCGGTACCGGCGTAGTTGCGCGAGATCAAGGACGTCGCCCCTTCATTGCTCGCATAGAGCCAACCATCGCTTTGCAGCAAAGCATACGCGCCGACTGCGGCTAGCCCGCACGCAACGCCCATCCAGAAATTCCCTTTGCGACCATGCCACAACCACTGAGCTCCGGTCGCCAGCCCGAGCAGGAAAAGGAAAAAATAGAGATTGTAGGGATTGCTAACCCCAACGATGGCAGACGTGCCAAGGCAAAAGGCAGCGCCCATGGACGGCCAGCGAAGACGCCTCGACGAGCCCACTAGCCAACAGGTCAATAGAGCCAATGGAACCGTGTAAGTGTACGCCAGCCAAAGATGGGGCAGTCCGCGAAAAAACGAATAATACGTGAACGCAAACAGCAGCGCTGCGCCGAAACACCACTCACTCCTCGCCCGCATGAAACGAGCGCAACCGTAGAACGACAACGCCGCCGTAATGACCGAAAACATCACAGCCAAATTGCTCGCCACATTCACTCCGGTAAACCGCGCCAGATTGCCATAGACAAAGAACAGCAACTTATCCGAAACCGGGTATTCGCTCCAATCCGCGCTGAAAGGAGCGCCCAAACGGCTAACCTTTTGGGGCATAAAAGGGAGAAGCTCACCGTCCGCCACGGCCTTAATCCTCACCAGATTTTCCATCGCGTCGCCCGAGTACGAAACCGGATATCGCCAATTATCAAAGGACAGCCGGTCGTTCTGCGTACACCAAATCAGCGCAGTAAAAAGCGCGAGAAAGAGCGGAACCCCAATCGGGGACAGCCAGCGGTGACGAGCGGTGAAAAAAGATAAACGCAAAAGAAGGTTATAACTATTGGTTCGAGAAGGGCTGCGTCAACGGCACAGCCATCGCAGCAGTGACTGAACATAAAAGCTCGGGATGAAGTCGCGCCATTTATTTCTTACAAAACCAGCACTGTATTTGGCCAAGGGCCAGCGATGCGGCCGCGATCGCTAACGCTAAGGCGCCGGGATTTTTTGGTTAGACAGAAGCGTGCCTGTTGGCTCCACACGGAGCAACTCGATCTTCAAATTACGAAGGCAGAACGCGTCTGCCCGCCGGTTGTTTACACTGGAAGTTGTCGCAGGTTGATCGCAGCTAAACTCCCATTGTACGGCTCCAGAACGCAGCGAAATCCGGTCAAGTTGCACTGCCTGCAATTTTTGCGTGGCTGTACCGTTCCAGAGGATTTCGCCGTCACAACGGATCGTCACTGTGCGTGCCTCACGACTTCTCAGATCAAAATGAACATTGGCCAGAACCGGCTGCGCCAGCGGATTCGAAATTGTGATTTCCGCCCGTTCACGGCCCCAGCGCCAATACTCCCACACCGAGCGCTTCGGAGGGAACCAGTCTTTTGAAAATTTTACTGTCCAATCCCCGTGCTCACCAGCGCTCCCATGAAGCGCCGCAGGACCTT
>Ga0302322_100005980_pt1 | contig 10734 bp, 6 predicted proteins | sample Fen_T0_2_FD_203757 | JGI IMG/M metagenome (GOLD analysis project Ga0302322, IMG submission 203757) | Peat permafrost microbial communities from Stordalen Mire near Abisko, Sweden - Fen_T0_2 | ecosystem: Environmental > Terrestrial > Soil > Wetlands > Permafrost | place: Sweden: Abisko... | reverse complement strand
GACGGGACGGGAACGCCGTCCGGGGGACGGCCGGTCCGCGCGGTCGGGGGAATTCCGGTGCCCGTCCCTCAGGGCGCCGCGGCGCGTGCCGATACCCAGGGCCGGACCCGCTCTGCGCTCCGCGCAGCTGCGGTGCGGGCGGCACGCGTCGCCCCGGCACGACGAGGGAGCAGCGCAGTGACCGATGTGCAGCCGATGCCGTTGCCCCTGCGTCGCGCGGGTGCCACGGCGGCGGACTTCGAGGCCGACCTGCTCGAGAACCTCTGCTTCCAGCTCGGGACCACGCTGGAGTCGACGGGCGCGCGTGAGGCGTACCAGATGCTCGCCGTCACGGTCCGTGATCGACTGGTGGCCCGCCGCACCCGGACCGCCGCCGCCCACTACGCGGCGAACCCGCGCTTCGTCTACTACCTGTCCGCCGAGTACATGCTGGGACGCCAGCTCAACCAGAACCTGCTCTACTCCGGCACCGAGGACGCCGCCCGCGAGGTGCTCGACAAGCTCGGCTTCTCCCTCGACCGCCTCGCCGGGCACGACGTCGAGCCGGGCCTGGGCAACGGCGGCCTGGGCCGCCTCGCGGCCTGCCTGCTCGACTCCCTGGCGACGCTGGACATCCCGGCGGTCGGCTACGGCATCCGGTACGAGTACGGCATCTTCAAGCAGGCGTTCGTCGACGGCGCGCAGAGCGAGCGGCCGGACGACTGGGCCTTCCACGGCAACCCGTGGGAGTTCCCCGCCCCGGACGGCGGTCAGCTCGTCGGCTTCTACGGCCACACCGAGCCGGTCGACGGCGACCTGACGGGCCTGCGCCGCACCTGGGTGCCCGGCGAGACCGTCCGCGGCGAGCCGAGCCACATGCTGGTGCCCGGCTACGGCACCGGCACCGTGAACATCGTGCGCCTCTGGCAGGCCCGCGCGGCCCGGGAGTCGTTCGACCTGGCCCGGTTCGAGGCCGGCCAGTACGGCGAGGCCGTCCTCGACATCGTCCGGTCCGAGAGCATCAGCAAGGTGCTCTACCCGGACGACAGCACCGAACCCGGCCGCGAGCTGCGCCTCAAGCAGCAGTACTTCCTGGTGTCCTGCTCGCTGCGCGACATCATCCGCCGGTTCCGGTTCCGCAACGACGACTGGGACGCCTTCCCCGACAAGGTCGCCGTCCAGCTCAACGACACCCACCCGGTGCTGGCGATCCCGGAGCTGATGCGGCTGCTCGTCGACGAGTACGGGCTCGGCTGGGACCACGCCTGGGACCTCACCCGCCGCAGCTTCTCCTACACCTGCCACACCCTGCTGCCCGAGGCGCTGGAGACGTGGCCGGTGTGGTTGCTCTCCCGGCTGCTGCCGCGCCACCTGGAGATCATCGAACTGATCAACTACTTCTTCCTCCGCTCGTGCCGGGGCTCGGGCTCCGGCGCGCCCGGGGGCGCGCCGGACGAGGAGAGCCTCGCCCGGCTGTCGCTCATCCAGGAGGGGCCGGAGCCGCGCGTGCGGATGGCGAACCTCGCCGTCGTCGGGAGCGGCGCCGTCAACGGGGTCGCCGAGCTGCACTCCCGGCTGCTGACCACCACGACGCTCGCCGACTTCGCGCGGCTGTGGCCGGAGCGGTTCCGCAACGTGACCAACGGGGTGAGCCCGCGCCGGTTCCTGCGGCTGACCAACCCGCTGCTGTCGGCGCTCATCGACGAGGCGCTCGGCGGCGACGGCTGGCTGCGCGACCTGGACCGGCTCGCCGAGCTGGAGCCGCTGGCGGACGACGCCGCGTTCCGGGTCCAGTGGGCGGAGGTGAAGCGGGCGGGCAAGCGCGACCTCGCGGCCCACGCCCGGGAGGTGACCGGCGTCGTCATCGACCCGGACGCCCTCTGCGACGTCATGATCAAGCGGTTCCACGAGTACAAGCGGCAGATGCTCAAGGTGCTGCACACGATCACGGTCTACCGGCGGCTCAAGGACGGCGTCGGCGACCCGGTGCCCCGCACGGTGGTGTTCGGCGGCAAGGGCGCGCCCGGGTACCAGGCGGTGAAGCAGATCATCCGGCTGATCAACGCGGTCGCCGCGACGGTCAACGCCGACCCCGACGTCGCCGGGCGCCTCGCGGTCGTCTTCGTCCCGGACTACAACGTGACCCGCGCCGAGCTGCTCGTGCCCGCCGCGGACCTGTCCGAGCAGATCTCCCTGGCCGGCAAGGAGGCATCGGGCACCGGCAACATGAAGCTGGCCCTCAACGGCGCGCTGACGATCGGCACCCTGGACGGCGCGAACATCGAGATCCTCGACCGGGTCGGGCCGGAGAACTTCTTCGCCTTCGGCCTGGACGCGCCGGCCGCCGCGGCGTTGCGGGCCGGCGGCTACGTGCCGCGGGCCCACTACGAGCAGGACCCCGAGCTGCGCGCCGCGATCGACGCCATCACCGACGGCACGTTCAGCGGCGGTGACGGCGACCGGTTCCGGCCCGCCGTCGACGCGCTGCTCGGGCGGGACGAGTACCTGACCCTGGCCGACTTCCGCCCCTACCTCGACGCCCAGGACGCCGTCGAGCGGGCCTGGCGCGACCAGGCGGCGTGGGGACGGCGGTCGGTGCTGACGACGGCCCGGTGCGGCTTCTTCTCCTCCGACCGCACCGTCCGCGACTACTGCCGCGACGTCTGGCACGTGGAGCCCCTCCCCGTCCCCCCGACCTGAGCCCCAGCCGCCCCGCCCCAGCCCCAGCCCCGGTGATCATGCAATCCGGGACGATCATGCAATCCGGGTACGCCCGGTCACGGGGCGGTGGTCACCAGGGTGGCGAGGACCGTGTCGGCGATCAGCCGGTGGCCGCGGGCGTTGGGGTGGTCGCCGTCGGCGGCCAGGAGGGCGGTGCAGTCGCGGGTCCCGTCGCCCTTGAACGGGGTGTAGACGTCGACGTAGGTGGCCCCCGACCGGCGGGCGGCGTCCGCGATCCCGGCGTCGACGGCCCGGGTGAGCGCGTCACTGCCCGTGACGTAGTCGCCGCCGCGGGCCCGCCCGACGGCGCCGTCCAGGAAGACGTTCCAGTAGCCGGTGACCAGCACCCGTCCGCCCCCCGGCGCGATGAGGGACCGCAGGTCGGCCAGCACCGCCGCTAGCCCCGCGGACAGCCGGTCGACGTCGCCGCGGTAGCAGGCGAGCGCCGTCACCGGCCGGCACCCGGGGTCGGTGAGCGGGTCGGGGGAGAGGTCGTTGGCACCCACCGTGACCACCGCCAGCCCGGAGGACGCGACCGCCGCCCGCACCGACGGCGTCCTGAGCTGGTCGCGCAGCGTCGCCACCGTCGCGCCGCCCCGGGCGAGGTCGGCGGTGCGGGCGGCCCGGCCGGCGCCCTGGGCGAGGGCCAGCGCGACCAGCGACCCGTACGGGGTGCAGTGGCAGGCCGCCCCCGAGGGCACCGAGTCGCCGAGGACGGCCACGACCGGGGGCCAGTGACCGACCGCGACGGGCGCGTGCCAGAGCCGTCCGGGCTCCGCGGCGGCTCCCGGGACGTCACCGAGCGCCGCGCCGCCCGCCAGCACGGCCGCCGCGAGCCCGCCCGCCAGCCGCCTCCGGGTCCATCGCCTGCGTGCGGCTCGCCGCCGCGACCTGAAGTCCGTCATCGCCCCGATCGATCGGCAGACCGGGAGCCGACCTTGACGCCGGCCGTGAAGGTCGAGGGGGTGGGGTTCGTGGAGGATCGGTGCGCGACCCGGTGAACCGATCGGGCGCTCGGTGCGTGTAACCGTCATGGGGTGGTCGACGGGGGACCCGGGATGACGGTCGAGCTGGCCGTGTCCGCCACCGAGCCGGGCTGCCTGCGCACCATCGCGGCGGCCCTGGACCGGGCGGGACCGGGGGACGTCGTCGCCGTCCGGCCGGGGACCTACCGGGAGGCGCTGGAACCGCACGGCGACGTGCGGGTCGTGGCGACCGGGGGTGCCGGGACCGTGATCGTGACGGCGGTGGAGGGGTCCGCCGTCACGGTCACCCGTGGCGAGGTGGTCCTGGAGGGCCTCGTGCTGCGCGGCGCCCCGGGGTGCGACGCCCTGGTCCAGGTCGGCGGGGGCCTGCTCCTGCTGCGGGACGTGGACGTCGACGCCGACGGCTGGGCGGGCGTCCAGGTCACCGGCGGCCGGTTGGAGGCGGCCGGCGGGCGCCTCGCGAACCGGTCGGGGGCGGCCCTGGTCGTCGAGGGCGGGACCGGGGCCGAGCTGACCGACGTCAACATCGGCCCGGCGAGCACGGCGGGCGTCGTCGTGACGTCGCCCGTCGGGGTCTCGCTGCGCCGGTCGAACGTGCGCCCCGGCGGCCGCCACGGGGTGGTCGTGGCCGGGGACGGCGTGGCGCGGCTCGACACCTGCGTCATCGGCGAGGCGTCCGTGGCGGGCGTCCTCGTGCACGAGCGCGCCGCGGCGGAACTCACCGACTGCCACCTGGAGGGTCCGGGGGACGGCGTCCGGGCGGACGGCACGGCCCGCGCCTTCCTGCTGCGGGCCACGCTCGCCGGGCTGGGCGGCGACGGGCTGGTCGCCGGGGGTGAGGCGGAGCTCGTCGCCACCGACTGCGGCCTGTGGGACCTGCGCGGCCGGGGCGTCGCGGCGTCCGACCGGTCGGGTGTCACCCTGACGAGCGTGCACGTCGCCCGGACGGCGGCGGCGGCCCTCACCGTGCGCGGCGCCGCCCGGGTCGCCGCGAGCGACCTGGCGGTCGACGACGCCGGGTCGGCCGGGCTGGAGGTCGTGGGCCGCGCCGAGCTGTCCGTGGACGACCTGCGCGTGGACGGCGGCGTGACCGGCGTCCTGGTGGCGGGCCTGGGCCGGTTGCGGCTGCGCGGGGTGCGGGTGCGGCGGGCCGAGGTCGCCCTCGCGGTCGGCGGCGGCGACGTGCGCGTGCAGGACCTGGAGGCGCAGGACTGCGGCACCGGCGTGCGCCTGGACCGCTCGGCGCGGGCTGTCGTCGACTCGGGGCTGTTCCACCGCTGCGGGACGGGCGTCCACGTGCACGGCGAGGCCGAGGCGGTCCTGCGGTCGGTGACCGTCGAGGACAGCGGCACCACCGGTGTCACCGTCGACTCGGGCGCGGTCCTGGCGGCCCGACGCTGCCGGGTCGCGCGCAGCCAGTCGGACGGCGTCCGGCTGCTGCCCGGGGCGACGGCGACGGTCACCGAGTGCGAGCTGGTCGCCAACCAGGGGGCGGGCCTCGCCGTCCTGACGACGGCCGACGTCCTGCTGTCGGGCGGATCGATCCACGGCAACCGCGGGGACGACGTCCTCGCGCCTCCCGGGCATCACCTGGTGGTCGACGGGACCCGGCTCGGAGACGGCGCGCGCCGGATCTGAACCGTTCGGCCCGTTCCTCCCGTGTCGCTCGGCAGGGGTCGTTGCGGTCGCGGTCACCGCCTCCGCAACGGCCCCGGACGAGCACGACGCCGACCGCTGACCCGGGAGCACTGCATGGCCGACGGCACGCCTCGACCCACGCCCCTCATCGTTGCGGAGCCCCGACTCATCGTCCCCCCGACCCTGCCCGACGCGCTCAGCGGGCCCACCCGGCTGGTGCTCCCGGGCGTGTCCCGGCTGCGCCTCCCGCCGGTGACGCCCGCCCTCCACCAGCCCGTCGCCGTCCCGCCGGACCACCGGCCGACGGCCCGCCCGCAGCAGGCCGTCCCGGCGACCCACCGGCCCGTGGCCCGCCCGGCGGTGGACCAGCTGCCCGGGTCGCGCCCCTGGGACGCGTCGAGCGTCCGGTTCCCCGAGCCGGTCGGGTACCCGGCGGCCCTCCCCGCGCCCCCGGCCGCGGCGGCCGCTCCGGCACCGGCGTCCGGCGCGGCGACCGCCGACGGGCCGGGCGCGTCGCAGCGGGGCACCCGGTTCACGTTCGCCCTGGTCCTGGCGAGCCTGGTGCTCGTCCTGGTGGAGAACACGGTGCTGACGATCGGTCTGCCGACCATCCAGCGCAGCGTCCACGCGGGCAGCACCCAGATCCTCTGGTCGCTGGTCGCCTACCTGCTCACCTTCACCGCGGCGCTCTACGTGTGGTCGATGCTGGCCCGCCGGTACGGGGTGCGGCCGGTGTACCTCGCGGGGATCGCGCTCGTCGTCGCCGGGTCCGTGGGCGCGGCGACGGTCCGGTCGGCGTCCGAGCTGATCGGCGTCCGGACCCTGCTCGGGTTCGGCGGCGCGGCGATCCTGCCGATGAGCGCCGCGACCGTGTCGGCACTCTTCCCGCCCGAGCGGCGCGCCGCCGCCCTGCGCCGGTGGGGCCATGCCGCGACGGCGGCGCTGCCGATCGGGCCGGTGGCCGGGGGCATCCTGATCCGGGACACGCCCACCGCCGAGCACGTGATCGGCAACTCGTGGGGGCTGGCGTTCCTGGCGGGCGTCCCGCTGCTGGTCCTGTGCTTCGTGCGGTTCGCGGTGAGCCTGCCCCGCACCCGGGGCCGGGCGCCGTCCATGATCGACAGTCTCGGCGGCGGGCTCGTGACGGCCGGGCTGCTCGTGGCCATCGGCGGCCTGCTGGACGTCGCGGCGTCCGGGTCGTGGCGGCCCTCGACGCTCGGGACCCTCGCCTACGGCTGCCTGCTCAGCGCCGTCGTCCCACTGGTCCGGCACGCCGGGACGAGCGCCCCGCCCGGCCACGTGCGGGTGGTGAGCGCCGCAGCGCCCGACCGGCGCCGGATGGCCGCCTACACGACGGCCGCGGCGAGCGGGTACTTCGCCTTCGGCGGCATCGGGTACGCGCTGACCTACAACCTGCAGGTGGTGCAGGGGTTCAGCCCCCTGGTCACCGGGCTGTGCTTCCTGCCCTTCAGCTCCGGGTACGTGATCCTGTCGCTGCTCACCCCCCGCCTGGTGCGCCGGGTCGGCGTCCGGACGGCGCTGCTCGGGGCACTGGCCGCCGTCGCCGTGGCGCAGGCCCTGCGCACCGGGATCGTGCCGGGCATGCCGTTCCCGGTCACGCTGGCGCTGTTCTTCCTGTTCGGCGGCGGGGTCGGCGCGACCGTGACGGCGGCGACCGGCGGCATCCGGGTGCTGCTGGCGGGTCGCGCCTCCGACCACGTGCTGGTCGTGCAGCAGGCGATCCGGCAGGCGTCCAGCGCCGTCGGGGTGGCGGTGCTCGGCACGCTCATGACGGTCCGCTACACCGACCTGGTGCGCCCGATGAGCGAGCGCGTCCTGCCGCCGGACGCCTCCGCGACCCTGTCGCGCTCGGCGATGGCCGCCGCGGACACGGTCCAGCGCCTGCGGGCCGGCGGGCTGACGGCGGTGCAGGGCGACGCCGTGCTCGACGCGGCCCGCGACGCGCTCGGCTCCGGCTGCCGGTGGGCGGCCGGGGGCGCCTGCGGGGCCGCCGTGCTGGCCGCCGTCGCCGTCGCCCTGCTGCTGCGCGGGCGCACGCCGACGCCGCCCTGACCCCGACGTCCTGACCGCACCGTCCCGCCGTCCTGACCCCGGCGAACCCGCCCCCCGAAGCGAGGAGCCCGTCGTGGCCGCCGTCCAGGTGTCCGTCTCGCCGACGGACGCGCGCTGCCTGCGCACGCTCGCCGAGGCGGTCTCGACGACGCCGCCCGGCGGCGTCGTCGTGGTCCGCCCCGGCGTCTACCGGGAGCACCTGGTGCTCGCGGCGGACGTGACCCTCGTGGCGCAGCAGGGTCCGGGCACCGTCACGGTGGAGTGCGACGGCGGGGCGGCGGTGTTCGTCTCCGGGGGGACCGTCCGGCTCGACGGGCTGCGGCTCGCCGGGGTGCCGGGGAGCCCCGGGACGTTCCCGCTGGTCCAGGTCGCGGGCGGCGCCCTGCACCTGGACGGCTGCGAGCTGGCGGCGACCGGGAGCGCGGCCCTGCACGTGCGGGGCGGGCGCGTCGCCGTGCGGGGCGGGCGGGTGAGCAACCCCGGCGGCGCGGGCCTGGTCTTCGACCGCGGGCCGGGCAGCACGGTGACCGGCCTGACCGTCGTCGACGTCGCCTCGGCCGCCGTCGTCCTCGGCGGCGACGCGGACCCGGTGCTCGAGGCGTGCGTCCTGCGGCCCGGGGGGCGGGTCGCCGTGGTCGCCTCCGACGACGCGCGGGGACGGCTCGAGCGCTGCCACCTCGGTGACACCCGACTCGCCGGGCTCCTCGTGCAGGGACGCGCCCGGCCCGACGTCCGCGACTGCGTGATCGCGGGCGGCCAGGACGGCGTGCGTGTCACCGAGGAGGCGCAACCGGCCCTCACCCGCTGCGTGGTGACGGGCGCGGCCGGGCACGGCGTCCACGCCGACGGCCGGTCCCGGCCCCGGCTGTCGGACTGCACGGTCGAGGCGACGGGCGGCCACGGGGTCCTGCACAGCGGCAGCGCGGACGGGAGCGCCGACGGCTGCCGGGTCACCGGGACGGCGTCCGCGGGCGTGGTCGTCGCCGGGGCCGCCCGCCTCACCTTCACCGACCTCGCCGTCGACGCCTGTGCCACGGCGGGCCTCCTGGTGGACGGCGCGGGCTGGGCCCAGGGCGAGGGCCTGGAGGTCGCGGGGTGCCCGACCGGCGTCCTCGGCGCGACGGCGTCGGCGGTCGTGCTGCGGGCGGTCGCGGTCCGGCACGGTGACGTCGGGCTGCGCGTGGCCGCCGGGGCCGCCCGGTTCGACGGCGTGACGCTGCACGACCTGGCGACCGCGGGCGCCGTCGTGGACGCGGGCGCCGACCTGCACCTGGCCGACGGCGTCGTCGAGCGGGCGGGGACCGGCGTCGTCGTGGGGGAGCGCGCGACCGCCGACCTGACGTCGCTGGACGTGCGGGCGGGCGTGCACGCCGGGGTCGCGGCGGGGCGCGAGTCCACCCTGGTCATGGCGGCGTGCCGGGTGCAGGGGAACGGCGACGTCGGGGTGAGCCTGGCCGGCGGCAGTCAGGCCCGGCTGACGGACTGCGACCTGCTCGACAACGGGCGGGCCGGGCTCCTGGTGCGCACCCGCCGCCCGGTCCGGGTGACGGGCGGGTCGCGGCGGGGCAACGGCGGGCCGCCCGTCGAGCGGGCCGTCGCCGGGACGTCGGTGACCGTGGAGGGCCCGCCGGGCGCGGACCTGCCCTGACGGGCGACGGGCGACGGACGACGGGCGCCGGGCGCAGACCGCGGGCTCAGACCGGGCGCGTCACGGCGTGGTGAAGACGCAGGCGCCGCGGGTGGCGGCGTTCGCGTCGGAGACGACCGGGCCGTCCTGCGGCCTCAGGGCGCGCACCACGCTGCCCGCATAGCCGGCGTCGTCCACGAAGACGCCCCAGGCGGCGGCCCAGTCCTCCGCCTCGCCGGTGCGCGGGTCCACCACCGGCTCGGTCGCCGGGCGCACCCGCCGCTGCACGACGTCGTCGCCGTGACGGCGCTGCGCCAGCTGCCGCAGCCATTCCTCGTCGGAGACCTCCGAGCCCATGACCGTGCCCTGCCCGCCGTACCCGCCCTGCCCGGTGGACCCGAGACCGGGCTTGAGCACGAGGTCGGCGCGCTCGGCGCGGATCCGGTCGAGCAGTTCGGCGGCCGCGCCGTCGTGCAGGGCGTCCGAGACGCGCGCGGTCCACGGCACGACCCGGTCGACCGTGCCGCGCTCGGCGTCGCTGAGGACCTCGCGCACGGCCGGGTCGTGCAGCAGGGCCAGGGCGGCCGTGCTGCCGAAGACGCCGCTGAGCAGCGGGGTGAACAGGACCGTCCCGCGGTCGGTGTGGGAGCGGGCCAGCGCGTCGAGCACGGGGGCCGCGGCCGGGTCGTCCGCGAGGTCGCCGGCGCGGGCGTGCCGCAGGACGACGTCGAGGGGCCGCCCGCGGAGCGTGATCTTGCGTCCGATCCGGCCGAGCTCCTGGATCTCGCCGAGGAGCAGCGTCAGACCCTGGGCGGCCATCGCCTCCTGCAGCGACCGGAGGGCCAGCTCGTGGGCGGCGAGCCGGTGGCGGGCCTCGACGAGCGCCACGACGGGCTCCCTGGCGGTGACGTCCGCGGCGGCGCGGCGCAGCGTCGCGGCGAGCCGCGCGGCGGTGTCGACGTGCTCCAGGCCGTGCCGCTCCGCGAAGTCCGCGAAGGCCGGGACGCCGAGCCACGCCCGGTTCGCCTGGGCGGCGTCCACGCCGCCGGGTTCGCTGCCGACCTTCAGCTCCAGCAGCCGGAACCCGGTGCCGTCGTGGTAGGCGTCGGCCCGGGCTTGGACCGGCAGCGGCAGTTCGGGATGGCGGGTGAGGAGGGCGGTGAGGCGCGGGCTCGTGCCGAGCCGGGCGCAGAAGGCGGCGACGTCGCCGTGGTGCAGGGCCGCGGGGAGGCGGGTGAGGGCGCCGAGGAGGGTGGTGACGTCGTCGGCGAAGGCGTGGATCCGCTCGCCCGGGACGAACAGGGGCCGGTCCAGCTGGGTCGCCCCGTACGCGACGTCGTGGATCGGGGGGAGGCGGAGGGCGTCGACCGCCCGCAGGAGGCGGGAGCGCGGCTCGACGCATTCCCTGAGGTATTCGTCGGCGACCTTCGAGGTGGTGGACGTGAGCACGCGAGCATTCCTTCGTGGAGGGGGCGGGTCGGCGGACCGGAGCGTCCGGGAAGGGGGTACCGGGTTTCCCGGGCTCGGGTGCACCGCGATCCCTCGTCAGGTCCTGCCGGTCACTCCGTCATGTCAGACGAAAGCGACCGGCCCACCCGTTCATTCCCGGAAGCTCACCCCCGGGTGCCTCGCAGAATCCCCTGACCAGGCCGTCCGCGCCGCTCGGATGGTCGGGCCGGCACACGCCGGGCGCCTCGGCCGGGCATTCCA
>Ga0302322_100005979_pt1 | contig 10736 bp, 8 predicted proteins | sample Fen_T0_2_FD_203757 | JGI IMG/M metagenome (GOLD analysis project Ga0302322, IMG submission 203757) | Peat permafrost microbial communities from Stordalen Mire near Abisko, Sweden - Fen_T0_2 | ecosystem: Environmental > Terrestrial > Soil > Wetlands > Permafrost | place: Sweden: Abisko... | reverse complement strand
CGCGGTAGAAGACGGCCATCTGATCCGCCGCCACGCCACGCGCCATCTCGCTCTTGATCGTTCGCACCACGAAGGCTGCCTCTTCGCGTTCGTCTTTGACCAGCCGCACCTTCACCTTTTCGCCCGGTGCCTGATCAGTCCACAGCTTCTTCGGCTCGCGCACGTCGGCGGCTTCGATCACGCCCAGTGCGGCCTTCACGATGTTGCCCGTCGAACGGTAATTTTGCTCGAGCTTGATCACCACCGCGTCGGAAAAGTCACGACGAAAGCTGCGGATTAAACGCACGTCGGCGCCCCGCCAGCGGTAAATCGATTGGTCGTCGTCGCCGACCACACACAGGTTGCGATGACGCGCGCTGAGCGCTCGTATCAGGCGGTATTGAATCAGGTTCGTATCCTGGAATTCATCGACCAGCACGTGCTTGAAACGGTTTCTGAGCTCTTCGCCGCCGGGACTGGTGGGATTCTCGGCGATCAGCGCCATCAGGTACAGCAGGTCGTCGAAGTCCACCGCGTTGGCCAAGCGCAGCGCGATTTGGTAGCGAACGTAGATATCGGGCAACGAATCGTTGAACCCCGCGTCGCCCTTGACCTCGTTCGGCCCTCGCCCCTCGCGCTTCTCGCGGCTGATCAACGAGGCCATGAGCTTGGGCGGGTACTCTTGATCGGACAAGTTCAACTCACGCACGACACGCGTGAGCACGGCCTTTTGATCCGAGTCGTCGTAGATCACGAAATTGCGCTTGAGCCCGACTTCCTCCGAGTAGCGGCGCAGCAATTTGGCGCACACCGAGTGGAACGTGCCCACCCACAGATCACGCGTCACTTCGGGGCCTGCCAGCTCGGACAGGCGGGACCTCATCTCGCCCGCCGCCTTGTTGGTGAAGGTCACCGCCAAGATCCGGTACGGAGGTACCCCGGAGGCCAGCAAATTGGCGATGCGATAGATGATCGTGCGCGTCTTGCCGCTACCTGCTCCTGCGAACACGAGCAAGGGCCCTTCACCGTGGGTTACCGCTTGCCTTTGAGGTTCGTTGAGCTCGGTCATCAATGCCTGGTTCCTTCGCTAACCTTGCCGCCGCGCACGCACAAGACAAGAGCGATCCCGAGCGAATTGCTCTACGCTGCGGCCATGCGCGTGCCGCGCCTGACCACCGTGTTCGATGGCGTGAGCGTCGCTCTGCCCGCCCCGCCCGCTCCTACGCTGTTGCCGGAGGAGTGCGCCTGCTGCGGGGAGGCGGCGACTCACCGCCTGGCGCTGCGTCGGAAGGACGGCGCATCGCTGCTCGTTGGGTATTGCGATGAATGTGCGGAACATCAGGCGAGCAGCTCCTCTCTCGCGCTCTCGTTGACGCTTTCGTCCTTGTTGCTGGCGCTGTCCGGTGCTGCGGGGCTGCCCCTGCTCGCACCGCGGCTCGGGCTCGCGCCGCTGCTGCTCACGGTGTGCGCACTTTCCGTGCTGCCGCTGCTGATTGCATTCGTACCGGTGCGGCCCGCGGCGATGCCGCACTCTGCGCGGGGTCCGGCGGTGTTCTGGGCCTCGCCCGGGGGCCTGCTGTGTGCTTCGCGCGGCTATGCCGAGCGCGTCGCGGCGCTCAATGGCGGAGTGCCGTCTGCGGCGCTCGTGCGCGAGCGCAGGGGTTCCGCTTGGCTGAGCGCGGGGCCGGTGCTGGGCGTGGGCGCCGCGTGCTTGTCGTTCTTCGTCTATCACCCGCTGCTCCGTGTCCTCAATCTCGGTCCGGCGCGCGTGGAAGTTGCGATCGACGGCAAGCGACTTACTTCAGTAGATCCCACGAGCAACGAGAGCCCCGCCGGCGGCGCGCTGCTGCGCGTGCCCGCAGGGGAGCACACGCTTTCTGTCATTTCATCGGTCGATGGCAGCGCCCTGGGCGATAGCGCGGTCGAGTTTCACAGCGGTGCGGTGCATCTGTTCGCGGTCTCTGCGGAAAATACCTGCTTCTGGCTGGAGACGAACGGCTATGGGCAAGAGCGCCGCGTCGCGCCCAGTTACCAAGCACTGCGATCGGCGGGGCATTTCTGGGTCTTGCCCGGAGGAATCGACACCTGGTTCGCCCCAAACCCGCATGCGTCGGATTCCAACTCACACAGTTCCGGCGGCCTCTTGACTGCTTTGCGACAAGCGCCGTGCGCAGAAGCGCCGCCGGAAGTTCGCCCCGCACAGTAATTTCGCGGGGGCCGGGTTTTGCCGCTCGCTTGGGGTCTAGCGGAGCGACCACGAGTGATTATACTCCGCGCGCCGTGTCCGAAGAGAACCCCATTTCAGAAGTCCCCTCCCCCGAAGCCCCGACCGACGAGGTCGCCGCCGTCGAGGTCGACCCGCTGGAGGCTGCAAAAGCAGAGAGCGCAAAGCTGCGCGATCAGCTGTTGCGGACCGCCGCAGACTTCGACAATTTTCGCAAACGCTCGCGGCGAGAGCTCGCGGACATGGAAAAGCGCGCCCGCGAAGATTTGATCAAAGACTTATTGCCGGTCTTCGACAATCTCGAGCGCGCGACCGCACACGCCGAAACCGCAACGGACGTGAAAGCGCTCGCGGATGGGATCGGCCTCGTGAAGCGTCAATTCATCGATACGTTATCCAAGATCGGCATCGAGCGGATCAAGGCTCAGGGCTCGCCGTTCGACCCCGCGTTTCACGAAGCCGTGCAGCAGTTCGAGACGGACGAACACTCTCCAGGCACCGTGATCCACGAAGTCCAGGCAGGCTACATCCAGGGTGACAAGCTGGTGCGGCCGGCGATCGTGGTCGTTGCCAAAGCCAAGGCGAACTGAAGCGCCAGTATGCGAGGCGCCGGATGGGCTGCACCGGCAGCGGCCGGGCGCATCCCCTGACGAGCAGAGTTCGTCGGCCATGCCCGCGCTCGGCACACGTGGGCGGGGCACCTACATACTCGGACAGCCTGGCGCTTTCTGAGGCGCTCGCTCCGAGCTATGCTGATCGGACTACTGCATGGGGAAAATAATCGGCATCGATCTCGGCACGACCAACTCGTGCGTGTCCGTTCTGGAGGGAACGAACGCGGCGGGTCAGCCAGAAGTCAAAGTCATCGCGAACGGGGAAGGCGCGCGCACCACGCCGAGCGTGGTCGGTTTCTCGGCGAAGGGTGAGCGCCTGGTGGGTCAGGTCGCCAAGCGCCAGGCCACGACCAATCCCGAAAACACCATTCATGCCGTTAAGCGGCTAATGGGGCAGAAGTTCTCTGCCCCCGCCGTGCAACGCCAAAAGAACGCGGTCTCCTACCGCATCGTCGAACACCAGAACGGCGACGCCTGGGTACTGGTACAGGACAAGAAGCTCTCACCGCCCGAAATTTCGAGCATGGTGCTGGCGGCGATGCGGGAGGTCGCCGAGACGTACCTCGGCGAGCCGGTGACGGAGGCGGTGATCACCGTGCCCGCCTACTTCGACGACGCCGAGCGCCAGGCCACCAAGGACGCCGGCCGCATCGCGGGGCTCGACGTCAAGCGCATCCTGAACGAACCGACCGCGGCCGCGCTCGCCTATGGCCTCGATAAGCAGAAGGCCGAGGTGATCGCCGTTTATGACTTGGGCGGTGGCACCTTCGATATCTCCGTGTTGGAGATATCGGGCGGCGTTTTCAGTGTGAAAGCCACCGGTGGTGATACCCACCTGGGTGGTGAAGACTTCGACGCGCGCATTATCGATCTCTTGTCCGAAGAGTTCAAAGCGAAACACCAGGTCGACCTACGAAAAGAGCGAACCGCGCTGCAGCGTTTGCGCGAGGCCGCCGAGAAGGCCAAGCACGAGCTGAGTTCGTCACTCGAGACAGAGGTGAACATCCCTTTCATCGCCTCCGGTCCTTCCGGTCCATTGCACCTCGAGCGCACGATGAAGCGCAGCGAGCTCGAGATTTTGACGCGTGATCTGGTCGAGCGCACGATCACCGCTTGCAAGGCCGTAATCGCGGACGCCAAGCTGACCCCCGCGGGCATTGGTCAAATCGTGCTCGTGGGCGGCATGACGCGCATGCCCGCGGTGCAGAAGGCCGTCCGTGAGTTCTTCGGCAAGGATCCACACAAGGGTGTCAATCCAGACGAGGTGGTGTCGGTGGGCGCGGCCATTCAAGGCGGCGCACTCTCTGGCGCGATCGACGAGGTCTTGCTGTTGGACGTCACGCCGCTGTCGATCGGCGTAGAGACGGGCGGCGGCGTGGCGACCCGGCTCATCCCGCGCAACACCACCGTGCCTACGGAAAAGAGCGAGGTGTTCACGACCAGCGTCGACAACCAGTCGTTCGTCCCCATCCACGTGCTGCAGGGCGAGCGTGAAATGGCGCAAGACAACCGCAGCCTGGCGCGCTTCGAGCTGACCGGCATCCCGCCGGCGCCGCGCGGCGTACCCAAGATTCAGGTCACCTTCGCCATCGACGCCAACGGAATCTTATCCGTGGTTGCGCGCGATCTCGGTACCGGCCGAAGTCACACCGTCAGCGTGACGGCAACCAGCGGCTTGAACAAGGCGGAGGTCGATTCCTTGGTGCAAGAGGGTGAGCGCTTCAAAGAGACGGACCAACTGCGCCGCGATTTGGCCGAGATGCGCAACCAAGCCGAGACGCTGATCTACACCACCGAGCAAGCGCTGGAAGGCTACGCCGATCTGCTCGCGCCCGAGAAACTCGAGGGCGTGCGGCAAGAGGTGCAGATCTTGAAAAAGATGCTCGAGACGGGCGCCAACTTGGACGCCGTGCGCGAAGCGTATTCACGCCTCGAGAATGCCACCTTCGAAATCGCCGAAGCGATGTACGCCACTCCCGAGGGCGCGCCGAACGCTGGTTAGCGTTCGCGGGGATTGGCTCAGCTCGCGACGCCCAGGATATCTTTCAGCTCGAAGCGCTCGATTTTGGCTAGGCCCGGACCACTTATGTCGGGCGTCCACACCGTCACCTGGGTGTCGTTTTCCGGGAACAGCGTATCGACGCGAATGATCTTGCCGGTGCGGCCGTCGGCAAGGCGCACGAGCCTTCGCTCGTTCATGAACTGATGGATGTGGCGTAACGAAGCCATCCGGTGGTCTTCCTCTCTGGTTTGCGTGACCGGCAGCATAGGACGTGAGCTTCGCCTTGTCAGGTTTCGTGCAGTGGGCGGCGCTGTGCCGACTTGGGAAAATCACCTGAAACTTGCCGGTCGCCCAGGGCCTTCCGATATCGTTCCAAAACCATGATTTCCAAGTTCTACGGGGTCTATTTCGGTTTGGGGCTGGGGCTCTTGGTGGCGAGTGGGGGCTGCAACCTCGAACATCACGCGCCGTTGCGCTCGGCCGACCTACCGCCGCTTGCGCCCACGGTGTTGCACGCCAACCGACTCTGGATCGACGTCGCCGACCGAATGCCCGAAAACGACTGCGTTGCCCCTGGCGACGCGCGGCTGCTGTGCTTCGAGCGCCTGCGCACGACACTCGGCGGGGCCCTGACCCGTTCGCTTTGGACCAGCTTCCCCGGCGTCGAAGTCGGCACGCGCGGGGCCCGTCCTGGTGACTATGTTCTCCACATCGACCTGGATCTCGAAGCCCTGCCCCCTGACGCTCAAAGCCCCGGTTGGTCCGCGGGCGCGCGCGGCAACTGGCGCCTCGAACGCGACGGCAAGACGCTGGCCGGCGAGCGCGTTGCCTCCCGCTCACGCTCGGATTTCGCGTACGGCGCCCCGCTCGGCGCCGGTGCCAGTGAAGTGATCGACGCGATCGCCGTGCGCATCGGCATGACGCTCGGTGGCGTCCCCGAATCCCGCGTCGTGCTACCCGTGCCTTTGCCGCAAGTCGCGACTGCGCCGCTCACCGATCCTGCCACGCTGGCCACTCCCGCCGCCCGCACAGAAGCCCAAACCAAGTCTTTCTAGATTTCCACCCGTCTCGGGCGAGGTCACTCACGACAACTGACGTCCAGCCATCGCGCAGTGCCGTCGCTCGTGACCCACCCGTGATCGCGAGGCGTCAGCTCTCGGAGGAGGCGAGACGTTGTTCGATGGCTTCGAGGTGCGCGTTCACTTGCGGATCGCGTTGACGTAGCGCCTCCACGCGCCGGACCGCGCTCATCACGGTCGTGTGATCGCGGTTGCCGAAGGCGCGGCCGAGCTCGGGAAAGCTGCACTTGAGACGTTGGCGGCACAGATACATCGCCACCTGGCGTGCGAAGGCGACGCTCTTGTGGCGGTCTTTGCTGAGCAGATCCGAATTCGACAAACGGAAGTGCCCGCACACCGCGCGCTGAATGTCCTCCACGCTCATCAGCTCGGGACGACGCGGTGACACCATCGCCAGCTCGCCGAGCGTGAACTCTTCGTCGATCAAGCGTCCGGTCAGAGACGATTTGGCGGCCAGACGGATCAGTGCGCCTTCCAGCTCTCGCACGTTACTTTGCACGCTTTGAGCCAACATCACGGCCACTTCGTCGGAAAGCTCGATGCCTTCGAGCTCGGCCTTCTTGCGCACGATCGCCACACGAGTCTCGAGTTGAGGCGTTTGGATGTCGGCCACCAAGCCCGACGTGAAGCGGGATACCAAGCGCTCCGGCATACGCTGCAACTGCTGGGGATATTTGTCGCTCGTGACGATGATCGGCCGGTCGGCGTCGTGCAGTGCGTTGAACGTGTGGAAGAATTCTTCCTGCGTTTGCTCACGGCCGGCCAGGAACTGAATATCGTCTACCAGGAGCAGGTCGCAGTCCGTGCGGTAGCGCGCCCGGAATTCGTCCATCTTGTGGTGCTGAAGCGCTTCGATGAACTCGTTCGTGAAGTGCTCGGCCGAGACGTACACGATGCGCGAGTCCGGACGCTCATCCAGCACCTTGTGGGCGATGGCGTGCATCAGGTGCGTCTTGCCTAGGCCGGTCCCACCGGCGATGAACAGCGGGTTATAGCGGGGCCCGCCGCCGCCGGCCGAGGCGAATGCCGCCGCGTGTGCCAGCTCGTTCGACGGGCCGACGACGAAGTTCGGGAACGTGTGCTTGGGGTTCAGCGCGGCGGTCAGCTGCGCGCGTGAGTAGCGCGACGGCCGCTCCGAGCGCGTCCGACCGTTGCTGAGACCCGAGCTGGGCGGAACCGAGGGCGGGGGCTCGGAGTGACGTCGACGCGGCTGGCAAACCGGGCGATCGAGCCCGTTGGAAATGTTCCACTTAACCCGCAACGAAGCCGGGTTCGTTTCGCCCGCCAAGCGCGCCAAGTGGCCCAGCAGATCGGGGAGGAAATGCGCCTTCACCCAATCACGCACGAACTCGTCACGAGCCGTGAGCGAAAGCAGGCCGGTCTCGAAGCCGTCGTATTGAACGCTCGAAAACCACTGTTCGAAGGATGCGGGCGAGCGGCTGCGGGTCTGCTCGAGAGCAGCTGTCCACAGGCGTTCCCCAGGGCGGGTAGGAAGGTTCGCGTTCAAGGAGTGAATTTGAGGGGTTTCGATCGTCACTAGATAAAATTCCCCAACTTATCCACAGGTCTGTGGACAGGGAGAGCCTTGAAGCAATTCACGCCTGAATGTTTCCGGCAAAATCACCGGAGCCCCGAGCAGGATCTCACGCGTTCGCGAGGCGTTGTTCGAGTTCTCCATCGCACTACGAACCGCTAGCGAATCGGAGCTTTGATAGCTCCGAGCGACAACGGGGAGGCAGCTAGCACCGACCTCATTGAAAGTTCAATCCCAAGATTTTCAAAACACGAAAGGCCGCCAAATAGACGCCGAATCGTAACACAGCTCTGATCTGCGATGCCCCATTTGCGGCTGCGATCATCTGGGCGCGATCAGTAACCTCGCAGACAGAGAAGAGAATCTTTCATCGCGCACGGGCGTGCGTTTTATCGAGGGCAAACTTTCGGTGTTTGAGGCGTCAAGAGGCAACGCTACAAAACTTGTCCTGAAGGTCGCACTTGGGCATCGCGCACGCTGGCCGAACGGCCGCTTCCGTTTTTCATTTGCGTCGCAAAAAGATCGCAGCGCCGAGAAAGTTGGCCGCGCTTCGCACACGAGGCTAAGTGCGATTCGAATACGAACGAGATGCGGAGCGTTTCCCTGGAGCACGTGCGAAATAATCGTCCTCGATCCGAGTCGCCAATGCGAGCGCGATTCGCTCTCGCGGCGCTCGTGTACATCTCTGCGTCGTGTATCGCCCTGCGCGCTCGCGCCGACAAGAACGGCCCGCCTCCCGAAGTCGGTTACAACTATCAAGAGATCGAGACGCCGCGCATCACCGCCACCAACGGTGCCAATCGCGCGCTCAGCAGCTCGACCGAAGCGCTCTTCAACAACGCCGCGAACATGTCCGCTTCGCGCGTGTACCACTTGAACGCTTTGGCGCAAATTTGGCCCGAATCGGGGCGTCAGAGCTACGGCGTGGCGGCCGTCGATTCAGTGGGTTCCAGCGCACGCGTCGCGGGCGGTTTGGGAGCCACCTACAACACGCAGGACACCGGCGGGATCAACCGCAAGTGGACGGACATTCGCTTCGCGATGTCTTACCCGTTCTCCGACCAACTGTACTTGGGGATCGGCGGTCGCTACCTGAGACTCAAGCAGAATGGACAAGGGCCGCTCGGAGCCAGCGTCGCGTCGAGTGGCCTCCCTGGTGAGTACATCGTGAGCAGCCTCTCGTTCGATGCGGGGGCCACGTTCAAACCGACCGAAAGCTTGGCGCTGTCCGTCGTGGGTGTGAACTTGAACAACCCGGGTAACGCCTTCCAGCCGACGTCGGTGGGCGGTGGTGTTGGGTTCGGCAAGGAATCGTTCAGCCTCGAGGGTGACGTGCTCGCTGATTTCACGACTTGGGACAAGACCAAGATGCGTGCCATGCTCGGCGGTGAATTCTTGGCCGGTGACCACTTCCCGCTGCGCGCCGGCTATCGCTTCGACGAGGGCGCAAAAAGTCACTCCTTGAGTGCAGGTCTCGGCTACGTCGACACCGCATTCGGGGCGGAGATTGCCGTGCGTCGCGTGGTCAGCGGCGACAAAGCGACCGCGATTGTTTTTGGCTTCAGCTACCACCTCGATTCCGGGGGGCTGACCCAGGGCGAAAACGATACGTTCTAGCGCTTTTGCCCCAGATTGGGCCGATTTGCCCGATCAGAGCAGGGCTTGAATGCGGGTGAGGACCAAAGCTGCGCCGGCGGTCAGGGCTTCGGCGTCGAGCGCAGTCGCGAGGGGCTCGCTCAGTTCAGCGCGCAGCTCAGCGATCGCACGCGGGTTGCGAAACCAATCCTCATCGTGCGTTTGCAAAAGCGTCTCATGACGAGACGCCGCCAAGAGTGCTCCGGCGAAGCGCTGCGAGTCCCGGGGGCCGACGCGAATGAAGACGCCCGCGGCAGACTCCGGCAGCTCGAAGCCGAGCACGCCGTGGCTCAGTTCCGGCAGCCTGGCGTGGAGCGCTCGCTTGCCGCCGAGCAAGAGTTCGCGCAGCAACACCCGAAATGCGGCGACGCGCAAATCGGCGAGCACGGCTTGGGCTAGCGCCCGTTGCTGATCACGCACGTGTCCCGGACCGAGTCCCAAGCGACGGGTGGCAAACGTGGGCGATAGCGGCAATGCGCCGAGCAGCGCGCCCACCATGTTTCGCTGCACGTCGAACACGTCGGTACCCAGCACGAACGGCGAGCGCTGCGCGCTCGCGGCGTCGGACAACGCGCGCCCTGCTTGACTCAATGCGAGCAAGAAGCTGCCCGCACCGCGCGCCTCTGGCACCGCGAAGGGTCGCAGGCGCAAGCCGTGAAACCAAGCGGGATCGCCGAGCAGATCGAGCGTCGTGCGTTGCGACAAGCGGGCGGGCCAACCCTCGACCGCGGTCTCCGCGAGCAGTCTGCCGACGAGGCTTTCGGGTTCGCGAATGCCCAGGGTTTCGAAGGCAGGGCGGGTGCTCTCGATGAACACCCGCGCGGCGGGTGCGATCGATTCGCTGGCCACTTCGAACGAAGCGAGGGGCGCGCCCAACCGTTCGGCAAACAGTTGCCGATCCTCCCATAGCCTGAGCACCCGTTCGGCCAGGTCAGCCGACGACGCAAGGTATGCGCGCAGGTATGCGGCTCGTTCACGAGGACGGGCAAGGCCAAGCCGCAGCAGCTCGGCCAGCGTGCGCCGCGCTTGCTCGGGCTCTTCGATCGGGTGCGGCTGATCGCGATGCGCGCGCGACAGTTCGGCGCGCTGCTTGCCGAACTCGGCCTGTTCACGCAAGCGAAGCAGCCACAGCTCCAAGCGGGAGGCGAGAGGGTCTTTGCTCCGTGATTCGCGCAGCCAATGTAGCGTCTCGGCGTCGAGCAAGCGCTCGGGCAGAGCATCGTGCGTCGGTTCCCCCGTTTTCTTTCTACGCTCGAGCTCGCGTGCGGCGTCGCGCAGAGCTCGGTCAAACGAAAGCGGTTCGAGTTCGCGCATGGGGCGCTGGAGTGTACACGAGGCGGCGTCACAGGCCCGGGCCGATCAGGATCGACACGCGCAGTGACAGATTGCTGAAGCCGGTTCCATGACCGTAGCTCGAGTCATCGAGATCCACGCAGCGCCCCTGCCCGCAGCGGCGCACGTGCCGCACGTCGAGGCGCGTCCAGTCGAAGGCCGGGCCGAGCCGCACGTGCCGGCCCAGGTAGAATTCGATGGCGCCGCCCGTGCGAATGGCGAGCCCGGCACTACTTTCTTGGTATTCTGCGTCCGGCTCGCGGGCGCGCGTGGCCACGCCCGCGCCGCCGAGCCCGAGCTCGAGATACGGTTCGACCAGCCCGTGATCGAAGAAGTA
>Ga0302322_100005978_pt1 | contig 10738 bp, 10 predicted proteins | sample Fen_T0_2_FD_203757 | JGI IMG/M metagenome (GOLD analysis project Ga0302322, IMG submission 203757) | Peat permafrost microbial communities from Stordalen Mire near Abisko, Sweden - Fen_T0_2 | ecosystem: Environmental > Terrestrial > Soil > Wetlands > Permafrost | place: Sweden: Abisko... | reverse complement strand
AGCATTTGCGTCACAAAAACTTCCAGTCAAGGCAAAGCCATGAAACGCACCTATCAGCCCTCCAAGATCCGCCGCGCGCGGAAGCACGGCTTCCGAGCGCGCATGGCGTCGGTCGGCGGTCGCAAAGTGCTCTCGGCGCGCCGCGCCAAGGGCCGCAAGAACCTCACCGCCGTCTAGCAATCGCCCTGCCGAACGACACCGCAGGGCCCGCCGCCCGGCTTCACCGCCGGGCGTTTTGTCTCACCGGCACCGGCGCATTCGAGGCCGTGTTCAGGGCGGGGCGCCGCAGCGAGGGCCGCCACGTGCAACTGGTCGCGGCCGCCGCAGCGCAGACTCCGGGTCGCATTGGCTATGTCATCGGACGCAAGACGCTGCCCCGTGCCGTCGACCGCAACCGCCTGCGCCGCCGCCTGCGCGAAACCGTTCGTGCCATGCGCCCCGCGCTCATGCCCTACGACGTGATCCTCAGGGTCAAGAAGGTCGCCAACCGCATGGAGCTCGATGCGGCGGTGAGCGAGGCCACGGGCCTCCTCCAGGCGCTCGTGGCGCGCGCATGAAAGCGGTGCTGCTGACCGGCATCCGCGGGTACCAGTACCTGCTCCGTCCCATGCTGGGTTCGAATTGCCGGTTCGCGCCGAGCTGCTCCGACTTCGCGCGCGAGGCCATCGAAAAGCACGGCGCGCTGATGGGTTCGTGGCTCGCCGTGAAGCGCGTCGCGCGCTGCCACCCGTATCATCCCGGGGGCTACGACCCCGTCCCCTGACGGGTCCCTCGTCTTTTGTCCGACCCGAATCCGCCCAAAGCCCCCATGGATACCCAACGCATCATCCTGTTCATCGTCTTCTCGTTCTCGTGCTTCCTGCTGTGGGGAGAATGGCAGAAGGCCCACGCGCCGGCCGTCCCGGTGGCGCAGCAAGCAGCGCCCGGCAGCGGCCAGTCCGCCGCACCCGCGAAGGATCTGCCCGTCGCTTCCGCCAACCCGTCGGCCACGGCCGCCGTGCCGGGTGCGGGATCGGTCCCCGGGCAGGTCGACACCGCGCCCAAGGGCCAGACGATCACGATCCGCACCGATCTCTACACCGCCGAAGTCGACACGGCCGGCGGCGTCATCACCCAGATCGCGCTCAACCAGCATCGCGACGGCCACGATGACGGGAAGCCCTATCTCGCCCTGCAGCGCAATGCCGAGCGCACCTCCGTGGCACAGGCAGGGCTGCTGGGCGAAGGCCTCCCCAATCACCGCACCGTATACGAGGCGCTGCCCGGTGCGCGCGAACTCGCCCCCGGCGCGGACCGCGTCGAACTGAAGCTTGCCGCGACGGCCGCCAATGGCGACAAGGTCGTGCAGGTGCTGACGTTCCACCGCGGCAGCTACGTGATCGACGCGGCGTTCGACGTCACCAACAACAGCACCGCGCCGCTGACACCCTCGGCGTACTTCCAGCTGACCCGCGACATGAAGCAGCCGGTCGTGCCGAGCTGGGGCGCGCCGTCGGCGTTCGTCGGCCCGGCCGTCTACACCGAGCAGGACAAGTACAAGAAAGTCGAATTCAGCGACATCGACAAGCTCGCCGCCGATCCGTCGCGCAAGCTGCCGTATCCGCGCACCGCCGACAACGGCTGGGTCGGCATGGTCGAGCACTATTTCGTGTCGGCGTGGATGCCGTCGGACGAGGCCAAGACGCCGCGCGAGTTCTACGCGAAGAAGCTGGATGGCGGGCTCTACGCGGCCGGCGTGATCGTGCCCGTCGGCACCATCGCTCCCGGCGCCACCGGCGAGGTGCGCGTTCCGCTGTACGTCGGCCCCCAGGACCAGGAGTCGCTGGCCAAGACCGCCAAGGGCCTGGACCTCGTCGTCGACTACGGCATCTTCACCGTGATCGCCGCGCCGCTCTTCTGGCTGCTCAAGTGGCTGCACGGGATCATCGGCAACTGGGGCTGGGCGATCGTGGTCATGACGATCATGATCAAGAGCGCGTTCTATCCGCTGAACCACGCCAGCGCCCGCTCGATGGCCAAGATGAAGGTCATCGCGCCGAAGATGAAGGCGCTGCAGGAGCAGTACAAGAACGACAAGCAGCAGCTGCAGGTCAAGATGATGGAGATGTACAAGACGGAGAAGATCAACCCGCTGGGCGGCTGCCTGCCGATCCTGGTGCAGATCCCCGTCTTCATCGCGCTGTACTGGGTGCTGCTGTCCGCAGTCGAACTTCGCCATGCGCCGTGGATCCTGTGGATTCACGATCTCTCCGCGCCGGATCCGTTCTACGTGCTGCCGGTGATCTACGCGGTGACGGCGTACCTGCAGGTGAAGCTGTCGCCCACGCCGATCAGCGACCCGGTGCAGGCGAAAGTCATGCAGATCATGCCGGTCGCGTTCTCGGTGCTGTTCCTGTTCTTCCCGGCGGGCCTCGTGCTGTACTGGCTCGTCAACAATTCGCTGCAGATCTTCCAGCAGTGGCACATGAACCGCGTGATCGGCAACGAGGCGGCGGCCGCGGCGGCCAAGCGGCGCTGAAACGGCGTCGCTTCCTCTGCGGACGGGCCGGCCTCATGCCGGCCCGTTTCGTTTCCGGCGGGCGATACGCTATAAACGCGAAATGCCTCTCTCCATTCCGCCGCCGACGATCGCCGCCATCGCCACGCCGCCCGGGCGCGGCGGCGTTGGCATCGTGCGCGTATCGGGGGCCGATCTCGCTGAGTTGATGGAGGGTGTGATCGGCGCGATACCGGCGCCGCGCGTGGCCACCGTCGCCACGTTTCGCGATGCGCGCGGCGCGCCGCTCGACCAGGGGCTGGCGCTGCATTTTCCGGCGCCGGGTTCCTACACCGGCGAAACAGTGCTCGAGCTGCACGGGCATGGGGGGCCCGCGGTGATGCGGCTCCTTCTCGCGCGCTGCGTCGAGCTGGGCGCACGTCTGGCGGAACCGGGCGAGTTCACCAAGCGCGCATTCCTGAACGGCAAGCTCGATCTCGTCGAAGCCGAGAGTGTCGCCGACCTCATCGACGCCGCAACCGCGACCGCCGCGCGCGCGGCGGCGCGCAGCCTGACCGGCGCATTCTCGTCGCAGGTGCATCGATTGGTCGACGCGGTGATTGAGCTGCGGATGTACACCGAAGCCACGCTCGATTTTCCGGAGGAGGACATCGAGTTCCTGCGCGCCGGCGACGTGGTCGCTAAGCTCGCCGTCATCCGCGACACGCTCGCGCAGGTGTTCGCGCGCGCGGCGACCGGTGCGCTGCTGCGCGAAGGCCTGACGGTGGTACTGGTCGGGCGCCCCAACGTCGGCAAGTCGAGTCTGCTCAACGCGCTGGCGCGCGAGGAAGCCGCGATCGTCACGCCGGTGGCGGGCACCACGCGCGACACCGTCGAGCGGCTTGTGGAAATCGCCGGCATCCCGCTGACGATCGTCGACACCGCAGGTTTGCGCGACACCGCGGACCCGGTGGAGGCGATCGGCATCGAGCGCACGTGGGCGGCGGTGGAGCGCGCCGATCTCGTGCTGCTGCTGGTCGACGCGCGCGCCGGCGCCGATGCGCTGGACGCGGAAGACGAGGCCATCCTGGCGCGCCTGCCTGCGGGCATCGCGCGCGTGGTCGTGCACAACAAGGCCGACCTGGCGCACATCGCGCCGACCGCGGCGCTGCGCGACAACCAGGGAGCGGCGCGCCGGCATGTCTGGATTTCGGCCAGTCTCAGTGGCAACACCAGTGCAGGAATCGAGCTGCTCGAACGCGAGGTACTGCACGTCGTCGGCGCGGAGGTCACCACCGAGGACACGTTTCTCGCCCGCGAGCGGCACGTGCTGGCGCTGCGGAGCGCGTCGGCGCACCTGGCGGCCGCGGCCGAACTGGTGGCGCAGGATCCGCCGCCCGTGGAAATCTTTGCCGAGGAATTGCGCGAGGCGCAGGCCGCGTTGTCGGCGATCACCGGCGAATTCACCGCCGACGACCTGTTGGGCGTCATCTTCGGGCGCTTTTGCATTGGCAAGTAGCGTCCGCGCGGCAAGGAATCCGCGGCAATGACGCGGCGGGGCTTCAGCCGCGCGCTCGCGTCGCTCGTGATCGGCGCTGCTGCGGGCTATGCGTGCGCGCTGCTGCACACGCCGATTCCGTGGATGCTTGGCCCGCTGTTCTCGCTGGCGTTCCTGCGCGTCGCCGGCGTCGATGTCGGCGTGCCGACGCCGGTGCGGTATGGCGGGCAGTGGATCATCGGCACGTCGCTCGGCCTCTACTTCACGCCGCAGGTGGTGCGCGAAGTCGCGGGCCTCTGGTACCTGCTGGTCGCGGGCGCCGTGTTCTCTGTGGTGGTTGGCTATGTGTCCGCGGTCGCGCTCGCCCGGATGGCGCGACTGGACCGCACGACAGCACTCTTTGCGAGCGTGCCGGGCGGCGCGGCGGAAATGGCGGTGCTGGGCGAGCGCTTCGGCGCGCGCGTCGATCGCGTGGCCGCCGCGCAGAGCCTGCGCATCCTGATCGTCGTCGCCGTCATTCCGGCGATCTACACGCTGCTCGGCGTGCACGGCGCCGATCCCTACGTGCAGGGCGCGAAGATGTTCGTGCCTTCGGGCTTCGTGCTGCTGATGGCGGCCACCGCCACCGGTGGATTCGTCTTCCACCGCCTGCAGGTTCCCAACGCGTTCGTGCTGGGCTCTCTGGCCGTCGCGATTCCGCTCACCGCCGTGCAGATCGACTTGTCCGCGATGCCGCAGCTCGCGTCGAACGTCGGGCAGTGCCTGCTGGGCTGTGCGCTGGGCTCGCGCTTTCAACGCGATTTCCTGCGGGGCGCGCACCGTTTCGTCGGCGCGGTGCTGGCCTCGGTGCTTTTGGCGATGGTGTTGTGCGCGTTGTTCGGCGCAGGGCTCGCCTATGCATCGCAACTGCATCCGGCGACGCTGGTGCTCGGCACGGCCCCGGGCGGCATCGCCGAAATGTGCATCACCGCCAAGGTGCTGCAACTGGGCGTGCCGCTGGTGACGGCGTTCCACGTCGCGCGCGTCGTGGTTATCCTGCTGACGACGGTGCCGGTGTACGCCCGATTGCAGCATCGGTGGGAATCAGGCGGGAACCAAAACGCAGAGGGAAAATGAGGGAAAACGAGGGGAATGAGCATGCCGTGGAATCCTGCGCAGTACCTGGAGTTCGCCGACGCGCGGCTGCGCCCCGCGCTTGACCTCATCGCGCGCATTCAACTCGATTCGCCGCAAACGATCGTGGACTTGGGCTGCGGCACGGGCAACGTGTCGCGTTTGCTTTCCGAGCGCTGGCCGCAGGCGCGCATCATCGGCGTCGACAGTTCACCGGCCATGCTGCGCGAAGCCCGCGCGGCCACGGGCGGTGATCCGCGCTTCACGTTCGACACCGCCGACCTTGCGGAATGGCAGCCCGACATGCCGGTGGATCTGGTCTACAGCAACGCGGCGCTGCACTGGTTGCCGAATCATGCGGCGTTGTTCGCGCGCGTCGCGGCGATGGTGGCGCCCGGCGGCGTGCTCGCCGTGCAGATGCCCGACAATTTTCGCGCGCCGTCGCACACGCTGATCGCCGACATCGCGCGCACCGAGCGCTGGCGAGCGACGTTGGGCGGCATCGTGCGCGAGCCGCCGGTCTCGGCGCCGCAGGATTATTTCGGATGGCTTTCGGCGTGCATGGCGAAAGTCGACATCTGGTGCACCGACTATCTGCAGGTGCTGGAAGCGCGCAAGGACGGCGAGCATCCGGTCGCCGCGTGGACGAAGGGCACGTGGCTCGTTCCGTTCCTCGAAGCGCTCGGCGAATCCGATCGTGATGAGTTCCTGCGCGAATACGTGAACCGGCTGGCTGTCGCCTATCCGCCGCGCGGCGATGGACGCACGTTGTTTCCATTCCGGCGCCTCTTCATCGTCGCCAACCGGTAAGGCCGCTTGACCAGTTCGCCGCGGGTCATCGGCGGAGTAAAATTATTGTTACCGCCGCATTGCCGTTGAATTACAGACGGCGGATTGCAAGTCCCCCTGCCACTGTCCGAATCCCACGATGAACCAAATCGAATCGCTGGTCACGCTCGCCGCATCCGTCGGCGCGCCCTCCTACGTGCGGCACGCCCGGCTGATGGGCTGGGTCCGCGAAATTGCCGCGCTGACGCAACCGGAGCACATCGTCTGGTGCGACGGCAGCCAGGCCGAGTACGACCGCCTGTGCGCGGAGATGGTCGCGGCGGGCACGCTGACGCGCCTCGATCCGGTCAGGCGTCCCGGCAGCTACCTGGCCCTCTCGGATCCTTCCGACGTGGCGCGGGTCGAGGACCGGACGTTCATCTGCAGCGAGAAGCAGGACGATGCCGGCCCGACCAACAACTGGGTGGCGCCTTCGGAAATGCGGCGCACGCTGAACGGACTCTTCAAAGGCTGCATGCGCGGCCGGACGCTCTATGTGGTGCCGTTCTCGATGGGGCCGCTCGGCAGCCCGATCGCCCACATCGGCATCGAGCTGTCGGACAGCCCGTACGTCGTCGTCAACATGCGGATCATGACGCGCATGGGCCGCGCGGTGTTCGACGTCCTGGGCGACCAGGGCGTGTTCGTCCCGTGCGTCCACTCGGTCGGCGCGCCGCTGGCCGTGGGACAGCGCGACGTCGCCTGGCCCTGCAACAAGGACCAGAAGTACATCGTGCACTTTCCCGAGAGCCGGGAAATCTGGAGCTACGGCTCAGGCTACGGCGGCAATGCGCTGCTCGGCAAGAAATGCTTCGCGTTGCGCATTGCCTCGGTGATGGGCCGCGACCAGGGCTGGCTGGCCGAGCACATGCTGATCCTGGGCGTCACTTCGCCCGCCGGCGAAAAGAAGTTCGTCGCGGCGGCGTTCCCCAGCGCCTGCGGCAAGACCAATTTCTCGATGATGATCCCGCCCGCGGGCTTCGAGGGCTGGAAGGTCACGACGATCGGCGACGACATCGCGTGGCTCAAGCCGGGTCCCGATGGCTACCTGCGCGCGATCAATCCTGAATCCGGCTATTTCGGCGTGGCGCCGGGCACGTCCTACGAGTCGAACGCGAACGCGATGGAGATGCTGAAGCACGACGTCATCTTCACCAACGTCGCATTGACCGACGACGGCGACGTGTGGTGGGAAGGCATGACGAAGGAGCCTCCCGCGCACCTGCTCGACTGGCAGGGCAAGGACTGGACGCCGGAAGACGGCAGGAACGGGCGCAAGGCCGCGCACCCCAACGCGCGCTTCACCGTGGCGTCGGCGCAATGCCCGTCGCTTGACGCGCATTGGGACGACCCGGCGGGCGTGCCGGTTTCCGCCTTCATCTTCGGCGCGCGGCGCTCCGACACCGTCCCGCTGATCGCCGAGGCCCGCACCTGGGAGGAAGGCGTCTACAAGGCGGCGACGATGGGATCGGAGACGACGGCCGCGGCCGCCGGCGCCGTCGGCGAAGTGCGGCGCGACCCGTTCGCGATGCTGCCGTTCTGTGGGTACCACGTCGGCGACTATTTCCAGCACTGGCTGGCGATGGGCAAGAGCATTGCGCATCCGCCGCGGATCTTCAGCGTCAACTGGTTCCGCAAGGACGCCGGCGGCAAGTTCGTGTGGCCGGGCTTCGGGCAGAACATGCGGGTGCTGCAGTGGATCGTGGATCGCTGTGCGGGCCGGGCGCAGGCCCATGAAACGGCGACGGGGCTGTCGCCCGCTTACGCCGACCTGAACTGGACCGGCACGGACTTCGATGCCGCCCGATTTGCAGGCGTGATGAACGTCGACAACGGGCAATGGCAGCGCGAGCTTTCGTCGCACGACGAACTCTTCGCCAAGCTGGGCGCCAAGCGGCCGGCGGCGCTGCAGGTGGAACGGCAGCGGCTAGGGACGCGGTTCTCGACCTGATCCTGCGCTGACGGCTGCGGGGCGGATTGCCGCTCCTCGCATCCGCCTCGCTGGAGAGTGAGCGGTCACTGACCGAAGATTCCTGCTTATGTTCCACGTGGAACCGGGGCGATCCCGCCGCCCTTCCCACGGCTTGAAGCCTTCCCCGGTGACCCGGAGATGCCGGTTTCACGTGAAACAGGCGGGTATCGGTCGGCGCCGGGATCGCGTAAAATCGCCGGCTTCGGCCATTCCGCACGGCCAATCGATTTATTTATAGAAATCATGGACTTCACGCAACGTTTCGAGGTGATCGTCGTCGGTGGTGGCCATGCCGGCACCGAGGCCGCGCTGGCGTCCGCCCGGATGGGCCGCGCCACGCTGCTGCTCACCCACAATATCGAAACGCTGGGCCAGATGTCCTGCAACCCGTCCATCGGCGGCATTGGCAAGGGCCATCTGGTCAAGGAAGTGGACGCGCTGGGCGGCGCAATGGCCATCGCCACCGACGAAGCGGGCATCCAGTTCCGGATCCTCAATTCCAGCAAGGGGCCCGCCGTCCGGGCTACCCGCGCCCAAGCCGACCGCATTCTCTACAAGCAGGCGATTCGGTCGCGCCTTGAAGACCAGCCGAACCTGACGCTGTTCCAGCAACCGGTCGACGACCTGCTGCTGGACGGCGACAAGGTGGTCGGCGTGGTGACCCAGATCGGCCTGACCTTCCATGCGGACGCCGTGGTGCTGACGACCGGCACGTTCCTGTCGGGCCTCATCCACGTCGGTCTCGAAAACTACGAAGCGGGCCGCGCCGGCGACCCGCCGGCCAAGCGCCTGGGCGCGAAGCTGAGGGAACTGAAGCTGCCGGCGGGAAGGCTCAAGACCGGCACGCCGCCGCGGCTGGACGGGCACACGATCGACTTTTCGCTGCTGGCCGAGCAACCCGGCGACGATCCCCCGCCGGTCTTTTCGTTCATGGGCGCGGCGACGATGCACCCGCGCCAGGTCCCCTGCTGGATCACGCATACCAACGCCCGCACCCACGAGATCATCCGGGCCGGACTCGACCGCTCGCCGATGTATTCGGGCGTCATCAAGGGCGTCGGGCCGCGCTATTGCCCGTCGATCGAAGACAAGGTCGTGCGCTTCGCCGGGCGCGACAGCCACCAGATCTTCCTGGAGCCCGAGGGCCTGACAACGCACGAGGTCTACCCGAACGGGATTTCCACGTCCCTGCCTTTCGATGTGCAATTGGAGCTGGTGCGCTCGATGCGCGGCTGCGAGCACGCGCACATCCTCCGTCCGGGCTACGCGATCGAATACGACTATTTCGACCCGCGGGCCCTCAAGTCCTCGTTGGAAACCAAGGCGATCCGCGGCCTCTTCTTCGCGGGACAGATCAATGGGACCACCGGCTACGAGGAAGCCGCGGCCCAGGGACTGCTGGCGGGCCTCAACGCTGCCCTGCACGTGCGCGGCGAAGCCGCGTGGTGTCCGCGCCGCGACGAAGCCTACCTGGGCGTGCTGGTCGACGACCTCATCACGCGCGGCGTTTCCGAGCCCTACCGGATGTTTACGTCCCGCGCCGAATACCGGCTGCAGCTGCGCGAGGACAATGCGGACCTGCGCCTCACCGAACACGGGCGGCGCCTGGGACTGGTCGACGACGTGCGCTGGGACGCGTTCTCCCGCAAGCGCGACGCCATCGCGCTGGAGATGGAACGGCTGCGGACGACCTTCGTCAACCCGAACGTTGTTGCCCAGCTTGACGCCGAGCGCGTTCTGGGGCAGCCCATGGACAGAGAGTATGCGCTTACTGACTTGCTGAGGCGACCCAACGTGACCTACGCGTCGCTGCTGACGTTGCCAGGCTCCGGAACGCCCGTCGCCGACCGCCAGGTGGCGCTGCAGGTCGAGATCGCAACCAAGTACGCGGGCTACATCGACCGCCAGCACGGCGAGATCGCGCGGCACCTGGCGATGGAGTCGGCGGCGCTCCCGGCCGACCTCGATTACCGCAGCGTGCGCGGACTGTCCGCCGAAGCGCAGCAGAAGCTGAACCTCCACAAGCCGGAGACCATCGGGCAGGCCGCGCGCATTTCCGGGATCACGCCGGCAACGATCTCGCTCTTGCTCGTGCACCTCAAGGGTGGCGCCGCTGCGCGCGCGGGCAACGAGGCGCTGTCCGCATGACCGCGGTCGCGCATGCGGCAACGCACGACGTCGATCTCGCGACGGGGATCGCGACGCTCGGTCTCGCGCTGAATGCAACACAGCGCGCGGCGCTGACCGCGTATCTCGCGTTGCTGTCGAAGTGGAACAAGACGTACAACCTGACGGCGATCCGCGAACCGCAGCGCATGATCACGCATCATCTGCTCGATGCGCTCGCGGTCGTGCCGCACCTTCCGGCAACGCCGGGATTGCGCATCCTCGACGTGGGCTCCGGCGGCGGCGTACCGGGCATTCCGCTCGCGATCGCGCGCCCCGACGCGCATGTCGTCATGATTGATTCGAACCACAAGAAGGCGGCGTTCCTCGTGCAGGCGGCGATCGAGTTGAAGCTCCCCAACATCGAATCGCATGCGGTGCGCGTCGAGGATTTTGCACCCGCGTTGCCGTTCGACATCGTCATCTCCCGCGCCTTCTCCGACCTGGGCGCGTTCGCGACCGTCGCCGCGCGGCATCTGGCTCCGCGCGGACAGATGTTCGCGATGAAGGGCGTGCATCCCGACGAGGAACTCGCGTCGCTGTCGCCGCAGTTCACGGTGCTCGCGAAGCCGTTGCTCGCGGTACCCGGCCTCGACGCCGCGCGGCATCTCGTGATCATGCAACCTGTGCAAGCAGAAGAAAGTCGGCAACGATGACGCGCATCATTGCAGTGGCAAACCAGAAA
>Ga0302322_100005977_pt1 | contig 10739 bp, 7 predicted proteins | sample Fen_T0_2_FD_203757 | JGI IMG/M metagenome (GOLD analysis project Ga0302322, IMG submission 203757) | Peat permafrost microbial communities from Stordalen Mire near Abisko, Sweden - Fen_T0_2 | ecosystem: Environmental > Terrestrial > Soil > Wetlands > Permafrost | place: Sweden: Abisko... | reverse complement strand
CGAAGGCCTGGCCAATCGCCTGGTGCCCCAAGCACACGCCGAAGATCGGCAGAGTCCCCGATAGCTGCTCGATCACCGAAAGCGTGACACCGGCTTCGTCCGGATTCCCCGGGCCGGGGGAGAGCAACACACCGGCGGGTCGAGCTTCGCGGATTTGCTCGACCGTGACGCGGTCGTTCAAACGCACATCACACTCGCCACCGAGGCTCTCGATGTATTGGACCAGATTGTACGTAAAAGAGTCGTAGTTATCGACGACCACGACGCGCTTTTTCACTCGCAGAAGCGTTGCATCCACGCCTCGTTTGGTCAATGGGTTGCGCGATCGGTCTGCGGTGCAGCGCTAAACCTTTAGTGTGGGTGCCTGCCGCTGCGATACGCGCGCGCCGATGATTGAGCCTTGTGCACTGACGCTGATTTCAAGCTTGCCCACATTGAAGCGTGCCGCTAGTGTGCCGGCCGGTCGCAGCGGGCGGGAAAGCATTTTTCCCGCTCATTTCCAGCAATTAGTCCCCGCGTCAGTGACGAGTTTCCGATGGAAGATAAGAAGCCAAAGATCGATCTGAAGTCACGCCTCGGAAAGAAAACCGTCAGCTCACCAGCCGTCGGTTCGATTCCGCCACCCGCTGGTGTCGGCGTTCCGGTTCCGAAGCCGTCCGTGCCGGTGGCCAACCCCAGCCGAGTTCCGGCGCCGCCGTTCGCGTCGGTGCCGCAGGCAGCCGCTGCACCCCGAGTCGACGCCTCGAATCCGTACGGCGCCATGGCGCCCCAAGCCGCCCCCGTGCGCGCCGCGCCGACATCCATCACGATTGAGATGGACGACGAGTTCCGCCGGGCCCAGAAGTCGGGCCGCTCGAAGGTCTTCATCTTGAGCCTGATTACGGCAGCCATTGGCGCCGGTCTCGGCTTTGCTGGCGGCGGGATCAGCGAGCGCAACAAGGCCGCTGACGCTGCCGTGGTCGGCGCCGGCGAGCTCACGACCAAGGTCGAAGCCACGACCAAGAAGGCCGCCGAGCTGGCAGACATCCTCAAGTCGGCCAAGGAGAAGCTCAGTAAATCGACGTTCCCTGACGACGAAGTGTCCAAGTTGGGCGCGATCAACCTGCCGTTTACTGCCGCCGACTTGAACGGCAAAGGCATTGGCCGCTTCAACGGCGCAACGTTGTCCATGTTGATCGACTTTTCGACCATCGTGGACAAGGTGAACGACCAAAAAGAGAAGCTCCAGAATGTGCTTTCCGGCAACAAAAAGGCCGTGCAGGACTTCTTGGCGAGTCAGACCAAGCCGCAAGTTCGCTGGTCGGTCGTCGTAGGCAACGGCCCAGGCGGACCCTGGGCCACGATGCAACCCGTGCCGACGCCCTTCCTTGCCAAGGATGGCGATAAGCCCAAGTGGCCGGACGATATCCGCATCCCCGTCGGTGACAAGCAAGCCGTGTTGAAGCGCTACAATAGCGGCAACCCGATCAGTGAAGACGGCCTGTTCATTCCGGTCGACCCCGCGACCCAAGGCTCGGTCTGCTCCACCAGCGTCGTGACCACGCTTCGTCGCGAACTGGGTGACCTAGAGGAAGTCCTACGCGGCAATCAAAACCCCGGCGAAGAGAAAGCGGGCCTCTTGGACGCCGGTGACAAGCTGGGCAAAAAGCTGAAGCAAATCGGCGTCGCGACGCCTTGAGTTCAGCTGTTTACTGAGATCCGGCCGGTGGCATTCGCGCCACTGGCCGGTTGTCATTTAGCCCAGCGGGCAATCCACTCCACGTCCAGGCCCGCGCCGCGCCGCACACCCGCTTCCGCTCGGAGCGCGCGCGGCGGCGCACGCTCACGATCCTCCGTCTCGGTGCGAGCCTAGCGGCGCAACTGGCCCATGCGCCGCGTTCCAACCGCGCGCGCACCGACCGGCCCGGCTAGCGAAGCTAAGCCGCCGTAATCCGAGACGCGGACCGGGGCGTGATCGACTCTGGTGCCGGCACGCGGCTGATCTCGACCTTGACCACACGCCGTTCGTCCGCCTCACGCACCACGAAATCCAGGCCGAAGGCGCGCAGACTCGCGCCCGGCTCCGGCACACGGCCGAGTTCGGCCACGATGAAACCGGCGAGCGTGTGGTAGTCGCCGTCCTCCGGCAGATCGGCGCCGAGGTAACGGCTGAGATCGCTGATCGAAACGCTCGCGTCGACCATCATCTTGCCATCGCCGGCATCGACGATTGGCGCCTCTTCCACGTCGTGCTCATCGCGGATATCGCCTACGATTTCCTCGAGCAAGTCCTCGAGCGTGATGATCCCGCTGAAGCCCCCAAATTCGTCGATCACGACGGCCATGTGGTGGCGTCGCGAACGCATATCCTTGAGCACGCTGGTCGCGAGCTGGCTCTCTGGCACGAACACGACGGGCTGGCGTAGCAAGGATTCGATGCGTACGTCGCTCGGTTTACCCAGGGAAGCATGGCGGAGCAGGTCTTTTGCGTGAAGCACCCCGACCACGTTGTCGATCGTGTTCTTGAAGATCGGGTAACGCGAGTGCTCGCTCTCGACGATCAGCTTGAAAAGCGCCTCGATTGGCGTCCCGATATCGAAGGCGGTCACTTGCGGGCGTGGGATCATCAGCTCGCCAGCCGTGGCGTCACCGAAATCGAGCACATTACGGATCATTTCCGATTGATCGTGGCCAAGGGAGCCGTTCAGCTCACCCTCGTTCACAATCAGCTCGACCTCGGTCTCGGTCACCCCGGGGGCAGGCGCAGGCGCTGGCTTGACCCAACTGCCAACGACCCGCCCGGCCCAGGCGATCGGCGCTGCGATCGGTGCCGCGAGCAATTCCAGGGGGCGCAATACCTGTAGTAGGAGCGGAGCGGTGGTGTCGGCGCTGCGTGCCACCAGCCCGCGCGCAATCTCACTGGGCAGCGCATAGGCAAAGAGCGCGATCGTGGCCGCCAGCACGGGCAGCCAATTGCCGAGCCATTCCGGCAGCTGACGTCCGACGAGCAAGGCGCTGACCGCGATGCCAATCGTGCGAATCACGAGCCACCGGGCCTCGATGACCGGCCCAGACTCGAGATAACGATCCAGCGCCCGTTGCGATCCGCCTTCCAGGGTGTCGCGAAGGGCAGCGCGCCGGGCAGCAGAGAGCGTGGTGATTGCCCAACTCGCGGCCGCCGAGACCGCAGCAAAGACGGCAGGCAGCGCGGCAATCAGTAAATGGAGTATTCGTGATGGTGGGGCAGGATCCAAGGTCGTGCGGTGCGCGTCGCACCCGCCTCCTCGTGATCACTTAGCGGACCGACCCCGGGGGACGCAACCCGTGCCGAGCCCGACCGACCCTGGGTCATGGTCGAATTGAGCGCCCCACGAGCTCCGAATCCGGCCGACCGGACAGTGGTGGGGCAAGCGCCAGATAACCGAAGCAGAACCAGCGCTTCGCTATCGTTTGCCAGTCTTCTTCGGGGACCAGCCGTAGGTCCATTTCCGGCTCACGGGCCTGCGGCCTTGCCCAATCGTTCAATCGCTCCACAAACCGGCGCCGACGGGGCTTCGGGCGGCCACCACGCGCATGCTCGCCGCGACTCGGCGGCCGCCCGGGACCCCGAGTCCAAGGCGGTATCGGAGAAACTGCTCGACCCGTTCTTTTGCCAACTGGCAGTGAATCAGGGGCTGAGCTCGCACGTCCAAGCCAACACGGGTGCGTGTAGCGCGTCACCGGCATTGCCCCTGCGTGAAGATCTTCAAAATCTACTGACCGGGCTAGTGCGCCGCGCGGCGTGGGGAGGCGATCGTCGGAAGGGGACTGCCAGAATCGAACTGTCCGAGGGTTCGCTGGCCGGCGCCACATTGGTCGTTCATGCTGAACAGCGTTCAGTCAGCGTCGAACTCGAGCTTCCTCCTGGAATGGCTACGCAAGGCTGGCAGCAACGGATCGCCGCACGGCTCGAAGCACGAGGCTTCGCGGCTCGAGTCAAGGTGGGCTGAATGGCTCCATTCGGTCGCCGGCGCGCTCATTCTCCCGGCCGGCGAAAGCCGCGGACTACTCGAAATTCGCCGGGGCTGCGCTCGTGGCCCAGCGCGATCAAGTCGCCGGCGCTCCCGAACCAGGCCGCTGTCTCGAGCAACGGCGCCAACACCGGTGCGATGAAATCGGTCAGCTCGACGAGCTGACCGAGGCGTGCCCGTCGTTCGCCGGTTTCGTTCAGGACCCCACTGGGCAGCGCGCGCCGAGCGGCCTCAGCGGTCGCCAGCAGTGGTAGGTTCGGATCGAGCGGGCAGGGCGTAGCGTCGCTGAGCTCGAAGCGACCGCTCGCCAAGCGCCGAAGTGCCGAGAGGTGTGCGGGCAGGCCGAGCGAGACGCCCAGATCTCGGGCCAAGGCGCGGACGTAGTAACCCTTGGAGGCTTCGACTTCGAGGACCAGCTCGTTTTCGCTGCGCGAGAGCAGCAGCAACTGTTCGACTTGAACCTCGCGTTCGGCGAGCTCCGGGGCATTGCCGGCGCGGGTGAGCGCGTACGAGCGTCGCCCGTCGACCTTGATTGCGCTGACCGCAGGTGGAACCTGCAGGCGCCGAGCCTTTTCCGCAGCCAGCGCCGCATGGAGCAACGGCTCACTGAGCTGTTCGGCGGCCACTGCCACCTGCTCGGTGGTCTGGCCGTCGGCATCGAGCGTGTCGGTGGCGCGGCCGAAGCAAACCGTTGCGCGGTAACGCTTGCGATCTCGCGTCAAAAACCCGCTCAGCTTGGTGGCTTCACCGAACAACAGCAGCAGCACGCCGGTGGCCATCGGGTCGAGCGTGCCCGCGTGCCCGACGTCGCGGGTCCCGAAGACACGTCGCGCTTGCGCAACGACGTCGTGGCTGGTCGCCTTGCCGGGTTTGTCGACGATCAGCACTCCATCGGGAACTCGAGTCATGAAATCTGCGTTTTGGGGTCGGGCCCCCAAAACTCCGGGGCGGAGCCCCGCTGAATTAAGCGCTTCGTGATCCCCGAAGCGGGATGGGTGCGGGGGTGACGCGCTTCGCGATCCCCGACGGGGGAAAACCCCCGACTACAGACGCTCAACCGAACCACACGCTCCGGCGTTCGCGTAGACCGCTGTCGAGCATGGACTGGATCGAGCTCCTTACCCTCTCCGACAAGCGGCCGACCAGCACGTGGTCGTCCGCGGCTTCTGGGCCGTAGTTGTCGAGGTTGATCGGCTCGCCGAAGCGCATCCGCCACTTGGTGGGCGCCGGCAAGAGGCCTGCGGGGCCCAGGAACGGGAAGGTGGGCGTGATCGGGAAATAGGGCAGACCGATCAGCTCGGTCAGGCCCTCCAAGCGATACAAGAGCGGGCTGGACTCTTCCGCTCCGATTATCGCGCAGGGCACGATCGGCGCGCGCATGCGCAGGCACAGGCGAATATAGCCACCGCGACCGAAGCGTTGCAGCCGATAGCGCTCTTGGAACAGCTTCTTGATGCCGTGCACGCCTTCTGGGAACACGCCGACGATGCTTTCTTTTTCCAGCAAACGCTCGGCGTTTTCGGGGCAGGCCCGTACCGCGCCGACGCGATTCATGAACACGCCAGCGAAGGGCAGGTAGTAAACGAAGTCTTCCGCCAGCCAGCGCAGATCTCGCTTTTGTTTGTGCTCGATGCGTAGCGCGGCGCGCAGCATCAAGCCGTCGAGGGGCAACGCGCCCGAGTGATTGGCGACCACGATGCAGCGGCCTTCTGCCGGTACGTTGTCGATGCCTTCCACCGTGGTCCGGAAGTAGCTCCGGTACAGGAACTCGACGACTGGCTTGACGCGCTGTTCGAAGCTCGGATCGAGCCCAAAATCGTCGAATTCTTCGGAGCGACTGCGCAGGGCGGTGCGCCCCCATTTGCGCGAAATGAAGTCGGAGGCGGGCATTGGCGCGGGCTCCACTCTTGCCGGCGGCGAGGAATCCGTCTTGGCCAGCCCGCGCCGTTCCGGCGTTGGGGCGTCGCCTTCGACCTCCGCTTCTGCAGCGACGTCACCGAAGTGGCGCTGACGAATCAGCCCGTCCAGGCGCGCTTCGAGCGCACGAATTTGCGCTTCCACGTCGCCCGACTTCCGCTCTTGCGGGTCAGGCGGCGCGCTTTCGAATGCTTCGCCATACTGCGTGGTCGGCGACACCACGCGCGCGCCGATGCCGAGTTCGAACGCCTCCTCCGAGTCGATGTCCGTATCGCCGAGGCCAGCTTCGTCGACCGCGGTGCGCTCGTCGATCACCGACGAGGGCGGGCTGAGCGCCGGCTGGGGAGTTTGGACTCGGCGTTCGCCGAGCCGGGCCGCCGCGGGTTCACGATTGCGGCCCGTACGCCGGGCTTTGCGCTTGGGGTTCGAAGGGCTCTTCGGGTCAGCGCGGGTCAGCGCGGGGCGGGGCGTGCGCGCGTCCCCTTGCTTTTCGCTTTTGGCCGGTCGTGGCGGTGCGGAATGCTTGGCGTTCGAGTCGCGCTTGGGCCGTTTGTCCTTCCTTTTCACGCGGGCGTCTCCGAAAGCAACCTGACGTCGCGCAGGTGCTGTGCGTTAGCATAGTCGATCAAAGCTTCTCGGCTGGTGTAGAGCGGCGCAAAGCCCAGCTCTTTTCGAGCCAGGGCCCCGTCCGCCACGCAGATGTACTGCAGGTAGTCGAAAAAAGCCGGCGGTGCCTCGGCCAATTGCGTCAGCCACAGGGCGGTCGTGAGCCCCGAAGCCAGCGAACGCGGAAGCGGAAGGGTGGTGCGCCCAGCGAGCTTGATCACCGTGCGCAGCGGGAGGACGCCATCGCCCACGATGTTGAACACGCCGGGTACGTCATGCACAGCCGCCAAACGCAGTGCGCGCACGGCGTCCGCCTCGTGCACGAATTGCCAAAGCGGATCGAAGCCGAGCACGGTCGGGGTGAGCCGATGACTCAAATACCGGGTGACGAAGTTGTCGACCGTTGGACCGAGCATCGGTGCGATCCGCAATACCGTGGCGATCCGACCTTGTCCCGGGCGACCAAAGCGAAGCACTTCATTCTCGGCCTCCATTTTGTCGGCGAAAAAGGACTCGGTACGCCGGGCGCGCAGCGGGTGCTTCTCCGACAGGTAATTGGGATTGGTGGCATGTGCGCCGTACAAGAGTGTCTGGCTGCGCATCACCACCTTGTGCACTTTCGTGCGTCGGCAGGCGTTGAGCACGTGCATCGTGCCGACACTCTCGAGTTCGTGAGCGAACGCCGTGGAGTGCGTCGGTGAATCGAGGAACGCCAGGTGAATTACGACGTCGACTGCCTCTGCCGACATGATCTCGGCCATGCGTTCTTCTGCTAGGCTCTCGGTCAGGCTGACATTGTAGACGCGTGATTTGGGGCCTGCCGTTGCCGGCGCTTCGGTGTCCAAACACACGATGGCACGAACGTTCGGATCTTCCTCCAATAGACCAATCAGGTTACTGCCCAAAAATTGCGCGGCGCCCGTGATCGCGACGACGCGACGGCGTCCCGGTGGTGCGTCCAGACGACCGCGTTCGGCAAGCATGAGTGAGTGCGAAGATGTAAGCGATTTACTCACCCGGCACTCCTTTGGGACAGCTGTCTTTGGTTCATCCGCTGGCTGGCAAAGTAATCGAAATGCCCGCGATTCCTAGAGTGCATCTGCTCAAAATGCGACCCCGCGCACCTTGAGTGCTGCTCGAGCGCTCCCCAGCGCTCCCGAGCGCTCCGGAGCGCTCCCGAGCGCTCCCGAGCGCGGAGCGAGCAGAACGCGGCGCCAGCTGAGTCACCGCTAGTGCCGCGGAAATTGCAAGGAGTTTCCTGTTCAGGGCGGGTCATGTGAATTACACTCAAGCGTTGATGCCCCAGGCCTCGGTTGTCGCTGGCTCGATGCTCGGGCCGTATTTGTTGGGCGACCGCCTCGGGATGGGCGGAATGGCCGAGGTGTATGTGGCGCAGCGGGCCGGTCCGCGCGGCTTTGCCAAGCGCTTTGCGGTCAAACGCATCCTGCCGGAGCTGGCGCAAGACGCCCGCTTCGTCGCCATGTTCTGCGACGAGGCCCGCATTTGCGCCGCCCTTTGCCATCCCAATATCGTGCAGGTGGTCGACTTCGGCGAGGCCAACGGCGAGCTGTTCATGGCCATGGAGTTCGTGGACGGCGTATCGCTTGCGCGCATGCTTCGCTCGGTATCCGCGCGCCGAGAGCGTTTCCCGCGCACGATTGCGCTGCACATTGCGCACGAGGTGCTGCGCGGTCTGGCTTTCGCCCACGAGGCCCAAGACGAGCATGGTCGGCCGCTCGGAATCGTGCACCGCGATGTGTCTCCCGGCAACGTGCTGATCGGCCGCGCCGGGGACGTCAAACTCGGCGATTTTGGCATCGTGCGCAGTGAGTTCGTGGACCGTCGCACTTACCCGGGGGAGCTCAAGGGCAAGGTCGGCTACATGTCGCCCGAGCAGGTCATGGGCACGGATGTCGATCCGCGCAGTGACCTATTTACGGTGGGTATCATCTTGGCGGAGATGTTGCTCGCCCGGCCGCTCTTTTCTGGTCAAAACGAGTTCGAGATCTTGACCAATATCTACGAAGCCAATCTGAGTGTGCTCGATCGCCACGCGGCAGAGCTTGCTCCGATCCTGTGCGATACTCTGCGCCAGGCTTTGTCGCGCGACCCCGCCCAGCGCTTCCAGAGTGCCGTGCAATTCGCTGGCGCTCTGCGCGAGGTCGCGCGTGAACTCGATCTCAATCTGGGTGATTCGGAGATCGTGCCTTGGTTGTCCGCCTTGGGGATCCTGCCCTCGCGGAGCGGCACTCACGAGCGGCTGCTGCAAGCGCAAGCCGAGCAAGCCTTGCAACGCTCGACGAGCGTTACCGAACCGGTCCCGGGTATGTCGCCCGCGCAATCCGGGCAGCGACCCGCGCAGCAGCCACCGCCGGCTGCGCGTGCGCCGCGCTTCGGTGAGCCGCTGACGCGCGCCGCTTCGTGGCGCAGCGCGCTCGACCGCATGACGTTGCCGGCAGTTCTGCATGCGGTCGCCGCTCGCCAAGAAACGGGCGTGCTCGTGGCCCGCAACGAGCGTCGCGAAAAGCACTTTTACTTCGTAGAGGGCGAGCTGCGAGCCGCGCGCTCGACCGAACACTCCGAGCTGCTCGGCACGCGCTTACTTCGGGCCGAGCGCATCACGGAGCAAGATTTGACGGATGCGTTGAACACCTGCAAACGGACTCAGCGCTCGCTCGGTGAGGAGCTGGTCGCGCGTGGCATCGTTCGCGCCAGCTCCCTCTTGCGCGAGCTGGTCGAACAGGTCGAGGCGCGTTTCATCGAACTGTTTGCTTGGAATGACGGAACGCTCTGGTTCGTGCCCGGTGTTCGCGAGCTGCACCTCGAGGTCAGAGCCCCGGCACTAATGCCGGCGCTGGTCACGCACGCGATTCGCGAGGCCTACACCGAAGACGAGATCGCGCTGTGGTTCGCGCGCGCCAGCAAGCTGCCCGTACACCGCGGCCAAGCGCGTCGCATCGACCCGACCAAGCTCGGACTCTCGCTCGCCGAGCGCCGCGCGCTCGAACGCGCCGCGACAGCGACGTCCATCGAAACCCTGGTGAACGAGCTGTCCGCCGAACGCGTGGCTACCCCGCGCGAGACGCTTTTCGGCCTGTTCGTTGGCGTCAGCATCGGTATCGTCTCCGTCCCGGGCTGGCGCTGACTCTGTCCGCTGCCGGTGCGGTCATGCGGTCATGAGTGATTTGAATTCCCTCATGGTTGGGGACCCTAACGGCGGGTCGAGGGCGGCGCGCTCGGAGCGGGGATGGATGACGAGCGGCGTGCACTGGTGGAAGGCGGATTGAGGGTGCGTACGGAGGCGGAAGGAGAGGACTCGGGCGCGTCGTCCTCGAGCAAGTCTTTCAAGGTCTTCAGTTCGACCGGCTTGAACAAGGTCGGGCACGCGCAATTCTTGAGGTATTCGGCCTCCGCGCGGCCGAGCGCACCGCCGGTCACGAACACGAAGCGCTGGGCCAGTTCGGGGCGCCGCTCCGCGATGCGCGCGTGCAGGGTGTCGCCGTTGCGGCCGGGCAGGAAAACGTCACAGAGCACCAGATCGGGGGCGTAATTCCGATCGAGCAGCTCTACTTCGGCTTCGGAAGCTGCGGCGGCGGTGCGCACCACGTGCGGCCTGAGCGCGCGGCGGATGGAGCGCGCGAACACGGGGTCGTCGTCGACCACGAACACCTGTCGCGGCCGCGCCTCGACCATGCGCTGCTTCGCCGCGCGCATCGGGACGAGTGGGATCAGGCCGCTGTCCTCCTGCACGCGCGTGAGCAGCACGCGGAATGACGCGCCGCCGCCGATACGGTCGTGGACCTCGATGTGCCCGCCGTGCGCGGCGACCACGTCGCTGCAGATCTTGAGTCCGAGCCCAGTGCCCTGGCCGCGCTGCTTGGTCGTGTAAAACGGCCGAAAAATATGCTGAATGGCGCCGGTAGGGATGCCCGGGCCGTTGTCTTCGACCACCAGTGCGAGTTGCTCTCCGTGGCCCATCACCCGCACCCAGATCTCCGGATGCGCGCTGACCTCCGCTGCGTCAGCCGCGTTGAACACCAAGTTCAGCACCACCTGCCCGAGGCTGTCGCGTCGGCCCACGGTATACACCGGGCCATCGAGATGTTGCGTCAGCGTGATGCCGCGGCGCTCCAGGTGCGGCATGGCGATCGCGAGCGACTCTTTCACGATCGTCACCAGGTCCACGCACTCGGGCGAGATTTCGCGGCGGGATACCAGCGAAAGCTG
>Ga0302322_100005976_pt1 | contig 10739 bp, 8 predicted proteins | sample Fen_T0_2_FD_203757 | JGI IMG/M metagenome (GOLD analysis project Ga0302322, IMG submission 203757) | Peat permafrost microbial communities from Stordalen Mire near Abisko, Sweden - Fen_T0_2 | ecosystem: Environmental > Terrestrial > Soil > Wetlands > Permafrost | place: Sweden: Abisko... | reverse complement strand
ACCAAGACCAAGCCGGAGCATCACCGTGGCACGAACGGCTCGGTCGTCGCGGTCGAAAAACAGACCTGGCCATCGACCACCGCCGGCGCGCAGCTCGCCAGCGAGATCCGCGATAGTGCCACTTGCGCGCTCGACACCAAGACCCGGCTCACGCGCGAGATCATCGAGCATGAAGCCAGTCATGGCTTGTGCACCCAGACTTTCCTAAAGAAGGTCAGAAAGCAGGTTGGGTTACGCGCGCCTACCCCAGTTCGTCGATGAGACGCGCCGCGTAGTGGCTGAGCAGCTCGTGGCTCCTGCCGCTCAGCCGGTCGTAGGCGTGAGTGACAGGGTGGGTCGTGATGCCGTCTGGTTGGAGCAAGGTGTAGCTGTCCGGGCCGATCGGTGCGCTGATCGCGTCGCGCCAGACCGCACCGACGGCCTCGCGCAATACCTCCCCGAGGTACGCACCGACCAGCACCGAGACGCGCTCGACCCAGCGCGCGCCGACCACCGAGCGCGCGTTCTTCGGCGCGAGCAGCGCCACGTAGTTGTCTAGCGAATGAAGGCCGCCCGGCGAGCGATCGAGTGGGCCGCCGGCGAATTCGGTGCAGTAGAGCTCCACGACCGATTGCGAGAACGCGAGCCCTAAGCGCGGCAGCATTCGCGGACTTGGCCACGGTGCGGGGTCCCAAGGCGCCGGTGGAGTGACGGGCATGGCGATGGGCGCTCCGCTGATGCGCGTATGTCGCCCCTCCGCGCCCTCGAAGAGCAACGGTTTGCCCTGTTCCAAGCGCAAACGCAGTTCATGAAAGGGCGCGAACCGGGTGTGGTTGGCGTCTACGAAGACCGTTTCGGGGCTGGCCAAGGACCCCACCCATTGCCCGCCGTAGCCTTGGCGTAGGCACTCCCCCACGTAGCTGGCGAGCATGACCTGCGCTGGATAGGCGGCCGCGCTGAGCGCTTCACGCGGCGCGCGGCCATACATCACGTCGAGCACGGCTTCGACGCGTGCGATGCTCCCGAGCGAAAGGTCGAATGGCGCGAAATGTCGCCAGATTGGCTCCGTCGTGAAGAAGCCGGCAGCCATCGTAGCCAAAAGCGGGATGGCGTCCGTGGCGCTTTCGCCGACTAGGCCGCGCAACTCGCGCGCCGCGCCGCGTTCGAAGGCGGCGATTGCCAAATTTTGATCACCGCCGAAAAGCTCCACTTCGAGTTTGTCCCAAAGCCGAAGCGCGCTCGCGCCGCGTGACGGCTCGCCATCGAGGTCGCGTAGCGGAACACCGAGCTGTCGCAATCGGTCGGACAAGCGCCCGGCTTCCTTCTCCGACAAATCATGAAGGCGCTCCCAAGCGGCCCGGGCATCTTCGAGCTTGCCGAGTCGCGCGCAGGCCAGGCTGATGGCGGCCTCGGCGTCGATCGCCCCGGGGTCCAATTTGAGGGCCAATTGCGCGGTAGTGATGGCGCGTTCTGGATCGCCCTTTTCGGCCAAAATCGACGCTCGCAGCGCTTGCACCAGCGCCGGGATCGCGCCGGGCTTGGCGCGTAGCCGGCGCAGTGCGCCTTCGGCTTCATCGATCCACTCGTGGTTGGGCGAGCGCCGTGCGGCGCGCAACAAAGCCCAGGCAAAAATCAATTGCACGAGGGGTGAGTTCGGCTCGTCTTGCAGTGCGTGGCGGGCTTGCACGACTGCGCGCTCCGGCTCCCCCGCTTCGATCAGGAAACGCGCACAGTCGGCGCGCAGGTCCGGATCGAGCAAGGGCGCATGCTCCAAGCGTTCGAGGTGGGCGAGTGCGCGTTCCTGCCCGCCCTGATCCCAGAGTGTGCGCGCGCGTTCCAACATCGATTCGGGACCATGCTCGCGGACGAACACCTCCGGCGGCATGCTGTGCGGGTTGCGTACCGTGGGCGGCGCTTCTTCGGCCGCTTCCGGTGAAGAGGGCGGGGGTTCGGGTTCGTTCTGCCGAATGGTGTCGCGCGGGGACTCTGGCAGCTCGAGTTCCAACTCGAATTGCAGCGACGCGCTGCGCTGGGCAGGCGCGTAGCTCGGTGCGATGTTCTCCACTGGGGCAAAGCGTGGCAGCATCGGTGCGCGCGGGATTTCCGGCATGCTCGTGCTGCGCCGCGGACCCATGCGAGGGTTTGCCGGCGCCGTGATCGCGGTCTCGAGCGCCAGTTGGTCGTGGTCGGTGTCGACTTCTTCCGCAGACAGTTCGATGATCGGCGCGCTCGGCTCTTTCTCTTCGGGCGCCGACTTGCGCTTGGGGGCGGGGCGTGTCGAGGCATTCTGCCGGGAGCTGGGCGGATCCGGATCGAGCGTCGCGCGCAGAAAGCCCTCGCGGTCCGGTCGGAGCGTGCCGCGCTCGGCAGCCGTCAGCATCGCTTGGGCTTGGGGGAAGTTCGGCTCGAGCTGGACCAGCTCGCGCAAGCGGTCGACCACGCCGTCCGTGTCCAGGCGCCCGCGTTGATACAGCAGGCGCGTCGCAAAATAGGTGATCGCCACCCGATGCACGTTCACATCGCCCAGCTCCGCCAATAACCGCTGGGCGGTATCAATCTCTGCTCGGTCGAGCCGCTCTTCGATTTCAAGCAAGCGCGGGTGATCGAGAGGACCCGAACCCATCGGGCTATAGTCCCTCTTTATGGTCGCGCTGAGAAGAGCGGCTTGCCCTACCTACCAAAAAAGGCGGGCTCTCCGAGAACCGTAGCGGAATACGCCGCCTCGTGGCCCCGCAACTATTGCTTGATGGTCTTTACGCAGCGAAAGCCGATGCCATAGCTCTGGGCATTTGGCACCTGCGCGTAGCGAAACGAGGGGTGGAGCCACGTTTCTACGCCCGCGTTCCAGGCGCCTCCGCGGATCACTTTGCGTTCGCCAGTCGCCGGACCGACCGGGTTCTGAGCGGCTTCTGCCTTGTAGTCGCCGTACCAATCCGCAACCCACTCCCAAACGTTGCCAACCACGTCGTAGGGACCGAAGCGAGAGCGGCCGGCCGGGAATTTGCCGACCGGAGCCGTCGTGGCAAAGCCATCGTCGCCCTTTTCTAGGGCGTTGAGCTCGACTTTGTGCGCTTTGCCCCAGGCTAGGCACTGCGCGTCGCAGGCGTTCAAGTGTTCTGCGGTAGGGGGGTCATCACCCCAAGGGTAGATGCGCCCGTCCGGACCGCGCGTGGCAAACTCCCATTCGGCTTCGGTCGGTAGGCGTCCGTCGTTGGCCTTGCAGTAGTCGTTGGCCATTTCCCAGGTGACGCAGGTAATCGGGTGGTCGGCCTTTTCCGGGTCAGAGCCGGTGCACAGCGGCGAATAGGTCGCCCGCTCGGCGGCCGTGATCTTTGGCCACTCCACCTCCGTAGGAGCGCGGCGGCACTTGCCCTGGTCCGAGCAAGCCTTGTATTTCTTGGCGCTGACCTCGTACAAATCCATGCACACGGACTGGACGGTTACGTTGTGCGAGGGCTTTTCGTTTGCCGCCGCATCTTTTAGATCCGAGCCCATGAAGAACTGGCCCGCGGGGATTTGCACCATTTCTTCGGGACAGATCGGCGCTGGCGGAGCCGCAGAAGCCAGAGCCGCCGCTACGGAGGCAGGCGTCGACACCGTGGGCGCGACACCTGCTGCGTCGGTCGGGGCCTCGTGCTTGCCCGCCCGCAGCAAGAACCCGGTCGTGACCAGCGCCAGCACGCCGACGGCGGCTGCCACCACGAAGCCGGTCTTGCTACTCGACGAGGCTGCGCCGGCGTTGAGCGTGGCCGGGCTGCTGGTGCTGGCGACGTTCGGTTGCGAGCCAGCGCGCCCGAGCGTCGCGCCGCGCATCAGCTGCGTCGGGCCGGTGCTGAATTCAACGCCGACCGCCGAAGGGCGAAACCCGGTCTCGTTGTAGAAGCCACCGTAAGCCTGTTCGAGCGCGCTCCAAAACTCGCGCGCTCGCGCGTAGCGATCATGCGGGTTGATCGCCAATGCTTTGGCAAACACCGAGTCGACCGCGTCCGATACCTGGACGCCCAAGTTGCGCGGCGTCGGGCGGCGCTCGGGGTTACCCGTGGAGAAGGCCAGCTGTACGATGTCGTCGCCATCGAGCACCGGTTTGCCGGTAAGCATTTCCAAGGCGACCAATGCGAGCGCATACACGTCCGTCCACGGCCCGGTCGCGCCGTAGCTGCGGCTGAATTGTTCGGGAGCGCCATATTGTGGCGTGAACGAGGTGATGTTCATGCCGGTCTTGGCCATCGCCGCCTTCAGCTGAGTGTTGTCACTCATCATCTTGGCGACGCCGAAATCCAGCACCTTCAACGTGGCCGAGAGGCGCGGTTCTTCCCCCAGCACGAAGATGTTCGCAGGTTTGATGTCGCGATGCGCGATGCCCTTGCCGTGCGCGACGTCGAGGGCGTTGGCGACTTGTGAGAGCAGCGTGACGACTTGCTCCAAATTCCACGGGCCGATGCCGAGCGCGCGTTCCTTTTCGAGCAGCGCATCGAGGGTCACGCCATCCAGCCACTCGAGTACGATGTACGGCATCCATTGGCCGTCCGGGCTGGTGTATGTCCCGACGTCGCGCGCCTGAACGATGCTGGCGGTTTGGCTGCTGAGCTCGGTCAGCAGCGCGCCTTCTTGGATGAATTGGTCCTTGAAATCGTCACGTTGGTCCACCGGCGCAGAGGACAGACCATTGAAGAATTTGATCGCGACCGGCTGATTCCAAATCAGGTGCTGAGCGCGGTAGACGACCGCAAATCCACCTTCGCCCACCAAGCGTTCGATGCGGTACTTCTCGGCGATGTTTCGGCCAACGATACTGAGGGGGTCGCGGGGGGTCATGGGGGTGGTTCTCGAACGACTCCAGATTAGGCAGGTTCGCTCGGCTTGGGCAGGAAATTGGCTGCTAGAGCCGAGCTGGGTGCGCTTTTCCCGAGCAATGCCCCACGCTCGGCGAGCTCCGCCAAGAGCCTCGCGGCTCGCGTCAACAGTGCGTCGTCGAGCGTCTGCCCGACGCGCGCGGCCGAAGCGTTGAGCGAAAGCCGTAGGCTGAGCCGATCGTCCAGTAGGCTCGATAGCAGCGCGTGGGCAAAGGCGCCGAGTTCCAGGTAGCGCACCTCGTGTTCGGGGCTGCGGTAGACCAAGAGCGAAACCGCGCCGCGCTCGGGCAACTCTCGGTTGGTCTCGTCGTCGGGCAAGGTGTGGACCGCCCAAGCGTATTGCACCAGGCGCACGGCATCGATGAACTCCACGCCTTCCTCCAACGACAACTCCGCTGGTACGTGGTTTTTCGGCAGCGCCAAGAGCGACGCGACTTCCACTTGCAGGGCTTCGTGCCGCGCTAGATCGCCCAGGTACTCGGGGACCTGGGGGTCCCTCAGCCAACGCTCGAGCGCAAAGCGTAAGAACTGCGGCGTCAGGTCCCGCAGGTAGCGCGTGACCGGCGGCGAGACCTGCAAGAACTCGTCGAAATACCGAGCGAAATTTCCCTCGAGTCGGGCCAGGGTGCGCGGCAGGGTGGCGTGCAGGGCTTCGCGCAGGTTGCCGCGAACCAACCTTCTGTACAGCTGCAAGCGCGTGAAATCTCGGGTCAGCGCTTCTGCGTCCGGACCCGTAATCCGATGACGAGCGAGCCACGCCGCGATTCCGGCCGCATCGTCGCTGGCGATCTCTCGACCGAGCGTCAGCTCCGCCAGCGCCGCTTCAAGCGCTGCTTGCATGGCGCTCGGCGTGGCGGCCAGTGGCACGCGTGTGCAGCTCGCGCAAGAGCGCGACTTCTCGAAGTAGCTCGGCGAGGTCCGGCACGTCGTTGTCGCGCTCGAGCAAGACGGGTACGGGACCCGTGCGCTCCAACGTCCACTCGAGCAACGCGAGCACCGGATCGGCGACGGCTTGCCCATGCGTGTCGAGCAGCAAGCCGCAGTCGAGCGTACGATGTCCGGCGACGTGGATTTCCAGCACTCGATCGAGCGGCAGCGCTGCGATGAAAGCGTATGGGTCGAAACCGTGGTTGTGCGCGTTCACGTATACGTTGTTCACATCCAGCAACAAATGCGCCCGACCTTCTTGCAGCACGCGCTGCAAGAAGGTCAGCTCGCTCATCTCCGGTTGACCGGGGTGGACGTAGTAAGTGATGTTTTCGATCGCAAAAGGCCGCTCTAAAAGCGCTTCCACGCGGCGCGCGCGCTCGGCTACCCGGAGCAAGTTTTCCTCGCTGAACTTGAGCGGCAAGAGCTCGTGCAGCACGCGCTCGCCCGCGCTCGAAAAGCACAAGTGATCGGAGTGCCAGGGCGAATTCAAGCGCGTGACCTCCGCCCGGAGTGCGCCCAAGTAGCTCGGATCCGGCTCAGCCACCGCGCCGAGCGAAAGCGTGAGGCCATGGGTGACGATCGGGTAGCGTTCGGCAATGCGCTCGAGCGCGCTCGGATAGTATCCGCCTCGGCCTAGATAGTTCTCGGGCGAGATCTCGAAGAAGGCGATGTCGTGAGTCGGGCCATCCAGTACTTCTTCGAGAAATTCCCAGCGCAGTCCCAACCCGACTCCGGCCAGAGCTCGCCGCTGGCCGAGCTCTGGCAATTCGCACCGGGGTAGGACGGTCATGGAAAGCGCTCAGCGCTCAGCCACACGTGCCCGCGCCGCAGCTAGCTTTGGCGCCGGCTTTCTTCTTGGCGGTGGCTTTGGGCTTTTCGTCTTTCATCGGAGCAGCGGCGGCCGGGGTAGCGTCCGGGGCGGCGGGGGCCGCTGCGGCAGGCGCGGCCGCGAGGGGCTTCGCTGTCTCGGCAGCGGGCGTCGAACCGCTGGCGCCTTCTGCTGGCGCGACTCCGTCCTTCATCGGGCCTTCATCGACCGCGGCGGTGGCGCTTGCCGTCGTGGCCGCGGGCACCTCTTTGGCGTCTGCGGGGCTCGCGGCGGCGGGCGTGGCCTCACCCGCACACGCGACCAGGCCCGAGGCGCTGAGGACGGCGAGGGTTGCGGCAATCGAGCTGAAGCTGAGTTTCTGCGACATCGGAGTCTCCTTGCGAAGCGCGCATTGAAAGCGCGTGAAGATTGCTAGATAGAGTTAGCGAGACTGAGCTAGAAACACCAGCCGCGCTACTTGCTGAAGGCACTGAGCATTACAGGTACGACCCATTTCCCGGACGGTTTCAGTCGGGCCCGTTTCAGTCGACTTTTGTTCCGTAGAGTTCGACACTTACACGGACTTCTCGCGCTAGAATCGGCGCTGCCGATCGGCTCTTCGAGCTGCTTTCGTGGTCGAGCGCGCGGATGGCATGGGTTTCCAAGGAGACTACGAGCGGCGCGCGGCTCCGGATCGCCACGCTGCTCGGGCTGGGGCCGTCGGCACTGAAGCCGAATTCCACCTCCAGCGCTGCCCGGCGCGCCACCCGAAAGCCGTGGAGGAGCAGGTTGCCGACGGCCGTGACTCGGGCTCGTCGCACGAACGCAGCACCCGCCTCGTGCGCTTCGGGCGGCTCGATTTGCGCGGGAATGGCGTCTTCGACCGATGTGAGGTCGAAGCTGGCAAATGCGGGGACGCCCGCGTCGGGCGTTATCTCTAGTGCCACGCGTGCACGCTCGAGCAAGGCCGCGTCGGTGCTGCCCGTGGGAGCACGGATCGCGAGTGAGTCGAGCTCGGCCCGAACCAATCCGCGGCTGCGCGTCAGATCCGACAGATCGACGTCGAGCTCGCCACTGACACGCGAAACAGTGCCGCTCAATGAGCCGCGCTTGGACGGTATTTCGAAACGGACCGAGCTGCGCTCGCCGAATCGATAGTGGGTCAGTGGTGGCGCAGCGTCGCCGCTGGCAGAGGCCTGCGCAGTCGGGTGGGCGAGCCACGGTTCCGTTCGAAGCGGCTTCGGTTCCTTCTTGGCGCAGCTCACCGCGCACAGCAAAAACCCGCACAGCGTGGTGTAGACGAGCTGATTCAATGCCAGACTCCGATCGCGACGCCCCAGCCGAAGTAGTTGCGCGCGGCGTCGAGCGAGCCGCTCACGCGCCAAATCGTGCCTTCGTGGACCAGACCGAAGACACTGAATGGAAACAGTTTGACGTCGAAGCCGAGCGTGCCGTGCGTGCGTCCGCCTTGGCGGTTGCTGGGAAAGCGAGTGGGCTCGTGGTAGGACCCCGCCCGCAACCGCAACCAATTGGGCACGGTCTCGGTCTCCACGGCAAACCGCGGTGAATAGCTGAGCGTTGCACCCGAGCGCTGCGTGGTGCGCTCCAGGAAGGATTCGACGCCCACTGCATCTTGCGTCGTGCCGCTGATCACGAGCGAGCTCAAGAGCAGCACGTGAAAGCGCTGCAATTCGCGGAGCCGGCGGCGGATTTCGGCGTCCAAATTGCGCTCGGCTCGCTCGAGGGTCACGTCGTCGAGCGCGCTTTCGGTCGCAAATTCGTCGTCCAGAGCGCGGGCGGCGGCCGGGACGTCGCCATGCAGGCTGCTCGTGCGCGACAATTCGAAGCGGCGGCGGCGCTCACGTTCGAGCTGTCGCCAATGCAAGAAGCGCTTCACCCGCTGGAGTTCGACCGATGGATCGACCCAGCGCGGATTGAGCGGTCGCGGGCCGAGCTGAATCGCGAGCCCCAAATCCAGATCCCAGGGCACCGTTACCCGTTCCGGTAAATAAAGGCGATTGACCGGATCGTTCGCATACAAGATGGACGGAGCATTGTTCGAGGGACGCGTCGTGACTCCGGTGCGGAGAGCGCCGCCGATCCGGAATTGATTTTCGTTCGGCTTCAAGACGAAGCCCGCCTCGTAACCGCTGCCGACCGTACTGAATAGATCTTGTTGGGTCGAACTCAGGTTGTTTTCGTTGGCCACCGCCAGGGTGGCGATGCGGGCGCCCATGCCGATGATCAGCTGAGCGTCGGCGAAGGAGCGCGCGAGCTGTACGTGGGTGACCGAGATCCGCGCGACGAGTTGATCGGCCGCGTTGCTCGTCTGGGTCGTGGTGTCGCGGTTCAAGCCGTAGGTCTGGAGGCCCGCCGTGGCGCCTAAGCCCCACTTGCCGAATTGCAGGTTGGCCGCTACGTCCAGAAACACGAAGCCATCGGTGGTGCCCTTGGGCAGGTCCGTGCGCCTCCCGGAATTGAAAAAGTCCAAGTTCTTCAGGGTGGACGGGAAAGTCAAGCCGAAGCCGAGGTCGAAGTCGACGTGCGAGTTGGACCACGGGACGCGGACCGCGGGCGCCGCGGGGTTCTGGGTATTGCCCTCCACGCCTTCGCCGATGGCCACGAAAGCGCCGGCGAGCCCGATGACGCGTGTGCCCGCCAATACCGGGCCCTGAAATAAATCGATGCCGTATTGGTTGGTCGTGATCGGCTGGCCGTCGCGCGGCAGTTGCGCGAAAACTCGGGACGCGCAGCAAAGGAGCGCAACGCACGCGCTCGCGGCCCCCGCCCACTTCACCGTGAAGCCTCGCCCCGGCGTTGCTCGCGCCGCAACCGAAGTTCGGTGCGCACGACCGCGATCAGGACCCCGACGGCACCTGCCGCGAAAACGCACAGCATCGGTCCGACGAAAGACAAGGCGGCCGCGCACAACGTCATGAAGACGAAGGTGTCACGCTTGAAGAGCGGCTGAATGAAGGCCAATTTGCCGGTGCCTTGGCCCTGGCTGAGCGGGTATTTCAGCAGATCTCCGGAACCGATTTTGATCAAATAGCGGTACTCGAGCCCGCTGCCGATCAAGCCCGAGATCACGGTGATGGCGCCCGCCAAGAGGTACAGCGGATGGTGCGTGACCTTGTACAACCCGAGCGCGGCGCCAGCGAAGAAGCCATAATTGGTGAGGTCGTCGCCCACGGTGTCGAGCCACTCACCCGTGCGAGATCCGCGGTGGGTGACGCGGCTCATTTCGCCATCGCAGCCGTCCAGCACGCTCTGCGCTTGGAACAAACAGGCGCCCAACAGTAAATTGCCATAGCCCCCTTGGGCCGCGAACCACGCGCCCGCTAGGCCCACGCCCAAAATTCCCACCGACACTTGGTTCGGGCGCAGCGGCGTCTTGACCAGCCAGCGCGAGATGGCCAAGGAAATGTAGCGATTCAGATAGCGTGAAGTCCAACCGTCTTGTGGCTTGCGAAGGGCATGAAACAAGCGTCGCTCAGCCTCCCGCGCGGTGCGCTCGTCAATCACCGCGATCGGCTCGAAGACGTATGGCCCCTCGTGCATCAGCCCGCCTTGGGAGAGATCGCGCTCGCGCGGGCTCTCGGGATCGCGGGCATCACGCTCGGCGATGCTCTTGAACAGCCCGCGGTGGACGACGAAGTTTGCCGGCACGCGCAGCACACGCAAGCCATCCGGCACGCGCTTGAGCACCGGAATACGCAGCCGCCCGTCCGCGAGCGACGCGCGCATCGCCTGTGCCGCGCTGGGCAACACGATGCACGCGGCGCCCCCCTGCTGCGCGTCGAGTGCGAGCCGCAGTCCGAGCGGTAAGCCAGCGACCACTCGGCACGGGTCGGCCGCCGCGGAGTCCAGCTCGAGCGCGAATGTGCCGGTCATGGAAGCGCGCGTACGCCAACCGGCACGGCGCGCAAAGAGCAGGACCGCGCAGGACCAGCGGCCGCCCTCCGTGAGCGATCCTACGCCGCCACTCGTTTTTGCGGCATTTGGGACCACAATGGCGGCAAATTGCCGGCTCACCGAGCCGAGAGCCCGAAGGCCGCGCAGGGCTGGTCCCGGGCGATAGAGCGGCTATAGTCCCCGCCGTGCCGTACTCCTCTGAATTCCGCTGTTTCAATGGCTGCGAAGGGTCGTGGCCGGTCACTCGTCCCATT
>Ga0302322_100005975_pt1 | contig 10739 bp, 8 predicted proteins | sample Fen_T0_2_FD_203757 | JGI IMG/M metagenome (GOLD analysis project Ga0302322, IMG submission 203757) | Peat permafrost microbial communities from Stordalen Mire near Abisko, Sweden - Fen_T0_2 | ecosystem: Environmental > Terrestrial > Soil > Wetlands > Permafrost | place: Sweden: Abisko... | reverse complement strand
TGTACCGCATGCACGATGTCCTCCACCAGCAGGAAGTAGCGAGCGAACTTCTTGAAGGTGATGAGGTCCAACTCCTGCTCCATGCGGGCAAGGACAACGCCATCCGGGTGGGGGAACCGCTTCGCCACGCCCGCCCGCACCTTCTCCCGCAGGAGGGCATCGAGATCCGCGCCTTCGCGACCCAAGGGGTCGGATAGCACCCACTCGCCCCAGTGGATGGGCCACCCCGTGATGCGCTCCAGCACTGCGGCCGTGGCCTTTTCCACGGCGGGCTCGGCAAAGGGGAAGCGGGCCTCCCAATCGCTCCGCGGCACGGCAGCCTCGGAAGGCTGCCACAGGGCCTCCGTGCGGATGAAGGTGGCCTGCTGGTCGATGGCCCGCTTGAGGCGGTGCATCTCCAGGCCTTCGGCGGTGCGGAAGCGCAGCACCTGGGGCGCCACCACCCCCAGGCCCGCCGCCAGCGCCTTCCGGGCCTCCTGCACGCGGCGGGGGTGGGCCAGCAGGGCCGCGTAGAAGCCCTCTCGCAGCAGAGCGTCCAAGCCCGCGAGGTCGTCCGCCAGCAACACGCAGTCCCGGGGCGGTTCCGGCGCGCCCAGGCCCGGAATGTCGGGGCCCGGCGCCGCGTCATGGGCCTGGGCCGAAAGCAGGCGGTTGAGCGCAGCATAGCCCCCATCGCTGTATGGCAGCGCACCGTAACCATGGCCCCGCCAGGTGAAGCGGCAGCCCAGGTGCAGGCGGAAACCCATCCACTGTGGATCCGGCGGCAGGCCTTCGAGTTCCCGGGATTTGTGGATCCACTCCAGCGTGTCCCGCAGCTTCGGATAGCCCGCCATGCCTCGATCCCAGCAGACCAGGTCGCGGTAGCCCAGGCCCCGCGCCACCCGCAGCAGCTGCGCCGCCGGGTAGACGCCTTCACCTACGCTGAAATCGGAGATGCCGAGGGCGAACATGGGACTTCACGCACCCTTCCCCACCCACCCCGGCAGGATGGTCTGATCCGGGAAGCGATGCCGAAGCCGAGCGAGGGCGGGCTCGAGGCGTTCGAGGCGCTGGTGGAGCGGGTCCTGGAAGAGGCCCCGCTCGCGGCCCAGACCCCAGGCCAGACGCAGTTCCACTTCCCGCACCAGCAGGCGGCGGGTGGCGCCCGCCAGGAAGGCCTGCTGGAGCCGCTGGGCCAGGATCAGGGGCGGGGTGGCCAGATCCTCCGGCGCGGCCCGCCAGGTGTGGGGTTCGCCATCCACGTCCCACCAGCGCAACACCAGGTGGCGGGGGTGGCGGGGATCGGACCAAAGCCACTCCAGGCAGCGGGCGGCCAGGGCCACCTCTTCCGGCAGACAGGGGGGCTGGAGCCGCCAGCCATGGCGAGCATGACCGGGGCGCTCCGTGAGCAGGGGCAGCTTGGGCCGGTCCTCGCCGCGGATCCGGGCCCGCAGGTCCGGCGCGTCCTTGGGATTCGTCAGCTCCACCAGCACGGGCAGGGGCACGGGCTGGAGATCGCCAAAGGAGCGCAAGCCCAGGCGGTGGAAGCGCTCCCGAATGCGGGAGGCCAGATCTGGCAGGCGGCGCAGGGACTGGGGCGCGAGGAAGGTGGCCTCGGCGCCATCCACCACCCATTCCAGGTGATGCTCGGTTCGGGCGGCAATCTGAGCGGCCGTGGCGCTCAGAGACAGGCCGCCATGGCTGGCCCAGCCATGCTGGTCGGCCAACTCCCGGCGCATGCGCTCGGCCGTGTCCACCAGCGGCCCGAAGAGCCGTTGGGTGCCCTGGAGCTCCACCAGCGCCTCACCCAGGCGTCCCAGTAGGCCCTGGGGTGTCCAATGCTGGAGGAAGTCGCCCAGGCTGCCCTGAGCCTCCCACCAGATCTGGGGCGCCGGGTCCAGCACCCGCAGCCCCGGCGCAACCCGCAGAGCCTGATCCAGGGGCAGGCCCGAGGTCAGTCCCTCGGCCCGGCCCAGACGGTTCACGAACCAGAGGCTGGGCGAGCGGGGGCTTTCAGGGTTCAGGAAGGCCAGGGGCCGGTCCCGTAGGCCGCAATCCCGCCCGCAAGCCAGCTGGAACGGCAGTTCAGGAACCCACATCGCCAGCACCCGAACCTCCAAGGGGGATCCAAGTATAGCGAATTTTTAGCGAAAATCAACCTGCCAATTTTTTTTCAGAGAACGCTCCATGGCCCCCTACTTCCCCTTGTTCCCTCCCCGCTGGTGGGCGATGGCGGTGCGGGCGGGGCGGATGCTCTGTCGTTCCGTGAGGCGCTCCTTGGGGCTAGCTTCCGGGCGCTTGGCCCCGGGGATGGGCTCTTTCTTGGTGGCGCCGACTGCCGCGATGGCCTTGAGGAGTGCTGGGGGAACGATGGGTTTGGCCATGTCTCATTCTAGGGCCTGTTTTCAAGGTGGGGTGCGATCGCAGGCTGCCAGACGCCCGTACGCGAAGGTCGCAGGCCGTGTGCTCAGGGGCAGGAGCTGGGACGATTCACATCTGGAATCGATGCGTGCACTCCACCCAGCTCTCGGAGCCGTCCTTGTACCGCTCCCGCTTCCAGATGGGCACGCTCTGTTTGATCTCATCCATGATCCAGGCGGCGGCCTGGAAGCTCTCGGCGCGATGGGCGCTGCTGGTGGCGACGATGACGGCGGCTTCGGTGAGAGGCACCACGCCGATGCGGTGGTGGATGGCGCAGCGGGTGAGGCCGTAGCGCTCGATGGCCTTCTCGCGCAGCAGGCCCAATTCCTTCTCGGCCATGGGGGCATAGGCCTCATAGGCCAGCTCCAGCACGGGGCGACCTTCGTGATGATCCCGGGCCCGACCTTCGAAGAGGACGAGGGCTCCGGCGTGGGGGTCCTCCATGACACTTCGTAAAGCCATCGCGTCCAGAGGCGCTTCCTGAACCGCTATCCAGGGAATCATGCGTGTCTCCGCTTCAGCCCAAACCATACACTGAACCGATTGCAGAGGTCCGCCATGTCCAGCCAGCCCATCAATCCCAATGCCGTTTTCGACACCCTCGGCCGCCACATGCTGGTGGATGGCTTCCACCTGGTGATGGACCTGGAAAAATCCCATGGCTCCTGGATCGTGGATGCCCGGGACGGTCGCAAATACCTCGATTTCTATACCTTCTTCGCCACCACCCCCCTGGGCCATAACCATCCCCGCCTGCGGGAGGCCTCTTTCGTGCAGCACTTGGGCGAGATTGCTGTCAACAAGCCCGCCAACTCAGACATCTACACCACCGCCTTCGCGGAGTGGGTGGAGGCCTTCGGCACCCATGCGGCGCCCGACTACCTGCCCCACCTCTTCTGGATCGATGGCGGCGCCCTGGCGGTGGAGAACGCCCTGAAGGCGGCCTTCGACTGGAAGGTCCGCAAGAACCTGGCGGCGGGTAAGGGCGAGAAGGGCTCGCAGGTGATCCACTTCCGCGAGGCCTTCCACGGCCGCACCGGCTACACCCTGAGCCTCACGAACACCGCCGATCCCCGCAAGCACCAGTACTTCCCCAAGTTCCCCTGGCCCCGCGTGCCGAACCCCAAGCTGACCTTCCCCATGGATCTGGCCAAGGTCGAGGTCGCCGAGGCGGAAGCCGTCGCCGCCATCGAAGCGGCCGTGGCCCAGAACCCGGATGACATCGCCTGCCTCATCGTCGAACCCATCCAGGGCGAGGGCGGCGACAACCACTTCCGTGGCGAGTTCCTGCGCAAGCTCCGGGTGCTGGCGGATCGTCATGAATTCCTGCTGATCTTCGACGAAGTGCAAACGGGCTTCGGCGCCACAGGCAAGTGGTGGGCCCACCAGTGGTTCGACGTGCAACCCGACATCATCGCCTTCGGCAAGAAAGCCCAGACCTGCGGCATCGCCGCCGGCAGGCGCCTCGATGAAGTGGACGGCGTGTTCAAGGTGCCCAGCCGCATCAACAGCACCTGGGGCGGCAACCTGGTGGACATGGTCCGCGGCACGCGCATCATCGACGTCATCCGCGAGGAGAACCTGCTGGACCACGGCGTCGCGCAGGGCGACCGCCTGCTCAAGGGCCTCCAGGAAATCAACCGCGACTTCCCAGAGTTCACCTCGAATCCCCGTGGCCGCGGTCTCTTCTGCGCCATGGACATCGCCACGCCAGAGCTGCGCAATGCCGTGGTGGCCAAGGGCCACGAACTCGGCATGATGATCCTCTCCACTGGCGTGAACGGCCTGCGCTTCCGCCCCGCCATGAACCTCACCACGGAGGATCTGGACCTGGGCGTGGAGCTGCTCCGCAAGGCCGTGGCTCAAGTTGCTGCGACTTCGCCTACCCTTGTGGGATGGAAATCGAGCTCTACTGCGATGGCGCGTGTCTAGGCAACCCCGGTCCGGGTGGCTGGGGTTACCTCCTTCGCGTCCACCTCGCCACGGGCATCCAGGAGAAGGAAGGCTCGGGTCCTGAAGCGGACACCACCAACAACCGCATGGAGCTGATGGCCGCCATCCGTGGCCTGGAAGCCCTCGCGAAGCCCTGCCAGGTGCTGCTGCAGAGCGACAGCCAGTACGTGGTGAAGGGCATTACCTCTTGGCTGAAGGACTGGAAGCGACGCGGCTGGAAGAAGGCCGATGGCAAGCCCGTACTGAACGCGGACCTATGGCAGGCGCTGGACGCACAGCTGGCCCGGCATCATGTGGAGGCCCGCTGGGTGAAGGGACATGCCGGCCACACGGAGAATGAGCGCGTGGATCGCCTGGCCAATGAGGCGGCGCAGCGCGCATGAAACGGGCCCCTTTGCGGGGGCCCGTTATCAGATGAAGCGTTCGATCAGCGGCGTTTCTGGAACTTGTAGGAGATCTCCGCAGTCCAGCCCCTTACCGGTTTTCCGTCACGAGTGGCCGGGGTGTATGTGGACTTGTTGGCGGCCTCGATGGCGGCTTCGTCATATCCGTAGGCGCCAGCCACACCCTCAACAATGGACACCTTCAGGGGCTGTCCCTGTTCGCCAACGAAGACCTTCAACCGTACGTTTTGATCCATGTTGGCCCTGCCCATTTGAATCGCACGAACGGGGTACACCAGAGGCACCTGGCTCACCACCCGGGCAGGTTCGCTGATGGGCGCTGCGGTAGCGGGGGAGGCCTGGGAGGCGCTGCTGGGTGTGGGAATGGAGGGCTTGGGAGCTTCCTGCATGGGCTGGGGCTTGGGGATTTCGGGAGCGGGAGGCGGGGGCAGCGTGACGACCTTGGTCTCCGAAGCCTTCTTCTGCTCGGCGAGCTTCTGTTCGCTCTGCTTCTGCTCAACCAGCCGCTGTTCCGCCGCCTTCTGCTGTTTTTCCAATTCCAGCTTGCGCTGTTGCGCCTCTTCCAGCTGCTTCTGGATCTTCACCTTCTCTTCAACGGATTTGGTTTCCGACAGCTGCTTCTGAAGCTGGGTGGTCTTGTCGGACTCTGCCTTGGCCTTGGCATCAAGGTCGGATTTCTGCTGTTCGATCTGGACCTTCAGAAGCTGCAACTCGGCCAATTGTTTCTGCATGGCCGGATCCACCTTGGAGCGGCCGAAGAACATGTACCCGAGCCCGAGGATCACAACGGCAGCAAGGCCTCCGCCGATGAGCAGGGTGGAATTCTTCTGACTGACCTGTGCTTCGGCGTGACCATCGATATGCTCAACCCGTGTGGCGCCACTGCGCAGCGTTTCCCCTGCAGCGGTGTAGGCAATGTAGTTGTCGCCCTGCTCAGCCTTCATGGCCGTGGTGTCCCGGTCGTTCTCTTCCCGGAACAGTGTGTGCATGAAGAAGGCCATGTTGAAGGTCGTGGGGCTGTATTCGCCGTCGTAAAGCACTCGCTCAAGTTCAGCGTTGAAGGCCTCTGCCGTGGCGAACGGCTGGCGACCCAACAGCAGCCGACCCAGGAAGGCCCGGATCTCGGCCGGAAGGGGAGCCTCTTCCTGCGCCGCCTTGAGGGTGGCCTGGTCGAGAACGGACTGGAGGTCGCCACCCACGGGCAGACGCTCGAAAGTGAGCAGTTCATAGAGCACGGCGCCCAGGGCGAACAGGTCCTGCTGAAGTGCATTGGCCTCGGGCCCCTGGAGATACGGCGCCAGCTTCTGCTTCGCCATGGGCGCCTTGGCCAACAGACTCTTGGCGATGGCGGCATAGGGCGCATCCACCAGTTGGGTGGCCCCCTCGAAACTCACCCACACGCTGTGGGGGCTGAGCACACCGTGGCTGACACCCTTGGCCTGCATCTGCACGATGCCCTGGGCTACGCCCTGGATCACCGTGAGGGCATGATCCACACCGAAGGGGATCTGCTCCTGCTTTGCCTTGTCAATGAGCTGGGCGAGGCTGCGCCCCGGTACGTAATCCCAGGCCACATGGGGGGTCTTGCCGGTTTCGATCCGATAGCCCAATCCGAAGATCCGGGCGCCGCCCAGCAGAGGCACCACTCGGCCAGCCTCACCCAATCGGGTGTTCATGCCCGCCTGGAACAGCTCTTCCGAGAAACTCCGCACCAGCACGTGGCGGTCAAAGCCGCTACCGGCGATCACGACCGCGCGATGCACGGCACCAAAAGGGTCGCTGGCCAACTCAGAGGCCAGCAGGTAGGACCCGAGGCGGGTATAGGTGCCCATGTCCATCTCCAAAGGAATGCTTGGAAAGATAGCCCGAAAGTCGTGTTTCGCCTAGTGCCCAACCCCGGGATTCTGGAGTCTGTGATCAGGGTCCGGACGGGATCTCCCACTGATCGCCTGCGGCCCGCCAGACCAGGATCCAGAGATTGGCGGTGGCGTGGACCCCATTGGAGAAAGCCAGCTGCATCTGGGCGAAAGGAAGGGATAGATCATCCCAGGGTCCGATGCGTCGCCCCGCCCCTTCGTCGAAATGCTCCCTGAGGCGCCGATTGCGTTCCTGTTTGATGGCCATGAATCGAAGGAGGTGCGGCCCAGGATCCAGACTGCCCGTGGCGGCCCAGTAGGATTCCTTCGAGACCAGCAGATGGGACAAGTGATCGTCGGCATAGGATTCAAAGCTTTCCCGCAGAGGGCTGACCCCTTCCATGGCCGAGGGATCGGTCAGCAGCTGAACCTGATGGGCCAACACGCCTAGATCACGGACGATGTCTTCCGGGCGGCGATGCTCCTCACTCAGGCGGAGGATCGTACGGAACTGGGCCTCCACCTGTTCCACGCTGGGAGGCTGGTCATTGCCCACCCCGCGGGCACCTTCCAGCAGAACCTGGGGATGGGCCCGCAGAAGGATCGCCATGCGCTGCGGCAGCAGTCGGATGGCCTTGGCCGTCTGAGCTTCATGGACCTTCGGAGACCAAGCCCATAGCGGACCGCAGGCCAGCAGCAGCGCAAGGACTGGACGCGCCTGAACAGGAATCAAGGGGTCGCCTCCCGAGCCAGCGTGGACTCGGCTTCGCCCATGGGATCCATGGGAATGTTCAAGGCCCGCAGGCGATGCAGGAGGGTGGTTCGCCGCATGCCAAGGCGCCGCGAGGTCTCGCTCTTATTCCAGCCCGTGGCCTGGAGGGATTCCAGAATCAAGTGCCGCTCCAGATCTTCCAGGAATCGCCCCAGATCCTGATGCTGGGGAAGCCTTGGGAAAGCCACGGAAGGCAGCACCCCGGCGATGGGTGCGGGAAGGTCCTGAAGGAGGAGCCGCTCAGGATCTGAACCAAGCGCCATGGCCCGTTCCACGGCGTTCTCCAGCTCACGCACATTGCCTGGCCACCCGTAGGCCTCCAGGGCCTGCAGGGCCGCCGGTTCCACCTGCTTCAAGGGCAGGCCCAGTTCCCGGGAGAACTTCCGCGCAAAGTGCGCCACCAGCACGGGGATGTCCTCGGGGTGCGCCCGCAGGGGATGCAGCTGGATGGGAATCACATTCAGGCGATAGAACAGATCCTCACGAAACCGCTTCTGCTCCACGAGGCCCCCGAGATCCTCGTTGGTGGCGGCCAGCAGCCGGAAATCGGACTTCTGGGTGCGGGTCGATCCCAGGGGCGTGAATTCCCGCTCCTGGATGACGCGCAGCAGCTTCACCTGAAGGTTCATCGGCATGGTGCCGATCTCATCGAGGAACAAGGTGCCACCTTCGGCCTGCTGGAACCGGCCCGGGCGATCTGTGCGGGCGTCCGTGTAGGCCCCGCGCACGTGACCGAAGAGCTCATCCTCCAGCAGATTCTCCGGGATGGCGCCGCAGTGGATGGGCACGAAGGGTCCCTGCGCTCGTGTGCTCCACTGATGAATGGCCTTGGCCGCCAGTTCCTTGCCGGTGCCGGAGGGTCCCGTGATGAGCACCGTCGATGGGGAGGGCGCCACCCGGCGGAGCAAGGTCTGGAGGTTCTGCCAGGTCTCCGAGCGGCCCACCATATGGGGCCCGGGCGTCTGTCCCTGGATCTGCTCGCGCAGGCGCTTGTTCTCCTGGTTCAGCTGAGATTTCTCGATGGCGCGCAACAGCGTGTGTTCCAGTTCCTCAGAGCGAAAGGGTTTGGGGACGTAATCGTAGATGCCCATCTTCATGGCCTGGAGGGCGGTCTCAACGGAAGTGGACCCGGATAGCACCACCACCACCGTGTCGGGCTTGGCCACGGCCTGGCGGGCCAGCTCAAGACCGCTCAAATCCGGCAGCATGAGGTCCACCACGGCCAGGTCGAAATGCTCGCCCCGCAGGAGCTGGGCCCCGCGCAGGCCGGATCCCGTCCCCACCACTTCATGACCATGCCGGGACAGCAGCGTGCCCACCACCTCGAGGATCGTGGGATCGTCGTCCACCAGGAGGGCCCGGGCTGGGTTCATACCCCCAGGGTCCCCAGGCCGAAGACACCTGTCAAGGTTTGGACAGGCTCGGCAGGGTCTGTCTTCAAATTCCACGGCACCGCGACGAAGGCCATCCGGGATGCACCGTAAGGAAGGGCCCGCAGGGCGATGCGGTGGCATCGTTCAAGGGCCCTGACGCCGCGGGGCGTCCGGATGGCCCCGTCCCGAAGGGCTGGGTGGGCAGCTTTCGCGATGCTGCGTCAGGCTCCTCGACCTTGGAACCACCAAGGCCTTCCTCGCCTTCCTTACCTCACTCGGCTGCCCGCCCAGCGCGGCGTCGCGGAATTTGAAGACAGACCCTAGACTCTTCGGATGCTTTCCAGATCCAGCCTGTGGCAACGCCTCTCTGGAGCCTCGCTCTGGCCGCTGGCCTGGGCCATGGCCGCTGCCTGTGCCGTGCCCTGGCTGGTGCCAGAGCGCTGGGACGGTCAGGTGGCCACCCGCTGGCTGCTGCTGGGCAGCCTGATCTGGCTCTGCTCCCTGCCCCTGCTTCGAACCCGCCGCTGGGTGGTGGTGCCCCTCGCCTTGGGCCTCGCGGGCTTCACAAGCCTTGGTCTGGCCCGGAAGGCCCGCTGGGAAGGGGCGCTTCCGCTGGGCTTCCAGGCCGTAGAGGGACGCATCACAGCCCCTTGGACCCTCCAGGGCGAACGGCTGCGCAGCCAGATTGAGTTGTCTGCCCCTGCTTCCATGAAGGGCCTCACCCTGCCCCTCACGGTACCCGCGGAGGGTGAACAGGCACCTCCCGAACCCGGCTCGCCCGTGCGACTCAGAGCCGAGCTGCGGCCCATCCAGCCCGCGCCGACCTTCCTGGCGGAACGCCCCCTGTGGCGCGCCCGCAGCGACGAGTCGCCCCGCCGCATTCACTTGGCCTCGACGCAATTGATGGAAGTCACCGGCCCCACTCAGCCCGGTCTGCTTTTGCGGCTTCAGACCTTTGCCCGGCGGCGCTTCGAGGCCCTGCCCCTGGGACCGACCGCCAAGGATTTCTGGGGAGCCCTCGCCTTGGGCATCCCACCCGTCGACGAGGCCCACTTCAGTGTCTTCGCCGAGAGCGGCACCATTCACATCCTGGTGGTCTCGGGCCTGCAAGTGACCCTGGTCATGGCCGCCATCGAAGCCCTGCTGCGCCGGCTGCGCCTGCGGGGCGTCGCCACCGGATCCATCGCCGCCGGGCTGCTCTATTCGGCCCTGGTGGGTTTCTCTGCACCTGTCTGGCGCGGCCTCTTCATGGGCGTGGCTTGGGCGCTGGGAAGGTCCACCGGGTGGAAACTTCCCCCCGTGGCGGGCCTCCATGTGGCCCTCGTTCTGTGGTTGCTGGGTCACCCGGCGGCAGGCGTGGAGCCGGGCTTCCTCCTGGCCTGGTGGGCCCTGCTGGGATTGCTTTGGGGCGCAGAGCCCCTGGCGGGTCTGCTGTCCCCCCTGCTGGGCCGCCTCGCCCTGCCTTTGGCTCGACTGGCCGCACCCTGGCTCTCCACAATGCCCCTGCTGGCCCTCCTGCATGGCGGCGCGCCCTGGTGGGGCATCCTCGCGAACCTGCTGGTGCTGCCCCTCGTGGCCTTTCTCACCCCCATCTGCCTCGCGTTGATCCTGGTCCCCCTGCCGGGCCTCACGCAGGGCGCTGGCGCCGTTCTGACCTGGATGGGCGACCGCCTGGTCCCGGCTTTGACGGGCATTGCGCCTCTGGGCACAGGCATCCTCTGGCCCTGGCTGCTGCTGGCCCTGGGCTGGCTGGCGCTGGCCCACCTCCAGGGACGATTCAAACGAACCCGCGCCCTCACGCTGGGGCTGGTGGGTCTGTCCTTGGGTCTCCTCGCCAGCCGCGGCACGGGCCGCGCCACTGCGACGCTTTCCCTGGAATCCGTAGACATCGGCCAAGGTGATGCCCTGCTGCTGCGGGTTCCCGGTGGTGACGCCACCCTGATCGACACGGGGCCAGGCCCCTGGACGGGTCGACGCCTGG
>Ga0302322_100005974_pt1 | contig 10741 bp, 7 predicted proteins | sample Fen_T0_2_FD_203757 | JGI IMG/M metagenome (GOLD analysis project Ga0302322, IMG submission 203757) | Peat permafrost microbial communities from Stordalen Mire near Abisko, Sweden - Fen_T0_2 | ecosystem: Environmental > Terrestrial > Soil > Wetlands > Permafrost | place: Sweden: Abisko... | reverse complement strand
GGTGTCCATCTTTCCAGGCTCGCACTACGTGACCCCCGCCGACGAGCTGGTGCGCGCCATGACCGGCATCAAGGAAGAGTTGCGCGAGCGCTTGGTAGACCTTCACAATACCAACCGCTTGGTGGAGGAACAGCGCCTTTCCCAACGCACGCTCTACGACCTGGAAATGCTCGAACAGATGGGACGCTGCAAGGGCATCGAGAACTACTCGCGCCATCTTTCCGGTCGCAAGGCCGGCGAGCCACCGCCCACCCTCATCGACTATTTTCCAGACGATTTTCTGGTCATGGTCGATGAGTCCCACCAAACCATCCCGCAGATCTCGGCCATGCACAAAGGCGACAGGTCGCGCAAGGAAACCCTGGTGGACTACGGCTTTCGCTTGCCCTCGGCCCTCGACAACCGGCCGTTGCGCTTCGAGGAGTGGGAAGGCCGCGCCAAGCAGGCCGTGTTCGTCTCGGCCACGCCTGGCGACTACGAGGTCGAACGCGCCAAGGGCGTGCTGGTCGAACAGATTATCCGTCCCACCGGCCTTCTCGACCCCGAAATCGAAGTGCGCCCGGTGGGCACGCAGGTCGATGATCTATTGGCTGAAATCCGCGATCGGGTGAAGGCCGGCGAGCGCGTGCTGGTGACCACGCTGACCAAACGGCTGGCCGAGGATCTGACCGAGTACTACGGCGAGCTTGGGGTGCGCGTGCGCTACCTGCACTCGGACATCGACACGCTCGAGCGCATCGAGATCTTGCGCGACCTGCGCCTGGGCGAATTCGACGTCCTGGTCGGCATCAACTTGTTGCGCGAGGGACTTGATCTGCCAGAGGTCTCGCTGGTCGCCATTCTCGACGCCGACAAGGAAGGCTTCCTGCGTGCCGAGCGTTCGCTGATCCAGACCATTGGCCGCGCCGCCCGCAACGTTCGCGGCAAGGTCATCATGTACGCGGATCGTGAAACCGTTTCGATGAAGAAGGCCATTGACGTTACGCGCCAGAGGCGGACCGTGCAAGAGGAATACAACCGCCAGCACGGCATCACGCCCAAGACCATCGAGAAGGCCATCGCCGAGCTATCAGGCACGGCGCAAGACGACCGCTGGGATCCCAACAAGGCGAAGCTGCCCAAACAGGGCAAACGCACGGTCGCCCCCGACGAGATCCCGGGACTCATCGCCTCGCTCAAGAAGGACATGTTCGACTTAGCCGAGAAGCTGGAATTCGAGAAAGCTGCCGCCATTCGGGATCGCATCGCCCAGCTCGAAGAGCTGCAGTTCGATCTCGGCTAAAGCGAGAGCGCAGAGGAGACAGAGAGCGCAGTGGGTAAGGAATGCATACTGCGGTTGCTAGAGCCATAGTCGCGTGGAGAGCCTGCCAGCTTTGCTGGCAGCGGACCATCGCAGGAGTGTTTGGCGAGGCCGAGCGTAGCGAGGGGGAGTCAGGGTGGGAGGCGGGTGCCGAGGGCGAAGCGAACCCTTTCAGGGTTCCCATTTCAATCGGTAGGCGAGTCTCCAGATGCGGATGCCTTCGCGTTCGCACAGGCGCTCGCGAAAAGAGCGTGCGGCAAAGCGGCTCTTGGGCAGAAAGCTCCAGGGTTCGCGAAGATTGACGAAGCGCCGCGGAGTTTCCCGTTCAAGCATGGCCATCACGTCGAGCGCGATATCGAAGATATCCGTGGCCACGTGGATTTCTCCAGCGGGCTCAAGCAATTCCGCCAGGTGGTCGATCACATCCTCATCGACAGCGCGCCGCTTGCGCTGGCGATGCTTGAAGAACGGATCGGGAAAATTGATGAAGAAACGGTTCACGCTGACTGGTTGAAAGAGCCTGGGAAGATCCACCGAGATGTTGGCGAACACACTGCGCACCTGGTCCAGGCCGCGTTCCCGGCACATCCCATTCGATTGGGCCACCAGCTCGCGGCGAATTTCCACGCCGATGTAGCTGCGCCCTGGCTCTTCCACTGCCCGCTCCATCAAGAAGAAGGCTTCCGCCGACCCCAGCTCGACCTCGATGGGCCGACCGGGCGGCAGGTCTAGGGGCTCCAGCGGGATTTGCAGATAGTCCGCACGGAGCGGATTGACGTGCTGACGGATGCGCATGCCGGTCTGACGACAGAGAGAACTGCTCCCTTAGGTCTTGACCGCCAGCGCTGGCGTGCGGCCGGGGCGGAACTTACGGTTGACGTACAGCTGTTGCAGAATGCCAATGAGGTAGCTGGTCAGCGTGTAGATGGAAAGACCGGCGGGCAGAAACAGCGAGAAGCCGGTGAACATAACCGGCATCATCACGGACATCATCTTCTGCTGCTGCGGATCGGTTCCCGCGGGCGACATGCGCATCTGCAGGAACATCACGGAGCCCATGAGCAGGGGTGCCAGATAGTAAGGATCCTTGGCCGACAGGTCGGTGATGTACCAGAAAAAGGACGAGTGGTAGAGTTCGACGGCGTAGTTCAGCGTGGAGAAGAGCGCGATCCAGATGGGCATCTGGATGAGGCTGGGCAAGCAGCCGCCGAATGGTGACACGCCGTGCGCCTTGTACATGTTCATGGTTTCGACGCCCAGCTTCTGCTTGTCGTTCTCGTGCTTCTTGCGCAGCTCCGCGATTTTCCCGGATAGCCCCTGCATCTTCTTGGCCGACACCAGCGTTCGGTGGGTCGGGTAGAAGGTGATGAGGCGAATGAAGAGGGTCAGCAAAATGATGGCCACTCCCCAGTTGCCGGACAACCGATAGAACTGCTTGAGCAGGGCCAGCATGGGGCGCGACAGGGCGGCGAAGGTTACATCCACCGCGTCCGCCAGCTTCGCATCCTCGCCCGCCGGCCGGACCATCTCGAGATCGTGCGCGTACTTGGGCCCGGCGAAGACGATGAAGGGGTACTCGGTCTTCTCGCCCGGCGCGAGCGTGCGGGTGGAGAAGGACAGCGCCACCTCGGCCGTGTTGGAATCGATCGCCTGCAGCTTACAGGCACGATCACGCGCTGGCATCTCGGGAAGAGGTATGGCCGCAACCATGAAGTACTTGTCGCCGGCCGCAGTCCAGCGCACACCACCGACGAGATTTTGCGACTCCTTGGTCAGGGCTTCCACGGTGGATCGATGGGCCTTGTCGCCCACATAGCAAACCGTCTCGGTCAGGTTTGCCGAGGCGTAGCTCATAAATCCGCCGCCTTTCTTGTCTGGATCCTGGGCCGCGAACAGGCGAACCGAGAGCCCGTGATCCAGGGACTTGCTGCCCTTGTTTTGCACGCTCACGGCAAGCTGCAGGCGGTAGCGCTGCGCTTCGAGGGTAAAGCGTTTCTCGACCACCACCTCGTCGGTTTCGGCGTGAAACACTACGCTGCCCGCGGCGGGCCGGGTGACTGACCAGGCAATGCTATCGTTCCAGGCAAAGTCCGCCTTGGCGAAGCTCGTGCGCAAGGGCGCGGTGTCTTCCTTCGAAGTGGACACGATCTGCATGCCCGAGTCTGGCTGTCCTTTGTTGAGCAGGAACTGGCGATCCCTGAGTTTGATCTGCCTGAGCGAGGCGCCCCAGGTCGAGAACACGTAATTCGCGTCCGGTGACTCCAAGGTGATTAGGGCTTCGGCCGGCCGTTCGGCGGGCGGCGCAAGCGGTTTGCCTGACGAATCTGTCGGCGTGGTTGCCGCCGCCGGGGCGTGGGCCCCAGAATCCGCTGCCGGCGACGTCGCGCTGGCGACCGCCGTTGGAGCCTGCATAGGCTGAGGGGTAGGGGGGAAAATCTTCCACCAAAGGAAGAGAATCGCCATCGAGATGACCACCGCGAGAAGCAACCGCTTGTCCATGTATCTCCTAGATCGAATTCGCCCGAATCGCTGTTGGCGCGGAAAGCGGCACGGGATCCAGCCCACCCCGCGCAAATGGATGGCAACGCAGAAGCCGGCGCAAGGCGAGCGAGCTGCCCTTGAGGACACCGAACCGTTCGATGGCACCCTGGGCGTAGACCGAACAAGTAGGCTCGAACCGGCAGGCCGGCCCGAGCGCAGGTGAAATGGCGAATCGATACACGCGCAACAGGCCCAGCAGCGGGGCTTTGCCCAGGAGATCGATGGGTTTCAGCGGCGTGCGCATGACCCCTTGATACTCATGAGAAGCCGGTGCAATTCGTCGGCGGTGGCACGGAAACTGGAGCTGGCTGCACTGGGTTTCGCGATCACGACCAAGTCGGATCCCTTGCTGGGTGGATCTGCCAACGTACGGTAGCTCTCACGCAGCCAACGTTTGACCCGATTGCGGACAACGGCGTTGCCCACCTTCTTGCTCACGGTGATACCAAGGCGTGCATCGCGCGCAGATTCCCCGCTGGTCGGCAGCATGGCATAGAGAACCAGATTTCGGCCTGCCACCCGCTGCCCGTGGCGCTGCACCGCAAGAAAGCCAGACCGCTTTCGGAGTCGCTTGCTGCGGCCAAGCCCGTGGTGCAGGCCTCGCTCGGTCACCTCAACCTATTTCTTGGAAACGGTGACGGTGAGCTTCTTGCGGCCTCTGCGGCGACGGCGCCTAATCACCTCGCGGCCCGCTGGTGTGCTCATGCGCTTCCGGAAACCGTGCGTGCGTTTCCGGCTTCTTCGGTGCGGCTGATACGTCCTCTTCACTGGATCCTCCGGTAATTCCCCGGTGTGGGCCGGAAGAACTAACATTCCAGTTCGGTGCTGTCAACGACTGGCCCGCTTTTTGGTTAGCCTTTTTCGATCAGGCTGCCTTCGCAGCGCAAGATGGATTTGCCAAGTTGACCGCCCGTAATATCCGTTCGGCCGTCGGTTAGGCAGCCACTAGGATGGTGTTTGTCGTCGGAGAGCACCCGTCAAATGCGATCCACATACTTGCTCCCCGACGGCAAAGCACGGACTCTGATCACACTGGTTGGCTGCTTCCGACGGGAAATTGACACGTTCTTGTCACCCAAGTGCTGCAAAGCCCATGTCTTGGCCGTTAGCGGTCGCGCTGGCCGGGCTTGTGCGTGGAATTCAGGGTCGCTGGGAATGGGTCTAGAAGAGTCTGATGTTTTGCGAAGGATCACCGTAACTTGGACGAATGTCCGTGGTCCGAACAGGGATCGTCGTTGGCATCTATTGCGGGCCGTTGCCGGCTATCTCCGCAGATCCCTGGCACCTCGGCAAAGAATAGATTTTAGTCTTGCCGGTCCTGGGAACGGTTGGTAGTAAAGGCCTCCCGCCGACAGCGCCTTCCGGTTTTGACCATGCGTGGATTACCGGATAGCGCTTTGGAACTGCTGTTGGCAAATTGGGGATACGTGTGTGTAAACATTTGTTTTCATTGAGCATTTGTCAACTCGTCTGCTGTGAATAAAACATGCTAGCACTGTGGGGCGAAGCCGTACGATCAGTCGAAGAGCGGGTCAAGCCGACACAGCGGGACCAATGGTTGCGTCCCATCACATTTGTCGGGCATGAGGGCAGCCGCATCCATCTTCGCGCGCCCAATCGCTACCAGAAGGAGTGGTTCGAAGACCACTACCTACCCTCCATCCTTTCGGACCTGGAACGTCGTACCAAGACGAACTTTTCAGTGGATATCGAAGTGGTGGAAGAGCAGGCAGCGCAAGAAGGGGATGTGGAAGCAGTCGAAGCGCCAGCGGAGGATCGACTCGAAGTTCTCTCGCCAGCTCCGACCCCAACTCCGAAAGGATTGGACCGGCGCTATACCTTCGACAAGTTTGTGGTCGGCCAGACCAACCAGTTCGCTCATGCAGCGGCGCGCATGGTGGCTGACTCGCCTGCCTCCAAGTACAACCCCTTGTTCATCTATGGAGGGGTTGGTCTTGGAAAGACGCACCTCCTTCACGCTATCGGTCACGAGATCCACCGCCAGCATCCCGAGTGGAATATTGCGGTGGTGACATGCGAGCAGTTCGTGTCGGGGTTCATCGGTTCGATGTTGAACCAACGGCGCCAGTCCGGAAACGGTCATGGCAATGGCTACAACCTGATGGAGGAGTTCCGCCATCGCTACCGCGAGGCACCCGATGTCCTCCTGGTCGATGACATTCAATTCCTCTCGGGCAAGGACAGCTCGCAGGATGAGTTCTTCCATACCTTCAACGCTCTCCACCATGCGCACAAGCAGATCGTACTGACCTGCGACAAGCTTCCGGCAGAGCTGCCTGGCGTGGAAGAGCGTCTGCGCAGCCGTTTCACCTGGGGCTTGATCACGGAGATCGGACACCCAGATCTCGAGACGCGTGTGGCCATTCTCAAGCGTAAGGCCGAACTAGACCATATCGACCTGCCGGATGATGTCGCGCTGACCGTGGCAAGCTACGTGCGGTCCAATGTTCGCGAACTCGAAGGTGCCTTGCTCCAGCTTTCGGCTCGGGCTTCCATCACCGGATGCACCATCACCAAGGAAGTGGCCGAGGAGATTCTGAAGACCATTGCCTCATCCGGGCCCACCGGCCTTAGCGTCGAGTCTATCCAGCGCGAGGTGGCGTCCTACTTCGAGGTCAAGTTGCACGACCTCAAGGGGCCCAAGCGGCATCGGGCGGTCTCTCACCCTCGCATGATCGCGATGTACCTTTCGCGCAATCTGACCTCGATGAGTTACCCTGAGATCGGAAGCCGTTTCGGCGGAAAAGATCACTCGACCGTCATCAGCGCCGTGAAGAAGATCGAGAAGAAGATGGCCGAGGATGCCAGTCTGCGAAGCGTGGTATCCACGCTGACCACGCGTCTGCGCCAGCGCTAAAAGATAGGGGACGGTTGGCGTGGCCCTCCGGCTTCCATCCGCTCGGGGCAACGTGCATGCCTCGCGTGCGTTCATTCGCGTTTCCCGCGCACCCTTTCGGCGCCCGCTACCTCCGATGTCCGCGTCGCATAGGGGGCCGCGACAGCCAAGCTCAGGCTTTCACGCCCTGTTGGTAACTTGCCGTAAACCATGTGGTCAGATACTTGAGAAGTCTTCCCTGGCAGTTATCCGGAATCCATCCCCGTGTCCCACGGTTTTTATCCCCACTCTTTTTGCTCGACTCACCGTCGAGAAAAGCAATCTATCCACAAATTCACAGGCCCTAATACTTCTCCCAATATATGTAAAAAACCTATAGATTCTAAGAACGTGTTGATGGATGAAAACGCCAGCTAGAGGGTAACGGATGGACTTTAGGATTGGAAAGAATGAACTCCTTCGTGGGCTGTACTTGACCCATGGCATAGCGGATCGAAAGAATACGATTCCGATCCTTGCCAATGTCCTTGTGCGCGCTGCCGCCACGGACAAGGTCGTCTTCGCAGCCACCGACTTGAAAGTGGCGATGATCGTGAATGCAGTGGGGAAGGTTTCGGAAGAGGGAGCCATCACGGTCGGCGCGAGACAGCTCTACGAAATCGTGAAGGGATTGGGAGGGGAAGAGGTCCGTTTGCAGAGGACAGAGCAAAACTGGCTCCACATTGAAAGTGGCAGAACGGAATTCAAAGTCGTTGGGATGAGCGACAGGGACTTTCCCAAGCTTCCAAGTGTAGATGAGATCGTTTGCAGCAAGGTGGACGCTCCCGCGCTTGGCGAGATGATCGGGAAGACCATCCTTTCGGTTTCACAGGACGAGACTCGGCCGCACCTGGCCAGCGTGCTATTCGAAAGCGACGGCGACAAGGCGACCATGGTATCGACCGATGGGCATCGCCTATCAAAGATGTCCCGATCGATGCCCGGAGGGCCCAAGCTTGCGTCTGGTGGGCTGCTGCCGAGGAAGGGACTGTCCGAGATCCGGCGAGCGCTTGAAGGCAACCAAGCGCAATGCGAAATAGGGGTTGATCAAGGGTTCTTCGTGCTCAAGTCTGACGACATGGTGCTATCGGTGAAGCTTGGTGAGGGCCAATTTCCGCCCTACGACCAGGTCATTCCCAAGGATAACGACAAGAAAGTCCTGGTGGCGCGTGAGGCCTTTCTGGAATCGCTTCGACGCGTTTCGATTATTGCTTCTGACAAGACCTGGGGCATTCGATTTTCTTTGGAGAAGGGAAAGTTGTCCATCGAGGCTGACAACCCAGATCTTGGCAACGCCAAGGAAACTATCGATGTGGAGTACAAGGGAGCGGCGCTGCAGATTGGTTTCAATGCACGTTACTTCATCGATTTGCTTGGAGAGATGACTGGCAAGGATGTCAGCATCGAACTGGGTGGTGATTTGGATCCTGCACTCATTAAGCCTTGCGATGGCAGCGACTATTTGGGCGTGATCATGCCGATGCGGCTCTAGCGCCGCGGCCAGGGACGTTGCTCCTAAGAGACATCAGGGTCAGGGGCTGGAGAAACCTGGGCGACGAGGTTCTATCCCTTGGCCAGCGCGTGACGGTTCTTTTCGGGAAGAACGGGCAGGGGAAGAGCAACCTTCTTGAAGCTGCTTACTACGCCATCGCTTTTCGGTCGTTCCGGACAAGCAGCATCGGAGATCTCATCCGCTGGGGTTCCAACCGCGCGGAGATCGACGCGCGTATTTCCCTTGGTGGACTAGAGCGAAGTCTTCGGGTTGAAATCGCGGTTGGAAAGAGGAGGACGACGCTTGACGGAAAGGCTGTTCGGCGGGATTCCGAAGCCCTGCGAGGCTCCGGCGTGGTGGTTTTTGGTCCCGAGGATCTTCGTCTGCCTAAGGCCGCTGCGGCAGAGCGACGGCGAGCTATCGATCGGGCGGTATTTGCCGTGCAGAGGCTGTACTACCGCGAAGCGGTCGATTTTGAGAGGGCGTTGAAAGCCAGGAACGGGGTGCTGAGGAGCGGGGAGGTTTCCAGGGAATTGCTCGAGAGCTACGACGAGACCCTGGCCCGCACCGGTGCGCGCATTGTGACGAGGCGGCGAGAAGTTGTTCGTCGTCTTGCTCCCATCGTGGAAGGTGTTTTTGCGGAGATTCACGGGAACCTTGTTGCGCGAATATCCTACCGAAGCCATGCCCGGGTGGAAGCTGCGGAGGGCGAGCCGGGCATCGAAGCCGCCTTGCGTGCGGGTCTAGAGGCTGAACGTGGCAACGACCAGCGTCGGGGCTTTAGTGGATTTGGCCCCCAGACCGACGACTTGGAAATGCTGCTGGGTGAACACCCCGTGCGCGAACACGGTTCGCAGGGCCAGATACGCTCCTTGGTACTTGCATTCAAGATCGCAGAGTTGAGGCATGCGGAAGAGCAGAACGGGGAGACACCCCTGCTGTTGCTCGACGATGTGGCAAGCGAGCTTGACCAGGAAAGGCGAACAAGTCTTTTTGAGACCATCTCGACCATGGCATGTCAGACTCTCATCACGGTGACGGAGAGAGAGCATTTGCCGGATCTTCCTGAACGCGCGGATTGGCACGTTTCGGGCGGGCACATCGAACCCGCATAGATCCTGGGCAGTTTTGCTTTACTCCCCCTTTCAATGATGCTATGTGACCGAAAGTCCTAGGTTTTTATATGTCCACGGACTTAGACCCCCCCCCCATTCAAGAGCAGCCTAAAGGCCCGAGCGAGTACAACGAAGAGAGCATCCAGGTTCTCAAGGGACTTGAGGCCGTGCGGATGCGACCGGGCATGTACATCGGCGACACCGATGACGGCAGCGGTCTACATCACATGGTGTATGAGGTTGTAGACAACTCGGTCGATGAGGCGCTGGCCGGCTACTGTAATCGCATCGACGTGCAGGTGCATTTCGACAACTCGGTTTCCGTCGAGGACAATGGCCGTGGGATTCCGGTGGGCGAGCACCCGACGGAGAAACGGCCGACCGCTGAGATCGTGATGACAGTGCTTCACGCCGGAGGAAAGTTCAACCATTCGAACTACAAGGTTTCGGGTGGTTTGCATGGCGTGGGCGTGTCGGTGGTGAATGCGTTATCTGAATGGCTCAAGCTCGAAATTAAGCGCGACGGCAAGGTCTACCACCAGGAATATCGACGAGGCGACCCAGCAACGGTGCTCGAGGAGATTGGTGTCACTGAAAAGACCGGAACGAAGATCACCTTCAAGCCCGATGGGTCCATTTTCAAAGGCACTACAGAGTTCAGCTTTGAGGTGTTATCGACCCGGCTGCGCGAGCTGTGCTACCTGAACCGTGGCTTGACCATCACGCTGGAGGACGAACGAACCGGGAAAGCGCATGAGTTCAATTTCGCTGGCGGGCTTGCGCAGTTCGTTGCAGATCTGAACACGACTCGCGTTGTTACGCACGACAAGCCGATCCTCGTTGAGGGCGAGCAGGATGGCACCGTCGTGGAGATCGCGCTTCAGTGGAACGACTCGTATCAGGATTCCATCTTTTGCTTCACCAACAACATCAAGAACAAAGATGGTGGGACACACCTAACGGGCTTTCGCGCGGCGCTGACCCGCACGGTGAACGCCTACGCACAAAGCGCTGGGCTGCTTAAGGATCTGAAGAATGGCCTCGGCGGCGATGACATCAGCGAGGGCCTCACTGCTGTGGTTTCGGTCAAACACCCGGATCCAAAGTTCAGCAACCAACCGAAGGACAAACTCGTCTCCTCCGAGGTGAAGGGCATTGTTGAGCGCATCGTCAACGAGCGTCTCGGAAGATTCTTGGAGGAGCATCCGAGGGAGGCGAAGCAGGTCATTGACAAGGCCGTCCTGGCGGCGCGAGCACGGGACGCAGCGCGTAAGGCACGTGAGCTGGTTCAACGGAAAGGCGCGTTAGAACTGTCATCGCTGCCTGGAAAGCTTGCAGATTGCCAAGAGCGTGATCCGGCGCTCTCCGAGTTGTACATCGTCGAAGGGAACAGCGCA
>Ga0302322_100005972_pt1 | contig 10742 bp, 6 predicted proteins | sample Fen_T0_2_FD_203757 | JGI IMG/M metagenome (GOLD analysis project Ga0302322, IMG submission 203757) | Peat permafrost microbial communities from Stordalen Mire near Abisko, Sweden - Fen_T0_2 | ecosystem: Environmental > Terrestrial > Soil > Wetlands > Permafrost | place: Sweden: Abisko... | reverse complement strand
CCGCACCCGCTGTGCGCGAGACGCCGAAGTCGACCACTCCTGCGACCGACCACGGCATGATCCGACGAGCGGCCGCCTGGTACTACGCAGCGGAGTACATCTACCGCTACTGGCGTGACATCCGTCCGGGCCTTCGTCACGGCGGCGTCGTCATCGCGGATCGCTATGTCTACGACCTCCGCGAATCGCCGTGGCCGGGATCGCGCGCATCGCGCGTCGCGGAGGCACTCATGCCCAGGCCGGATGTCCTCGTGCTCCCGGATGCGCCCGATCGGCTCATCCATGCGCGCAAGCCGGAGCGCCCTGCCCACGAGCAGGCCGAGCAGCAGGCGCGGTTCCGGGCACTCGTCGCGTCGGACGTCGCTCGCACCGAGTCACTGACCGTGGACACCTCGGGCATGGGCGGCGCAGACCTCGACCCCGTCGCTCCCGTCGTGGCCGCCGTCGTGTCGACCCTGCATCGCCGACACGTCTGACGCCGTTGCGCCGCTCATCAGGGCCGCGCACCTGACACCATCACAGTGGTGACGTCAGGGCGGCGCCATCGATGGGATGACACCGCGACGTTGACATGGCCATGAGACTCCCCCGACTGAGCGCGCACGCGCGCATCGTCCTCGAAGCCGGTCTCATCGGCCTCGTGGTGGGACTGCTGGTCGTTGCGCCGTGGATCCGCGGCGGATACCTGCTGCTGCTCGACTGGGTCAGCGGTCCGCACGCAACCGTGAGTCCGGGTCTCTACGGGCTGTCGGACAACTCGCTCGACGCCATGCCGTGGCGCCTCGGTGTCGCCGGGATGCGCGCCGTGTTCGGTCCCGTGGCCACGGCGTGGCTGATGGTCCTCATCCCGTTCCCCATCGCGGCCGCCGGTGCGGCGCACCTGGTGCGCATGCGTCGACTGCCGTCGTACGCAGCCGCTCTCGTGGCGACGTGCTCGCCGATCATCGTCGATCGCGTGATGGCCGGGCACGTCGCGTACCTCCTCGGCCTGGCGATCATGCCGTGGCTGCTCTCGTCTGCGCTGAATGCCCGGAGCCAGGACAAGTGGTTCTCGGCGCGCACGGCCGGCTGGTACGCGGTGGCGATCTCCGTCAGCCCGCATCAGGCGTGGCTGAGCGGGGTCGTCCTGCTGCTGGTGACGGTGCTTCCACGACCGCGCGTCCGCGATGTCGTGAGACTGGGGCTGACGGGCCTCGCGGCGGCGACGATCTACGCGTACGCGCTCGTCGTCGTCCTGACGGGCGTGCCGACGCTGAAGATCACCGACGTCGACCTTGCCGCGTTCGCCACGAAGGCGGGGCCCGGGGGAATCCTGCCGACGGTTCTGACACTGCACGGCTACTGGCGCGACTGGGACGGCCAGGTGCGCAATGTGCTCGGCAACACCGGGTGGCTGGTCGCCGCCCTGGCCGCGGCCCTCATCGTGGGCGGCCTGGCCTGGCTGATCCGCCAGGGTAATCGCCGCGGTCCGCTCGCGATCGCGTTCATCATCGTGGGCGCCGTCCTGGCGGTCGGCACTCAGGGACCGCTCGGCTTCGCGTACCAGTGGGCGTTCGACAACGTCCCGCTCTTCAACACCATGCGCGAGCCCGCGAAATGGCTCGGGCTGATCCAGCTGGGGTACGTCATCGCGGTGGCCGGTGGGGTGCAAGCGATCCTCACGTGGCGCGTATCGCGACCGGTGCTGCGACGCATCGTCGCCGTGATCGCGGTCTGCCTGCCGCTGGCCACTCTGCCCGCTCTGGCGTGGGGCATGGGTGGACGCGTCACCACCTCGACGTATCCGCAGGAGTGGTACGCGGCGGCCGAGGCGCAGGATGCCGGTCCGGCGCGGATGCTGTTCCTCCCGTGGCACGGCTACCAGCCGTTCGCCTTCACCGGAGGCCGGTCGGTGGCGACGCCCGCTGAGGCGTTCTTCGCGGGCCCGGTGCTGTCGAGCACCTCCGTGGAGCTCGGACCCCTGCGGTCGGGCTCAACCTCGCGTCAGCAGGCGTACGTCGACGACCTGGTCGCGGCGGGCGGTGGCGCCCACTTCGCAGATGACATGGCCCAGCTCGGCGTCACGCAGGTGGCGGTGTCGAAAGGCCTCGAGGACGCCCGATACGCGTGGGTAGCCCAGCAACCGGGGCTCACGCTCATCCAGGACACCCCGGCCATGCAGGTGTTCCGCGTCGACGTTCCCGTACCCGGAGGGGAGCGCCTCAGCTCGGCGGGGCCGGCCGCCTTCAACCTCGCCGCAGGCAGGCCGGGGACGGTCATCCTTCCCGTGGAGTTCTCGACCGGCTGGCAGTTGCACAACAGTGCGGGACGGCGCACGCCGCAGGGCACGATCGCCTTCGACGTCGGCCCGGAGGCCGGCGTCATCACGTATCGCCCCTGGACGATGATCAAGTTCGGCGTGGCCGTCAGCCTGCTCGGGCTCCTCGCGATCCTCGTGGCCGGCCTGATCGAGCACCGCCACGATCTCAGCCTGCGCTCGGCCGCGCACGTTCGACGGTCACCTCGCAAGCCGCGTCATGTCGACGGAACCGAGCCGGGGCCGACCTGGTGGCGACGGCTGTGGGGGCTCGCGCTCGCGCGACTGCGCGCGGGGCGGCCGTACTTCGCCGCCTTCCTCGTCAGCAGCGTCGTGGTCAGCCGCTGGTTCATCCCGGGGACCTTCATCTCGACGGGAGACATGGGGCCGTGGATCCGGCAGGGGTGGGCTCCCGAGGCCACCACCTCCTGGAACCACACGATCAGCGGCGCCGGCAGCGCGGCCTTCACCATCGCGCGCGGCTTCGAGTTCTGGGTGCTGAAGTTCGTCGGCTTCTTCGGCGGGAACGAGTATGCAGGCCAATGGCTCTTCTACACGCTGATCTACGGCCTCGTGGCCGTCGGCGTCGCGTATGCGGCCCGCGCCATCGTCAAGAGCGAACCAGCCGCCGTGGCGGCCGGCTCGTTCGCGGTGCTCAGCGGCTTCTTCCTCACCCGACTGCCCAATCCGCTGAACATCATCAGCGTCGGCTCGATCGCCCTGCTCACCGGGCTCGCCCTGCGGGTCGCCCGCGGTCGTTCGATCGGCGCGCCCTGGGCCGGCATAGCCCTGCTGCCGACCTCCTTCCTGGCCTTCAACCCGCCGATGATCGTGGTCGCCTACGCGTGGACGCTGGTGGGCCTGCCGATCCTCGTGTCGTTCATGCTCGGCTGGAAGGCGATGCTGCGCCTGCTCAAGTGGATGATCTTCGCCGCTCCCTGGGCGCTGCTGCTCAACATCTGGTGGCTCGTGCCGTTCGCCTACAGCTATCTCGGCGGTGGCGGAGCCGTGGCCAACGCGGATTTCACCGACCCCACCGCGTGGTCGTGGTCGCAGGCGCAGAACCAGATCCCGAACATCCTGACGATGGTCGCCAACTGGGCCTGGGTGAAGCCCCAGTACCTGCCGTTCGCCGCCGACCTCGACAAGCCCTGGATCATCTGGGCCCGGTACCTCATCCCGGTGCTCGTCTTCCTCGCCCCGGTGCTCGCCACGCGCAAGCTGCGGCGTTCTGCGGTCGCCCTGGTGTCGATGTCGTTGCTGTTCCTGTTCCTGGCCAAGGGGCTGCAACCGCCATTCCGGCAGATCAACCTCTTCCTGTACAACCACGTGCCCGGCTTCTGGCTGTTCCGCGAGCCGATGAGCAAGCTCGGCCAACTGCTCGTCATCTTCTTCGGGATGCTCTTCGCCATCCTGCTCGACAGCGTGTACGAGCGATGGCGCGAGAAGCCGACGCTGCGCTACCGCATCGTCAAGCTTGCCGCCTGGGCGGCGGTCCTCATCGCCATCCTGCAGCCGTACCCGCTGTGGACCGGCGCCGTCATCCCCGACGTGCGCCCGCAGCAGCCGAGCGCGCACGTGCGCGTGCCGCAGTACTGGTGGGACATGGCCGCGCAGATCAACAAGGACACGCGGCCGGGCAAGGTCCTCGTCATGCCGCTCGACGACTACTACCAGATGCCGACGACCTGGGGCTTCGCCGGAGTCGACAGCATCCCGAACCTGCTGATCCAGCGAGCAACGGTGCAGCCCAAGCCGGACGGCTACTTCGGCGAGGTCCCGGGATTCGGTGCCGATGTGCACGCGGTGGAGACGGCGCTGCTGAGTGGCGACCTTGCCGCGGTGCCGCGACTCCTGGAAGCCACCGGCATCTCGCAGATCATCGTCCGTCACGATCTGGTGCGGGGTATGCCCGGTCGCACGTTCGCCGACGACCGCATCCTCACCGCGGCCCTCGAGAAGACCCCGGGCATGAAGCGGGTGAGCCAGGGCGACCTGGACCTGTGGTACCTCGGCGACGGCAGTCTGCCCACCGTCCACGCCTACGACGCAGTGCTTCCGGCACCCGCACGACCTACGGCCGGGTCGTCGTCCATCGGCAGCATGCCGACGAACGTCGCCATCGCGGCCCGCAAGACCGACCCCGAGGTCCCGGACATCAAGAAGGACACCGGGGCTGCGGTCTCCTCAGGCGATGTCGTGCAGTGGCCCGTCCCCGCTGTCGACGCAGGCCAGCCGTCGACCACGGTGACGACGAACGGGGGAGCATTCACCGTCGCTGAGCGGGCGCGCGCGGCCGCCGTCCTCGTTCCGTGGATGCGTACGAGTCCGGGCGTGCACGACCTCGTCCTCAGCGACCTCTCCTCGGTCTCCGTCGACGGCGCGCCGACCTTGAAGCGCCCGGACCTCGTCGTCCCGGTCCCGACGCCGGACGTGGTGGCCGTGACCGCGAACACCCGGACGGTCTCGCTGGACGGCTGGCAGCGCGACACCCTGCCGGGAACGCTGCCCGGTCACCCCAGGCCGGCGTACCTCCCGATCGGCTCCGCCACGCAGCTCACCGCCTGGGCGCCGAGCACGACGCCGGCGCGCCCCGAGCAGCCGAGTGCGGTGTACGACTGCGACAACTACGAGCCCCGTCCCGCGCGCGAACTCGGACTGAAACTGGAGTCCCAGAGCACCCCGGAAGGACCCGTCCTGCGGCTGAGCGCCAAGGACCACGCGGCCTGCACACAGATCACCGTCCCCGACGCCAAGCCCGGACGGACCTACCGCGTGCGCATGGAGTACCGCACCCTGGAGGGCAAGCGACCCGAGGTCTGCCTCTGGCAGATCGGGACCGACGGCTGCGACCTGGTGCCGCGGGCACCGGTCAACAACGACTGGATCCCGTTCGAGCAGTTCATCACGGTGGATGACGTGGCCAAGGGACTGCAGGTGGTGCTGTACGCCAATGTGGGCGTGCGCAATGAGCTGAAGACCGTCACGGAGTACCGCAACATCGCCATCGAGGCGCTGGACCCGGTCCTCAAGCAGACCGTCTTCCCGCCGGAGGTGCCGCAGGCGACGGTCAACCTCACTGCCGGACAGCACACCCTGTCGGTCCAGGGCGGGCAGTCCGGCTCGGCGCTCGGCGACTTCGGCCCGCTGGAGAACTGCTACAACACCAAGCAGATGACCTTCGAGCAGGCGGGACTGTCGAAGACCGTGCTCAAGGACCAGCCCCAGCCCGCCTTCCAGCTGACCGCGAAGTTCGACCGCGCGTGCATCGCTGCACCGGTGCCGGACATGGGGGCGTCCTCCCTCTACGAGCTGAGCTACGAGGGCCAGTCGGTCAAGCTGCGCAACCCGAGCATCTGCCTGTACCAGCGCGGACCGGATGCCTGCACGCGTATCCCGGCCGGGGGACCGTGGAAGGGCTGGACGGGGTTCCGCACCTTCGTGGGCCCGGACCCGGCCGCGATCGAGACCCGCCTGTACCTGCTGGGCTCGCGCGACCTCGACGGCAAGCAGCAGGCGATCGTCCAGTACCGGAAGGTCCGCCTGAGCCCGGTGGCGATCCCGGCCGATGTCGTCCTCGTCCGGCAGGTCGCAACGGCACCGCCGGCGACCGTCGCCTACCAGCGCGCGACCGCGGCCTCGTACGCGGCACAGGTGTCCCAGGCGACGCCGTCGACTGCGGTGACGACCGCGGCCGTGACCGGTACGTTCCTGGCGCTGAGCGAGACCTACGCACCGGGCTGGGCCGCCCAGAATGCTCAGGGGATCGACACCAAGGGACACCTCGCCCTGCAGGGCTGGATGAACGCGTGGCCGGTGACCGCCGCGGACGCCTCGACCAAGCTGTTCTACGGCCCGGACAAGTTCGCGCAACTGGCGTTGAAGGTGTCGCCCGTCGTCGCGTTCCTGGCGATCGGATGGATCATCATCAGGAGACCGGTACGGGCGTGGATCGGCCGCCGCTGGCGGCGGTTCCGCGGATCCGGAAGGAGGATGGCATGAGGCACGCAGCCGACTTCCCCGAACGAGGCATCAACTGGCGCCGCATCTTCGGCTGGCTCGTGATCGTCGTCGGCATCGTCATCATCGTGCTCGTCCTGCTCAGGTCGTGTGCCCCGACGCCGGTGGTGCGCGTCATCGCCGTGGGCGACATGGCGTGCGCGCCCAGTGACCCGAACTTCAATGCAGGCACGGGTGCCAACGGCGAGTGCCAGGCCAAGGTCGTGTCCGACGCGGCGATCAAGGCGAAGCCTCAGGCACTGCTGGGCCTCGGCGACTACCAGTACGAAGTGGCGTCGGCGGGCGACTACGCCACCGCGTATGCGCCGACGTGGGGGCGCCTCAAGGGAATCACGCGGCCCGCGATCGGCAACCAGGAACTCAAGGTCCACAAGGCGAACACCTACTTCGACTACTTCGGAGATGCCGCCATCCCGGACCCGGAGTACGGGTCCTACGACCTGGGGGACTGGCACGTGGTGGTTCTCAACACCAACTGCACCGTGGTCGAGGGTGGATGCGGCGAGCAGTCGCCGCAGGTCGCGTGGCTGAAGCAGGACCTGGCCGCGAACATCGGCAAGTGCATCGTCGTGTACGGACACCATCCGCGCTGGAGCAACGGCATCGCCGGCCCCGACAGCCGGATCGCACCGCTGTACGACGCGATGGTCAAGGGCGGGGCGTCGCTGTACCTGAGCGGGCACGAATCCGACTACGAGCGGTTCCCCACGCTGAATGCGAGCCACCAGCCCGACCCGAACGGAGTGCGACAGTTCGTCGTCGGGACGGGCGGGCAGACGCTGTACCAGCCGCAGGAGGGCGATGCCACGTGGCGGGCGACCTTCGACCCGATCCCGGCAGAGTTCTTCGACGCCGCGCACAACGGCTTCCTCCAGCTCGATCTGGGCAAGGGCACGTACTCGTGGCAGTTCATCGCGGCCGACGGCAAGGTCATCGACAGCGGCAAGGACACGTGCTCGGGGAGCAAGTGAGCACGGTGCTTCGGTGCTGCTGGGCGGCTATCGTGTCGGGTATGTCCTCGGAAGCCACCGCTCCCGCCGAGTCCGGCGGCGTCCAGGACTTCATCCTCGAGCGTCAGGTCGGTGTTCTCGAGCGGGCCATCGAGACCCTGCGTACCTGCCCGGACGACGAGTTGGTCGCGCAGACGCATCGGCTGTCGGGCACGCTGGGCACGTACCAGTTGACCGAGGCCTCGCGCGCTGTCCGGGACCTCTACGACGCAGTGCGCGCGGAGGGGACGGACCCGTCCGATACCCCACGTGACGGGGCCATTGCTGTACTCGTCCGCTCACTGGACGAGATCAGGGAATCGACCGGAGGAACCTCGCATCCATGACCGACACCGTGCTTGTCATCGACGACGACGACGACCTCAGGGAACTGGTCGGCGTGGCCCTCAACGAGAGCGGCTATCGCGTCCTGTCCGCCCCTGACGGACCCGCGGGAGTCGCGGCCTACCACGCTCATCAGCCTGACCTCGTCGTCCTTGATATCGGGCTGGGTGCGATGGACGGACTCGAGGTGTGCCGGCAGCTCCGCGCCACGGGCAACACCCCGATCGTGTTCCTGACGTCGCGAGCGGAGGAGGTCGACCAGCTCGTCGGCTTCGCTGCAGGCGCCGACGACTACGTCACCAAGCCCTTCTCGCCCCGTCTGCTCGTGGCGCGCGTGGGGACGATCCTCCGGCGAGGCTCGGCCGAGCAGGAGGAGAAGACCCACTTCGAGGTGGGCGGACTCGTCGTCGACACCTCGTCGCGCACGGCTTCGGCCGAGGGCGTGGAGCTCGACCTGACCCGCACCGAGTTCGACCTCCTCGCGATGCTCATCGAGAACCCCCGTCGGGTCATCACTCGCGACGCGCTCCTCGAACGAGTCTGGGGCTCCTGGTACGGAGACGACCATGTCGTCGAGGTGCATATGTCGCGGTTGCGGGGCAAGGTCAAGGCCGCTTCCGGCCTGCGGGTGGGCGTGGCCGTGCGAGGCGTGGGGTACAAGCTCGGCGTCGAGTGACGGCTTTCGTGAGCATTCCGTGAGGTTGACTGACTACCGTGACGAGAATGCCCGGGGCCTCTCCATCAACGGTCCTCGTCGTCGATGACGACGACGATGTGCGCGCCCTCGTGGTGCTGTACCTGCAGTTGGGCGGATTCGACGTCCGCGAGGCAGCCACCGTGGACGACGGGCTCGAGGCGCTCGCCGTCACAGGACCTGACGTCGTGGTGACCGACCTGAACTTCGGCGCCGACTCCGCTGATCGGCTCGTGCGCCACTGCCTGGAGATCGGGCAGCCCGTCCTGCTGATGACGGCATCCGTGGAGACCCGCGACCTGTCCCCGGAGTTGCGCTCGTCGGTGCGGATCCTGCGCAAGCCGTTCACCCTCGAGGAGCTCACGGAGGCCGTGGCGCAAGCGCAGGCACCCGACGTCGGGCGCGGGACATGAGCGCCCACCCCGACGCCATCGCCGCGGAGGTCGTGACCGGTCTGGAGGTCGCCGTTGCCGCGTTCGCCGACGATGGAACCTTCGTGTTCGTCAACGACGCCTACCACGAACTCTTCTCTGCCTCTAACCCCTGCGTCGGATCGAATATCCACGTCGTCTTCGACTATGCGCCCAACGCCACGTTCTTCGACGCGTTGCTGGCGACCATTGCTGACGGCGAGTCCCGGGTCGTGCGCAACCACAGCCGCGACCACGGCCGCGTCTACGACAACGTGGTCAGCCGACGCCCCACCTGCACCGTCGTCGAGGTGCGCGATGTCACGGACCTGGTGCGCGAGGCCGAGATGCGCGGCCGGCTCGACGAGGCGCGCCGGCTGACCTGGTCGCGCGCGAGCAGCTACTTCCTCGTGGTCGATGTCGTGGGCCAGCACGTGACGGCGAGCGACGACTTGTGGAAGTTCTGGCCGGTTGAGGAACTCGAGGCGATCGTCAAGGACGGCACCGTCCTGGAGGGCATCAACAACCCGACCAGCTACGCGGACCCCTGGATCGGTCTCGAGAGTGCGAGCGATGGGCGGGTCGCGCGGGCCATCGCCGAGGTCTACTCCAGTGGCCTCGAGCAGCAGCATCGGACGGTCGTGCCGATCAGCCCGAACGACGTTCGCCACCTCGATGTCGAGTGGCTGCCGTGGATCGTCGATGGAGTCATCCGCGGCGCGATCATGGTGGGCCATGACGTGACCTCACAGGTGCTCGCCGAGCAGCGGGAGCAGCTCACCGCGGCCTCCATGAAGCACCTGCTCGACCGCCTCCCTGTGACCCTCTGGCAGGTCGCGCCGGCACAGCAGACGGCCTGGCCGCTGTTCCCCGATCGTCGTGAGGTGCCTGATCCGCTCTGGGGTAGGCCGGCTCCGCTCGCGACGACCTTCGCCTTCCTGTCGGGGGAGTCGATCGGGAGGCTTCGGGCCGTTGTCGCCGGCTTGGGCACGGGTGGGCAGCAGTCCCTCACGGTGAGCAGTGCCGATGAGGAGCGCTGGCTCAACCTGACTGTCACCTTGGTCGAGCCCGAGTCCGGCGGAGTGGATGCCCAGATCCTCGTCGTGGCCTCCGACGTCACCGACGAGGTCGCTGAGGCCGAGACGGACCGCCGCATGGACCACGCGACGCACGTGATGCGGTTCGCGCAGGGAGTCGCCCACGACTTCGGCAACGTCGCGCAGGTCATCGGCGGCTATGCGGAACTGCTCGCCCACAACCAGGAGCCCCTGGTCGTCGAGCAGGCCTCCGTTCGGCTCCGGTCTGCCGCGCTGCGCGCGGTCGACGTATCACGACGGATTGCCGAGATCGCGCGCGTTCAGCAGGTCGTCAACGGACCGGTGGACCTGAGCGAACTGCTCATGGCGCAGGTGTCCACGCTGCGCGATGAGTTCGATCCCGCCGTCCACCTGACCCTCACGACGCAGCCCAATCTCGTGGCCTTCGCCGAGGCGCTGAATGTCTCCAGCGCTGTCGAGAACCTCTGTCTCAACGCGGCCGAGGCCATGCAGAACAGCGGCCACATCAACGTTGACGTGTCCTCGATCGTCGACCGTGGCCGCGAGTACGTGCAGGTATCCGTGTCTGATGACGGCCCTGGCATCCCGCCGGAGGTCCTCGACCGGGTGTTCGACCCGTTCGTCACCGGGCGTCCCACTCTCGGCACGGGACTCGGTCTGTACCTCATCCAGGAGTACCTGTACTCGGTCGGCGGGCAGGTCACCGCCGACAACACCGATCAGGGGGCGGTCTTCCGCATGCGCTTCCAGGCCGCCCGCGACGGACAGTCACGGATTCCCGGCAGGCCGCCACGCCGAGGTGGGGAGGGGGCATCATGATCCCTCCTCCCATGCCTTCCGACGAGGGGGCGAGGCTCAAGGCCCTGCTCGACCTGGACCTCCTCGACACCGACGCCGAGGAGCGGTTCGACCGGATCACTCGGCTGGCGA
>Ga0302322_100005971_pt1 | contig 10742 bp, 12 predicted proteins | sample Fen_T0_2_FD_203757 | JGI IMG/M metagenome (GOLD analysis project Ga0302322, IMG submission 203757) | Peat permafrost microbial communities from Stordalen Mire near Abisko, Sweden - Fen_T0_2 | ecosystem: Environmental > Terrestrial > Soil > Wetlands > Permafrost | place: Sweden: Abisko... | reverse complement strand
GCTAGCCAAGCACCCCGGCGAGCCTGCGCAGAAGCCTCGCCTCGTTTCTTCGAACCAGCTCGTGCTCCCAAACGCGCAAAATCCGCCAGCCTGCTTTGCGCAATGTGCGATCGACCCGCCGGTCGCGCGTTTTGTTGCCAAGGATCTTGGCCCGCCAAAACGCCCCATTCTGTTTGGGCCATGTCGCATGGATCGGGCAACCGTGCCAGAAACACCCGTCGACAAACACCGCCAGCTTCAACTTGGAAAAAACAAAATCCGGTTTCACGGAAAAGGGAGGAGCCTTTCGAATTTTTCTCGCAGAGACGCGAAGCCACAGAGCGGCCACTCCAACGTTCTTGCCGGTCGGCTTTTCTCCGCGCCTTGGCGTGAGTCCTCTTGCCCGGAACACGCAGCGTTACCGATCCCCGCCAACCCGTGATTCCGTTTGGCCAAATAATCGCGATCAATCTTAGCTCTGTCTCCTTATTCCCCTTGCTGCGAATCCGGCTCATCACCGCCGAGCGCTTGGTTTTTGTGAAGACGTCGGACACACCGTCCTTGCACAAAACGAATGCCACATTATCCAGGATTCAGTGGCAAATGTGATCTTCACAACCAAACCGGCGCCGATCTATGACGATACGCCGGAGGAGAAGTACCACTTCCCGAAGCGCTATCTCAAAGCAGCTCAGCAAGCGGTTGGTGACTGGATTATTTACTATGAGCCTCGCCGTGCTGACACCTCCGATTCCAACCGCGAAGGCCGGCAAGCATATTTCGCCATGGCGCGTGTTACACGCATCGAACCCGATAGGACACTAGACAACCATTTTTATGCCTTTATAGCCGATTACCTAGAGTTCGCCACTCCCGTTCATTTCAAGCAAAGCGAAATATTAGTGGAACGGGGACTGAGAAAACCAGACGGTTCAACTAATCGCGGCGCCTTTCAGAACTCCGTTCGGCCGATTACTCGCGAGGATTTCGAGACGATCTGCCGGCTCGGCATGATGCAGGCGATCGTGGATGCAAATATGAACCGCACCTCAGAAGCGCCAGAGTTGGCGGTCGCCGAAACGCAATCAGCTTATAGCGGGCCCCGGCCAATTGTGAATACATCTCGTCCAGTCCGTGATGCCGCATTTAGCCGCGTGATAAGGAACGCTTATGACAAAACTTGCGCCATGACAGGACTACAACTTGTGAATGGTGGCGGTCGCTGCGAAATCGAAGCCGCTCATATCAAACCAGTCGAGGCTGACGGTCCAGATTCACCAAGAAACGGCATCGCTTTATCGCGAACCGTTCACTGGATGTTCGACCGCGGCATCCTTTCTATCGCGGATAGCGGGCAGATCCTTATGGCGAAGCGCCTCGTGCCTGAGCAGGTCAGGCGAATGATCAATCCTGATGGGATGATTCTGAAACCAAGTGATCTGACCCAAGCTCCGCACCCTATCTTTTTGCGGTTTCATCGGGAAACCCGATACAAAGGAGACTGAGGCAATCTTGGAGGATCACTCCTAGCCCATCGCCTTCACAATCCTGTAGTCGCCTCACCCGACCGCCGGCGTACTATGATTCAACTTTCGACTATCTCGTGCAGGTTGGAATCCCGGTGCTGAGCTAGTCGAGCTTTCCGAAGCGGCGTCCATCTTTAGTCGACACTCGCCGATCGGGCCAAACGTTCACAGGCAGCACAAATTCGTCGATCGCAATGGCATCGGCACAGTCTCTTTCGCTGTCCAAAAATCCGCGGATTCGAGTGAGCTGATTGTCAGCGATTTCGCGTTGGGCCTCCAACTCCGTTGCATAAATAACAGGGAAATCTGTTTCGTCGTAGCAGGCGGGCACCGTGCTCTGAAACAGATACGACCTGAATATTGCATAACCAGACCGGATCGGTTGTTGAACCATTTTACTCACATCCTTCCTCCTTGTTTTTTCACCTGATCTTTTATCGCCCCGATTATTGTTTCATAGTGTCGAGCAATGCACCGCGCTTCGTGTGGATCGCTGCACTCTTCGCAAATGAAATAGTCATCAGGACTAATTCCGGACTCCAGATAGTCTGCCGTCTTCTCCCAAGCTTCTGCACGAATACGTAACCCATCGAGCAATTGACCAAGGTCACGTCGTTTGAGGATGATCTGGAAGGTGTCCTTCATTGAAGGAAGTCAGCACGTGGTCCTTGCAAGAGGCTACGCCCTTCGCGTTCCGCGCGGAAGTAGTATCCAAATCGTTTGAGGGCGGGTTCCCGGACAGGCATCGACCGATACTAGCCGACTGCCGACTATCAGACCACGGACTAGAAGTATCATTTTCTCGAGCCGTTCGCGTAGCGCGTTCATCTTTTCAGCACGAGTCCACAAACCCGGCGCCACGCGGCTCGATCTTCGCGTTCCTTTGCGATCTTTGCGTTCAAATCAGCCTCCTGATCTTCCTTCTCCTGTTCTGTTCCAGAGTTCCAGTGTTCCAGATTAGCACCTCCCGCGAACACTCGCGGTCGGCCTCGACTCCTTGCGCTGCGGCGCGGGGTGCCTACCCTGAGGTATGGTTAAAAACTCTGCTCCTCCCCTCGATCCGGCCATTCGCATCGGTCACGTGCATCTGAAGGTTGCCGACATCGAACGTTCGCTCGCGTTTTATTGCGGCGTGCTCGGGTTTACCCTTATGCAACGGTTCGGTACGAGCGCGGCGTTTATCTCCGCTGGCGGTTACCATCACCACATCGGGCTCAACACCTGGGAAAGTGCGGGTGGACAACCACCGGCGCCAGGTACAACCGGCCTCTTTCACGTCGCGATTCTCTACCCGACGCGAGCCGCTCTGGGCGATGCCTTGCGCCGACTGCAAAACGCGGGCATTGCGCTCGACGGCGCGGCCGATCACGGCGTGAGCGAAGCGCTCTATCTGCACGATCCCGATCAAAACGGCGTCGAACTTTACCGAGATCGTCCCCAGGACCAATGGCCGCACACCCCCGATGGCGGGCTGGCGATGTTCACCCACCCGCTCGACCTCGCCGCCCTGCTGGCCGAGGCAAAGTGAGATGTGGATATTCTTCCGGAGAATGGGGAACTCAGGAAATCAGGAAACAAGCCACGGCGTGTTTTGGTGAATTTCTTTCCGCTCAGGAGCCGGTTCTTCGAGCAAAGAATCTCTCGGCAGGCTGCCTGGTTCACGCGGAACTGCAGCCTTTGCTTTCCGTTCCAGCGTTCCTGAGTTCCCCGTTAAAATCCTCACCGCAGCTGCCCGGCGCGGTCGCCCTTAAGTTCGATCTCGGCTTCGCATTGCGGGGAGCCTCGCGCGAGATCGCGGCAGATTTGCGGACGCCGTTCATAGATCGTGCAGAAATACTCCCGTCCTCCGCCGATGCCAGTCCGGATCTCCAACGCGGCGCAATGACCGTCGTGGATTTTCAGATACGCGCGGTGTCCATCGAATTCTGCCACACGACCGGCCGCGTCACCCAGCCGGCTCCAGTCGTTGCCGCTAACGCGCACGTAACTTTTCAAATTCGAAAAGCAACACACGCCGCAACCAAGACAGGTGGAGGGAAGGCTCACGATTCGCCGAACACGATGGCTAAATTATTCCTTTGATTCAAGTTCGGTGTCCGGACAGGGCAGCGCATGACAGAAATATGAAATCCCTGCCCGTTTTGGCGTGCGCAACCAACAGCCATTTGCCTAAGTTCGGCCATGGCGATAAGCGTAATTTCCAGCGCGAGGTCCGTGGGCACCGGCAGCCGTTTGATCGGCACTCTCTTTTTTGGGGTGTTTTTCCTGATGGGACTCTTTTTTGAGGTTATGATCGTGCGGCAGACGGTCGAAAACTTTGGTATCTATAACTGGACGCAGGCGGAGGCGGTGATCGTTTCGTCGTCGATCTCGCCACCGCGCAGCAACGAACACGATCCAGAGTTGCACGTGCGCTACTCTTTCACTTTTCGCGGTGAACAGCGGATCTGCGACCGCATTGAAGCCGGATCCGTGGCGCTCGAAACCGGCGAGGCCTACCGGCTCGCAGAACGCTACGCCCCGGGCTCCCTTGTGCCCTGCTGGGTAAATCCCGACAACCCCGGCGATGCCGTGCTCCAGCGCAAGAGCCGGGCCACGGGGTTGATGGCTCTTTTTCCTCTCATCTTTGTCGGCGTCGGAGTGATCGGCATCTGGGCCATGTGGCGCCGCAAAACAGAAGCGGATGACGGGGCCGGCAAACCGATTTCAAGCCGCACAAAAAGCACAAAGGCCGGGCATCTGACCATGGCCGCGTTTTTTGGCGTTTTTCTGTTGGTGGGCTGCGGTGTGACCTATCCCGTTTTTGTCAGGCCGGTGCTAAAAATTCTGGCCGCGCGCAGCTGGACCGAGGTGCCGTGTGAAATCGTTTCGAGCCGCGTCAAAACCAATTCCGACAGCGACGGCAACACCTACCGGGTCGATGTCGTGTACCGCTACACGTATCAGAGCCGCACCTACACGTCAAACCGGTATCATTTCATGACCGGCTCCTCCAGCGGTTACGAGGGCAAGGCCGCGGCCGTGCGCAAGTTTCCAGCCGGCTCACAGGCCACGTGCTATGTCGACCCCGCCGCTCCGGCCGAGGCTGTGCTCGATCGCAACGCTGCCGGTGACCTCTGGATCGGCTTGATCCCGCTGGTGTTCGTGGCCGTGGGCGCAGGCGGGCTGATCTTTGTATTCCGTCAACAATCTGCCGCCAGCTCCTCAGCGTTCTCTCCGGCCACAGGCTTGCGCGCATCGCTCGGCGGCGTTTCAGGGCCGGTCACGGGCGGCGCAGACAACGGTCCACGGACTTTGAAGCCAGCGTCCTCGCCGAGGGGAAAACTCTTCGGCGTCATCGCCGCGGCACTCTTTTGGAACGGCATCGTCTCGGTTTTTCTCGTCAACCTGATCACGACCTGGCGGCACGGCGGAGGGTTCAGCTGGTTTCTCGGATTGTTCCTAACGCCTTTCGTGGCGGTCGGCCTCGGATTGATCGGCGGCGTGCTCTATCAGTTCATGGCGCTCTTCAACCCGCGGCCGCGTCTTTCCGTAAGCCGCGGCGCGTTGCTGCCCGGCGATAGCGTTACCATCAGCTGGGAAGTGGAAGGCCGGGCCGCAGTGCTGCAACGTCTGCAAATCTCCCTCGAAGGGCGCGAGGAGGCCACCTACCGCCGCGGAACCGATACACGCACCGACAAGGGAGTTTTCGCGACGATCCAAATAGCGGATACAACCGATGGCATCGCGATGCGCAGCGGCTCCGCCAAACTCCACGTACCGCCCGGTGCGATGCACTCGTTCAAGTCGGCCAACAACAAAATCGTCTGGGTGCTCAAGGTACACGGCGACATCCCGCGCTGGCCCGACGTCAAAGACGAATATCCCGTCGAGGTAATTCCATTTCCCATCGCCAAGTAAAGATCCTCGGGGCAAGCCCCGAGGCATTTTCAAACCAACAACCAACCACCATGCCCGCCGCTCGTTCGCCAATTTGTAGGAGCCTGCTTGCAGGCGAATCAAGTTCTCTTCGCCTGCAAGCAGGCTCCTACATTTCAACCAAGCCGAAGCGAGCTGCTTCGGGGTATCGGACCCATTGCGAATGAAAAATTGCGAACTCGGCCTTTTCTCTGGAAATGACCGCACGGCGTATAAACCCGGGGAGACTCTCGTGCTTTCCGTATTGTGGGCCTTGCCGGTAAAGCCTGCATCCCTCGAAGTGCGGCTCTTCTGGTTCACCCGCGGCAAAGGCACGGAAGACGTCGAAGTCGTCGCCACTGAAACGATTGCGGCCAATGCACCGGCCGGAGAAGCCAGCGTGCAGTTTGCGCTGCCCGCGGCGCCGTATTCGTTTTCAGGAAAATTAATTTCGCTCCTCTGGGCGGCCGAGCTCGTAGCGGAGCCGGGCGCGCGCTCCACCCGCTTCGAATTTGCGCTGAGCCCGACCGGCGCAGAGATCGTGCTGGGGAAACCCAACCAATAGTTCTCCAACTTTTCTTAAAATGGTCTCCGCCCGCGATAACCCTTATTCTTCAGACCGCGTTCTTCGCGTCCGCTACCGCTTCCATGCCGACGACTGGGCCCGATTGATCGCCACGCTCACCCGCCACCATGGGCGGGGCGCTTTGGTGGGAGAAAAAGGTTCTGGTAAAACCACGCTGTTGGAAGATCTGGCCATCAGGCTCCGGCAGGAAGGCCGGCAGGTGACCCTGATCCGCCTCAGCGCGGAATTCCCCCGTCCGCCCGGGGCATACAACCGCGCTTTCTTTGCCAGTCTCACTCCGCGCGACGCCGTGTTGCTCGATGGCGCCGAGCAACTGCGGCTATTGACCTGGCTTCGCTTTCGCTGGCGAGCGCGCCGGGCAGGATTCCTCGTGGTGACCACGCATCGCGCCGGACGGCTCCCGCTGCTGCACCGCTGTACCACGTCGCCTGCATTGCTGTGCAATCTTGTTTCCTCACTCGGCCAGTCGCTCACCACGGAGGAGTCTGTGGCGTTATACCAGCGGCACCGCGGCAATCTGCGTGAAGCCTTGCGCGAACTTTACGACCAGCAGGCGAAAAACAACACGCCTCTGCTTTCCTTTCCGGCGCTTAACGCCTAGGAATTTGCGCCGATGGATCCCTATCAACACGCCCGTGAACTGATCGACGCCGCCCACGCTGCCGACCCAATGCATACCGCCAGCGGCAAACCCGCCGAACTGGTTTATGCTGAAAATATGGAACGCTGGGTGGTGCGGGTGGCACCCGAAGCTGGACCGGTTTTGCGACTGGCTGCACGCTGCCAGCATCTCGAACGGTGGTCGGTGCCGCGCGCGAGTTTTCCACTGGATAAACCCGGCTATCACGCCTGGCGGAAATCGCTTTACCAGATTCAGGCCAACCGCGCGCGCGAGTTGCTGTTTCAGGCCGGCGTGCCCGCGACGGAGGCCGACGAAGCAGCCACGTGGGTTTCCAAAACCGGCCTCAAAACCAATGCGGGAACGCAGGCACTCGAAGACGCGGCCTGCCTCGTGTTTCTTGAAAATGAGATCTCGGCTTTTGCGACGTCGCATCCCGATTACACTCCGGAAAAGTACGTCGATATCATCCGTAAGACCTGGCGCAAGATGAGCCCGCGTGCCCGGGAACTCGCGCTCGGAATCGCGTTCCCGCCTGCCATCGGCGAACTCGTCCAAGCCGCCATCGCCAATGGGGGTTAGCAGATTTTGAGAGCGCAGCGACAGTCTGACACTCAGGAAAACTGGAACGCGATCAAGCCCTGTTGGATACGGATCAGCCACCTAATCTTTCTCGTTCTCTTTAGTCTTTATCTTTCTCCCTCGGATTTGGGGAGAAGGAGAACGACGAAAGAGAAAGATCCGGAAGAAGGCCGGCCCTTCTGAGATTGGAGGCGCGGTGCCCTCACCGCGCGGGGTCGGCATAGTGAACGAGAGCGCCGGCCGCTTATTCGAAAAGTGACTTGGACCAAATCAAATGAATCTGTAGCCGTTTTTGTCTCGCGACGGCCGCGAAGAAAACGAAGTCATCAGCCTCTGAACAAAAGATAGCACTTCGTCTCCTTCGCCACTTCGCGAGAACAATGGCTGCGGTTTTTTGGGAATTGCTATAAAAGGAGTCTCCGACCTCCGTTCCTGAGTTCCAGCGTTCCAGATTAAACGCGCCTTCGTGATCCCATGTTCCGCCCGGCCCTCACACCCGCTCTGCCGCAGGTATGTCGGACTCCGCCGATTGTTTCTGGGGCACGAGTCGGAGTTGAGTTTTGAGCAGCTCCAAGGCACGTCCCCGGAAGACGGTGATCCCCGAACTTTCCGCAGCGACCACGGTGCAGCGCCAGCAATCGTCGGCACCGATCATTTGTTGATCAATCACGCTGCCCGCGGGAAATTCCTTGGTGCGTCCACCCGCCTCTTCAATCCGCACCGAACCATTGCGAACGTAATAATAGGCCCGCACCGTATCGCCCCGTTGAACCAGCAGTTCACCGGCCTCGAGATGAATTGAACGCAAAACGTCCTCGGGCGGGGGCAGCACGATGCTGATGTCCCGACTGAAGAACAGGTCGAACGTCCAGTCGATCATCACCCGCAGCCGCCGAAGCATGCCGGGCAGTTTGGCCAAATAGACTGTTCGCCAGACCCACCAAGCGAGAAAGCCGCTGAAGCGAATACCAAAGATCTCTGCAACGGCAGCCCGTTCGCCCACGGTGGCGAGCTGGCCCATATATCGGTGGCGAAACGGCTGTGGCTCATCCCCCTGCAACACCCGGGCGAGATTGCGGCCGAGTTGTGTGCCCTGACGCAGCGCGAACTGCGCAGTCGGCGGAGAAGGTTTCTCCGTGCCACGATCGTTCCAAGGCACGAGTGCGCCATCACCGGCGGCCCAGAGATGCGTCTGGCCCGGTACACGCATCGTGGCATCGACAGCGAGGCGGCCGTTCTTCATCTCGACGCCAAGCTGCCGGCAAAGGTCGAGCGTAACCGGGCTTGGGGCGTTGCCCACGGTGGAAACCACGGTGTTGGCAGCAATAAACGAACCATCGTCGAGAAGGACTTTTGTCGCGGTGACCTCGCTGGCACGAACTGAGAGGCGCACCTCGGTGCCCTGTTTTTCAAGCACGCGTCTGGCATAATCTCCCAGTTTGCCGCCGATTTCCGGGAGCAGTTGCGGCCCGCTATGAACCAGAACCATGCGCAAGGTCGAAGAGCTGAGATTCGGATAGAGCCTTTTTGCGCCCTGCAAAAAATCCAACATCTGCCCGGCGGTTTCGACACCGGTATAGCCGCCGCCCACCACCACAAAAGTCAACAGTCGCCCCCGAACCGCCGCGTCGTCGACAAGATTGGCCTCTTCCAACCGGTTGATCAGGGCAGATCGGAGCCTGAGTGCGTCGGAAACCGTTTTCATAGGCCAGCCATAGTCGGCCATTCCGGGCACGCGGCTGAGATCGGTGACACCACCCAGGGCGAGCACCAGATGGTCAAAACTGACGACGTGATTGCGCGTGAAGCGGCCGCCGTCGAGCACGAGCTGTTTTTCCTTCCAGTCGATTTTGTGGATGCCGCCCTGCAAAACATTCACCTCCCGGCAAAACTCGCGCAACGGGTTTACCACATCAGCGGGCGAAAGCGACGAACCCACGACCTCGGCCAGCATCGGCTGGAAAACAAGCACGTTGCGCTCTGCTATGAGTGCAACGCGTTTGACGCCGTCACGGCCGAGCGCCCGACCCAGCGCCCGCGCACAGTACGCTCCGGCAAAACCACCACCGGCAATGACCACATCGTATTTCATGCCCCATCATGGCCAGCGCTGGTGCTAGCGCAACGCGGCCGCCCAAATCGCCTGAACGATGCCTGCATGAGTTAACGTGGAACTCAGGAAAGCTGGAAAGAGCACCGAGCCCCTTCAGTTCCAGAGATCCCGCGTTCCAGAATAATCCGCCTTTCCTCGTTCTGATCGATTCCCGTTTTCCTGATTTCCACATAATATTTCTGAGAAGAATTAATCTGGTACCGAGCGCAGCGACAGTCTGACACTCAGGAAAGCCGGAAATGGTACACGCCAAACATTCTGTTCCTCCGTTCCAGATACCAATTCTCAATCAAACATGCCACAAGTGGTAAAGGTAGGGACGATCCGCCGGGTCGTCCGCGAGCGTCGCCTGTCAGCGGCCCGCATCCAACCGGACGGCCCGGCGGTCCGTCCCTACCACCCAAACGCCAGAGGTTATTTTGCGTCTGAAAGAGAAATGTCATGCGTTCCCGTGCTCCAGATTCAATCCACCTTTCTCCTTTCAGATCGATTCCTGATTTCCTGAGTTCCCCATAAAATTCTTCCCGGCTCGCCTTGGAATCCAAGCCTTCCGCAGCCGTTGCTTGAAACGCGGTTCCCGGCGTGCCTTTGTTCAACGCAGCCAAAGACGGCTACACCTCCATGGTCAAAATCACCGGCGAATATCAAGGCGACCTACACTGCGTTGCCACCCACGAACCTTCGGCCAGCACACTCGTCACCGATGCACCCAAAGACAATCAGGGCCGGGGCGAAGCGTTCTCCCCCACCGACCTCACCGCAACCTCCCTCGGCACCTGCATCCTTACGACCATGGCGATCGTCGCCCGCAAACACGGTTGCGAACTGCGCGGCGCCCGCGTCGAGGTGACCAAGGAGATGTCCACCGATACCCCGCGACGTATCGTACGGCTGCCCGTGGAGGTCTGGTTGCCTCTGGCAAAAAGTTCGTTGCCGAAGGAACTTGTGCGCCTGCTCGAAGGCATCGGAGCTTCGTGCCCCGTCAGCCAGAGCCTGCATCCCGCAATCGAAAAACCCTTCACGCTCCATTGGGCGGGCGAGTAATCAAGAGCGCGTTATCAAAACGCCAGATTTCTCGATCCGTTTGGGGGCTACCACTAATGGAATTCCTCAAAGAGGAATTCCTTGAAGTGTCCTTCGGCTGATCGCCTGAGGAATCCTATTTCGGGGTCTGCTAATCGCAGACCATAGCGGTTAAAAACTCCGGCAAAAAAGCTCGGGTAAAACCAGAAACCCAGCAGGAGAGGAATGTGGTACCGAGCGAAGCGACAGTCTGACACTCAGGAAATCTGGAACAGAATTTTTGGATTGTATCATTTCCAGATTTCCTGAGTTCCCCATTCAAAAGCTTTTCGGCACAAAAAAACCGCCAGGACGATCAACGTCCGGCGGAATCTGGGAGGAGCCAGCGCGACCCGAGGGCCGGCGCGCTCCGCAACT
>Ga0302322_100005970_pt1 | contig 10744 bp, 6 predicted proteins | sample Fen_T0_2_FD_203757 | JGI IMG/M metagenome (GOLD analysis project Ga0302322, IMG submission 203757) | Peat permafrost microbial communities from Stordalen Mire near Abisko, Sweden - Fen_T0_2 | ecosystem: Environmental > Terrestrial > Soil > Wetlands > Permafrost | place: Sweden: Abisko... | reverse complement strand
CTTCTACCTGCTCGGCCACGCCCTGTTTCCCGCCTTGCAGCGGCTGGCCGAACGGCGCGCGGTGGCGTGTCTGGTGGGTCTGCTCGGGCTGGCGTTCGCGATGGCCTCGTACCGCCTGAACCCGCTCGGCCCGCACGTGACGGTGATGATGGCGGCGAACCGCCAGGGCGAGCCGTTGGCCTTCATCGTGACCGCGCTGAGCGGGAGCGTCGGGGTGATGGCGCTGGCGATGGCCATGCGCCGCTCGGGCCTGTTGGCCACACTCGGGCGCCAGTCGATCGTGATGCTGGGCCTGAGCGGTCTGTTCTTCCACTTCGTCAACCCGCAGCTGGTGCGGTGGTGGACCCCGCCGGAATCGGCCCTGGCCTTGACGCTCTACACGCTCGTGATCACGGCCGCATCGCTGGCCGTGTCCTCGCCCGTGGCCAGCGTGTTGATGCGCTGGGTGCCGCAACTGCTGGGTCGACCGGCGCCCTCGTCAGCGCGGGCCAGCGGGGCCTTGCCGCAGGGCTGATCCGTCGGCGCTTCGGCGCTCACACCGCGACCGGCGCCTTGATCGCCGGGTGGGGCTCGTAGCCCTGGACCTCGAAGTCTTCGTAGTCGTAGTCGAAGATCGAGGCGGGGTGCCGCTTGATGTGCAGTGTCGGGTAGGCCTTCGGCTCGCGCGACAACTGCAAGGCGACCTGCTCGGTGTGGTTGGCGTAGATGTGGCAGTCGCCCCCCGTCCAGACGAAGTCGCCCACGGTCAGATCGCATTGCTGCGCGAGCATGTGGGTCAGCAGCGCGTAGCTCGCAATGTTGAAGGGCACGCCGAGGAAGATGTCGGCACTGCGCTGGTAGAGCTGGCAGCTGAGTTTTCCCTCGGCCACATAGAACTGGAAGAACGCGTGGCAGGGCATCAGCGCCATCTTCGACAGCTCGGCCACGTTCCAGGCACTGACGATGATGCGGCGCGAGTCCGGGTTGCTCTGGAGTTGCTTGACCACCTCGGCGATCTGGTCGATGTGCCCGCCATCGGGTGTGGGCCAGGAGCGCCACTGCACGCCGTAGACCGGACCCAGATCGCCGTCGGGCTTCGCCCACTCGTTCCAGATCGTCACGCCGCGTTCCTGCAGCCAGCGCGCATTGCCGTCGCCACGCAGGAACCACAACAGTTCGAGGATGATGGACTTCAGGTGCACCTTCTTCGTCGTGACGAGCGGGAACCCTTCGCTCAGGTCGAAACGCATCTGGTGGCCGAACACGCTTGTGGTGCCGGTGCCGGTGCGGTCGGCCTTGAACACCCCATGGGCGTGCACGTGGCGCATGAAGTCTTCGTATTGGGTGCGGACGGGGTGGGGCAACTCAGAGACTCCGAGGAAGCGATATCGGTGGGCAGAATTGTGCCCGAGCGAGCGGTCTTATTGAGGCAGCGTCTCGCCATCGGTGAACTGCAAGGCCGCCAGCCGCGCATACAGACCGCCGGCCGCTGACAACTGCGCGTGCGTGCCGACCTCGACAATCTGGCCCGCTTCCATCACGACGATGCGGTCGGCGCGCTGCACCGTCGCCAGCCGGTGCGCGATGACGAGCGTCGTGCGGTCCTTCATCGCCGATTCGAGCGCGGCCTGAACCATGCGTTCGCTTTCGGCGTCGAGGGCGCTGGTGGCTTCGTCGAGCAGCAGCAGCGGTGGGTTTTTCAGCATCGCGCGGGCGATGCTGATGCGCTGGCGCTGGCCGCCAGAGACGCGCACACCGCGTTCGCCGAGAAAGGTCTGGTAGCCCTCGGGCAGGGCAGTGATGAAGTCGTGCGCGAAGGCGGCCTTCGCCGCGGCAATGACCTCGGCATCGCTGGCCTCGGGCCGACCGTAGCGGATGTTGTCCATCGCATTGGCCGAAAAGATCACGCTGTCCTGCGGCACGATGCCGATGCGCCCACGCAGCGCATCGAGCCCGGCCTGCCGGATCGGCACGCCGTCGATCAGCACGCTGCCCGAGGCCACGTCGTAGAAGCGCAACAGCAACTGGAACACAGTGCTCTTGCCGGCGCCGCTGGGGCCAACCAGGGCGACCGTTTCGCCGGGCCGGATGTCGAGGCTGAAATGCGCCAGCGCCGCCTGGTTCGGCCGCGACGGGTAGCGGAAGCTCACGTCGCGCAGCGTGACCGACGAGCCGCCTTGCACTGTCGGCAAAGGCAGGGCTTGCGGCGGCGAGACGATCGGCGAGCGGATGGCCAGCAGCTCCATCAAGCGCTCGGTCGCGCCGGCAGCGCGCAGCACGTCGCCATACAACTCGGCGAGCACCGCCACCGACGAGACGAGGATGATCACGTAGACCACCGTCTGCCCCAGGTGCCCTGCGCTGATCTTCCCCTGGATCACGGCCTGGGTGCCCTGGTACAGCCCCCACAGCAGCGCGCCGAAGGTGGCCGTGATGATGAAGCCGACCAGCAGCGAACGCATGCGCGTGCGCTTGACGGCGGTGCCGAAGGCGTTCTCGGTCGCAACGTTGAAACGCTCCGCCTCGCGCGCTTCCTGCGTGTAGCTCTGTACTACCGGAATGGCATTGAGCACCTCGACCGCGATGGCGCTCGAATCGGCCACACGGTCCTGGCTCGCGCGGCTCAGCTTGCGCACACGCCGCCCGAAGTACAGGCTCGGCAGCACGACGACGATCAGGATGCCGAGCACCTGGGTCATCACATAAGGATTGGTGATGATCAACATCGCCATCGCGCCGATGCCCATCACGGTATTGCGCAGGCCCATCGAGAGGCTGGAGCCGACGACGGTCTGCACGAGTGTCGTGTCGGTGGTCAGGCGCGAGACCACTTCGCCGGTCTGCGTGGTCTCGAAGAATTCGGGGCTCTGTTGAACGACGTGCGCGTAGACCGCATTGCGCAGGTCGGCGGTGACACGTTCACCGAGCCAGGTGACCATGTAGAAGCGCGCGGCGGAAAACGTGCCGAGCGCGGCGCCCACCGCGAACAGCGCGAAAAAATGTTCGCGCAGGGCCATGACGCGCTCGCCGGGGTCGGTGGCGACGAGGCCTTGATCGATCAGGGTTTTCAATGCGACCGGCAGCACCAGGGTGCTGATGGCGGCCATCACCAGGAAGACGATGGCGAGCGCGATGCGCCCGCGGTAGGGCCGCAGGAAGGGCACGAGCCCCGACAGGGAACGCGGCGATCTAGCGGCGCCTGCGGGTGCGGCGACGTGGGGAGCGGCCAGAGTCGGCGCAACGGAGCTGGAGTCGGTCATGCAGGGAGTCTAGGTGGGGCGGGTCAAGGGCGCTTGAATGCGCTCACAGACGCAAGCTGCCGGCGTAACCCGTCATTTCAAGGTAGCCGTGGCCAATGCTGCGGCCGGTTTCGTCGCGCAACTCGGCCAGGCCTTCCCAGTAGATCGAGCCGGTGCTGGCGCGGCTGTCGAGTTCCTGGTCGTCGAGCAGGGCCTGCACCGTGTAGCGGCCGGCGGGTGTCTGCACTATCCACTGCACTGGGTAGTTGGCGCGCGAGGCGGGGCTGGCCCAGCGGCGGCCGGGGGTGAAGCTGACTTCGCCATCGGCGAAGTTGCGAGCTGTCCCGTTCGCCGGGCGGAAGCTGCCGCCGGCGTACAGCGCCGAGCCGTCGGCACGCCGCAGGCGGAAGGCGGTGAGGGCGCTGCCATCGGCCAGGTTCATTCCGATCCAGTCCCAGCCCACGGCCTGCGGATCGAGCAGGGAATCGCTCCACTCGTGATCGAGCCAGGCGCGGCCGCGCACGGCCTGCGCTGCGCCGTCGAGCGTGAGCGTGCCGCTCACGTCGAGCTGCGGCTGGCTGTAGTAGTGGCTCGCCTGCTCGGGCTGCGGGCCTTTGCGCGACCAGCCTTGCACGCCTTGCAACAGCAGGGGCTGAGTGCTGGCCAGTTGACAGTCGAAGCCGAAGCCCGCGCTGTCGCTGTGGACCTGCGCCCGGTAGCGCGAGGCCTCGGCCGCGCCACTGCGCACGAGTTGCCAATCGCGCAGCGCAAGCGCCGTGTCGGCGTCGGCCGCAGCGGCGATACCGAAGCCGCTGCGGGCGATGCGCTGGTCGTGGCGCAGACGGCCGCGCGCCAGATCGGTGACGGCCGCGAGTGCGAAGACGAGCTGGCTCGCAGCAAAGCGGCTTGGGTGTGCGGCATCGACCTCGGTGCGCGAGCGGAAGAAGGTGACCTGGAAGCCGTAGGCGGGCTTCGGTGCCGCATCGGCGGTCGATGCGCCGTTGAGCCATCCCGTCGCGTACCACCACTCGGTGCGCGTGGCGGGGTGCGCTCCGAAGTCTCGCGGGAACACGAGCGCGCGCGTGCTCGACACGGCGTCGCCGGCGCCCTTCGCATCGAACGATGCCAGCGGCAGCGTACCGAGCCACGTCAACAAGGGGCGTCTGAGCATCACCAATCCTGCTTCACCGCCAGCGCCGCATCAGGGCCGGCGGCGGCACGGCCCGCGAGCCAAGCCGTCAGCGTGCCCGCCAGCAGCACCGCGGCCGCGAGCAGCGCCAGGCGCCCCCAAGGCAGCAGCAGGTCCATCGTCCAGTGAAAGCTTTGCGGGTTGACCACCTCGACCAGCACCACGCTGACGGCGAGGCCGAGCGCCAGGCCGACGAGCACACCCGCCGCCGTCCACACCGCGCCCTCGGCCGCGACCACGCCGAGGATCTGCCGACGCGTGAGGCCGAGGTGCGCCAGCAAGCCGAACTCGCGCCGGCGCGCCAGCACCTGCGCCGAGAAGCTCGCGGCGATGCCGAACAGGCCGATGCCCACGGCCACGGCCTGCAACCAGTAGGTCACCGCAAAGCTGCGATCGAAGATGCGCAGCGAGAGCGTGCGGATCTCGCCGGGCGATGCGAACTCCAACAGTGCCGCTTCACCCGACAGCGCGCGGATGCGCTTTTGCAGCGCGCCCACATCGGTGCCGGGCGCGAGCCACATCGCGAGGTCGTTGACACGCTGGTCCCCGGTGAGGCGCAGGAAGTCCCCGCTGTCAAGCACCACCGCGCCATGCTGGCGTGCGTAATCGCGCCACACGCCGCGCACGAACACCGCTTCGATGCGGCCATCCGGCAAGGGCAGATTCAAGCGCATGCCGGCGCGCGTGCCGTACACATTCGCCATCGGTTCGCTGACGTAGGCGGAGGTCACGCCGGCTTGCGCCGCGACCAGGTCACCGATCAGCGGCAGGCTCTTCGCCGGGTCGTGCATCGGCCGCGCGATCAGGGCGATGGCGGGCCGGTCGGGGTCGAGCTGAATCTGCGAGACGCGTGCCGTTTCCAGCCGCGCCACGCCAGGCAGGGCGCGCACGGCGGCGGCCAAGTCGGGTGGCACGAACACCACGTCACCGGCCGCCGTGCCGGCCGCGCTGCGCGCGTACAGGTCGGCGGGCAGCACGGTGTCGAGCCAGCTCGTCACCGATTCGCGAAAGCTCGCGACCATCACCGTCAGTGCCACCGAGAGCGCCAGGCTCGCGACAACGCCGGCCACCGCGATGGTGGCGCTGTAACGCTGGTGGCGCGCACGTTCGACGGCCAGCAGGGCGAGGGCGTTGTCGGGCGGCGGGATCATCTTCAGCAGCCAGCCCACGCCGGCCGGCACGCAGACGATGCCACCGAGCAGCAGCAAGGCGACCGATACGTAGGCCGCGAGCGGTATGCCCATGATCGGCGGCGCGAGGGCGAGCAGGCTGCCCACGAGCAGCAAGGCCGGGCCCCAACCGACGTGGCCGCTGCGCACGCCGATGTCGCCCAGGCCCTTGAGTGCCAGTGCGGGCGCAATGCCTTGCGCTGCGCGTGCCGGCAGCCAGCCGCCGGCGAGAGCCGCGACGATGCCGAGTGCGCCGTAGACCGCCGCTGCGATCGGGCTGAAGTGCAGGGTCGGTGTCACGCCGGGGAAGTAGCCACCGCCCATGTCGCCGGACAGCAAGCGCAAGGCGAGTGCGGCGAGGCCGGTGCCGAGTGCGAGACCGACGATGCTGCCAGCGACGCCGAGCAGGGCCGACTCCGCCATCACGAGCGTCAGCCGCTCGCGCGCCGTGAGGCCGAGTACCGACAAGAGCGCGAGCTGCGGCAGCCGTTTGGCGACCGACAGCGACAGGATCGAGAACACCAGGAAGGCGCCGGTGAACAGCGCCACCAGGGCCAGCACGCTCAGGTTCACGCGGTAGGCACGCGAGAGGTTCGAGATGCGCTGCGCGGCTTCGTCTGGCGACGCGGCACGCACGCCGACCGGCAAGGCGAATTCACGCAGTACCGCTTCGCGATCTGCGCCGGGGACCAGGCGCACGTCGATGCGGCTCAGGCGGCCGAGCCAGCCGAAAGCGGCTTGCGCCCCGGCGATGTCCATCACGGCCAGCGGCGGGCCGTCGGCACCGACGCTGCCCTGCCGCTTCAAACGGATGCCGTGGTCGGCCGTCTGCATTTGCACGTTGTCGGCTGCGCCCAGGCTGCGTCGGGCCGCGGCATTGAGGAACACGGCGCCGGGGTCGAGCAGCGCGAGGCGACCGGCTCCTGCATCCACCCGCTGCATCAGGCTCGGCGAGAGCGGCCCCGCCACCAGCGCATCCAGGCCGACCACCCGCAGTGGCACCCGTGCGCCGGTAGCATCGAGCGCGAAGGTATCGATCTCGATGACCGGGCTGGCGACCGCCACACGCGGGTGCATCGCGACGCGTGCATACAGCGCTTCATCGAAACCGCCCCGCTGCGCGCGTAGTTCGAAGTCAGGCTGGCCGTTGACCTGTCTCACGGCCGAACTGAACTCGCCGAGTGCCGATTCGTTGATGAGGTGCACCGAGAACGCGAGCGCCACGCCCAGCACCACCGCGAGCCAGGCCGTGGCATGCCGCCAGGCGTGGTGCCGCAACTCCGGCCACGACACGTGACGCAGCAGCGTCGCGAGCGTGGCGTATGCGCTCAAACTATTTTTTCACCGGGGTGCGTGATCTTGCGCATCGGCTCGTGGCGCGCCGACTTCACGCACAGCGGCGAATTGGTGGTGCCACCGTGCCACTGCGGATCGTCGATCGACTCGAAGACCTGGCGCAGCTTCTGGCCCCAGGTGCTGCGGATCATGTGGAAATACGGGTTGTGTTCGTCGATGCAGACGATCTGCTGCGTCTGCAGGTGGCCGGCTTCGTACACCAGCAAATCGAGTGGCAGGCCGACCGAGAGGTTGGACTTGAGCGTCGAATCCATCGATACCAGCGCGCACTTGGCCGCTTCGTCGAGCGGCGTGGCGGGTGTGATCATGCGGTCGAGCACGGGCTTGCCGTACTTCGATTCGCCGACCTGGAAGTAGCAGGTCTCGCGTGTCGCCTCGATGAAGTTGCCAGCCGAGTAGACGAGGAAGAGGCGCATCGCCTCGCCGGCGATCTGGCCGCCGAAGATCATTGTCGCGTTGAAGTCGATGCCGCTCTGCTTGAGCGAGGGGCCATCCTGGTCGTAGACGCGCCGTACCGCGCTGCCGAGCACACGCACCGCGTCGTACATGCTGGTAGCGTTCCAGATCGTGATCGGCGGCTGGTCGCCGTTGTCGAGCTTCTCGACCTGAAGAATTTCGCGCACCGACTGGCTGATCGAGAGGTTACCGGCCGAGAGCATCACCATGAAGCGGTCGCCCGCCTTTTCGTAGACGATCATCTTGCGGAAGGTGCTGATCTGGTCGAGCCCGGCATTCGTGCGCGAGTCGGACAGGAACACGAGGCCGGCATCGAGCTTGATGCCCACGCAATAGGTCATGGATGGCTTTCCTTGTCGTCACTGAGGTGGATGGCCTTCAGGCGGTACAGCGCTTCGAGCGCTTCCTTCGGGCTGAGCATGTCGGGTTCGATCGCTGCGAGCGCGTGGTCGAGCGCCGAGCGTTCGAGCGGCGCCGGTGCAGTGGCCGGCGCGAACAGATCGATCTGCGCTTCGCCGGCGCGCTGCTGGGTTTCGAGCGCTTCGAGCGTCTTGCGCGCCTGGCGGATCAGCCCCGCCGGCATGCCCGCCAGCCGCGCCACCTGCACGCCATAGCTCCGGCTCGCCGGGCCGGGCTGGATATCGTGCAGGAACACGATGTCGTTGCCGTTCTCGGCCGCCGATACATGCACGTTCAGAGCGCGGTCGTGCTCGCGCGGGAACTCGGTCAGCTCGAAGTAGTGGGTCGCGAACAGCGTGAAGGCGCCGTTGCGGTCGTGTAATTGCGTGGCGATGGCGCCGGCAAGCGCGAGGCCGTCGAAGGTGGAGGTGCCGCGTCCGATCTCGTCCATCAGCACCAGCGATTGTTCGGTCGCGCTGTGCACGATGGCCGCGGCCTCGGTCATCTCGAGCATGAAGGTCGATTGTGCGTTCGCGAGGTCGTCGGCCGCGCCGATGCGGGTGTGGATCGCGTCGATCGGCCCGAGCCGGCAGGCCTTCGCCGGCACGAAGGAGCCCATGCCGGCGAGCAGCACCGTGAGCGCCACCTGGCGCATGTAGGTGCTCTTGCCGCCCATGTTGGGGCCGGTGATGACGAGCAGGCGGCGGTTCGCGTCGAGCCGGCAGTCGTTGGCCATGAAGTTGCCGGCGCCGGTTTCGGCCAGGCGCGCTTCGACCACCGGGTGGCGGCCGGCCGTAATGTCGATGCAGGGCTCGCGCACGAAGCTCGGGCGGCACCAGTTCAGCGTGGCGGCGCGTTCGGTCAAGGCAGCCAGGGCGTCCAGGCTCGCGAGGGCGCGGGCGAGGCCGCCCAAGGGTTCGAGGTGGCCTTGCAGGTGGTCGAGCAACTGCTCGAACAGCAGCTTCTCGCGCGCCAGCGCGCGGTCTTGCGCGGACAGGGCCTTGTCTTCGAACGCCTTCAACTCGGGCGTGATGAACCGCTCGGCGTTCTTCAGCGTCTGGCGGCGCTGGTAGTCGGCCGGCACCTTGTCGGCCTGGCCTTGCGTGACCTCGATGTAGAAACCGTGCACCTTGTTGTATTGAACGCGCAGGTTCGGGATCGAGGTGCGCGCCCGTTCACGTGCTTCGAGATCGAGCAGGAAGGCATCGCAGTTCGCACCGATGCCGCGCAACTCATCGAGCGCCGCATCGAAGCCCGGCGCGATCACACCGCCATCGCGCAACAGCACGGCGGGCTCGTCGGCCAGGGCCACGGTCAGCAGGTCGCCGATCTCGTTGGGGGGCGTGAGCGCTTCACCCAGCATGTCGAGCAACACCGTCGCACCCAGCGGCACCTGGCGGCGCAGCGCGGGCAGGGCGTGCAGCGTGGCGCGCAGGCCGCTCAGTTCACGCGGGCGCACCTGGCGCAGGGCGATGCGGGCGGTGATGCGTTCGACATCGCTGATGCCGCGCAGCGTGTCGCGCAGGCCTTCGACGCCGATGCTGTGCAACACCTCGATCGCATCGTGGCGTTGCGAGGCCACCGTGCGCTCACGCAGCGGATGCGTGAGCCAGTGGCGCAGCGCGCGGCTGCCCATGCCGGTGCGGCAGGTGTCGAGCAGGGAAAGCAAGGTCGGTGCGTCTTCCCCACGCAGGGTCTGCGTGAGTTCGAGGTTGCGGTGCGTGGTCGGCGGCAGATCGAGCAACTCGCTCGCGCGCTGGACCGACAGCGTGCGCACATGCGCGAGCGCCTGGCCTTGGGTGTGCTCGGCATAACTCAGCAGCGCGGCGGCGGCGCCTTGCGCGGCGCTCATCTCCTGCGCGTTGAAACCGGCGAGGCTCGCGACCTGGAGTTGCTCACACAACTTGCGTGTGCCGAGCGCAGCGTCGAACTGCCAGCTCGGCCGATGGGTGATCGCGGTGCGCGTCGCACTGAGTGCCGCCGGCACATGCTCGCGATCCACCAGCACTTCGGCCGGATTCAGGCGCGCAAGCCAGGTGCCGAGCTCGCTGGTCGTGCATTCGGTCAGTCCGAGCTCGCCGCTCGTCAACGCCAGCCAGGCCAGGCCATGGACCTTGCCCTTCGGGTGCACGGCCAGCAGCAGGGCATCGCTGTTGTCGGCCAGCAGTTCGGCATCGGTCAGGGTGCCGGGCGTGACGACCCGCACCACCTTGCGTTCGACCGGGCCCTTGGCCGTGGCGACGTCGCCGACCTGTTCGCACAGTGCCACCGGCTCGCCGAGCTTGACGAGCTTGGCCAGGTAGTTCTCGACCGAGTGCACCGGCACGCCGGCCATCACGACCGGTTCGCCGGCACTCGTCCCGCGTGAGGTCAGCGTGATGTCGAGCAGGCGGTTCGCCTTGCGCGCATCGTCGAAGAACAGCTCGTAGAAGTCGCCCATGCGGTAGAACACCAGCGTGTCGGCGAACTCGGCCTTTATTCTTAGATATTGCTGCATCATCGGAGTATGAGCGCTGAAGTCAGCGCTCGTCGCTCGCAGGTCCACGGTGTTCATCCGCTGGGCGCCGGCCGGGTCAGAACGGCGCGGCGTCGGCCTTGCGGATGCGCACCGCGACTTTCTTCTTTGGTGCCTCGGCCGGCGCGGCCGCCGTGGCGGCAAGCGCCGCTTCGGGTGTCAGGCCCTCGGCGGGGATCGCACCCACCGCTGCCTCGTCGCCCTTGATGACGTGCGTGAACGGCGCCAGCATCGTCACCAGCTGGGCGTAGATCTTCGGGTTGCCGGCCACCACCTCACGCTGGTGCAGGAAGTCGGCTTCACCGGTGAAGTTGCCGACCAGGCCACCGGCTTCGGTGACGATCAGCGCGCCCGCCGCCACGTCCCACGGGCTCAGGCCGGTCTCGAAGAAGCCGTCGTAGTAACCCGCCGCGAGGTAGCAAAGGTCAAGTGCCGCGGAGCC
>Ga0302322_100005969_pt1 | contig 10744 bp, 13 predicted proteins | sample Fen_T0_2_FD_203757 | JGI IMG/M metagenome (GOLD analysis project Ga0302322, IMG submission 203757) | Peat permafrost microbial communities from Stordalen Mire near Abisko, Sweden - Fen_T0_2 | ecosystem: Environmental > Terrestrial > Soil > Wetlands > Permafrost | place: Sweden: Abisko... | reverse complement strand
CGAGCATGACGCGCGCGAATTGGTGCTTTGGCCCAAGGTGTTTAACGAACGACCGGCTCTCTGCTCGCGGTGCATCGCGAAAGCGCAAGGCCGCTGCATAGCGCTGGTCAATCGCCACCACGCACTCGAGTCCACCCGCGACCGGCGGGAGCTGATCGATGCCCGCGAGCCTTTGCTCTTCGAGCTTGCCACGGCTGGTGACCTGTACCTGGCGACCGGATACGGTTCCGCGCAGACCGTGACCCGGTTGTTCGCTCACCTCGGTCGCCTCTGGAAGAGCAATCCCCTCTCCTTTCGCCGCCTCAAGGATGGCGCGCGACAAAGGGTGTTTCGAATAGCGTTCCAAACCCGCCACAAGTCTCAGCACCTCCTTTTGAGCAAAGCCCGGAGCGACGAGCTCTTCGGTCAACTTCGGCGCACCATAGGTGAGCGTTCCGGTCTTGTCGAAGATCGCGGTTCGGCATTCCGCGATCTGCTCAAGCACGACCGGACTCTTCACGATAATCGCCCGACGCGCGCAAAGTGAAATCGAGCCAATGATGGCAATCGGGATCGCGAGGAGCAGCGGACAAGGCGTGGCAATCACGAGCACCGCCAGGAAGCGGAGCGATTCTCCGCTTATAACCCAGGCCAGGATCGCGACCGCCAGCGCGATCGGCGTATAGATCGCGCCCAGGCGATCCCCGAGACGCTGCAACTGCGGGCGTTTCGATTCAGACTCGCGCATGACCTCCATGATCTTGGCATAACGCGAATCGGCGGCAGCCTTGGTGGTACGGATGGTCAACGCCGATTCTCCATTGATCGCGCCCGAGAGCACCGAGGAGCCGGAGGTTTTGGTTATTTGAAAAGGTTCGCCCGTCAAGTAGGATTCATCCATCACGCCATGCCCCTCAGTCACCACGCCATCCACCGGGCTGATTTCGTGCGGGTAAATCACCAGCATGTCGCCCACAGCGATATCCGGCAGCTCCACATCCACGATTTCGGATTCACGTTTCCGGTGCGCGACCGAAGGCATGCGTTTGGCCAACGCCGCCAGGACAGACGACGCGTTGCGCAACGCATAACTTTCCAGCGCTTCACCACCCGCCAGCATCAATACAATTATAGAGCCAGCCAGATACTCGCCGAGAATGACTGAGGTTATAACGGAGATACCTCCGAGCAAATCGGAGCCAAACTCGCGCTTCAGTAGCTTCCGGAGCAGATCATAGAGGAGTGGCAGGCCACCGACGGTCAGCGTCGCCAACAATGGAATCTGATAAACGACCGGAGCGGCACGAAACCCAAAACGCATCACCAAATTCAAAAAGATGCCGGCGACGGAAAGCACGGCGATGACCGTGGTCTTGCGCTGCCAGAGACCGGACAGTGTGTACCAAGGCGGTGATGGCGGCAGTTTTGGATCAGGCTCGGGCTTCGCCTTATTTATAGCTCCGATGGTTGGAGGATGTTCCAGGGGGTTGTTCATAAGGAATGGTTCCGGCCGCCAGCAATGAGCGTCGCCACGCTACGACTATTTCTTGGACAGCTTGCCCATCGCGACAACCAGCAGGGCCACCACCACAACGCCGAGGCCGGTCCAGATCCACATCCCTCCGCCAATCCATCCGTTGTTATAATTCATCATAAATCTCCTTGGTTTGGCTAACAAATAGACTCAACCCGCGTGTGGTGAAAATCGGGTAATCATAAACGCGATGTTCTGACTGACTATGGCACGGTGATATAAAACAATACTGGCAATGGCTTCTCGCGGCTTCCGTAGGTTTTACTATATGCGGCGCAGTTCTCCAAACTTGGCAAACACCTCGTCACACTGCTTCGCGAGAGAGAAGTCCTTATCGGTAAGGCCTCCTTCATCGTGCGTTGTAAGCGTCAGCGTCACCTTGTTATAACGTATATCAATGTCCGGGTGGTGATCGGCCCTCTGAGCTTTCTTGGCGATCTGATTGACGAAGTCGATGCCCTCCAAGAAGCCGTCGAATTCAAAAGTCCGGTGAATCGTCAGCGCGTGTTTTGTCCAACCCGGAAGGGCCTTGAGCTGAAGACTGATTTGTTTGGCGGTTAGTTTTGGCATCGAAGTTATTTTTTCAGTTCAGGACCATTTCGCTTCCATGGGATTCAATGTGTGAGCCGCGTAACATCATACGGCGTTAGGGGTTTCCTTCAAAGGTTGGGACGACCCGCCGGGTCGTCCGCCAAACGTTGCCTGCCAGCGGCCGACACCCAACCGGACGGCCCGGCGGTCCGTCCCTACCCTCTGAACGTCAGAGGTCATTATACGTTTGAAAAAGAAATAGTATCAAATGGTCGCGACCAGTTTTTTGCCTTCCGGCCTCGTGATCGGAGGAACAGCGATGTTCAGCGCAGAACTTAGGTCGATCTCGTGCTCCTGTTCCTGCACGATTATTCCCCGTAAGATTTCGCTTAACGCAAACTCCCCCATCGCCTCGGCCTGCTTGATGCGCTCACGATAACGCGTCACCGTTTGCTGTTCGTTCTCCAGATCCGCACGCAGCATGGTTTCCGGATCGTTGGATGTTTTTACCAGTTTAGGCGTCACACAAGGCATGCCACCCAGATAGTCGACTTGCTTGGCAATTTTAATGGCGTGTGCCAGCTCTTCCCCGGCGTGTGCTTCCAACTCGCGGGCAATGTCAGTATACGCGGCGCCTTTCAGCACCTGACTGTACACGGTATAGGCGATAATCGCCTGATATTCGCCGGCGAGGTCCTCGTTCAGCAGCTGAATCATGCGTTCGCGCGGGATATTGAAATCAGCCTTTAATTCTTCTTGAGCCATAAATATTGTGGGTATCGGTCGTTTGTTGTTTATCTTGTTGCGGCTGGTTGCGCTTTTGCTGCTCCAGCCGCTCGCCGAAGTCAGCCCTCCACCGTGAAGCCGACTTTGATCGTGACCTGCCAGTGATCCACCTTGCCTTTGTCGATGTGGCCACGCGTCTCAACTACCTGAAACCAGCAAAGTTTTTTGATGGTCTTGTGCGCTCGCTTGATGGCGGTGTTGACCGCGTCCTCGATGGAAGTGATCGAGGTACCGGTCAGTTCAATGAGTTTATAGACTTCGTCTTTCATGATCTTTTCAATTTTGCATCGTGCCGTTCGCTTATTTGCAGCCACAGTCGGCGGACAAATCTTTGATCGCTTTTTCAACGGCTTCGCGGGTTTCGCCCGTGCGTTTTTGAATTCGCCCGACCAGTTCATCCTGTTTGCCCTCGGCAAACGTGAGATCGCTATCCGTGAGCTTAGCCCACTTCTGCTTCAATTTGCCTTTGGTGATGTTCCAGTCGCCCTTGATTTCTAGTGTATTCATAATGGTTCGTTATTTGGTCTTTTGAATTGCCGCCGAAATGGCGGCGAAAATGTTACAATGCCGTTCCCCTTGCTCAGTCGGCCTCCAGCCGGACAGTCGTGTCGCCCCTCAGTGCCTTCGAATAGGGGCAGTTCTTATGGGCCTCCTCCATGATGTGTTGCACCTGAGTGTGGTCCAAACCCGGGAGCAGCGTGTGCAGTTCCACTTCAATGCGGTATCCGCCTTGGTCATCCTCAATCAGGCTCACGAAAGCCCGTACCGTCGAATCTTCGACCGGCGTGCCGAGTTTCTTAGCCGCCTGGCTAACGGCACTTTGGAAGCAGGCGGAATACGCACTGGCGAAAAGCAGCTCTGGCGAGGGGCCACGAGTCTCAAGGCCTTTTTCGAGCGGATTCCCCAGCGTGACATACCAGAGTCGGTCCGGGGCTTGAATGCTTCCCGAACGGCCGCCCTTGGCAATCGCTTCTGCCGTGAACAAGGTTTTCATATTTGTATTTGTACCTGCGAGTGTAGTTAGTCGAAGCGAACGCGGTAGGGCCATTTCGCCTAGCAGCGGAATAATTTCACCAGCATGACGACAAAGAGAACGACGCTGAGCGAGCCACCGCCCATCCAGATGGCGTTGGCAAAAGTCGCGGTGAATATAGTTTCCATGGCGTAAGTTGGGTTGTGGATGGCAATAGGTTCTACATCACTCCAAGCACGTTACACCATCGGCTGATATTCAGTAATGGGATGAAACCCTACTGAGCCGCCAGTGCGGTTTAAGTAAAACGGTAGCCCGATTATCGAGAATAGATTTGGCTGAAATTGTCTTTGGGTAGGGCGCGACCGCCGGGCGCGCCGTTCCGAATACCCGGCGCGCCCGGCGGTCGCGCCCTACCTAAAACGGCTACAGCTTTTCTAGAACCGCCCTAGCAGCTGCTCACCAACGAACCGTTCCAACCTTCCGCTTGGTTTGGTTTGGTTTGGTTTGGTTTGGTTTGGTTTGCCGAACCAGGCCGGAGGGAATGCGCACCTGGATTTCCGTCCCCGCGCCACGAACCGATTTTACCGTGAGCGTTCCGCCGACATAGGCCGCCCGCTCGCGCATGCTGAGCAAACCGAGGCCGCCTTTCCGCCGTGCCGGATGATGGCCTGGATCAAAGCTTACACCGTCATCCTTGACGCTCAGTAGAACAAATGCTCCCTGCCGCTTCAGACCCACCGTCACGGTGTGGGCGCGCGCATGTTGCTCCACGTTTTTTAATGCTTCTTGAAATATCCGATAGAGCGCCAGCTCAGCGTCTGCAGGCAATCGCGCTGACACCTGCGTGCAGGTCAATCTGACAGCCACTCCTGTCCTCGCTGCGAACTCAGTATTCGTGGCGTGCATCACGGCGACCAGCCCTAGTTGGTCCAGGATACTGGGTCGGAGATCACGCGAAATACGTTCCACCTCCTCAGCAGTCTGGCCGAGCAACGCGCAAAGTTTTATCGCCTCATTTTTTGCCGGACCGTCGCGAGCCGAAAGACTTTCCGCCAGCGCCTGGCTGCGAAAGACAACTGCACAGATCAGCTGGGTGATATTGTCGTGCAGTTCCAACGCCACACGCGCGCGCTCGGCCTCCTGTACCTGCACCACGCGGTGCGTCAGAGCCCGCAGCAATTCCTCGCCCCGCCGCGCCTCCGTCATGTCCGTTACCACCATGCCGATGGTCAGGCGGCCGGAGCGGTCTTTTGCCATTTCACGAACGGAGATTTGTGCCGGCACCGAGGAACCGTCGCCGGCCAGCAGCATGACTTGCATCGTTGAGCCGGTCCTGGCGCTTTTCTTCATGAGGGGCCGGAGAAGTACCCGGTCTGCAGCAGATAAAAAACGCCGAAACGACGAACCCGTCACCTGCTCCAGCGGAGACTTAACCATGCGGGCGAAGCATTGGTTGGCGTATAAAATCGTTTTGTCTGCCGTCACAGTCAGCGCCCCTTCATTCATGGATTCAATGAGAACCCGGTAGGCGTGTTCAGCGCCTTCCAACGTAAAAAGCTGCAGACGCTTCTTTTTCGAGACCACGACCACGTCGACTTCTCCGCTGCGGATGGCGCGGAGTGTCTGCTCGGCTTCGGCCAGACGAGCTTGAAGGCCGGCAATTTCGCGAGCCGGCATGACGCGGGAGGCGCTCGTGTGCCGGGTTTTTTTCATAGGACGATCCTACCTTTCTCGCCCAAATCCAAAAGGCTGAAGAGATCGGTGATATTCGCCAGATTACCAATGAAGCGGCGCACGGGCAGCGGCATTTGCATGATGAGGGTCGGCGTTGCGACGATCTGGTGCTCGAGCGCTAGCGAAGGCTGTTGGTAAATATCGATCACGCTTAGCGCCACACGGTCTTTCAAAACCGTTTCGCATAATTCACGCACACGCAGAACGGCATGGTGCGAACGATCCGTGGCCCCGGCCACAAACAGACGCAAGATGTAGCTATCTTTAGGCCGGGTGATCTGGGATTTCTTCGCGACCCGCTTCGCACGCAACGGCTTTTTCTTCGGCGGAGGTTTCATCGTGGTTGCGCGGACGGGCGCAGATCCAGGCCAACGAGCACGCGCTCGGTGTCAGATAGGCTACCGATGATGGTTCGGACCGGGCTTGGCAGTCTCCGCACAACGGTGGGTACAGCCAGGATTTGGTCACCTTTGGCCAGTTGCGGCTGCTTCAGGAGATCGATCACCGTAATGCAATAGCGGCCTTTGAGGTGGGTTTCGCAGATCGTCTTTAGGTTAGCGAACGCCGTGCGAGATTTGGGCGTCGTATCCGTCACGTAGAGGCGCAGCTGCCAGAGTTTGGAGAGGAGACGCTTGGGCGCAGCTACTTTCCGTTTTACCGTTTTGGTTTTCATTGGGCATTTCTCATGGGTTTAGGTTTGGGCTGCGTCTTTGCCGCGACTTTGAGATCCGCCTGGCGCAAAATACCCGAGGCGGCCCGTTCCGTGCCCAGCACAAACGTGCGCGTACCGACTTGTTCGGCAATGCGCCGCAATTCCACGGCTTCGGCTTCGTAATCGGAGCGCAGATCGCTGATCTGCCGTTCGAGCGCGCCGCGCTTGCGCTCGACTTCGCGCTTGAGCTGGGCGGCTTCCTGCTGGCTGGCCAGCACAGCGGCCTTTTCGAGGGAAAACTGCGCCGCACGAGCCGAACCGGTTAATACGCCACTCGCACCGATGTAGGCGTCGACCACGTCGATACCGCGGTCGGAGATCAGGAACTCTCGAATTTGGTTCGAATGTGCCATGCCACGGGCCTTCAGCACGTAGAGCACCCGATTGCGTTCGCCGTTGCCCTCGAAATCCTGCAACAGCACCCAGGCATCCATGAGCGAGGACATCGCGGTTTCACTTTGCTGGAGCGCGTGACCCCCTTGCGTCAGACTGGTGAAGAGCGAAGTGATCTGGCCGGCCTTCAGAAAATCAATCAGGCGCGTGACCATGCCCTTGCCTTCGGAGTCGGTACCGGAATCCATCAGGCTGGTGATCGGATCGATGATAACGACGTGAGGCTTAAACTCGGCGATCTCCCTGAACATCGTGGCCAGATGCATTTCTAGGCCGTAGAGAGAAGGACGCGCTGAGTGAAACCGTAGCAGACCGCTCTTAACTAGCGGCTCCAAACGCAACCCGATGGAATGCATGTTGCGGATGATCTGGTCGGGCGATTCCTCGAAGGAGAAAAAGAGCACGCGTTCGCCTCGTCGACCGGCGGCTTGGGCAAAATTGGCAGAGATGATGGTTTTACCGGTGCCAGGCGTCCCGGTGAGCAGAATACTGCTGCCCCGGAAGAATCCCTTCCCGCCCAACATTGCATCGAGACGGGGGATGCCGGTTTCAATTCGCTCGATCGATACCTTATGATTTAGCGACAGCGACGTGATCGGCAATACGCTGATGCCCTCAGCGCCGATGAGAAACGGGAACTCATTGGTGCCATGCAACGCACCACGATATTTCACCACCCGCAGATGCCGCGTGGCGATCTGGTCGTTGACCCGGTGATCGAGCAGAATCACGCAGTCGGATACATATTCCTCGAGCCCATGACGCGTGAGTGATTCGCGACCGCGCTCGGCGGTGATGACGGCAGTCACGCCTTTGTCCTTGAGCCAGCGGAAGAGCCGGCGCAACTCGCTGCGCAGAATGGCCTCGTTGGGCAAACTGGCGAAAAGCACTTCGATTGTGTCCAGCACCACGCGCTTGGCGCCAATGGAATCGATGGCGTGATTCAGACGGACGAACAATCCTTCGAGATCGTACTCGCCGCTTTCCTGAACTTCGCTGCGCTCAATGTGAACGTAGTCGATCACGACCTTTTTGCGCTGAACCAGGCCCTCTAAATCAAATCCGAGCGACGCGACGTTGGCCTTCAACTCCTTCTCGGTCTCCTCGAAAGCCATCAGCACGCCTGGCTCGTCGAATTGCACGGCACCGCGCACGAGAAATTCCGCGGCGAGTAGTGTCTTGCCACAACCAGCGCCACCGCAGACCAGCGTAGGGCGTCCGCGGGGCAACCCGCCTCCGGTGATTTCGTCGAGACCTTGAATGCCGGTGGGACACTTGGGCAAACGGGTCGCCGGAGAGCTGGATTTGGCGCCTTTGTTTTTCATTTATGAGTCTCTTTTCAACACAAGGGTTAACACGACACCCAATCGCGCCTGACGTATGGGGTATTCACCTACCCTTACGCAGCGCGACTTACTTTACCACGGGCAGGTGGATCTCCCCTGAGTGGCCGAGCACGCCGAAGCCGTAGAGCAGCCATATAACGACTGCGACAACCACAACAAAGTTGAGGATGGATTTAATCGACGCGGCCATCGGGATGTAAGTGTTGATAAGCCAGAGCAGCACGCCGATGACGATTAAGGTGATAACAACTGTGATAAGAGGCATAGGGAACCTTGGTTATTTGTACGGCCTGAAAGTAATCCAAATTCTGGATACGCCCAATGGGGTCTAACCCCACGCAAGGCAGAGCAAAGATCGGTAGCGGCGTTTCCTGAGCTAGTGTGGTATCCCGTAATACCAATGGGCGTTATGATTTTGACTATGGTAGAGCGCGACCGCTGGGCGCACCGCGTTGGCTTCGGCGGGCCCAGCGGTCCCGCCCTACCTCCGATCGCTGAATTCTAAAGTCCAATACTTAATGGACGTTGGTATAAGTAACCTTATAAAAGCATCCCGGAAATTGAATGCGGTGCCAAGCGCAGCGAAAGTCTGCCACTCAGGAAAACGGGAAAAAGCAAAGCCTGCAGGAGTACAGAGCCCTTTCCGTTCCACCTTTCCTGAGTTCCACATTCAAAATCTGATTTTGATTTAGTAATGTTATCTGCGGGACACCACACTAGGAGTTCGTCATGCTCCACGGGTCGAGCGCGCGATCCAGCGCGGCGGCGTCGATCAACTTTTTCTCCAGCACGATTTCCCGCAACGTCCGGTTGGTGGCGAGAGCTTCCTTGGCGACGGCTGCGGCCTGATCATATCCGATGATTGGATTCAACGCTGTAACTAACATCAGCGAGCGTTGCACAAGTTCGGAACACCGCGCCTCGTCGGCCTCTATGCCATGAACACACGCATCGGCAAACACGCGCGCACCGTTCGCAAGGCAATGGATTGCCTCGTGCAGCGAATGCGCGATGAGCGGGATGGTGACGTTGAGTTCAAAATGACCGTCGCGACCGCACATCACGACGGTCTGCGTGAGACCCTGGGTGTAGAGGCACACCTGCACGAGCATCTCACTCATCACAGGATTGACCTTGCCCGGCATGATCGAGCTGCCGGGTTGCGTGGCAGGCAGATGGATTTCCGCGAAGCCGCTGCGCGGACCCGAGCCGAGCAATCGGATATCGTTGGCGATTTTCGTGAGACTCGCAGCGATGGTGGCAAGATGACCCGCGACTTCGACCGCGTCGTCGCGTGCTCCCTGCGCTTCGAAATGATTACGCGCCTCCAAAAACTCGATACCGGTTTGCTCACATAGGATTCGGCAAACCTTCGCCGCAAATTCAGGATGACTGTTCAGGCCTGTGCCCACGGCCGTGCCCCCAAGCGCGAGTTCATGCAAAGCCGCGATCGCCTTGTCGGTACGCTCCACCGCTTTCATGATTTGGGCCGCATAACCGGAGAACTCCTGCCCTAAGGTGAGCGGCGTGGCATCCATCAAGTGGGTGCGACCGATCTTTATAACCGTACCAAAAGCGCGGGACTTCTCGGCTAGTTCGTGGTGCAGATGATCGAGCGCCGGGCGCAGTCTTTCCTGGAGCGCCAGCGCTACGCTGATGTGGAGCGCCGCGGGCATGACATCATTCGAGGACTGCCCAAGATTGACGTCGTCATTGGGATGAACCGGTGTTTTTGAACCCACCGGTAGACCAGCAAGCTGGCTGACGCGATTGGCGATCACTTCATTGATGTTCGTGTTTGTCGAAGTGCCAGAGCCAGTCTGGAAAACATCAACCGGAAACTGGGCACGCAATCCGCCCTCAAAGATCTCCTGTGCGACTTGCTGGATCAGGCGACTCTTTTCAGGATCGAGCCGCCCGAGTTCCTCGTTGGCTGCCGCACAAGCAGACTTCACCAAACCCAGCCCTCGGATAAAGGCATCAGGCATTGTGCGCCCGCTGATCGGAAAGTTGAGCACGGCGCGCTGCGTCGAAGCGCCGTAGAGCGCATCATCTGGCACCGACATTTCGCCCATTGAGTCACGTTCTGTTCTCATCGCACAGCATGAGCCAATAACCGTGAGGAGGCAAAAAGCCCGGCACCTCAGGCACATGACCGCGCATTCTTTTATGGCGCGATCTTGTCGCTGACGGCCTGGCGCAATTGCGCGATGCCATCCTTTAATTCAGCGTAAGCCTTTTCGGTATCCGCCTTCATGACATTCCAAGTAGGTAAGGTGGCATTGGAGATCTCGTCGACTTGTTTGGTCAACTGCGTCGCCTTCTCACGCAGCGCAGCGAATTTCGGCGCGGCCTCCGCTTTGACGGCTTCGCTCGCCTTTTCGATCTTCACGGAAAGCTCGTCCATACCCTGATTCAGGGCGGTCAATTGCTCCTTCATTGCCATGACGAATTCCGTCTTTTGCCCAAAGGTATATTCTTTTACCTGCATTGCGCTGTCCTTGGTTTCGACCGCGGCGTTATTCAATTGCTGACTGGTCGTCTCAGGGGCTTCGCTCGCGGGTTTAGCCGCAGACGGTTTACAGCCCAGCGCGAGAGCGACGGCCAGGAGTGAAGTGATCAATATTGTGTTTTTCATGTTACAATTTTTATCGAATGATTGTGAATAGTACTACCGTTTAGTTCGTTAATGAAAGGAAGGGCGTAAAAGGATCACGCGAAGGCGGCGCATTCCCCTTCGTATTCGTTTCTCG
>Ga0302322_100005968_pt1 | contig 10745 bp, 14 predicted proteins | sample Fen_T0_2_FD_203757 | JGI IMG/M metagenome (GOLD analysis project Ga0302322, IMG submission 203757) | Peat permafrost microbial communities from Stordalen Mire near Abisko, Sweden - Fen_T0_2 | ecosystem: Environmental > Terrestrial > Soil > Wetlands > Permafrost | place: Sweden: Abisko... | reverse complement strand
TCCCCCGGCTGGCCTCGTAACCTCAACTCTTCGAACCGCCCGGTGCGGACCCGCATGCCGGGTGGTGTGGCAGGGGACCCGAGGGATTACCTCGGGCCCCTATGCCGATTACTCGACGGCCGCTGATGCCGTTTCCAAGCCCGTCGCGGACGTGGCTTGCGCTTGGTCCGTTGACGCCTGGTTGACCGGAACGCGCCTTGCTAACTCTGCGGAGGCAACTCTGGCTTCAGCCCCTCCATCAACCGCCGTTGGGCGGCGGAGCCAAGGTGCGCTTGCTTGAGCGTGCTCTGCTCGGGGTACTCGCGGGCGCTGAGCGCGGTCGAAATCGCGGGTCTCGTTGCGGCAGCCCCCTGACCAGCAGACGGTGCCCGTGCCAATGCCAACCCGCCGATGCCTACGCAGGACGCACAAGGTCGGCGATCGCCTTGTTGAGTCGCGTAAAGCTAGATGGCTTTGGCACGCAAAGTTGCACCTCCGCGGCACGCGTCTCGGCCGTGTTAGCGTGAAGGGCGAGGGTGTCGTTGCTGTTCGACAAGAGTCGCGGCGGGGCAGTCCGTGGCCAAAGGCGAGTCAGCGCAAGGCGGCGGCGTACTGCTCGCCGCGCCTTGCCAGGAGTTGCCAGACGGTGGGGCCAAGCGAGACCTCCATCAGCGGCACATAGAAGGCAACGATCAGCCAGGTTGTGCCGTTTGGGCTGCCCATCAAGCCGTCTCCAATCGCCTCGAGAGTACCCGCACCGAGATCGAGCAACGTTTCGGCGATCAGCAGCCAGTCGAGAGGAATCGAAAAACGCGAGCGGTAGCGCAGACAAAAGAGGATGACTATGGCCAGTGCCTATCCGGCCAGGTCACCGAAGACCACGTGAGCTCGGAAGGCGTTGGGCATCTTCATGCCAGTGTCCTGTGATGAGTATCCGCGAATGCCGTCGATGCGTCCGGCGTGGCCGGGGGCACCTCGCAGCGATGACACCAACCAGCGCCGCGTCCGGCTGCCAATCGTGTGGAATGGTTTACGGTTCTTCCAGCGATAGGCGCCGAAATCGCGCTGAGCGGTAGAGAGAATGCGACCTGACGCCAGTTGTTCGGCGGCGATCACCAGCGCGGCATCGGCGAGATCCATCGGCAGCTTCGCGTAGCGAAGCATGACCTCACCGATTCTCGGTAGCAAGCGACGTGCGTGGTCACCGTGCCAGGGATAGGAGGTGGCGACGGGGCCGGCCCGTCGACACCTCGGCTCACTTCACGCTTCCCATGCCACGCGGCGCGGGGCTGCACAGGTCGACGGAGAAACGCACGCGTGAAGCTTCCTTTTGCGGCTCGAAGTGCGAGCGCCGGGCCCGCATGGACACACAGATGAATAGCTCAGTCAGGGTCGAGGGCTGCTCGCCCGGGATCGCAACCGATCGGACGCTGCCATCGTCATTGATCAGCAGCTCGATCTCGAAGCGCAGGCTTGTCGGCACTTCGTCTTCTGAGCGCAGCGCGAGTTGGTAGCAATACCCGAAGCTGCCACGCATGCCGGCCGTGACCCGACTGGCTCGAACTTCGTCGAGCGTGCCCGACAAGCGTCGTGGCAGACCAATGGTGACCTCGACGTTGCGGCGTTCAAAGACGACTCCCGTAAGCCGGGCATGGAGATCGGGGTCATGAAGGACATTCGGAGCGGTGTCTACGAGCGGCAAACGGTCGGTCCGTGTTTCCCCGCTGAATAGCTTTTTCAGGCGTTGCTCACGGTCGGAAGAGCTTGTTCCAGTGGGGCCGGGCCCAAGAAAAAGCGGCGTTTCATTGGCTTCTTCGCCGCGAAATTGAGCTTCCTCTTCGGGCGTCGTCGGTGCGCTTGCTGCGCGTGATGCTGAGTTACTCGGCTTGGCTGCGGCGCTGCCGCGGGGCGCCGAGCCGCGCCGGCAGCCGGCGCCCAGCGCGAACAAGAGCACCAGACAGAGCATGGCGGTCGTTCGTCGGCGGTACCCGCCGCTCACGGTGTCACCGCCGGGTCGAGCAAAGCCATCAACTTGCGGCTGCGCGTGAGCGTCGAGCCGGTCAGCGCGGTCGGATCCCGCGGCACCATGACGATGTCGCCGAAGCCCGCACGGCTGCGCTTCTGATCTTCGAAGACCTGAAGCGTGATTCGTCCCCGCCCCGCAGCGAATGGCAGCAACTTCATCAACTCTTCGCTCAGCGCCGCTGCCATCGACTCGCGGTCGACGATCCCCGCTTCATACTCGAGCCACGGGCGCTTCCATTGAGACGCTGCACCGGCCTGCGCTGTCGTCCCTGGCTCGAACAAGCTGACAGGCGTGTACATTCGCTGCGAGACCAACCAAACTGCCAATTCGCGCGGCGCGGCGTTGGGCGTCGGAGGCGTGGGCTCGCGGTATGGGTAAAACGGCAATGCCGACTTGAAGCTGATCCGCACCGTCTCCCCCCGCCAAGTTGTACTTTTCTGGTCAATTTCCTGCGCTTCGTAGCGCAGCGCCACGAGGTAAAAGCGGAGCTTCACGTACTGCGTGAGCCAGGCCTGGGTTTCCGGCGGTACCAACAATTGGTTGTCGGAAAACCATTTCTGGAGCGCGTTCGCGTCGCTCGCGGCGAGCACGAACGCGGTGAAGCTACCCACCTTTTCGTGCGAGAGAACGGACACCGGCGCAGCCGCCGAGTTGCCACCACCGGAGCCCTTGGCCACGCCGCCCAATGAGAACCGCGAGCCGACCGGAAAGGTTCGGGCAAGCCTGTCGAACGGGCCTATTTCGACCTTGGCGACGACTGGCCGCTCGGGCACCGGGATCACGAAGCCGAAGCCCGGGCCCGGATCGCGAATGGCGAGCTCGCGCACGAAATGCTCCTGCTCTCGTTCGGGATCGAACACAATCATGGTCTGCTCGACCACCACATTCGGCACCGTTCTGCTGGCGCGAGTCGCGAAGGCGCCGCACGGAGTGGCGGGCGCGCTGAAGGTCGCCACCGCCAGCCAAGCACACAGCACAAGCCACGCTCGAGCCTTCATCCTTCGAGCACACCCTGCCTGTCCGCGTCGCGCAAGCCGAGCTTTGCTATCATCCTGCGCGGCAGACGGGGCAGCTCAAAAAGCGCAGGATCGTGCTCACGAAAAGCCTGACTTATCAGGCGCCTCAACGAGGCAACGGCCGCAGGCCGCGCAAGATTCACTTCTTAGCCAGGCCTTCGCGAAGATTGGCCAGCGGCAGAACGAGCTGCCGCGTTTCCGCGCTCAGCGTGATGAAACCGTGGTGCTCGTAGAATGCCACGGCCTCATCATCCTTCGCACCCACGACCACCCCATAGACGACAACTTCCGATCGCGCCGCGCGCTTGATCGCGTCCCACAACAAGGCTGCGCCGAGCTTTCGCCCTTGAAACTTCTGACCGACCGCAAGCCGTCCCAACCGCGCGACGGGAACATCGGGGTAACGAGGCAGCTTCTTTGAGAGAGTTTGTGGCATGCGCGTCAGCAAGACCGAGCCGGCAGCCAAGGTGTAGTAGCCGGCGATCGCATCAGTGACGATCTCGCGAGCCACGTAGCAAGCGGCAGCTCGTCGACGAACATCCTGGCCGACTTGCTCTCGAAAATATCGGTCGAGCGGTTCCACGCCGCACGCAAACGCCTCCCTCTTGTGCCGCGAACCTAAGAGTTCGATCGCAAACGGCGGTGACACGTTAACGCTTAATGAGCTTCGTATGGGCGGCAGCGGCACGCTTTAGCGACTTGTTCGGCTTGGGCGGATCGAGCAGCAGAGCGACGAATTGGCGTTGTTCCTGAGCTGACAGCCGAATGATGTTCTGTTCTTCAAGTTCGCGAGCAGCAACTTCGCGGGCAGCAGCGACGACGAAGTCACTCAGGCTGCTTCCCTTCGCCTCGGCAGCGCGCTTGATAAGGGCGAGCGCCTTTGGCGCAATGCGCGCTTCTAGGCGGTGGGTTCGAGGCTCTGCGGTATTCGGTCGTACCATGGCTATCTCCGAGATTCGAACAGTGTACGGTAATGTGCCGTACAGCGCAATCGCCCAACTTCGGCGCAAACGCTGCGGCCACGACGATTGACGGCGCCAATGAAGCTCCGCACCGTCAGGCCCCCCGTTGCAGGCCGATGGCGAGGTGTACGCTCACAGCGATCCATCGCCAAAGCGACGAGGGCTCCGCGCGCCGGAAAACTGGCGACTAGTGTCGTGTCTCAGAAGTAACAATCGTTTTGGGGTTGGGGCCCCAAAACCTGAGGGTGGGGCCCCGCTCGATTCACTCGAGCGGGGCGGGAGCTGCGCTCCCGACGAGAAGATACTAGGGCTCTCGCCGCGGAGCGGCGCCCGGCGAAGCCGGGGTCTCAGAAGTAACGATTGTTACTTCTGAGACAGAGCACTAGGCCCAGCCAACCTCCGACTCCTCGAGATCCCGTGACGCAGCGAATCGGAACCAGCGGATGTCGCCACGAGCAATCAAGGCAGCTCTGGCTCGCCTTGATCCTCCCTGGGTCCGTCGGGGCCCTGGGCGAGCCACGCAAGTCCAGCACTTAGCTCATGTTGCGCGCCCAGGGAGAGTTGCACGGCCGAGCAGCGCGTTCAAGTGGGGCGGCTGCCGGTCGCTGACTGGGTTGGCTTTGGATGACTTAGACCCTACCAATTGACGTTGCGTTCTTGGGCAATACGTCATCGAGGCGAGATTCAAATAAGGAACGCTATGCCTCGTCGTATGTTGAGAAATTCAATTGTTTGCAACTTGAATCGAATGCGGGCTGCGTGGTGCTGCTTGCTCGTGCTGCCCACGGTTGGATGTAGCGACGGTGGCCGGCCGGCAAGGTCAGTGGCCTCCGCCCCCGGCGTCTATCGCGCTCGGGGGCCTTACTCGCCCATCGTGCGCTACGGCAACTGGCGCCTCTTGTCGGGCGTATTGCCTTTGGAGCCTGGGGGCAACGCGCTGCGAGGCGCAAACGTCGAAGAGCAAACGCGAGTCGTGTTGGACTACATCGGCGCGGAGCTCAGGGCGGACGGCCTAGGCTACCGAAACGTGCTCAGTACGACGGTCTACCTGACCGACTTGAACGATTTTGCTGCAATGAACGCCGCGTATGCCAAGTATTTTGAAGTGAGTCCACCGGCACGCACGACGGTCGCCGTCAGCGCCCTGCCGCTCAACGCCAAGGTCGAGGTGTCCGTCATTGCGGCAGAGTGAATTTTGTCGATGTGTTGCGACCCGAATACGCGAGCGACTTATCTGCGGGGCGCGGCAAGTTCTTGGACGCAGTTGGCAAGCCCATCAGGCAGGTCACGTGCGGCGACGTGGAGCACTTCCTGCTCGCACGAGCGCGAGACGGGCGGGCGCCCCGCACTCGCAACATCTACTTGGCTTCGATTCGTTGGCTGCTGCGCGCTTCGGGCGACCTGACGTGACCGCATCGCTGCCGCAAGCTCGAGTCTCAAAAGCTGGTGAGCTCGGACTCGCTGCCGAGGACCAAGGCCGCGCTGCAGCTCGCCGCACTGATGCCCTGCACCGCACCGCGTGGATCGTTTACGCCAAACGCCCCTTCGGCGGCCCCGAGCAGGTCTATCGATACCTCGGTCGCTACACTCACCGAGTCGCCATCAGCAAACCCGCGTAGGCGAAAAGCAGCCACTCTGGTCGAAGATTGGCCACTTCCCCATGCGCTGACCGCGGTATTGCACCAAAGATCGTCCGCGATGCTTTTGGCATGCGGCGTGCTCTATCGCGCAGCATGGCCAAGCGCGACGAGCAATTTTCTCGACGAGCATTCCTGATCGCGGGTGAGGCGGCCGCGTTGCCGCTGCTCCTCTCGGGCTGCGCGCCGGCCCGAGCGATCGAAGCGAGTGCAAAAACCCCGGCGCCTTCAGGAGGAAATACAATGCCCAACAATCCCTCGAGTCAAGTCAAACCTACTATCGTCCTCGTGCACGGCGCGTTCGCCGACTCTTCGGGTTGGAATGGCGTGATCACGGAGCTGCAAACGGCGGGATTCTCGGTCGTTGCGGCGGCCAATCCGCTGCGCAGCGTGGCGGCAGATGCGAAGTCTGTGGTGGGCGTCGTGAAGAGCGTGGCGGGGCCAGTGGTGTTGGTCGGACATTCGTACGGGGGAGCCGTGATTTCGAATGCCGTCGAAGTGGGTGCGAACGTGAAAGCGTTGGTATTCGTCGCAGCGTTCGCGCCCGATCGCGGTGAGACGTGCGCTGAGTTGTCCGGGCGCTATCCGGGCGGCACGCTCGGGCCGTCTTTGGCCGAGCCGGTTGCGCTGCCGGGGGGCGATAAGGATTTGTACATTCGCCAGGAAAAGTTCGGCGCGCAGTTCGCGGCCGACGTGCCCGCGCAGGTCGCGCGGCTCATGGCCGTCACGCAACGCCCGATCACCGCGTCTGCGCTCAATGAGCCCGCCGGTGCGCCCGCGTGGAAGTCCGTGCCTTCGTGGTTCGTGTATGGCGACCGTGACCTGAATATTCCGGCGGCGGCTTTGGCGTTCATGGCCGAGCGCGCGCACTCGAAAGAGACGCGCGTGGTCGAAGGTGGCTCGCACGCCTTCTTCGTGTCGAATCCGAAAGCGGTGGCCGAGCTGATCGCGCGCGCCGCAGCGGCGGCATAGTCGCCGTGTTCGGTGAGCTCGGGGTTTGCGTCGCGCCGGAAAAGTCCCTAATCTGCGGCGCCGTGCCCGAGTTCATTTTCACGATGCAGGAGGGCACCGTGCCGGCGTCGGTTCCGTCCGTCCGCCACAACTCGGTGCCCGTGTCGAGCTGAGTTCCGGCGAAGTAGACCTGTGACCCCACTGCCAGCAGGTAATTGCCGTTCGCGTTGGCCGTTCCCGACGATTCACCGGGTAAACATCCTTCACGAGCTGAGTACCGGCGGGCGTGCCATCACTGCGCCACAGCTCCACCCCGTGAATGCCGTCATCCGTCTTGAAGCACAAATGCCGAACGTTTCGTGAGGTCCGTTCGAGCCGAGTGCCTCCACCACTTTGTGATCTTTGGCGAACGGCACCTCCGCTGCGCTCGAAGGCGCAGAGTCCCGCAGAATAGTTGCGACCCGCAGACGACCCGCTGAATAAAACGACCCGCGCGATCGCTCTCAGCTGAGCGAGCCGGCACTGCTGTTTCAGTCGGCAGGTCAGTCGCGGCTCCGAGGGCTCATATGGTAGGCTCGCGGCTTTGCTATCAGGACAAAGGGGAACACATGCCACACGATGATCAATTTACGGCAACGGGGCCAGCGTTTGCGGGAGCCGGGTTTCCAAGAGCCGCGTTTTCGACGAACCGAGTGGGGACGGATTCGACTTACGGTGTCAATGTTCAAGCCTCGGAATGCGGCGTCTATGGTGAATGCGTAAAAACGGCTCCAGCCACCGATAGAAGAACGCCAAAATCCGGAACCGGCGTGACCGGCGTGGGCGATGAGAATGGCGTCTTCGGCAGGGGTCGTGCTGTTGCCGGTGTTCACGGTGAGGCGCAGAATTTTTCGGCTGTCGGCGTGGTTGGCGTGAGCAAAGACAAACGTAGGCCACCCGACGACAACGCGTCCGGGATTGGGGTTCTGGGCGCGACAGAGAGTCTTCGAGGCTATGGCGTTGTCGGCCTCAGCATCGATGCTCTTGGCCTGACTGATTCAAAGCAACTGCCACGCCTTGGGCGCGACCCAGAAACCGGAAGGCCCACACTCCCAGATGAATTCCTGGGAAACTTAGGGGGCGGTACTGGGGTCTACGGTGAGACCGGCATTTTTCCGAAGGGAGCTTTGGGTACCTCGACGGGAGTCTTCGGTGTCGGCGGAACTGGAGTCGTTGGAGTGGGTTTCCGAGAAGGCGTCCACGGACTTAGCGATACGGGCGTTGCTGTGTTGGGCCAGTGCAGTCATATTGGAACCGGCGTTGAGGGCAACAGCGAGTTGGGGCCCGGCGTCGTGGGCAAGAGCACGGATGGCGTCGGCGGTTTTTTCAACAGCCTGAACAAGGAAGCCCTGGTTGGAGTGAGCGGGGGCCCCGGAAACGGCGTGCGTGGCACCGCCGGCAGCGGGAGCGGTGTCAGCGGTCAGTCGACTTCGGGATTCGGCGTGTTTGGCGACAGCGCAACGCAATCCGGTGTGGTTGGTAGGAGCAGAGGATCGTCTGCGCCCGGGGTCTTTGGCATCTGCGAGAAGCTCACCGGAGTCGCAGGCAGGAGCACTCTTGCGCCGGGCGTCTACGGTGACAGCCGGGACCAAGCCGGCGTCATGGGTCGCAGTGCTGCGTCGGTTGGCGTGTTCGGCTTTGGCGACGCTCCATTCAAGGTTTCGGGTCCTCCAGCTGGCGTGCTCGGCCTAAATGACAATAGCGTCGGAGTCATCGGCAGCAGCGCCAAGGTAATCGGCGTACTGGGCAGTACGGACAAGGGCCTGGCCGTTGTTGGGACGGCCAATTTCGGCGCGGGCGTTCCGACGGATCAGATCACTGACCAGGGCATCGGTGTCATCGGCTTAGCCAATTCCGGCGTCGGTGTGGCTGGAATGAGCACTTCAGCGACGGGCGTCTTCGGCTCGAGCCAGACTGGTTTAGCAGGGCATTTCAAAGGGGCCGTGACGATCGAGGGCGACCTGACGATCATCGGTGGCACCAAGAGCGCTGCAGTACCACACTCCGATGGTTCGCATCGGCAGCTGTATTGCCTCGAGAGCCCAGAGAGCTGGTTCGAAGATTTTGGGCAGGCGCAGTTGCGGGATGGGAAAGCGGAGGTGCGATTGGAGCCCGGTTTCGCTGCCCTGATCGACGTGAAGGGCTACCACGTTTTTCTAACCCCTTATGGAGAGTGCAATGGCCTGTTCGTCGCCAAACGCAGCGCGACTGGTTTCGGAGTGCGTGAACAAGGGGGGGGTGCCAGTAACGTGAGGTTCGCTTATCGCGTGGTTGCGAAGCGCAAGGACGTGGTCGCCAAGCGACTACGGAAGGTAAAGCCGCCAGACATCTCGAGTGAGTCGGAATTACCGGGTCTGCGCTTGAAAATCAAGGCGCCCAACTTCGACCGACTATCGGTCAACCCCCTCGATCGCCCTAGCTCCGGGAAGGGTCGACGGCCCTGAACGTGCGCTGTGACGGCTGAATCGGGCGGGCCGCTCGCGCTCCGCCCGCCCGATTTTCGCGCGCTTGCCTCGCCGCTTGGCGGCGATCCCGGCCCTGGTCTTGTTGTGGACGTTCTCCCACTTGTTGTCCCAAGTGCTTCGGTGCTTCCAGTAGTTCGCGAGATGGCGAATGTTGCGGTGGGTATTGTCCAACGGCGCCTCAGCGATGCTGGATCGCCTTGTCGATGCCTTGGAGGGCGGCATGGACCACCTGCTTCTTTACGACGGTCATCAGGAGCGAGGGACCTGCCGAGGCGGCGCCTGGACCGGTCGCCACGCTCGCGATAGGATCGGCTTGCCATGGCCGTTTCAATCGCTGAGCGTCGTCACAGCTTCTCCTTCGAGGAGTATGCCGATGTAGCTCTGCGCAGCCCGGTTCGCGTCGAGCACTGGGAAGGGGCGATCTTGGACATGTCTGGTGGGTCGCCCAGGCATTCGGCGATTTGTAGCAATGTCAGCCGTATTCTCGGTGCTCAGCTGCGCGGCGCACCGCGTCGAGTGTTCGACGCGAACCTGAGGATCCGTTCAATCGCGGCGAACCGCGCAACCTACGCAGACGTCACGGTAATCTGTGGCCCGCTCGAGCTCGACCCGGCTGACAAGACCCGACAAACCGTGCTGAACCCCCGCATACTGATCGAGGTTCAGAGCCCGTCCACGGAGAGCGACGATCGCGGTCCGAAGCTCGACTGCTACAAGATGATCGCCACCGCGCAGACCGTGATTTTGATCGCGCAGGATCGAACGCAGGTGACTGTGCATGAACGACAGGCCGACGGTTCGTTCAAACAGAGCGATCATGAGGTCGGCGCCATCGAGCTTCGGGCGATCAACGGCACATTGCCGATTGCGGAAGTCTACGAGGATCTTCCGATCGCGAGCACCTGACCGTGTCGCGAGGTGCAGTTCAACGCTCCCCTAACGCCGACCGCGACGATGAGTGTCGCGCTCCAAGGCTCAATGGAGTGGGAGCGGTTCAACCTCCGCATAAAGCACCCCCATCGGCTTTTCAGTAGCGATTTTCAGCTAAATTCGAGTCGTTTGGAGAAATGGTTGTCAACTTTGCTACGGCCGTTCCCTAAATAGGGCGTGAGCATCGTGACCCCCATCGTTTCGCGACGAGTGCCATGGCGATCACTCGGGCCTGTCGCGTTGAGCGCGTGCGGTGCGCTGTTTGCTTGTGGGAACCAGGCTTCCCACCCGAGTGCGGTTGCGCAAAGCGGGAGCGGAGGCGCAGCGGACGTGACTATTGCGGCAGGCTTCGGCGGCGCAGTGGTAGGCGGGGCCCCCGCGCAGGCAGGGGGCGGCGCCACACCCATGGCGGGTTCGGGCGCTGCCGGTACCACGGCCGTGAGCTCTGCTGGTGCCGGCGGTGCGACCGCTGTCGCGGGCAACGGCGGGAGCGCCACTGGGAATGGCGCAGCGGGCGCCCCAGCAATTGCTGGAGCTGATAGCGTCGGCTTGGCCAAAGAAGCCGAGAGCAAGCTGCCCGGCGCGGGCGTGACGATTGTTTCCTATGGCGGCTACCTCAACGGTGAGTCCTTTCAACAGGACGGAATCGTCACTCATGAGAGGTATCAGCACGTTGCCTTCTGGAACGCCGCGCGGCACGTGGTCCTGGCCCGGCGTGAGCTACCGAGCGGGGCTTGGTC
>Ga0302322_100005967_pt1 | contig 10745 bp, 11 predicted proteins | sample Fen_T0_2_FD_203757 | JGI IMG/M metagenome (GOLD analysis project Ga0302322, IMG submission 203757) | Peat permafrost microbial communities from Stordalen Mire near Abisko, Sweden - Fen_T0_2 | ecosystem: Environmental > Terrestrial > Soil > Wetlands > Permafrost | place: Sweden: Abisko... | reverse complement strand
ACATCTAAACTCTTTTGACTTTAGATGTTTTTCATTAATGCTTCATTGTCCCCATCGCCAATTCCATGATCTCTTTCTTCGTCTCCACCATACGAACCAGCTTACCGTCCTGCATTTGCAGAACACGGTCTACGTATTGGCACATGCGCAAATCGTGTGTGACCATAATTCCAGCGCGATTATTTTCATGCACGAGATTTGCAAACGTCTCCACCACTTGAAAGGCACGTTCGGTATCAAGTGACGCAGTCGGTTCATCAGCCAACACCACGGCGGGATTATGGATCAGGGCACGCGCAATCGCCACACGTTGTTGTTGTCCGCCAGAGAGTTGAGCAGGGAGATTATGCATACGGTCACTGAGTCCGAGGCGCGCAAGGATTTCGGCAGAGCGCACACGTCCTGCTTTATCGGCTTGTCCATTGAGGCGCAGCATGAATTCCACATTTTCTTGAGCCGTCAGAAACGGAATCAAGTTATTCGATTGAAACGTAAAACCGATCTTCTCGCGGCGCAATTTCACGCGGCGCTTTTCGTTCATTTGCGAGAGGTCTTGTCCGTCAATGAACACCTGTCCGCTCGTAGGTGAAAGCAACGCGGCCAGAATGGAGAGCATCGTCGTTTTACCAGATCCACTCGGACCGACCAACGCAACAAACTCACCAGCATGTACTTGAAACGAAACATTGTCAACGGCGTTGATCAACCCGCCGTCCAACGAAAATGATTTGACCAGGTCTTTAACTTCGAGAGCAACCGAATTCATGTTTATCCTAATCGCAAAGCCTTGAGCGGTTCGATACGAACCGCATAAACAATCGAAACCATGCCACCCAGCGGACCAATAAATAACAATAGAATGACCGCAACCAATGAACGTGTTCCATTGAAAACAAATGGGATCGTGGGTGGAAGCCCCAGCGAGAAGAGATATGTGAACACGCCTCCAATTCCAACGCCGATCGCTGTCACGACAATAATTTGAATCACCGCCGCCCAACCGACTACGCCATTCGATGAGCCGATAGCTTTCAACACACCAATCTGGGGAACCTTTTGCAAAATTTGAATCTGGAAGAAGCCACCGATAACAAGCACGCCGATCAACAAAGTAAAGAAGCCCTGCGTTTGGACCGTTCCTTGTTGGGCAGAATAACCGGGAATATTGTTGATGGTTGTATTGAGATCAGCCACTTCAATATTGGTGACTTGATCCACCAAACGAGTCTTCATCATTTCGGCTTGAGTTGGGTCAGTCATTTTCACTGCCACGATATTGGGATATGGCGTATCGCTGTTCAGATCTGCTTCAGATTGCGGGCGGATCTTTTCCCATGTGGCGGGCGGGACAAAGATCGTCGGTTGGAAGAAATAGGATTGCGCGTCAACCATTCCGACCACCTTGAGTATAAAGAATTGATCATCTGTCCCTTGCGTAGAACGGATTCTGATCTCGTCGCCCACTTTGATGTTCGAACGCAGTGCCACACCGCGATCAATGACCGCCTCACGCGCTTCACCGCCGCGGAACGAACGTCCCTCAATCAGTTTTGGCATCCCCGGGCGATCGGCTTCCGCGCCTAACAATGACACCTTCAGCGGTTTTGGGAGCGAAATGATCTCAGTGGAAGAAGTATAAATCGGACCGGCATCAGCCACCCCGTCCACGCGGCGAAGCGCGCGCACGGTATTCGCATCCAAACGACTTGATGCAATGATGTAATCTGATTTTTTGAGAAAGACAATTAATTGCGCATCCAGATTGCCAACATATTGACGGTTGGCAGTGGCAAGCCCTTCGCCTAGCGCGGCGATGAACAGAACGAGCAATGTAATCAACGCGATTACCAGACTCACGAGCAGAAAACGCCCGCGATTACGGAACACTTCTTTCAATGCCAGATAAAATGCTAACGAAATATTTTTCATAGATTTAATTGCCGCGATTATGACAGAAACCCACTCTCAAACCCTATCAGATAATAGAAGTTAACGAACTTCTAATTCTTGTTGAATGACAGCTTTGAGATGTTTCCGCAAAGCAACTGGTTTGATCGTTGAAATTATAATGGCTCGCGCTCCCACAAACTTCGCAAACCGCACCAACCCTTTCGCCAGCGCATTTGCAAAATCAACATCCTTCACAGGCGCATCGTCTTCATACCAAAAGCCTTTGATCTCCAGCGTCATGGTCGTGCGGTTAAGCTTCGGATCGAGCCGCGCCACCAGATCATCACCATACAAGATCGGCAATACATAATAACCCCAACGCCGCTTCTCCGCTGGCACATACACTTCCCATTTGTAATCGAAATCAAACAACTTCATTGCCCGTCCGCGCGCGCTCACAATATCCAGCGATGAAAGAAGCGTGACTTCGTCCAACGTCGTCGTATCTTTGGGATTCCAACCTTTCGGGACTCGCCCTTTTTCAAGCGATTCCAACGCCGGAAGATCTTCTCCTAAAACGAGATATGTCTCGCGTCCGCCCTCGATTTGAACCTGCGCAAACACGCCAGAGTTTTTTTGCGCATCCATGATTTTTTTTACTTCAGCCGCAGAATAATCACGGCGCATGTAGTTATTTAATTCAGGGCTGCGCATTGTCGACTCACGCTTCAGTCCCATAAACGCCACCGATTTCCGCACAAAAAATTCTTCGGCTTCTTCGAAGCTGGCAATGTAATCATATTCCTTCGGAGCAATATTTTCGCGGAAATCATAGACACGATCAAAGCCGTTGCGATGATGCATCATCAACTCACCGTACAGCCACATATCGTACAAAATCAAAGATGTTTCTTTCCGCCCGCGATAATTCCAACTATCCAATGATTTTCCGCTGAAATCACGATTCCCCAACGGACCGTGTTCTCTCAATGCCGCGCGCACATGCTCGAATAATTCCGTGTTCGACAATACGAAATCTTCCACGCGCTTTTGATGCCTGCGCCCTTCCATTTGCACGCGCCAATACGGCAACTCTTCCATGGGATACATCGCCAACCAGCCGCCATAATCAAAGAACTTTCGCTCATCATACGCGACTTGATAAAGATATTCAGGCTTGTAATCCAATACGCGGCTGTGCAAAACAATATCCTGACTCCGCGCGGCGACATTCAACGGGTCCAACTGCACCGCTTCACAAGTGCGGATCGCCTCGACCACGCCCTTCTTGCCCTTCCACCTGCGACCGGGCCACAGTCCTTGTTTACCTAAAACAAAGCGACGTGCTGTCTGTTTTGAAATATTTATAGGGGTCATACGTTAATGCGGTCGCCTCTCGTAGTTGGGACTGAGATTACTAGAAAATGTACATCTGCTTCTGACTTATTTTTAAATTGATGCTTTACTTGTGGATGAACTTCAAGCCCCTGTCCTTTATTCAAAACAACTTCATGATCTTCAAACGTCATCGTCCCCTCACCTTCAAGGATATAAAAGAATTGACGCGCCACATTATGAAAATGCATCACTTCCGCGCCACCCGCCGGGACACGTTCCTGAATCACACTCATATCATCACGTTTGAGAAAATGCCAGCCATCATTGATCTCACCCCAAATATAATGTTCAGTATTTTCGATGGAAACGCTCACGCTTCCACCTCAGCATTGACCTTCGCGATCATCCTGCAAAATGAACATAGATCATCTGTTGAGGTGGGTTGTCCACACTTGGGGCAGGCATGTAAATGTGCGCGCTCAACGTTGTTTTCGATGAATAACTCACCTGTCTTCCGCGTTTCAAGGAAACGCAAGTAGAAAGTTAGCTTCGCGCCAGGGCGAGCTGTTTCGAGCTGATTGAGCAATTCTTTATAATAAATAGATTGCGACCCTTCGGCAAACGGACATTCCTCGTAAATATATTCGATGCCTTGCAATAAACAATATGCCGTCATCTCGCGTTCGTAAAAACGACACAAAGGCTTGACCTTGCGCGCCAACCCATCAGAAGAAGGCAACACTGGTCCTTGTCGTAATAAAAATTCACTTGCCCACGAAAGCGTGTTGCCGAACAAGACGGCAGCTTCATCGTCGAGATTATGGCCGGTTGCGAGCACATCATATCCAAGGTCCCGCGCGATGCGGTTCATTTCATGACGCTTCGCCAATCCGCACACAGCACACGGCTTGCCATATCCACGATGGGATTTTTCCGCCAGCATGGGGATGGATTGTCCGTAGGTTTTTTCAACATCTACAACATGCAATTTGAGATTGTGTTCGTCTGCGTATTTTTGAGCCAGCCGTTGCGACTCGTGCGAGTAGTTGATGCCTTCATCAATACCCAGTCCAAGATAAAGCCCATCCGCTTGATAACCCAGCCGCACGAGAATATCCCACAACCCTAATGAATCCTTGCCGCCCGAAACCGCTACAAGAATTTTCTCGTAGTGGGTGAACATCTCATATTTCTTGATAAAGCGCTCGGTTTGCTCAGGCATCCACTCAAGATAATGTTCCTTGCACAGAGCCAGCTTATGCTGGCGCATATTGACCGAAGCTTTAATTCCACATTTTTTACATTTCATGATTCGTACCAAAAGGTGACGGTCACTTTTAAAGTAGCTGTCACCTGGAACCTCCAGAAATTACCGCGATCAGCTTCACTACATCGCCATCTCTCAAAATTTCATCATCAAGGATCATTTCCCCATCCCGTGTGGCGATCACCGACTCAGATAACACATTGATTTTCTTCAACGAATCTAACAACGTCATCCCTGGCTTTACTTCATATTCTTTATCGCGCAAAATTAATTTCACAGTCATGTTTCGATTTTATCATAGCAGTTTCGCTTGACTCTCGCCCTGCTTCCCTGTACGATTAACCCATGCGAATCGGAATGATGGCAGATACCTATAAGCCTTATGTGAGTGGTATCACGACTTATATTGATTTAAACAAACGCGCTCTCGAAGAAGCCGGGCATGAAGTCCATGTGTTCACCTTTGGCGATATGGATTATGAAGACAACGAACTGCGCGTCATCCGCAGCCCAGGCTTGCCTCTGGCAGATACAGGCTTTTATCTTTCATTGAGATATAACACTCTCGCCAGAAAATTCCTACAGACCATGGATATCGTTCATGTCCACCATCCGTTCCTAAGTGGACGTCTCGCCCTGCGGTATTGCCTTCGCGCACAAATCCCCGTGGTTTTCACCAACCACACCCGCTACGATCTCTATGCTCAAGCCCGCATGCCGAACTTACCGGAAGAAGTCAGCCACGGCTTACTGCAAGCATATATGCCCGATTTCTGCGAGGCAGTGAGTCTGGTTGTTTCGCCATCTGAAGGCATGAAAAGAATTTTGCGCGATTTCAAAGTGACAAGTCATATAGAGGTCGTTCCCAACGGTGCGAATTTAAAACCATTTCAAACTGCCAAACCTCTATCACGCACAGATTTTGGTTTCAGTAAGGATGATATTCTGTTGATCTACGCAGGTCGCATTGCGCCAGAAAAGAATTTGGACTTTCTATTTCAAGCTTTTGCTGGTGTTGCGCGCGCCATTCCAAATGTTTACTTGCTGATTGTCGGCGGCGGACAAAAGGAACACGAAGAAGCAATCCGTCCACTTCCCGAAAAACAGGGCATACGTAACCGTGTCCGATTTACAGGCATGATCGCCTACGATCTACTCCCAGCCTATCTCGCAATGTGCGATGTATTTGTGACTGCATCTGTTACCGAAGTCCACCCGCTTTCAGTGATCGAAGCTATGGCAACCGGACTTCCCGTCCTGGGCATCGAATCACCCGGAGTCAGCGATTCAATCACTGACGGGGTGTCTGGTTTGCTTTCAATAGACGATCTCGCCTCTTATACAGCCAAACTTACCTATCTCTGCTTGAATAAAAATCTGCAAAAACAACTCGGCAAAGCAGCCCTGAAAGCCTCTGAGCAGTATTCGATTGAACGCACAACCAAAATCATGCTTGGGCATTACTCGCATCTCATCCAAAACACCAAACCGGTCAAACAAAAATTTGACGAGCGCTTGAAATCCATTTTGGAAGAGTTCCTGAAATGAAGCACAACCAACGCATCGTAATGGGGCGAAGAGACCGCCGCCGAATATCTCGCGCAACGTGGATATGAGATCATCGCGCGCAATATCCGCACCCCTTACGGCGAAATCGATATTATCGCCAAGCAAAATGACATTACCATATTCGTCGAAGTCAAAACACGGACATCGAATACAATGGGCTTACCTGAAGAATCTATCACCCCGCGCAAACGTGAACACATGCTCGCCTCTGCCGATCATTACGCCGCAAAGCACGAAATTGATCACTGGCAGATTGATGTAATTGCAATTGAAGGCAAACCAGATTCAAAACCAACGATCACTTACTTTGAAAATGCTATTTAAAGAGGCGTGAAATCAACATGAAAAATCCCGACCAGACCTCAAAACCTTTTTCGCATCACGAGTTTCTTGAAGCCTGCACACAGACTGGCTGTCCAATTTGCCGCATTGGCGCCCAAACCGTACGAAGACAGTTGAAATCTTTATTCTATGAATACGTCAATGACCGCGAGATGCGCGCGAATTTAGTAAAGAGCCTGGGGTTTTGTGGCGAACATACAAGATTGTTGCTGAGTCATAAAATAGCAGATGGATTAGGCGCATCCATTATTTACGAACATCTTGTGAAAGTTATTTTGCGAGAATTTCCAACATCAGCATCGAATGTCCAACCCAAAGAACTCAGCCGTAAAATCAATTCCTTTGTCAGCGCATCCGAGGGACTTGGAGAATGCCAGGCATGTACTCGCAGGGCTGAAGCTGTCAACTACACGTTGAGCCAAATTGTCGGTGCATTGGATAACACAACGCTTTTAGATGCTCTCGAAAAATCGGATGGGTTTTGTTTTCCGCATTTGTCGCAACTCTTGCTACAAACACCTAAACCTGCCGATGTTAATTTCCTGTTGACATTCACTAAAAATAAACTCGAAACCCGCAAAGCCGAAATGGCAGAAGTGATCCGCAAGAATGATCATCATCACAGCTCCGAAGTGATTAGCGCTGAAGAAGCGATTGCCTGGAAGAAAGCCATGGTCATGCTTTCAGGCGTGAGCATCAATCCCACTGGCGATAAATATGATTGATCAACTAGCAAGCTGATTGAAGCCAGAATCATTATGGCGAAACCGCCCCTTATCCTAATCGTTGGACCCACCGCCGTTGGAAAAACGGAAATTGCTATTCAACTCGCAGAACAACTCAATGGCGAGATCGTCTCTGCTGATTCGCGACTCTTTTATCGCGGCATGGATATTGGGACAGCCAAGCCATCACGTGAAGAGCAAGCGCGTGTGCCACATCATTTGATTGACATCGCAAATCCCGACGAGATATTAAGCCTCGCGGTCTTTCAACAGAAAGCAAATGAAATAATCGCTGATATTCACGCGCGTGACAAACTTCCATTTCTCGTCGGAGGTACGGGGCAATATGTTCGTGCTGTAACTGAAGGTTGGACTCCGCCTGAGGTTAAACCCAACGAACATTTACGAGATGAATTAGAAAAGCAAAAAGATGAAAACGGAATATATTGGTTACACGAAAAACTAAAAGGTCTAGATCCGGTTGCGGCCGAGAAGATTGATGCTCGCAACTTTCGCAGAACGATCCGTGCATTGGAAGTGATCATGACCACCGGGAAAAAATTCTCTGAACAACGCGGACAAAGCGATTCCCCTTATCATTTGATTACGATTGGATTGACACGTCCACGGACTGAACTTTATGCACGCGTGGATGCGCGAATCGAATCCATGTTTGCGAACGGTTTTTTGAATGAAGTGAAAAGTTTATTGGCAAGTGGTTACTCCCCCACTTTGCCAACGATGTCTGCAATTGGATATCGGGAGTGTGTCGAAGTGCTTGAAGGCAAGTTAAAGCTTGAGGAAGCGAAGCAAGCGATCATGAGGATGACGCGGGTTTTCGTCCGCAGGCAGGCGAATTGGTTCAAGGAGTCTGATCCAAATATTTATTGGTATCAAGCCAGGAATGGTGATGTGGACGAAATTGAGAAAAGGATTCGTCAATTGGTTGACTTTTGATTCCCAATTGAATATACTGAAATCATCAAAGCAAAAGAGGAGACCTCATGAACACTAAACCATGGCTCGCTCATTACGATAAAGGGGTTCCACAAACATTTGACATCCCCAACGTACCGCTATTTCATTTTCTGGAAGAATCTGCTCGCAAATATCCTAACCGCGCCTGTACCATCTTTAAGGGCGCGGTTATTTCTTTCAAAGAAATGGACGCTGCCACTAATCGCATCGCGGCGATGCTGGTGGAGTTGGGTATAAAAAAGGGCGACCGTGTTGGCATCTTCATGCCAAACTCTCCACAGTTCGTGATGATATTTTTTGGAATCCTGAAAGCTGGCGGCGTTGTGGTGGCGACCAACCCGTTATATACCGCTCCCGAGATCGAACATCAAGCCAGTGACGCAGGCATTGAATATATGTTCGTGATGACAAATTTTTACAATACGATCAAGAAGGCGCAACCCAAAACCAAGATCAAAAAATTGATCGTGACGAATCTCAAAGAAGCTTTGCCGCCCATTACACGGATTCTGTTCACATTACTACGCGAGAAAAAAGGCGGATTCAGAATCGAGAACGGACTCAGAGACGGTGACATTTGGCTAAGCGATTTGCTGGCACAACACAAAGATACGCCTCGCCCCACGCTGGAAGTTGTTCCTGATGACACAGCCTTGTTCCAATACTCAGGTGGGACCACAGGGGTTTCAAAAGGCGCAGTAGCATTGCATCGCAATATTGTAGCAAATGCCCTGCAGATCAAATCATGGATGACTGGGCTGGATGAAGGTAGTGAGGTTCTGTTGATGGCGATTCCGTTATTTCATGTCTACGGCATGGTGGCAGGCATGAGCTTTGCCATGGCAACCAGCGCCAGCATGGTGATGGTGCCAAATCCACGCGACTTGAAAGATGTATTAGAAAACATTTCGAAATACAAAGCGACCATCTTCCCTGGCGTACCCGCCATGTACAACAGCATCAACAATCATCCAGATGTTAAGGCGGGCAAATACGATCTCTCTTCCATCAAAGCTTGCATCTCCGGTTCAGCGGCTTTGATGCGCGAGACCAAGGATCAATTCGAAAAATTAACCGGCGGAAAAGTTTTTGAGGGCTATGGGCTTTCGGAGGCACCAACTGCCACACATTGCAATCCGTTGTTAGGTGTAAACAAAACAGGCTCGATCGGTATGCCTCTGCCAAATGTAGAAGTGAAACTTATCAGCCTTGATGACGGTGAAACCGAATTACCTCAAGGTGAGATCGGTGAAATTATCGTCCACGGTCCACAAGTGATGAAGGGTTATCACAACATGCCAACTGAAACCGCCAACAGCCTTCGTACGATGAAGGACGGCAAAGTCTGGTTGTTCACTGGTGATATTGCGCGCATGGATGAAGATGGTTATTTCTACATCGTTGATCGCAAGAAGGAACTCATCAAACCCGGCGGCTACCAGGTCTGGCCACGCGAAGTGGAAGAAGCAATCATGGATCACCCTAAAGTGTTAGATGTGGGCGTGGCTGGTATCCCTGATCCATATCGCGGCGAGACGGTCAAAGCATGGATCGTGTTGAAGCCCGGCGAAACCGCCACGACTGAAGACATTAAGGCTTTTTGCAAGGAACGCTTAGCCGCCTACAAAGTGCCGACACACTACGAATTTAGAGACGAATTGCCAAAGACAACCGTAGGCAAGATTCTCAGGCGTGAATTAGTACGGCAACACAAAGAAGAAAGCAAGTAAACAAATAGTTCTGAGTTTAAATTGAAAGGGTCTCTGGCAAAAACCAGAGACCCTTTTCTTGTTATATATATTTCCTACGGAAGTTGAGGGGTACCGCTCTTCTTAGGAAATGGCGGTGGGAAGATACCTTCAAAATCTTCACGTGAGAGCGATTCGACTTCAAGCAGTTTATTGGCAACTGCATCAAGTTCTTTGCGATACTTGGTCAATAATTTCTTAGTGACTTTATACGCATCGTCCACAAGTTTGCGGACTTCAGCATCGATCTTTTGAGCAATCTCTTCAGAGTAATCACGTTGTTCAGAAATCTCGCGACCCAGGAAGATCATTTCTTCTTTTTGACCATAAGTGACCAGCCCCAACTCACTGGACATGCCCAGGCGGGTAACCATCATACGCGCCATTTGGGTTACACGTTCAATATCATTGGACGCGCCAGAAGTGACATCATCAAAGACAAGTTCTTCGGCAACACGTCCGCCAAGCAGACCAACCAAAGAGGCAATCATCTTCTTGCGGGAAGTGAGGATGCGGTCATCCTCAGGGCGATACCAAGTCAGTCCACCAGCCTGTCCACGACCGACAATGGTGATCTTTTGAACAGGGTCCGCTTCGGGGACAGCATTCATTGCTACGGCGTGTCCAGCCTCATGGTAGGCAATGATGCGCTTCTCTTCTTCTGAGATCAAACGCGACTTGCGTTCAGGTCCCATTACCACGCGTTCGATCGCTTCTTCCAAATCGGTTTGAGAAATGGATTTTTTGTTACGACGTGCAGCAAGAATCGCGCCTTCATTAACCAGGTTTTCAAGATCGGCACCAACAAAGCCAGGCGTACCACGGGCAATTGAACCGAGGTCAACAGCAGGCTCAAGAGGCTTGCCTTTGACATGTACCTTGAGGATA
>Ga0302322_100005966_pt1 | contig 10746 bp, 4 predicted proteins | sample Fen_T0_2_FD_203757 | JGI IMG/M metagenome (GOLD analysis project Ga0302322, IMG submission 203757) | Peat permafrost microbial communities from Stordalen Mire near Abisko, Sweden - Fen_T0_2 | ecosystem: Environmental > Terrestrial > Soil > Wetlands > Permafrost | place: Sweden: Abisko... | reverse complement strand
CGGTCCATTCCCCCAACTCGCTGGCAATTTGACCACGAACAGTTTTCTCCACACGAACGCGATCATCGGCCAAACTAACTATTATCAGGTGGCCGCTTTCACCTCCTGCGGCACCAGCACCAACTCGCTTCCGTTCGGCGTGCTCCTCCCAAAGCCAAGCTTGGAAATCAGCGTCACCGGCAACGCGCTGACACTTAATTGGCCCAACTGGGCCAGTGATTGGGCGCTCGGGTCCACGACCAATCTAACCCCGCCGGTCACTTGGAATCCGCTCACCAATCAGGTTGTGAGTTCAAACGGAAAACTCCAAGTCAACGTCCCTATGAATTTAGAGGGCGCCTTTTTTCGGCTGATCAGTCCCTGATTTCCCAATCAATCCTGCCGGCTTTCTATTTGGATTTGGAGGTAATCGCCGGCCAATTGTCCGTGCGAAACGGCACGGCGGGTAAACCGGATTGGTTGAAGAGATTGCAGGCCGGATTGATGTCCCACGCATAACGCACCGCCACGGGCTGTGCGACCTTGGGAGACGTGACAACGACGGTATCGCCCGCGATCACCGCCTCGGCCCAGACAAATTTGTGGTCGGCGCCCGCAACCGCAAAGCCGGTGAGCCTTCCGCCTTTGGCCACCAGACCGCCATCCGTGTGATCAAATTTCAGGTGCACCTTGTCACCATCGATTTTCATGGAACGATACCACGGCCCGGAAAATTCAACCTTCTTTCCGTAGGTCTGCGCGAGTGCATTCAGCGCCAGGCGATGTCCGACGTCCTGCTTGTCCTTGGGATGAATATCCACCGCGTCTCCAATGTCAATGGCCACCGCCAAGCCGCAGTTCCGCAACGTCTTTGCCGTCATGGCCTGGGCTTCGCGCAGTTCCGCCCAATTATTCTCGCGGGGTTCCGGCGCCGCCGCTTGGAAAGCGGCCAATTGCACGAGGTAGAACGGGAACGCTCCAACACCAAACCGCCGCCGCCAGTCCGTGATCATCGCCGGCAGCAAACGACGATACTGCCACGCGCGATCCGCGTTCGATTCGCCCTGATACCAGATGGCGCCCTTGATTGCAAAGGGCAGCAGTGGCGCGATCATGCCGTTGTAAAGCGCGGTGGCCACATTGGGATTGTTCGCATCCGGCGGCGAGGGCGGTGAGGACAGTTGCGACATCGGCGCGGAATCACGCATCCGCCAGATGCCAGCCAGCGAAATTGACGCAGTCGTTTGCTCGCCGACCAGGGTGATCCGCAATTGATCTGCCTGGCCGGTAAACCCACCGGTGCCACCGGTGTCCAGCACGCGCACCGTGACGACGTTGCGGCCCGGCTTGAGCAAGTTCGCCGCGATTGCATAGCTGCGGAGCAGATCGTAACGATGCATTCCGCCAACTCGCACCCCATTGATCCAAGTGGTGTCAAAGTCGTCAATCGGCCCGAGTTCCAACTTGAGATCGCGCCCGGCCCAGTCTGCCGGCAGGTCAAACGTCCGCTGGAACCAAACCATCCCATCAAAATCCGGCAGGCCCGCCTGTTCAAACGGCTGCGGCATCTGGACCGATTTCCACGACGCCTCCACATTCTCGGTCTTCTCCCATCCTTCCCGGGTGCCGGGGTCCTTTTCCTCACACCACTTCTGATAAGCCTGCGCGTAATCCACCTTGCCCTGCTCGTTGCCGGAGTCGTGGAAGCGTTTGACCACGTCGTTGAAATCGCCCACTGGCTCTAATCCTTCGGCGCTGGTCCAGGCTTCGGCAATCGTGCCGCCCCACGAACTGTGTATCAGTCCGATCGGAATGTTCAGTTGTTGTTGCAGATCGCGACCGAAAAAGAATGCCGAAGCTGAGAACCCGCCCCACGCTCCTTGCAGAATGGTGTCCGGACTGCAAGGCAGCCAGCGACAGCTCAGGTCCGCCACGGGCGTGTTGGCGATCCGGTGCGGCACAGTCAGCAGACGCAACTGCGGGAAATTCGCCGTGGCGATATCGTGCGGCGCGTTACAGAGTCCGATGCCCATCTCCATGTTCGATTGACCGGAGCACAGCCAGACATCGCCTACGAGCACGTCCGTGGCCGTTGCGACTTCGTGCGTCGTCGCGTTGCTGACCGACAGCGTCCGCGGCTCAGCCGAAGCCGGCATGGCCTTCAGCTTGATCATCCACTTGCCGTCCGGCCCGACGGTCGCGGTTTTCTTTTGTCCGGCGAAACTCACGGTAACTTTCGCTCCCGGCTGGGACCAACCCCAGACCGGCACCGGCTTGTCGCGTTGCAAAACCAGATGATCGCAAAACAAGGGATGGAGGAAGGGTTTGTCGTTGCCCGACTCTGCGCTCCACCCACTCCAGACGACAGTCAGCAGGAACGTCAGGATGGTGGTAATTCGCGTCAGACGATTCATGGTTTGAGTTTGGTTCATGGTGATGCTCGATTCTATTCCGCCGCGTGCGCCTGTCACGCTTTCAATGAAATCCACTGCCGTCGACGGAACTGAATGACATCCGGTCATGGCTCGTGGAGACTGGCACCGGGGCTGGACAAGTGCCAGTCGCCAGCGCTGCCCAACCGGTGGCGGGTTTCCTTCCTCGCCAACGTTTTGATGGGTTTGCGGGAAATTATTTCAAAGTGAACACCAAGGTCGGATCAACCGGGTAACGGCCGAAGCGTTCGCCGTAAATCGCCAGGCCTCCGGGCAGCGCCGGGTCGACTTCCAAGCGGAGCACAATCTCCTTCGCCTGCTGCGCCGCGGCGAGTGCGTCCGGCGGCAATGTCGCCTGCACGAGATAACCGTAGGAGCCTGCCTCACGCAATTTCTTGTCGTGGGGTTGGGCGTGCCACGAGAGAATGCCACGATGATCTGCCGGATCATCGGCGAGGTGAAATGTCCCCGCCACCACGCCATTGACGCGCACGCGCACTTCGCTCGGGAAGCCGACAAGGCCGGTCATCGGATAGGAGTTGGGCAACTTGCTGGGGTCTTGCGTACCTTCACCGCGCATGAGATCACCTCCGGCTACCGTTGACCCAGCTTGGTCCTTGCCGAAGAGTTGCTTGGCCGAGGCTTCCATGAGGAAAGAGACCCCCGCAAGATTTTTCGCCTCCAGCCCCGCCGGCCAAGAGAGCCGGTATTCAAAGTAGCCGTGGCCCGCGCCGTTCACCTTCAGGCCGTCGAGCACGTTCCACTGTTTCTGCGACCACTGCGCGTCCTTAAAGGTATTGGGGGCAAAGCGCACGACGCGCAGCTCACTGCCGGCGGACTTGATGGTTTCCGTGCGCGGGGCGGATCCTTTGGCGACGAGAAACGTGGTGAAATTCCGCTGCAACACCACTCCCGCCTCGTTCTCGAGTGACAAGGCGAGCACCGCCAGGACCGGCTTCTTCGGCATGATCATCTTGAGGGCGGGCAATTCCTTCACCAGCCACGGGGCAAAGTCGATTGATTGGTTGGCCTTGAGGTAAACTTCCCGCTGCCCGAGCGTATCCCACCCGTAGAGTTCGGAGCGCAAGAGGAGCCGCTTGCCGGGCGCACGCTCCGTCAGGAAAGAGGCAAAGAGCGGCACCTCGACAATTTCACCCGGCTGCACGTCGCGACAGAGCTGGTCACCGGTCGAAATGTAAAACTTGCTGTGCAGGTCATTGAGGGTCATGCCCGGCACGAACGAATCCAGCCCGGTGATCTTGTCTGAGCGGTCAAAGCGATAATAGCCGTTCCATTCGTTGATGACGTCATGATGCTCGGTGTAAAGCCAGCCACAGATTTTTGGATGCCGGCGAAATTCGTTCATCATGAGGTGGTAGTCGTAGGTCCAGTCCACATCGCCGGTGCTGCCGTCGTAGCCCCAGACGTTGCCACACTCGCTGTTAAACATTGGTTGGTCGCCCTGCAGCCGGCCGGCCGCAAAATTCCACGTCGAACCCGGATGAGTGTCGCGGTCGATTTGATTCAAATGGTCGTGCCAGGCGTAACCGGGAAGATAATCGTGCCACGAGTTCAGGTCCGTCTCCGTGTGGTCGTGGTTGCAGGTCGAGTTGTCTTCAACCAGCCGGGTCGGATCGAGTTGTTTGGCAAGGTGATACATCTTGATGACCCACGCTTGGGTTTCGGGCAGATAATCCCGCTTGTCACCTTCCTTGGTGAACAGCCCCCAGGTTTCGTTGAACGTGATCCAACTAAAAATCGCCGGGTGATTGTAGTCGCGCGCCACCATGCCGCGCAGGGCGAACTCGCTTTCCTTTTGCGCCTCGGCCGTGGGATTCCCCCAGAAATTCGGCAGATCCTGCATGATCAACAAGCCGAGCCGGTCCGCCCAGTAAAGCTTGCGGGGCACCTCAACCTTGATGTGAATCCGGTTCGCGTTTAGTCCGATCCGTTTTGAGCGCAGGATTTCGTCGCGCATGAAGGCATCGCTCGGAAAGGTGTAAAAACCGTCCGGGTGATAGGACTGGTCGAGCGTAATCTGGAGATAAAGTGGTTGATTGTTCAGGGCAATGTACGGAAAACTCGTTCCCGGCAGCCGCTCGACGCTGATCTTCCTCATGCCGAAGTAAGTTCCGACATGATCCTCGACACCACCGACGCTCAAAGCGACATCAACATCGTAAAGGAACGGATCGTCCAGCGACCACAGATGCGCCTTGGCGATGGCCACTTCGAATTGAACTTCCGTCGCACCAGCCGCCACCGTCTGTGTCGCATCCGCTACACCACCGGTCTTAAAGTGCAGCGTCAACATCGCCCCTGCTGGCGCGGGGTCATTCAACTGGGCCTGCACCGTCACCTTGCCGGCGTCAATGTCCGGCGAGTAATGAAGCGAAGTGACGTGTAACGCCGGACGCGCTTCGAGATAAATCGTCTGCCAGATGCCTTTGGCTTCACCGTAACCTTGCTTGCCTTCCAACTTGAATGGATGCGGCGTGTCATCCACCCGAAGCACGATCTGTTGGTCCTCGCCCCACTTTACATTTGCGGTGAGTTCGAATTCAAACGGGGTATAGCCGCCCTGATGCTCGCCGAGTTTCCGTCCATCAAGCCAGCCTTTCGTCAGCCAGTCGCACGCACCCACCACGAGAAATACGCGTTTGCCTTTCCACGATTCGGGCACTTTCACCACGCGCTGATACCAGCCGATGTCCGCCTTCTTTTCAACGCCGGACAACTTCGAGCCCCAGGGAAAGGGCACCGTAATGCGCTCCGGAAACTCCGTCTGGCCCGCCGACCATGCCGCGCCTTCGCCCGCATTCTCCTTGTCGAAGCGGAATTGCCACACACCGTTAAGATTCACCCAGTCCGCACGCTCGAAGTCGGGTCGGGGATGTTCCGGGAGCGGAATTGCCGGGACGGCCCGGATCGGAAGGGACAACAGGCTTGCGACGGCCAGCGCGGCCAGGCGCGTTGTCAGATTTAGCTTCAGCATAAATTTCCAGTTCAATGTTTGCGCATCACTTCACCCGCCACTCCAGAATGCCGCCCGAAAAATCCGGTTGGAGTTCCACTTCTAGTCGCAAGGCCGAGGTTTCCACAGGTTCAAATTGAATCTTGTTCCATTGGTCACTGACCGGGGTCTGGCTGCTCGCATTGGGCACCGGCTTCCATTCGGCTGCGGTCCGATAGAGCAAGCGCCAGGATTTTGGAACCCGGCATTGCCCAATCCCCGTGTCGTCGAACCAATAGACTTCGACCGCTGAAACCGCTTTTGCCTGATCAAAATCATACTGCACCCATTCGCTCGTGCCTCGGTGATCCCACCAGGTGAAACGCGGAATGTCGTGGTCGCTGGAAGACTTCGGCTCCAAGCCGTCCCCGATCGCCTCAACGGTGTCACCGGCGAAACAGTATGAAGAGGTGGCTTTGTAAACCGACGGCTTTGCCGTGACGGGTGCCACCCATCGGTTTGCGCCGGCGCCCGTCCCAATTACTGGGAAGGCAGAAATCCGTAAACGCGCCGCGCCCATCGGAATGAGCGTAACCGTTTCCTCCGGTTCATCGGATAACACCGGGCTGCCCTGCAACACCGCGCACAGCCCATAACGGTCCAGCCTCCATTCGGGAATCCGCTTTGCTTTCACCGACATCGTGATCGGCACGGACTCGGTCGTAAAGGGGAAATTGTTTCCCGGCCAATAACCGACATTGACGGTAAACGACTTCTCCGGGTGCTGCTCATCCAGCACCAGACCATAGTTCCACGCGGTGGTCGGCTGGATTTCATACGCCGGCCACTTGGATGGATCCGCCCCTTTCTGCCAGCTCGAATCACCGATGGCGGTCTTGGTGCTATCGTGGCGCTCGTAGCGCTCCCCGATTTTGAGCGAATAGGTCAACGGTCCATAATTGACGCTCACACTGTCGTGATTGTGCGTCCATTTCTGGACCGCAATCTGCATCGGCAGACGCAACGACACGACATCACCAGTTTTCCATTTGCGTTCGATGCGCAGAAATTTGCCCGCGCCCGGCTTCACCTCGGCCACGGTGCCGTTCAGGGAAACTTGCGGCGATTGGCACCACGCCGGGATGCGCAGATACAACGGAAACTTCACCGGCTTGTCTGCGCTGAACTTGAGTCGGATCGTGTCCTCGAACGGATATTGCGTGTCCTCGGCAAACCGCACGGCGGTGCCATCGCCAACCTTTACGTGGACTTCACTTGCGCTGTACATGGCCGCACATACTCCGTTGTCCGGCGTCGCCAGCCACAGGCTTTTGTTGAAGTAGGGCCAACCGTGGGAGTGATTGTGCTGGCAACAGCGCGAACTGAACGGGTTCATCATCAGGAACGGCCCCCCGTTCTCGATTCCGGGCGCGTGATTCTTGCTGTCGCTGACCGCCATGTTGGGGGCGGTGAGGTACCGCAGCGCGGTGAAATCGGGCATGACCGCCGCCGGAAAGGTGTTGAAGGCCACTTCTTCGCAATGATCCGCCCAGAAGGGATCGCCGCTGATCTGCATCAGCATTTCGTCGGAAAGCATCTGTTCGACCAGACCGCAGGTCTCGACGGCCTGGCGCGGATCATCGTAACCGGCGCGACAATTTTCATCGCCGCCAAACATGCCACCCGGCACCTGGCCGTAACGCTTCCGCACCTCGGCAAAGTTCGCATACGCCGCCTGCAGATCGCTCGCGTCGTGGGACTGGAGATAAAATTGACCCGGCTCGCGGAAGCATTCGGCGATGTTCACGTTATGCCAGTTCGGCAGGTCGTTTTGCATCTTCCAGTTCGCGGTACAGCGATGAATCTTCTCCGCCAACCGGAGCAACTCCGGATTGCCGGTGCGGTTGTAGAGCCAATGGATGCTGGCCAGATTGTCCCCGCCGCGCATCTTCTGCCAGTAATGCGTAAGCATCTTCTCATCCGGCACGGTCAACTGGTAATTGAAATATTTCGTCATCAGATTCAACACCCGGGCATCACCCTCGTGTTCGTAGTAGGACTGAAGACAGAACAGCATGACCATGTTCGCCCAATAATCGCGCGAGCCGTCATCCCCGAAGCGCTCGTCCGGACCAAAATCCCCGTCGGGCCGTTGACTGGCGAGCACACCTTCGATCCAGACGCGGCATTCGGCGAGCATCTTCGGATCGTTGAAAATGTACGCCAGCTCGATATAGCCTTTGAGCCAGTACGGCAATTCTTCCCAGCCATATTTGCCTTTGCCGTCCTTGCTGAGCCAGGCGTTGTCCTCCTTTTGCAACCACGCGCTGATCTCGCCGAGATGCCCGGTCAGCCCTTCCCGCTGGCGTTTCAAGAACTCCCGTAACCAGCCCCGCGGCTCCACGGAGCCGACCGGCAGACCAATGAACCGGCTTGGCTCCAGCGGTAGCCGATTGCTGACATAAAAACTGTTGGTCCGCACGTGGTCCGGGCCGCTGACCATTTCGACTCCAGCACAAAATGAGACTGCGGTGGACGCCAGGGTCAGGATCCAAATGGCAAAATGCTGCTTCGTCATAATTTCGGGCTCTCAGTTTTTGTTCGCGGTGGTTTTACGACATCCGATTCTGCCGACAGATTGACCGACCGGTGGCTTCAACCTGTGCAGTGGCTTCCAGGTCCCTGGTCGGCCTCAACTCAAGTGATCCGTTTCGGCCGCTCTCACGGCGTCACCAACAAGGCCAAGTCGATAAATTGCCCCCCGCCTGTCTGGTGCGTGTGCACGGCCAGCGTGTTCCGGCCGGGATGCAGCGACGACTTGAGTTCGTCCGTCACGGAATGCAGTTCGTAGGATGTCACGAACCCGCTGCGATTCCAGATTTTCTTGCCGTTGACATAAACTTCGGTGTCTTCATCGTAGAAAATCACGAGCGCGGCCTCCTTGAAATTTTCGCTCCGCCACTCGAAAGTCCGCCGCAACCAGATGTCGCTCGTGCTCCATGGCGTGCGCGCATTTCCGATGGTACCAAAGGGCGCGCGGGCGCTCTGCCACGCCCGGTCATCGAACTTCTCATCCCGCCAATCCACCGCTGGCGCCGTCGTGCTGTATTGGTACGGCAAGCTGAGTTCGCCATCCGCCGCCGCGCCTACCAGCACCTGCCACGGATGGTCCGCGTGGCTCACAGGCTGACTCGGCGACGGCCCGGATTTCTCATAGGCCGCCGCGCGCGCCGTGATTTGATGCAGCCGACGCAAATCGAACTTGGGCTTCCGATCATAGTAATAAAGCCCATTACGTTCCTGTTCCACATCGGTGAGTTGCGTGTAGCAAAAGCCGAACAGGTTGGGATTGTCGAGCAAGGCGTTCACCAGACCTTCATAGCGCGAGTAAAATTCCTCCAGTGTTTTTGGCCCCGTGCCGTAACCCCAGCCGCCTTCCGCCGCCCAGCCGATACCGCCGAATTCACTGATCCAGAACGGCACGCCCAAGTCCAGGCGAACCGCCTGCCCGCCAGCGTAGCGCGACGGCAGCAGCGATCCGGCGCTGGAACCGAAGAAATCCAGCCACCGGTGTTTGAAGGTGTCTGGATTCTGGTTGTAGTCGTGGTCGTCACGAACTTCGGCGTTGGGCAACGTGTGCGCCCACCCACTGGTTTCCAGCACGGGGCGCGTGGGATCAATCGCCTTCGTCTCGCGGAAAATGATCTGCTGAATTTCCCCGGCCGCACCGGGCGTTTCGTTGAACGGACACCAGCCGATGATCGCCGGATGGTTGCGGTCGCGTTGCAGGATCTCGTTCCATTCCGCGATCACATTGGCGTAATTCTCCGGCAGATAGTTGTAGCCCCAGTTTGGAAATTCCCCCCAAACGAGGTAGCCAAGTTTGTCGGCCCAATACAGGAAGCGCGGCTCGAAAATTTTCTGATGCAGCCGGGCGCCATTGAAACCCGCCGCCAGGCTCATTTCGATGTCGTGCTTCAACGCTTCGTCGGTGGGTGCAGTCCAGATGCCGTCGGGATAAAAACCCTGGTCAAGAATGGTGCGCTGAAAAACGCGCTGGCCGTTGATAAGAATCGCCCGGCCTTCGATGGAAACTTTGCGCAGTCCGAAATAACTCGCCACGCGGTCCACGGTGGCCGCACCGTGCGACAACTTGAACTGGAGATCGTAGAGGAACGGTTTGCCCGGCGCCCAAAGCCTTTTTGTCTTGAGGTCAACGACTAGCCGGTTGTTGCGCCAGGACGCGGGACAGGAATCTTTGCCGACGAGCTTGCCCTCGGCGAACGCTTCGACCGTGAGCGTCAGGTCCGGATCGGAACCATTTACTGCTGCTTCAATCAGCACCCGCGAACGATCCGGATCCGGCACGATGGAGAAGGATTCAACAAACGACGACCCGACCGCTTCCAGCCACACGGGTTGCCAGATGCCGGTGGTGCGCGTATAGACACAACCCTCGCTGACCGTGTGGGTCTGTTTGCCGGTAGGCTGCCGACCGCTTGCGGTATCGTCGAAAACACGCACGACCAATTCGTTCGGGCCCTCGTGCAACAACTTCGTGATGTCGAAATTGAAGGAAACATTCCCCCCGACATGCTCGCCTGCCAGCACCCCGTTCACCCAGACCCAGGCGCGATAATCCACGGCGCCAAAATGGAGTCGCACCCGCTGGCCGTTCATGCGCGCCGGCACTTCGAAATGGCGGCGATACCAGACGTTCTTCATCAGGTCGTAATGCCCAATGCCACTGAGTTTGCTCTCCGGACAAAAGGGCACCATGATCTTCGCGCCAAGATCCTTGCCGGTTTGCAGCCCACGTGCTTCGCCATCGCCCGCGGCATCAATCTCGAACTGCCATTCGCCATTCAGCGTGAGCCAGTTTTCCCGGAAGGCATCCGGACGCGGATGTTCCGGACGAGGCACGTCTGCCGCTTGCGTTGCCCCGAGCCACGCGATCAATGTCAGCGTGCCCAGCAGTGAAACCGGGTTTTTTGGTGTTCTCATTGTTGCATTCCCACTGCTGCTTTTTTCCAGCGTCCTGGGCAGTCCCGGGTGGATCTGGCCAAGGAATCCATTCTCCGGCAAATCGCCGTTCGACTTAGCGTCGCCAAACTCTTTGCCGGAACGAGGAATCTCATGCTCAATGCTGACAGAACGCCTCCCGCTGTCATGTGGCATGAAATGGCCTCAGTAAAAAGCAGACGTCGCGATACGAAAGCGATTTTGCGATGCCGGAAGAACCACCATCGGAACTGTGGTCGAGTCCGTTCCACGCCACCCGGTGGTCTTACGAACCGCGTCTCAGTTGTTTCCCACTATGCGGTAAAACAATTGCGCGTTATCAACGATGACGTTGGTAAGGGTGGCGACCACCTGCGCGGC
>Ga0302322_100005965_pt1 | contig 10747 bp, 9 predicted proteins | sample Fen_T0_2_FD_203757 | JGI IMG/M metagenome (GOLD analysis project Ga0302322, IMG submission 203757) | Peat permafrost microbial communities from Stordalen Mire near Abisko, Sweden - Fen_T0_2 | ecosystem: Environmental > Terrestrial > Soil > Wetlands > Permafrost | place: Sweden: Abisko... | reverse complement strand
GCCCAAGCGCGACCCCGAACGCACCCGTGCGCGCATCCTGGAGGCGGCCACCGACGAGTTCACCAAGCATGGCCTGGGCGGGGCGCGGGTCGACCGCATTGCCAAACGCGCCGGCACCAACGAGCGCATGCTGTATTACTACTTCATCTCCAAGGATGCGCTGTTTCTCACTGTCCTGGAGAACGTCTACATCCGCCTGGCCGAGGCCGAAAAGGCGCTCGAACTGGACCACCTGGACCCGGTCGAGGCGATCACCCGCCTGGTCGAGTTCATCTGGAACTACTACGTCGAGCATCCCGAATTCATCAACCTGATCAACAACGAGAACCTGCACGAGGCCAAGTACCTGAAGAAGTCGAAAAAACTGGCCCAACTGGTCTCGCCGGTGCAGGCCAATATCCGCGACATTTTGCAGCGTGGCCAGGAAGCCGGCGTGTTCCGCGGCGGCATCGACCCCGCCGAGGTCTACATCACCCTGGTGGCCCTGAACTACTACTACCTGTCGAACCGCTTCACCCTCTCGACCGTGCTGGCGCGCGACCTGATGTCGCCGGTGGCGCAGGAGGGCCACCTGAAGCATGCCATCGAGGTGGTGCTCAACTACCTGCTCAAGGTTCGGCCCTGAGCCGGGCATGGAGCCGGGGTCGCCGCGCGGGTCAATCGCGCAGCGCCGGCAGACGGGACTTATTCGAGGCGGATGTTGTTCGCTTTGACGATGGGTGCCCACTTGGCCTTCTCGTCACGCAGGGCGGCGGCGAACTCGGCCTGGGTGCCGGGCGAGGCGAGGGTGCCCTGGGCATCGAGCTGCTTGATGGTCTCCGGTGACTTGAGAGCGGCGTTGGCGGCGGCGTTCAGGCGCTGCACCACTTCAGACGGAGTGGCAATCGGCGCGATCAATCCGTACCAGTTGTCCGACAGCACTTTCGGGTAACCGACTTCGGCGGTGGTCGGCACCTCCGGCAGCATGGGAATGCGCTTCGCGCTGGTCACCGCCAGGGCCTTGAAGGAGCCGCTGCGCACATGCTGCAGCACCGCCGGCACGTCGGCGATGGTCACCTGCACCTGGTTGGCCAACAGGTCGGTCACCGCCGGGCCGATTCCCTTGTAGGGCACGTGCACGATGTTGACCCCGGCCTCGCTGTTGAACAGCTCCATCGCCAGGCGGATGATGGAACTGGCGCCGGCCGAGCCGTAGTTGAGCTTGCCCGGGTTGGCCTTGGCGTAACCAACAAGCGTCGCGGTCGAGGTCAATCCGGTTTGGCGATTGACCACCAGCAACTCGGGCACCCGCGCCACCACGCTGATCAACGCCAGGTCCTTGTCGGAGTTGTAGGGCAGCTTGTCGGTCATGTACTGCGCCGCCGACAGGCCGGTGGCATTGGCCATGCCCAGGGTGTAGCCGTCCGGGGTGGCCTTGGCGGCCGCATCGATGCCGATCACGCCCCCGCCGCCGCCGCGGTTGTCTATCACCACCGGCTGGCCCAGTTGCGCCGACAGCGACTGGGCAAAAATCCGCGCCACCACGTCGGCCGAGCCGCCGGCGGCGAACGGCACGATCAGCTTGACCGGGTGGTTCGGGTAGGGTTGGGCGAGCGCCGCGAGCGGCGCGACGAGCGCGCCCGCGCAGCAGGTCAGGCCCAGGGCCAGTGTCAGGGTCTTGGTCAGTTTGTACATTGCGCTTGCCTTCTGTCTCGGTTTGATTGGATTGAGATCGGGTGCGGTCGGGCGTCTTGTTTCGGAGCCCTAGCCTTTGAAGCGCGGCTCGGGCAGGCCCTTGACGCCCGCATCAAGCGCGAACAGCGCTCCCGCATAAGGCTCATTGGCTGCCTGCTCCGGGCTCAGGCGCTGCGAGTGGGTCGTGACGTACAGGGTGCCCAGGTCATCGCCGCCGAAGGCCGGGCAGGTGGCGTTGGTCACCGGCAGCTGGATCACCCGGTCGATCTTGCCCGCCGGGGTCAGGCGCACCACCTGGCCGGTGCCCACCATCGCGTTCCACAGGCAGCCGTCGGCATCCATGGTCGAGCCGTCCGGCTTGGCGGGGGTGCCGGTCCAGTCCTTGAACACGCGGCGATTCGAGATCGCACCAGCGTCTATGTCGTAGTCGTAGGCCCAGATCAGTTGCAGATGGGTGTCGGCGAAATACATGGTGCGGTCGTCCGGGCTCCAGGAGAGCGAGTTCGGTACGTGTATGCCGCCGAACTGGAAGTGGCAGCTATGGTCGGGGTCGAAGCGGTACAGGTTGCCTTCGGGCACGCGCACGCCATCCTTCATGCTGCCGACCCAGAAGCGGCCGCGGCGGTCGCACTTGCCGTCGTTGAGGCGGTGTTGCGGCTTATCGAGCTCCGGGTTCATCAGCGCGCGCGGCGCCTCGGTCTGCTCCGGATCGTAGGTATAGAAACCGCTGTTGGTGGCCAGCAGCAGGCCGCCGGCGTCGCGCAGGGCAATGCTGCCGACCAGCATCTCGGCGGCCAGGCGCACGGCGGTGTGCTTGCCGGTGGCGGGATCGTAAGACTGGATCGCCGGGCGGCGCACGTCTATCCACCACAGCTTGCGGCTGCGGCTGCACCACAGCGGCACTTCACCGAGGATGTCGGCGCCCTGCACCACGCATTGAAGTTCTGCTGACAACGTTGTCTCCAGGGTTCGGTGGGTGAACCGTTATTGTTGAATCGACTCCAGATCGCTCAGGAGTCACTGATTAAGTGGGCTGTGCCCCCTTAACAACCCCCGATCCCAGAGAGAGACTAATCTCGCGCCTCCCGGTTGTCGGGACTTATACAGCGTTTCCCTAACGACTTGTTTTCAATTCGTGTTCAATCTGTTTCCAATTTGCAATTCGCGATTCGCAACTCATTATGCGTGCCATCAGAGGCGCCGGATGAACGGTCGCTATGCTACCTTGCGTTGCCGCCGCGTGCAGGCGAGCTTCCATCATTGACCCGATAAGACCGCCATGAACCTACCCAAGCAAACCCTGGGCAAATTGCCGCCCACCGCATTCGGCATGCTGGAAATTCCGCGCCTGCCGGCGGCCATCATCGCCGGCTTCAAGGCGCTGGGCGACCTTACTGGAACGACTTCGGATGCGATGGACGATCTGGGCATCGCCGGCGCGGTGCCCGGTTCCACCCTGCGTCCCACCGACCCCGCCGCCAAGGTGGTGGGCCAGGCCGTCACCCTGCACAACACGCGAATTGAGAAGACCGTGCCCGAGGCGGTGGCCGGCAAGGTGTCGGGCTTAGGTGACATCGAGGCCCACAACCTGGCGCAGGAAGGCGACGTGCTGGTGATCCAGGGGGTGCGCGACGTGTCGAGCATGGGCGGCATCATGGCCACCATCGCCAAACGCAGCGGCGAGGCCGCGGCGATTGTTGACGGCGCGGTGCGCGACATCGACCATTCGCGCGGCATCGGCTACCCGGTGTGGTCCTCCAGCGTCAGCCCGATGACCGGCAAGTGGCGCATTGTCACCGTGGGCGTAAACATCCCGGTGAGCATCGCAGGGGTGCGGGTGCATCCGGGCGACCTGGTGATCGCCGATGAAGTGGGGGTGTGCTTCGTGCCCTATGCGCGCGCCGCCGAGGTGCTGGCCGTGGCGCAGGCGATCGCCGCCAACGAGGACAAGCGGCTCAAGCTGATCGAGGAGGGCATGCCGCTGGCTGAGTACCTGAAGATTCCGCGCAAGTAGTCGCGGCGTTTCCACTGGCCGCTTGCGTATTGCTGCTGGTCAGGCGCGGTACACCGGCCTGCGGGGCTCATGCCACCCGAGCCTCAGCGCGCGGCGTCGGCCGCGCGCACGCCGGCGTAATTGGCTTCCTCGAATAGCGAGATGCCCGTCAGGTCGGCATGCGCGAAGCTCAAGGGCCGCTGCAAATCGGCCAGCAGCTTGCGGATCGGCAGACTCAAGAAGCCCGGCACCGGCCGCGCCATTGCATGCGGCCAGCGCCAGATGTCGATGCGTTTGAGCAGGTCGCGCAGGCCCGGGTGCGGGCGTGACAGCTCGGTGATGATGCCCTCGGCCCAGACTTCCCACTTGGTCTCGAGAAGGCGCTTGCGTGCCTGCTCGATCGGCTCGTTCGCCAGCGGCAGGTAATAGGTGAGCACGGTGGCGCCCGGCTTGACGCTGATGGTCTGGTGGGTGGCGACCACGTAGCCCAGCGCCGGGCTGTCGTAGAGCACGTTGTCCCAGGCCAGGCCGGCCGGGCCGGCGTCCTGCGGCAGGTGGTCCAGGCTGAGGTTGGCGACCAGCCAGGGGCTGACCTCGATCTGTCCGGCTGCCTGGCGCAGGCCGGGTGGCGGGTTGATCCAGACGTGCGCCAGCACCTGCGCGGGCGCGGCCCAGATCACCTGGTCGGCGCGGTAGCGGATGACACGGTTCTCGGTGGCCGAGTAGATGTCGATCTCAGCAATGCTGCCGGCGGTCTGCAGGCGCACGCAGGCCGATTGCGGCACCAGCGACTCGGGTGCCTGGTCGCGTATCCAGGCGGCCAACTGGCGCACCAGCCAGCCGTTGCCCTCCGGCCAGGTGAGCACGCCCTGATGGTCGCTGTCCTGCGCCTGGCCGTCGCGGCAGGCGTAGTAGTGCAGGCCGGCCCAGGCCGAGGTGTTGGCGGCCTGCGCGCCGTAATCGTCGCGGCAACCGTAGTTGGCATACCAGTGCAGCAGGGGCGAGTCCAGGCCCTGGGCCAGCAGCCAGTCGCGAAAGTTCTGGCCGTCGAGCCGGCGTAGTGATTCGTCCTGGCTGGAGAGGGCGCTGGGGATGGCGAAGGACTTGTTGCCGGCGCCATCCCGCTGTTTCTTGTAGCGGCTGACGATTGCTTCAAAACGCTGGTACTGATCCAGGTCGCGGGGCTTTGCGACGATGCGCGGCAACACCCCCTCCTGCCAGAGTCCCTCGATGTACAGGCGCTCCTGCGGCACGCCGACGATGTAGCGCTCGTCGTAGCGCGGCACCACGGCCGCGGGGTCGCCCAGCAGCACGCCCAGGTCGGCCAGCAGCTGGCGGATGTGCACCGATTCCGACGTCGGATAAGGCAGGTAGTGCGCGCCCCAGGGATGTGGGATTGCGCCGCTGATGCCGGAACGTGCGTTGCCGCCCAGCACCGCTTCCAGCTCGAACAGCTTGAAATCGGTGATGCCGCGCTTCGCAAGCCGCCAGGCCGCCGACAGGCCGCCCACGCCGCCGCCGACTATCGCCACCGGCACCCGCCGCGTTTCCACCGCCGCGCCAAAGCCGCCGTCGCGCAGCTTGTGGCCCAGCGCCATGTCCGGCCCGAGATTCTTCCCGCCATAGACCGGCTTGCCGCCCTGGTATTCGCAGGAGGCGAACAGTGGGGTGGCGCAGGCGGCCAGGAATGCGCGCCTATCCATCAGCAGGTTCGAATTAGAGGTTGATGCACGGCGCCGCGTTGGGGGGGGGCGATGTTTTGTAGCATTTAACCCATTAAATCGTCTGGCTCCGCCAGCGATTTAATGCAAATCAAGCCCGAAAAAAGTAGGGGTGTACTTTTTTCGGAATCTACCGTATCGCCCGCCGCCATTCCTCCTCGAAGTAGCGCACCAGCACCTGGTTGTTCAGGCGGTTGACCTCGGCATCGACCCGGGACATGTCGGCGGGAAAGTCGAACATGGTCTTCATGGTGTCCGGGGTGAGGTAGCGCGTCGCCACGGGGAATTTCTGCGGCGGCGCATAGGCGCCGCGGCTGCCGATGATATAGCCCCACTCCCCGAACGAGGGCACATAGGCATGGTAGGGCGTGGCCTTCAGGCCGGCGTCTTCCAGCGTATTGACGATGCACCAGAAGGACTTGCGCGCATAGAAGGGCGAGGTGGCCTGGATCACCAGCAGGCCCCGGTCCGACAGGTGCTTTTCTATCATCCGGTAGAACGCCGAGGAGTAGAGCTTGCCCAGGGAGTAGTTGGACGGGTCGGGAAAGTCGATCAGGATCAGGTCGAAGGCGTCCGGGTTCTGTTCCAGCCAGATCAGGGCGTCGCGGTTGACGATGGTCAGCTTGGGTGAATTGAGCGAGCCCAGGTTCATCGCCGTCAGCAGGCGGTTGCTGCGGAACATGGTGGTCATGCGCGCGTCCAGGTCGACCAGGGTGATGGACTCGATGTTCGGATACTTGAGCACTTCGCGCGCCGCCAGGCCGTCGCCGCCGCCCAGGATCAGCACCCGGCGCGCGCCCGGCAGGGTGGCCAGGGCGGGGTGCACCAGGGCCTCGTGGTAGCGGTATTCGTCGCGCGAGGAGAACTGCAGGTTGCCGTTCAGGAACAGGCGCACGTCGTCGCGCCAGCGGGTCAGGACGATGCGCTGGTAGGGGGTCGATTCGGCGTACAGGATCTGGTCGGCATAGATGCCTTCCTCTGCCAGCGCGGTGAGCTGGTCGGCAAACACGAATCCGGCGAGCAGCGCCAGGAAGGCGGCCGCGCCCTGGGTACGCAGGAAGCGCGCAGTGCGCAGGTTGTCGCGGAACAGCCTGATCGCCCACAGGGCGACGGCGACATTGAGCAGGCCGAACAGCAGGCTGGTGCGCATCAGCCCCAGGTGCGGGGCCAGCACCACCGGGAACAGGATGGACACCGCCAGCGCGCCCAGGTAGTCGAAGGTCAGCACCTGGGCCACCAGGTCCTTGAACTCGACCTCGCTTTTCAGGATGCGCATGATCAGCGGGATTTCCAGACCCACCAGCACCCCGGTGACAAACACCAGGCCATAGAGCACGAAGCGGAACGGCTCGGTCAGGTGGGCGAAGACGATGAACAGGATCACCGCCGAGAAACCGCCGACCACCCCGACCATCAGCTCGATCTGCACGAAACGGGCGGTGAGGCCCCGGGTGATGAACTTGGACAGCCAGGAGCCTATGCCCATGGCGAACAGGTAGGTGCCGATCACCGTCGAGAACTGGGTGATCGAGTCGCCCAGCACATAGCTCGACAGCGCGGCGGCGATCAACTCATAGGCCAGGCCGCAGGAGGCGACGACAAAGACGGAAAAGAGTAGGGCAGGGCGCAAACTGGTCTTGCTTAGAGTGTGAGGCTAGGTCCGCCATCGCGGGCCGGGCAACTGGTCGGCGGCGTAGGATGGTGCCGGGTCGGCCGCCGTGGGCTGGTGCCTGGCCGGCCGGCGATGGGCCGGCGGCAGGCGGGCCGGCATTCGCTGGCCGGGTCGGTCTTATCCGCCGTGGACCGAGGCGGCGACGATGATGGCGATGCCCAGGCACATGGCGGCGACCACGAAGGCCAGCGCGGTGTTGCGCTTCTCGACGATCTCGCCCCACAGGTCATACGGGGTGATCTTGTCGATGATGATGAACGAGACCCAGAAGACGATCACGCCGATGATCGAATAGATCAGCGAATTAACGATGTTTTGCGGATTGATGAAGTCCATGAAAACCCCTCTATTTGTGTGAAATGCTGCTGGAGCGTGAAAAGCCGCTGGAGCCGAAGCTGGAGCCGGAGCCCGATTGAGCCAGCTTCTGGGCGCCGCTGGCACCGGAAAACAGGCTCATGCCCCGGTACTGCGCGAAGCTGAAAAACGAAATCGCCGCGATGCTGGAAATGAGATAAAACCTGATCATGGAGGTGCCTGTCTGGTCGTCGTCGTTCAGTTGTCGCTATGGTTCAACCGTCGTCATTGTTCAGTCATTGTCTAGTCATCGCTCAGTCGTCATCATCGTCGCTGCCGCCGCGCGGATGGTCGCTGTCGGCCCAGCGCTGCGCTTCGAAGCTGCGCTCGCGCCAGATGCCGTAGAACGGGATCACCAGGAGCAGCAGTTGCAGCAGCAGCCAGTTCAGCCATGACGGGTGGCCGCGCTCGACCACGATCTTGCCGCTCATCGACTTGGTGGCGTCGGGCGCCAGTTCGGCGCCCACGTTGAGCACGTACTCGCCGGGCGGCACGCCGTAGAACACCACCTCGTCCCTGCGGGATCCCTCGCTCCAGGATTCGCCGTCGTCGCGCCCTTCATAGTAGCCCACTTCGTGGCCTTCGCTCCAGGTCTGGCCGCTCTTCGGGTCCGCCAGGGTGTAGCTCAGGCTGGCCCACGAATTCATGATGTCGGTGTCGGTGCGCACCACCAGGTTGCCGGTGCTGCCCTTGACCTGGAAGGGTTCGGTGGTCAGGGCCTGCTCGCTGCCGGGCGCGACCTCGATGCTGTCGGTGTGGACCTTGGTGGCGCGGAAGGCGAAGGCCAACTGCAGCACCAGGATGATGACGGTCAGGATCGCGAACTGCTTCCAGAGCCGCGGCACCGATTCCTTGTAGGGCGACACCTGGTGCGGCGCGATGCCCTTGGGCGCGGGCAGCACGGCCTTCGGCTTGAACACCGCCTGCACCTCGCCCACCGGCATGTAGCGGCCGACCGACCAGGTCACTTCGTTTTTCGTTTTCTCGCGGCTCAGGATCTGCGGCGGCGCGATGTAATCGTCGGTGGCCGCGGTGTCGCCCAGCTTGACGCGCCAGTAGAACTCGCCCAGCACGTGGATGACCTTGGCCTCGTAGGTCTCGAAATGCTCGAACTGGGTGTTCTTGTAGGTGGCCACGGTGCCCGCCAGCTTGGGCGGATACTCGGTGTTCCAGATGTAGCTCCAGTGGCCGTCCGATTCGGAGAGCCAGCGGAATCCGCTCGCCTGGTTGAACAGCAGGTACTCGCTCCAGGCAAAGCCGGCGCTCGAACCGCGCCGCATGTGGCCGATCACTTCCCACTCGATGCCGTCGAGCTTGCCCTTGCTGCCCAGCGCGATCAGCAGCGGGTAGTCCATCGCCTCCTGCGCCTTGGCGATCAGTTGGACGTTCTTGCTGCCGGTGTCGAGCAGGGCGCCGCAGGAGGTGCAGCCGTAGCTCTTGATCTTGCCGCTGGAAAGCTGGAACGGAGCGGCGCACTGCGGGCAGTTGAAGGCGGTCAGCCCGAGGTCCTTGGCCTCGCCGTACTCGGCGGCCTTGTCGTCTTTCAGGTTGGCGAGCTTGAGCGACTTGGCCTGGACCCGCTCGCCGAAATACACCCGCGGCGGATCGTCGCTGTAGTCGATGGTGGCGAATTCGCCGTCCAGGCGCAGGTCGATCACCGGGGCTTCGTAGCCCGGGCCGACGGTGAACGGCAGCTCGCCCTGGCCGGCGATGCAGGTGGCCGATTCGATATCGGTGACCTGGTAGGATTTGCCGCCCAGATCTATCCGGTCCTCGACCTTGATGCCGGCGAAGGCCGGCGGGGCCAGCGGCAGGGTCTTCTCGAAAGTGACGTAGAACTCGCCGGAGGCCTCGCCCAGCCAGCCGTAACGCATGTCGTCGAACAGGATGTGCCACTCGTTCCACAGGCCGTCTTCGTAGCGCATCTGGATGCGCCCGATCACCCCGAAGTGCACGCCCTTGTAGACCCCTTCGCTGCCGATCTGCAGCAGGGTCGGGTCGTCCTGCAGCGCCGCCATCTTGCCGATGTTTTCCAGCACCTCGCCCTGGCGCAGGAGCGTGGCGGTGCAGTACTCGCAGACCGCGAGCACCGACGCCTCGGAACGGAACTTGACTGGCCCCCCGCACGAAGGGCACTTGCCGATTTTCATCGGTCTTTTCTCCCCGCCGACCCGCTTGCGGGCCGGCCTGACTGCGGTTTATGGCCTTAAGCGAGCTTCTTGAGCAGCTCGGCCTTCTTGGTATCGAATTCCTGCTGCGACAGGATGCCTTTGCCGACCAGGCCATGGAGCTTTTCCAGCGTCGCCATCACCTCGTCGACGCCGCCGCCCGCGGGCGCGGGTGCCGGTGCGGGCGCGGCGCCACCTGACGGTGCCGCCGGCGGTTGCTGCTGCTGGTTGATCCCGGCCAGCATGCTGGAAGCCATCTGGTTGCCGATGCCCACGCCCACCGCCAGGTTGGCGCCCATCCCGGCCAGGCCGCTGCCCTCGTTGGCGGCGGCGATCGGGATCGCGTTGGCGGTCTGGTACTGGGTGTACTTGTTCATGTCCCCGAGCATGTTCATGCCGATCCGGGTGTCGAGCATCTTCTGGATCTCTTCGGGCAGGGAGACGTTCTCGACGAACAGGGTGTCGAGCGCCAGGCCCATCTTGGCGAACAGCGGTTCGACCTGCTTTTTCACCGTGTCGGCCAGCAGGCCCTGGTTGCCGGCCAGGTCCAGGAAGGCCACGCCGCTGCCGCCGAAAGCGTTGGTCAGCGCGGAGATCATCATGTTGCGCAACTGGCCGTCGAGGTCGGAAATGGTGTAGGCCTCGCGGGTGCCGGAGACTTCCTTGTGGAAGGCGCGCGGGTCGGCGATCTTGTACGAATAGATGCCGAAGGCGCGCAGGCGCACCATGCCGAAATCCTTGTCGCGCACGGTGATGGGGTTGGGCGTGCCCCACTTGCGGTCCAGTTGCAGGCGGGTGGAGAAGAAGTAGACGTCGCTCTTGAACGGGGAGGCGAACAGCTTGTCCCAGTTCTTCAGGTTGGTGAGCAGCGGCAGGGTCTGGGTGGTGAGCTTGTACAGGCCCGGGCCGAACACGTCGGCGATCACGCCTTCGTTGACGAACACCGCCATCTGCGACTCGCGCACCGTGAGCTGGGCGCCGGTCTGGATTTCCATGTCGGCCATGGGAAAGCGGTAGGCCAGCAGGCCGTCGGCTTCCTCGGTCCAATGGATGACGTCGATGAATTGTTTTTTGATGAAGTCCATCAGGGCCATGCTGATCTCCCGTCACTAGGTCGATGATTCGGGCGCCGGCGCGCGGGCGCGGCACTCGTCAAGCAATTTGT
>Ga0302322_100005964_pt1 | contig 10748 bp, 12 predicted proteins | sample Fen_T0_2_FD_203757 | JGI IMG/M metagenome (GOLD analysis project Ga0302322, IMG submission 203757) | Peat permafrost microbial communities from Stordalen Mire near Abisko, Sweden - Fen_T0_2 | ecosystem: Environmental > Terrestrial > Soil > Wetlands > Permafrost | place: Sweden: Abisko... | reverse complement strand
ATCCGCCAGGAGATGGGCGGCAAGACCTCGCTGATGGGCCTGTACGACCACCACATCGTGGTGCCCCAGGTCCCCTTCACCCTGCCCAAGGTGTGCTTCTACACCCGCTTCTCGCGCATGGACGGCCAGTTCAAGTTCGGCTTCTCCATCGTGAGCCCCACCGGTGACCGCAAGGACGTGATCCGCGACAGCGATGTGCAGATCCCCGACGGTGCCAAGGAAGGCACCTTCAACGTCATCGCCAGCCCCTTCGAAGTGAACGCTGAAGGCGTTTACGAAGTGATCATCGCCCTGACCAAGGGCGCAGACCGTTTCGAATACGTCTACAAGTTCGCCATTTCCGACGCCGGCCGCCTCCAGGCCGAGTACGAGAAGGCCATGGCCGAGTCCGGCCAGACCAGCAACTAGCTCCAATCTTCAATCTTGAGTCTTCTGTTTTGATGCGGCGCCCAGTTGGGCGCCGTATGCTTTTCCGGAACATCCGACCGCCTGCCCAAACCGGAGGACGTCATGTCGCCTCGTATCCGCCTCGTCTCCATCGCCCTGCTGGCCCTGGTGTCCTTGCGGGGGGAAGCCCCGGCTACGCAGGGCCCCGAGCCCCGGGTCCTCAGCCTGGATGCCAAGGGTGCCAGCTATTTCCCCGTCCTCACCGGACCGCCGGGAACCCTGACCATGCGCTCAGGTCTGGTGACCCTGGCGCCTGGCAAGACCGTGGGGAAGCACACGACTGCTGACAACGAGGAGATCCTGGTCGTCCTGGAGGGCCGCGGCGAGTTCAGGATCACCGGTGGCCCGGTCCTGCCCGTGGTAGGAGGCAGCGCCCTCTACTGTCCGCCTCGCCGAGAGCACGACGTGATCAACACCGGGGAGGGCGTCCTGCGCTACGTCTTCGTGTTGGCCAAGGCATTGCCCTGAGCGACCCATCCCCGGGAGGCGGCTATCCTGGAGGCATGTCGGACCGCTACGCCAAGCAGCGCATCTTTTTAGGCCGTGAGGCTGATGGGGCCCTGCGCTCGAAGCGGGTGGCCGTACTTGGCCTAGGCGCCACGGGCTCGGTCATCGCGCCCTGGCTGGCCCGGGCCGGGGTGGGGCATCTCACCCTCATCGACCGGGATCTGGTCGAAGCCTCGAACCTGCAGCGACAGGTGCTCTATGGCGAATCCGACCTGGGCCGGCCCAAGGCCGAGGTGGCGACGGAGCGCCTGGCCGAGGCCAACTCCAGCATCGAACTGCAGTCCGTGGTGGCCGACCTCACCAGCGGCAACGCCCGGGAGCTGCTGTCCGGCTTCGATCTCATCTGCGACGGCACCGACAACTTCGAGGCCCGCTTCCTCATCAATGACGTGGCCATCCTCACGGGCACGCCGTGGATCTATGCCGGAGCCATCGGCGGCGAAGGCGTGGTCTGGCCCCTGCACCCGCCGCAGACACCCTGCCTGCGCTGCCTCATCGAGGAGCCGCCGGCAGGTGGCGATGTGGACACCTGCGACAGCGCCGGTGTACTGGGCCCCACCGTGGGCATCATCGGCAGCTGGGCGGCCCTGGAGGCCATGAAGGTACTCACGGGTAAAACGCCCCACGCCGAGCTCGTGCGCTTTGATTTCTGGAATGACGAGCGCCAGTTCCTGAAGCCGCCGAAGACCCGCTGCCACTTCTGCACCGGCAAAGTCACCGAGTTCCTGGATGCCCGCTGGAGCCTGAAGGCCAGCCCCCTCTGCGGCCTGGAGGGCGTGCAGATCCGCGTGAACCCGCCGGGGAAGCTGGACCTAACGGCCTTGAAGGCGCGCCTGGAAAACCGCACCCGCAGCCCCTGGAAGCAGGCGGGTCTGCTGCTCAAGGGCCGGGACGGCGCCGACGAGATCACCCTCTTCGCCGACGGCCGCGCCTTGGTTCACGGTCCCATGACGCCCGAGCGCGCCCGCAGCTGGTACACCGAGGTGATTGGGTGTTGAAAGAAGATCGAACCGCAGATGTCGCAGATTCACGCAGATGAAAAACGAGAGGATGGGTGACATTTATCTGCGCCATCTGCGGTTTCATGTTCAGTTTCATTCGGGTGGTTTCTAGATGTTGAATATCCTTCTGGCCTCCAGGAATGCCGGCAAACTCCGCGAATTCTCGGCGCTGCTGCCTGACATTCACTTCGTACTGTGGCCCACGGACGCGCCGGAGCTGCCGGAAACCGGCGCCTTCTTCCAGGACAATGCCTTGCAGAAGGCGGAAGGGGCGCGGGCCTGGTGGCTCGAACGCGGCATTGAATCCGTGGACGGTGTGCTGGCCGACGATTCGGGGCTCTGCGTGGATGCCCTCTGGGGCGGGCCCGGCGTATTGAGCGCGCGCTTTGCAGCGGACCGATCTTCCTACCGCGACAAGAACCGCCGCCTGCTGGCCATGCTTCCGGAAGGCGCCGACCGGAGGGCCCGGTTCGTCTGTGTGCTGGCCTTCGCTCCGATGAAGGGCGAACCCTTCACCGTCAGCGGCGCGGTGGAAGGCTCCCTCGCCTTTGAGCACCGGGGCGAAAGCGGCTTCGGCTATGACCCCATCTTCATTCCTGAAGGTTTGAACCAGACCTTCGGCGAACTGCCCATCGCCATCAAGCACACCCTCAGCCACCGGGCGCGTGCCTGCGCGGCGCTGCGGGCACGGCTGGCCCTGGTTCCACGGCCAGGTTGAGCCCATGACCTGGCGACGGGAATCCCGGACCTGGCTGGCCATCGCGGGCCTGCTGCTGCTCTGGGCCTCCGCCTTCGCGGGCATCCGGGCCGGGATGCGGCTCACGACCGCAGGAGGCGTCGGCAGCGATGGCTACGGCCCCGGTGAGCTGGCTCTCTTGCGCTTCGGAACGGCCTCCACGGTGCTGGCCCTGTATGCCCTGGCCACCCGGATGCGCCTGCCGCAGCGCACCGATCTGCCCGGGATCGGCCTGGCCGGCTTCCTGGGCATCAGCGTCTACCACCTGGCGCTGAACTTCGGAGAAGTGACGGTCCATGCTGGAGCAGCCTCCCTGCTCATCTCCGCTGGCCCCGTGTTCACGGCCCTGCTTTCGACGCTGTTCCTGCGCGAGCGGCTCACAAGGGTGGGCTGGGGCGGCATCCTGCTGGCCTTGGCGGGCGTGGCGCTCATCGCCCTCAGCAGCGGCCGGGGTCTGCGCTTCACACCTGGCGCCCTGCTCATCCTGCTGGCCGCTGCCGCTGCCGCGGTCTTCTCCATCCTGTCCAAGCAGAGCCTTCGCCGCTACGGGGCGCTCGAATTCACGAGCTACGCGATCTGGGCGGGCACCCTGCCCCTCTTCATCTACCTGCCCGGGCTGCTACGGCAGGTTCGCCTGGCCGCGCAGTCCGCCACGGCCGCGGTGGTCTATCTCGGCATCTTCCCTGGAGCCATCGCCTACCTCCTCTGGAATTACAGCCTCTCCCGCATGCCCGCCTCTCTGCTTTCCAGCTTCCTCTACCTATCACCGGTGATCGCCTGCTTCATCGCCTGGGTATGGCTCGGCGAGCTCCCCTCCTGGCTCACGATTCTCGGTGGCGGCATCGCCATTCTGGGTGTGGTCCTGGTGCAGACGAAGGGCTACGCCAGGGAAGATCGCTAGACGTTCTCCGGCGACCGCGTGAGCAGCCCCAGGAAGGTGAGGGGCAGCTGCGAATCATTGATGAGGCCATGCCGACCGCCCGCCTTGACCAGGAACAGATCGCCAGGCCCCACGGGAAAGCGCTCCCCGTTCAACACGCCCACGCCGTGGCCCTCCAGGATCAGATAGAGATCCTCCGTGTTGGGATGGACATGCTCGCCGATGGTCGTGCCGGGCTCCAGGGTCATGCGACCGAGGCTGAGGACCCCTTCCATTTCGCCAGCCCTCAGCAGGTCCACGCCCCTGGCGGCCCCCACGCCGCCGCGGATATTGACCTTGGTTTCTTCCACCCGTTCGGATGACCTTCGGATCATGGGTGCCTCCCGAGGAAGATGCGCGGATCCACCCGCGTGTTGTTGAGGCTCAGGGACCAGTGCAGGTGGGGACCGGTGGCGCGCCCCGTCTTGCCCACCTCTCCCAGCAGGTCGCCGGCCTTGAGCACCTGGCCCTGCTTCACGGTGATCTTGGACAAATGGCAGAGGAGGCTCACCACGCCCTCGCCATGGGCCAGGAACACGGCGTTGCCGCTGTAGAAGAAATCACCCGTCAGCACGACGACACCCGCCGCGGGCGCCCGCACGGCCTGGCCCTGGGGAGCCCGGATATCCAGCCCCGAGTGGGGCGACCGGGGCACGCTGTTGAAGACGCGGCGCATGCCAAAAGAGGCCGTCAGTGCTCCCGGCGTGGGGCGGTGGAAACTCAAGGAGGGGATGATGCCCTCCGGCCAGGCCTTCCAGGCTGGCCCGGTGAGGAGCTGCTCCTTCGCGATGCGCGCTTCGTCCTCCGCATTGGGCGTCACCTGGCGCTGGTCCTTCAGGTGGACACGCTGCTCGGGGTACCGCTTGGGCTTGATCATGAAGGCAATGGGGCGGCCGTCCACGTCGATCCCATCCTGACCGGCCTTGGCGCTCAGCGGGATCCCCACCACCGCCACCCAGCCCGCAGCGCTCCGCCGCGTCAACACCGGCTCGCCATGAAAGGTCACCTTGGGTGCCTGACCGCCGCCTCCAATCGGGACAATCGCCACACCGCCAGGAACGGACGAGGGTTTAAAGGTGAGGGGGGCAGATTCCGCGCCAGAGACTGCCGAACCTATGGTCACTGCCATGAACAGAACCAGCGGGCGGCCAGCGAAACAAAGTCGAGTCATGGTCATACCAGGACCTCATTCAGGAGAAGCTTCAGCATACCGAGAGGACACATTAGCTGGTGGGAGTGGGTCAGCGAAGAACTGCCTTTGGCCGGTGATGGACAGTGTTGAACGGTGATGGCCCGATCCCATCTCTGTTCATCACCGTTTATCACTGGTTCAACTTTTGTTGCGAGCCCGACGTCTACGCAGCATCCGATGCCATCGTCACTCTCCCTTACCTCACTCCGTTCTTCTGCGCTTCTATGCAGCTAGCGAAGGAAGTGAGCAGGCCCCGACTGCTCATAAGCCATGAGCGAACCCGAGGAAGACAAATGAAGAGAGAGCGGAAGACAATGCTGGCGGGATCCGAGTTGACCCAATGGTTGGGCGTTGATTGACTCACGGCAAGATCGGTTTTGGCATTCGAGATTCGACTTGATTTGCTTCATCGGTTCGACCGAGTCCACGGAGAAATCCCGCATATTCATTTATCAATGTTCGAATCTCACTTAGAGAGCCGGCCTTTGGGCCGGTCCGTGGTGAGAGCACCTCGAGTGATCTAATGAAATAGGACTCGGCTTCAGCGTTCTCGTGCTGTTTCTCATGAGATACACCTAAGTTGAAATAGATGATTCCTCGCGCTTTTAGTGCTTCGGGCTCTGATTTTGCGTTGTCTATTACACCAAGCGCCTGGAGGCTTAGTGCTCGACCTTCCTGCTCGCGACCCAGCCCCATATAAGCTTGAGCGAGATTGTCCAAGTCAATGGCATAGAGTGTGCGAGGGAAGTCGGGAGCCTTCTCGGAAATTGCTACCGCTCGAAGAAGGAGCGGCAATGCCTCGGATGGGCGTTTCAGATTCAGATAGAAATTACCGCCATGGACCAACGAATTCCTAACTGAAGTTTTGTCTGGAACCGCAAGACGTTCGGACGCCACCAGCGCCTTCTTGTAGAATTCTTCCGCCAGGTCGTTCCGATTTTCAGCAGATGCCATATCGCCCAGGGCGATCTGTATTCGTGGCAACCTTGGATCAGGTGGATTCGTTTTTGCCAGGGAACGTTCTGCACTAACCAAAGCAGGAATCGCCTGATTATATAGGCCCATATTGTAGTGATTCAGGCCGTAGTTGATCTGGTGTTCAGTGTTTACAAGGCAACCACAGAACAGAACAGGTAAAGCGAAGATCAGACAGCCACGACCAATTGCGTGTAGGGTTCGCGAATTGATTTGGATCAAAATACCCTCCAAAGGCCGTGCTGAATCGATGACGCCTAACCAGGTGTATCCGTCCTGCTTGGGGATGGAACCACTTCTGGCAATGAGGGCTGCTCGGCAGCCGGAACAGGAACTGGACTGGAGGCTTCGGCGCTGAACCCCGCCTCCCGCATCTTCACGGCGTCCTGGTAGGCGGCGAGGATGGCGGTGCGGATGCGGAGGTACGAGGTTTCGGTGACCTTGGTGCTGAAGGTGATGGTGGCCACCAGGTAGTCACGGCCATCGGGCATGGTCTGGGGGGCGCTGACCTGCACCTGGGGCTGCATGATGGTGCCGGAGCTGCCTTCGCGCAGACGATTCGACACGGCGTCACACCAGGCCTGCAACTGGGGGGTGAGGACGACCCCCTGCTCCGGGGAAGCCATCATCACCCGGCCGTAGAGCGTGAAGAACAGCCTCAGCTGGGGTGGATCGAAGGAGTGGTTCAGGTAGCCCGACATGCTGGCGATCTGCTGGAAGTCCTTCAGCAGGGCCTGGAGCTTGGGGCTGGGCGCGGCGACAGCCATCAGCGCACCACGCCATATCCATATTTGGCCACCAGCAGATCGAGCCGCTGGCGGGCCTCCGGCGCAACCGCCTCGGGTGCGGTGAAGAGCGCCGCATTCAGGGCTTCACCACAGTGGCAAGCGCGTGGCGTACCGAATAGTTCAGGCACCGTCTTGCGGAGCAGCTGCTGGGCCTTGTCCACGTTGGCGTGCATGACCTCCAGCACCGAGGCGGCGTCCACCCCCTCCTCCTCTTCGCGCCAGGCATCGTAGTCCGTCACCAGGGCGATGCAGGCGTAGCAGAGCTCCGCTTCCCGAGCGAGCCTTGCCTCGGTCACCTGGGTCATGCCGATGAGGTCCGCGCCCCAGCCCTGGTGGAGCCGGCTTTCAGCGCGGGTGGAGAAGGCGGGACCCTCCATGCACACGTAGAGCGCATCACCTTCGATGGGCAGCTTCAGCTCGCGGCCCGAGGCCAGCAGTGTCCTGGTCATGGGGGCGCAAGTGGGCTCCGCGAAGCTCACGTGGGCCACCAGACCTTCGCCAAAGAACGTGTCCTTCCGATGCCTCGTCTTGTCGATGAACTGGCCCACCAGCCGCAGCTCGCCCGGCTTGTGGCGGGCCTGAAGGCTGCCCACGGCAGACACACAGATCAGCCGCTCGACCCCCAGGGATTTCAGGGCCCAGAGGTTGGCGCGGTAGTTCACCTCGCTGGGCGTGAACCGGTGTCCCTCGCCGTGGCGGGCCAGAAAGGCCACGGGGGCACCATCCAGGTTGCCCAGGTGGACGGGGCCGGAAGGATCGCCGAAGGGCGTCTTCACCCCCACGGCCCGGTCGAGGGCCAGTCCCTCCATCCGGTACAGGCCGCTGCCACCTATGATGCCGATGGGTGCGTTCACGCGTCGCCTCCGCCTATCGCACGCTGCGCGTGCTCCGTCGCGCTCCGCTTGCCGAGGCGGAGCCTCCCTGCGCTGCGCCCCTCGGGCTTCGGCTTCGCCAAAGTGGCACTTCGCTCCTGCTGCGTCCTCATGCCTCCATACTACTTGCCTATGGCAGGGCGACCGAGGTTGTCAGAGGCCCTGATCATTCAGCGTGGGCTGTGGGGGAAGCCCGAATGATTCCGGCACGACTGTCGGCGGAAAGCCCCAGGAAGGGCTCACCACGCCGCTCTTTCGGGCGGCTTCTGCGGAGGCCACCGTCGTAGAAGGTCGGATGTCAAATCGACCCGGGGATGGGCATTCGAGAGCCGACAATCCTTCTTATTGACGAGATGGTCCCTTCAAATTGATTGGCCCCTTCGTTTTTATTCATACGATAATATCGTAAATAATTGATTAATATATATGTTATATGCTGGCCTAAAACCTGCTCTATCCCCGATGTATCCCCATTCGGCCTTGCCTGTGCTGGGCCCCTGGTGGTGAAAGTTGCGCCTTCTCTTCCAGCCATGACCGTCGATTCCTTTTCGTCGGTGCCGCCCTTCATCCCGTGCCCTTCAAGGCTGTCCTCCCGGAGTATTCATGCGCCTTCACCTCGCCTTCCTGCCTCTGGTCCTCGCCTCTGGAGCCCTGGTCGCTTCCGACGACCAGGACGACTTCCGCTGGCTGCAGATCCAGGCTGGCGTCACGGATCACCGCACCAAGAACCCGGACCACCAGCAACCCGCCATCGGCTTCGGAGTGGGAACGTGGGTGAACGGCCACCTGGGCCTCGAGGCTTCGGGCTTGTTCACCCACGTGAACTACGGCTACGGGTCCTCCAAGGAAACCCAGGCGGCGGCTTCGTTGCTGATCAATCCGTTCCGCACCCCCTCAACCTTCCGCCCCTTCCTGCGCCTTGGCGTCGGCGGCACCACCATGGGCGCCCCCATCTCGGGCACCGGTTCCTACACCACCCGTCTCAGCGGCATGGTGGGCCTCGGCATCCAGGCCCTGCTGGGCGACCAGATGTTCTTCTCCCTTGAAGGCCGACTCGTCGAGATCCAGTCCCAGGCGACCCGCAAAGAAGGCCAGGCCCTGGCTGGAATCGGGCTGCGTTGGGGCAATCACAAGCCTGTGGTGGCCGCCTACGTGCCACCGCCTCCCCCTGTGGAGGTGGTGGTCGAGGCTCCCCCGCCTCCGCCCCAGGTCATCGTGGTGACGACCCCGGCACCGCCTCCCGAAGTGGTCTACGTTCCCGCGCCAGTGGTTCCCAGGAAGATCATCCTGGATGAGGCCACCCTGCACTTTGCCAACGGCAAGGCCCTGCTCAGCCCCGAAGGCCGGGAGGCTGTGAACAAAGTCGCCAGCGAACTGAAAGAGATCAAGGCCCCCTATCAGGTGATGGTCAGCGGCCATACCTCCAAGGTGGGCAGGGCTGCCTTCAACCTCCAGCTGAGCAAGGATCGCGCGGCCGCCGTGGCCAAGGTCCTGGTGGAAGCCGGCATCCCCGGCACCGATATCCGTTCCCAAGGTCTGAGCTTCTCCCAGCCCCGCGTGAAGGAGCGGACCAAGGCTGATCAGGCCATGAACCGCCGCGTTGAAATCGAAATCCGGACCAAATCCGAGAACGTGGAAATCCGGGAGAAACAGACCGCCATCGTCGACTAGGCAGGCCTCCGCATCCCTGCCACCAGTAGCAACACCGCCACCTTCCTCCACACCCTCAGCCCAGGAGTCCCCCATGAAGCTTCGTCCGCTCTACCTGATCGCCGCCGTGGCCCTGCTTGGTCTTTCGGTGGGTTGCCTCTATCCCGAACCGGGGCGAAGGCGTGATGAACGACGCGATCAGCGGCCTGAACCTAGGCGCGATCGGGATCACGATGACCGGCGAGAGCACATGTCCGGGCTCCCCCAGTAAGTCAACGGGTCGGACGCGCCGTTTCGTGGCCATTCAGCCTCGCGTGCGTTTGCCCAGAACCCATCCCAGCCCCACGGGCCCAGCCACCGTGGTGAGCAGCAGAGCGCCGATGATGCCCGCCTGCACATCGGCGCTCAGCAGGGGAACGCCATTCAGACGCAGCTGGGCCCCGGCGGCCACGAAGATGAGCCCCACCTCCCCGCGGGGCATCATGCCCCAGCCCACCACGGCGGCGCGGATGCCCTTCCCAGCGCCGAAGCCGGCCAGGTACTTCCCGGCCACGCCCAGTACCGCCAGCACCGCGGCGAAGCCCAGGGTGGCGGGCTTGAAGAGGGCCCCGGGATCGACCTTGGCACCCATGAGCACGAAGAACAGGGGCGACAGCACCGTCACCAAGGGATGGACCAGCTCTTCCAGGGTGTGGTGTTCCCGGCGTTCCATATCCTCGATGTGCGCAGGCTCCAGGATGAGCCCGGCGGCATAGGCACCCACGATGGAGGCCAGTCCGGCGAGGTTGCCCAGCCAGGCCAGCAGGAAAGCGAAGCCGAGCCCCAGGGGCAGCAGCACCTGCTCGCCGCGGAAGCGGCTGGCGAGGCTGAAGAGGTGGGGCGTGGCCATGCGACCCAGGGTTAGCGCCGCCGCCAGGAAGCCCAGGGCCAGCGCCAGGGTTTTCACCAGACCGGCCCCCGCCGCGCCACCGGAAGCCGCGCCCACCAGGCCGGATACGGCCACCAGCACCAGCAGGCCCAGCACGTCGTCCACCACCGCAGCCCCCACGATGATGCGGCCCTCCAGGGAGTCAGAGGCCCCCTTCTCCCGCAGCACCTGGGCGGAGATGCCGATGCTGGTGGCGCAGAGGCAGGCGCCGATGAAGAGGTCGAGGACGAAGGGCGAGCCCTTGGGCAACAGGAGCCAGGCACCCGCGAGGCCCGCGGCCATGGGCAGCACCACGCCGATGAGGGCCACGCGCAGCGAAGCCAGGCCCACCTTCAGCATCTGGGGTACCGTGGACTCCAGCCCCACGGCGAACATCAGTACCACCACGCCCAGGCCGCCCAGCAGTTCCGTGGCGGGTGAGGCCGCCACATCCGGGAACAGGGACCAGGAGCGGTGCAAAGCCGTGAGCGCCAGGCCCACCGCCAGTTCGCCCGTCACCGCCGGCAGCTTCAGCCGCACCGCCAGTTCGCCGCCGACCTTCGCCGAGAGCCACAGCAGGGCCAGCAGCATCAGGGTGCCGGCCAGAGGATCGTGCATGAGGAAGGCCAAGGGCAAAGGCGGCTCGCAGGAGATGACTCAGGCTAGGCTGAAGGATGGTCTGGCTGGAAGTGGCATCTTGGGGCTCGGCAGGCGCGATCCTCGCTGCACTCGCCCTCCTGCGCCGCCATTGGGC
>Ga0302322_100005963_pt1 | contig 10748 bp, 10 predicted proteins | sample Fen_T0_2_FD_203757 | JGI IMG/M metagenome (GOLD analysis project Ga0302322, IMG submission 203757) | Peat permafrost microbial communities from Stordalen Mire near Abisko, Sweden - Fen_T0_2 | ecosystem: Environmental > Terrestrial > Soil > Wetlands > Permafrost | place: Sweden: Abisko... | reverse complement strand
GGATTTCTCCTACGGAGTCGAGCTTGCGGCTTCGGCGTGGGGCCTCGCTGTGGCCCCGACGCTGGTGCGAATGGGGACAGGCATGAAGGTCAGCACGAAGCTCGCCACCACGGTCCAGAACAGGCGGGCGCGGCTGCGCGGCAACGGGCGGTCATCGACGGGGGGATGATCGATTCCACCGGATAGGCGGCGGAGCAGTCCCAACATCACGTACCAGACAAGCCACGTCAACCCCGCGGGAATGGCGACGTTCCAGGGCGAAATCTTGCCCTCCAAACCCGCACGCGCCAGCTCGCGGGCCGTGGAGTAGTACACCACCAGGGTCACGGCAACCCCTAGGGGCAGTAGCATCTTGCGCAGGAACTGGCTGGCCCGTCCGTAGCTGTTGCCGAAGAAGGCGATGGCCACATGGCCGCCATCGAGTTGGCTGATGGGAATCAGGTTGAGCATGGTGACGAACAGCCCAGCCCAGCCGGCGAAGGCGATGGGGTGAAGGTTGACGTCGATGCCACGGTCGGGCAGCCAGGCGCCACAGACCAAGCGCTTGAGTACGGCGTAGAGCAGGGAATTGCCCTCTTGCAGTCCGCCTTCGAGGGGGCCGACCTTGGATAGAGATAGTCCATAGATAAGCACCGGGATCGCCACAACGAGGCCTGCCAGCGGTCCGGCGGCCCCGATGTCGATCAGCTTGCGACGATCTGTCGTGCGCGATTGCAGGATGACAGCGCCCATGGTGCCGAACATGCCGATGCCAGGCGGCAGGGGGACAAAGTAGGGCAAGGACGCTGGCACGTGGTGGATGCGGGCTGCGATGTAGTGTCCCATCTCGTGGCACAGCAGGATGGCCATGAGCGGAATGGAGAAGCTGAGCCCGTCGCCAAGTTGGGAAAGGCTGATGCTGCCGTGCTGCATGACCGCGCCCTGGATGGTGGTCGTAAGGAGGGTCGCCAGAAAGAGCGCGATATTCAGGATGGGCATGGTCTTGTTTTACACGTCACTTGTGCCCCGCGCACGGGCGCGGAAGGCCTTGCGTCGCGGGTAGGACGCATCATCGAGCACGGTGCACAGCTTGGTCAGAAGGGCACGTGCCTCGTCAGAGAGCTGGGCCGGGGTTTCCAGGCTGATGCGCACGTGGGCGTCGCCACGGCCGCCACCGCGGGGTAGTCCCTTGTCGCGGATGCGGAACACGCTGCCCGTCTGTGTACCCGCCGGGATCTTCATGCGCACGCGGGAACCGGGCAGTGGGATTTCGATATCGGTGCCCAGAGCCGCCTCGTCGAGGGATAGCGGGACCTCACAGACAAGGATGTCGCCCTCGACCCGGTACAGCGGGTCGGGTTTCACGCGCACGATGACGTGCAGATCGCCCGCTGGTCCCCCGCGCCTGCCAGGCGAACCTTCTCCGGCCACGCGCTGGGTATTTCCGGCATGCGAGCCAGGGGGAATGCGCACCGTGAACACACGCTCGCCTTCGGCAAGCCCCGCGCCCGCGCAGGTCTTGCAGCGCACGCGCGCCACCTCGCCGGCGCCGCCGCAGGCCTGGCATTCCTTGCGCGTGGACAGGAATCCGGCCTTCTGGCGTACGAAGCCCTGGCCCTCGCAATGCGTGCACGCGACCAGGCCCGCGGCCCCTCCTTCGGCGCCGGTGCCGCGGCAAGCGGCGCAGTCGCTGGTGCGGTTGAAGTGGATCTCCTTCACGCAACCGAGGACCGCTTCGTCGAAATTCAGCTCCAGGGTGTAGCGCAGATCGTGGCCGGCCGCACGCTTGCGCCCGGTGCCGAACAGGTCGCCGAAGATGGCGTCGAAGAAATCGGTGACTTTGGCGAGGTCAGCCTCGGCGCCAAAGGGCATGTCGGCGGTCACGCCGCCAAAACGGTCGAAATGGGCGCGTTTGGCTTCGTCACCCAGCACGGCGTAGGCCAGCGAGAGTTCCTTGAACCGCTCCTCAGCCGCATGATCACCGGGATTGCGGTCGGGGTGGTGCTGCATGGCCAGCCGCCGGTACGCGGCCTTGATCTCGGCCGCCGCGGCCTGGCGATCGACGCCCAGGACCTCATAGGGATCGCGTGCCGGCGTACCTCGCATGCGGCCGACTACGAACTTCCGCCGGAGCCGCCACTGGCCGAGCCACCTTGCAGGGTCAGAAAGAGGCCGTGGGCCTCGGTTTCCAGGCGGCCCAGTGATTCGCGCAGGCGGGTGACGTTGTCCGCTTCCGATTCGACGACGTACTTGCACTCGTCAAGCGCCAGTTGCAGGCGTTCGAGGGCGATGAGATCCAGCCGCGAGCCATACTCGCGCAACGTGTTTTCGGTGCCGTAGATCAGGGTTTCGGCGTTGTTGCGCAGATCGGCCAGCTCCTTCTTTGCCTGATCGGCCATGCGGTTGACGTCGGCGTCAGCGATGAACTTCTTGATCTCGCCTTCGGTTAGCCCCGAGGTGGGTTGCACGATCACGCCCTGGGCCTTACCGGTTCCAAGATCCTTGGCCGACACGCTGACGATGCCATTGGAGTCGATATCGAACGAGACTTCGATTTGGGGGGCGCCACGCGGGGCGGGCGGAATTCCGGTCAGCTGGAAGTTCGCCAGGCTCTTGTTGTCCGCGGCCATTTCGCGCTCGCCCTGCATGACGTGCACGTTGACGTAGGGCTGGTTATCGACGGCCGTCGAGAAGACGGTGGCCCGGCGCACCGGAACCGTCGTGTTGTACGGGATGATGCGGGTGAAAACGCCGCCCGCGGTCTCCACGCCAAGCGACAGCGGGGTGACGTCGAGAAGCAGAACGTCCTGCTGGGCGCCGGTCAGCACCGCGCCTTGCAAGGCGGCGCCCACGGCCACGGCCTCGTCGGGATTGATGGCGCGCGAACCTTTTCTGCCGAAGAAGGCGGCCACCAACTCTTGGATGCGCGGCATGCGGGTTTGCCCGCCTACCAGGATGACCTCGTTGATGTCGTTCGTAGTCCAGCCCGCGTCCTTGAGCGCGCGGTCGCACAGGGGCAGGGTGCGGCCGATGATATCCTCTGAAAGTGTTTCCAGCTTGCCGCGTGTGAGCGATTGCATGAGGTGCTTGGGCCCGTCGGCCGTGGCGGCAATGAAGGGCAGATTGATCTCGGTTTCCAGGCTGGTGGACAGCTCGTGCTTGGCGCGTTCGGCGGCTTCGCGCAGACGCTGCAGGGCCATGCGATCGGCGCGCAGATCGACGCCGTGCTGGGCCTGGAAGGTGTCGGCCAGGTGGCCGATGATGCGCGCGTCGATGTCCTCGCCGCCCAGGAAGCCGTCGCCGCTGGTGGCCTTGACCTGGTACACGCCTTCGTGCAGGTGGAGAAGGGAAACATCGAAGGTGCCGCCGCCTAGATCGTAGACCGCGATCTTGGCATCGGGTGCGACGGACAGCCGCCCATAGGCCAGGGCCGCAGCGGTGGGCTCGTTGATGATGCGCCGGACGTTCAGCCCGGCGATGCGGCCGGCGTCCTTGGTGGCTTGGCGCTGGCTGTCGCCGAAGTAGGCCGGCACCGTGACCACCGCGTCGGTGACCGGCTCGCCCAGGTAGTCCTCGGCGGTGCGCTTCATGCGGTCGAGGATGTAGGCCGAGATCTGCGACGGCGCAAAACTCCGGCCCTGGACGCTGACCCAGGCATCGTTGTTGTCGGCTGCGACGATTTCGTAGGTCGAGTTCTGCTTGTGCCGATCAACTTCGCTGTCAGCCATCTTGCGACCCATCAGTCGCTTAACTGCGGAGATGGTGTTCTCGGCATTGGTCACCGCCTGGCGCTTGGCGATCTGTCCCACCAGGGGCTCGCCTTCACCGGCGAAGGCGACCACCGACGGCGTGGTCCGCGAACCTTCTCCATTGGGGATGACCAGGGGCTCTAGTCCCTCGACCACGGCAACGCACGAATTGGTCGTGCCTAGGTCGATGCCGATGATCCGGCCCACGGCTTCAGTCTTCTCCTTCGGGGTTGCCGGCCTCGGGCTTGCCTGCATCCGCGGCGTCTGCTGCTGGCTTTTCTGCTGGCTTTTCCGCTGGCGCAGGCACTGCCGCGGCCACCACGACCATGGCCGGACGAAGTAGCTTTTCGCCGATAAGATAGCCCTTCTGCAGTTCGTGCAGGACCGACCCCGGCTTGGCATCCGCGCTGGGCGCCTGCGAGATAGCCTCGTGGAAGCGCGGGTCGAAGGGCAGTCCCACGGATTCGACAACTTTCACCTGGTAGCGTTCCAGCTTCGAGCGGAATTGGCGCAGCACCAGTTCGACGCCGTCCCGGATTGATTTGGCGTCGGTGCCCTTGCCGTCTTTGTCCTCTTTCCACGACGTGGTGGCGCGTTCAAGGTTGTCGGAAATTTCCAGGAAGTCGCGCAACACGGATTCCTTGGCGCGCGCCTCGCCATCGGACAGCTCCTTGCGCGAGCGCTTTTTCCAGTTGTCGAAGTCCGCGGCGATGCGAAGCATGCGATCCCTGACATCGGCCTTTTCGGCCTCAAGTGTAGCGATGCGCTCTTCGCTCGTGGGCGGAGCAGGGGGCTCCATGGCCAGGGCCGGGTCGGCCCCTTCGGGGGCGGCCTGCGGCAGGTCGGTGTCGGTGGTGGTCAGGTCAATCTCAACGGGTTTTTCTTGGTTTTCACTCATGAATGAACGGCTCCGAACCCAGGGTCAGGGCGGGTGGTGGTTAGTGCCTAGATCCTGGGGAGGATCTCTGTAATCACGTCGGCGGTGAAGTCTACCAGAGGGATGACTCGGGAATAATTCATTCGCGATGGGCCGATCACGCCGATGGTGCCCAGCGGCCGCTCGTCGTTGCCGTAGCTGGCGGCGACGACCGAAATGTCGCTCAGGTCGGTCAGGTTGGCCTCGGCGCCGATGAACACGCAGATGCCGGGCGCCGACAGCGTCCGATCGAGCAGCTTCACGATTTGATCTTTTTCTTCCAGGGTGCGCAGCACGCAGCGTGCGCGTTCGAGGTCGGCGGCTTCGGCCACCAGGTTCGACTGGCCATCGAGCAGGATCTCGCCTGCAGCGGCCGCCACCGGCATGACCGCCGCGGCCAACCCTAGCGCACGGGCCAACACCGGGTCGCTGACCGAACGCTCGCGCTCGCGCTCGATTTCCAGCAGCACGCGCCCGCGCATTTGATCGAGCGTAAGCCCGGCCACCAGGCTATTGAGGTAGTTGTTGACGCGATCCAGATCGCCGGGCGGCAGGGAAAAGTCGATGGGGATGAGCTTGTTCTGGATCTGCCCGCTGGCCGTGGCGATCACGGCAAGCAGCTGCCCCTCGCGAAGACGCACGAATTCCATGTGCGAAACCGCGTCCGACTCTGGGCGTGGGGCCTGCACGATGACGGCCAGGTGGGACAGTTCGCGCAGCATGCGCGTCACCCGTTGCATGACCTCCTGCATTTCCGTGGCGGGCCCGAGCCGGCCGCGGATGTCCTCTTTTTCCGCGGCTGAAAGGCTGCGCACGCGCAGGAGTGTATCGACATAAAGGCGCAGGCCGCGGTCGGTGGGAATGCGGCCCGCCGAGGTGTGCGGGTGGCGCAAGAGCCCCTCATCTTCCAGGTCGCCCATCACCGAGCGAACCGTGGCCGCCGAGATGTCGAGGGCATAGCGGCGCGCCACGGTCTTCGACCCCACCGCATCGCCAGTGGCCAAGTATTCGGACACGACGGCATGCAGGACCTTCTTCGCGCGTATGCCGATGTCGTTCACGACCTTGATCTAACCTCAAAAACACGCAGTCGCCAAGGCCGTTAGAAGAGAGACAGAGGTGCCGGAGGGCGCAGAGGTCGGAAAGGAAAGGGTTTTCGGATCAAATTGTGCGTCCCAGCCGAACCGCTACTTCGTCGGCGAAGAGAAAGCCGGCGGACGTGAGGCGCAGGCGTTCGGGGGTAACTTCGAGCCAGCCGGCGGCGGCGCAGGATTGGGCGGCGGCTGTGCGTTCTGGGAGGGCGAGCGGGTCGTGGCCGTAGCGCTGTTGGTGAGCGCGCCGGTCCACGCCATCCGACATGCGTAGTCCGAGCCACAGGGCTTCGTCTTCAAGCTGGGTGGGCGATCGCAGTTCGACCTGTTCGGGCGGTGCGACGCCGACGCTGACGCCACGAAGATAGGCAGAGACGGAACGTGGATTGGAAAATCGCCAGCCCTCGCCGGTGGCCAGCGGCCGGAACGACGAGGCCGAAACCCCGAGGCCGAGATAGGCGCCCATGGTCCAGTACAGGCTGTTGTGTACGCTGCGCCGGCCGGGCCGCGCGTAGGACGAGATTTCGTAGTGCTCGTACCCCGCGCGGGTCAGTACGTCGTCGCAGGTTGTGTACATGGTGGTGACGAGATCGTCGCCCGGGCGGTCGAGCTTGCCCTTGCGATCGAGCGCGCCGAAACGCGTGCCTGGCTCGATGCTCAAGGCGTACGCGGTGATGTGCTGCGGGCCCAGTGCGCATAGGGCGTCGAGCGACGCGCGCCAATCGTTCATGGTCTGCCCGGGCAGGCCGAACATCAGATCCGCGCACAGATTGTCGAAGCCAGCCGCGCGCGCCGCCTCGAAGGCCCGCGGGATGGCCAAGGCATCGTGGCGCCGCCCGATGCGCTGGAGCAAGTGGTCTTGAAATGCTTGCGCACCGAAGGACAAGCGATTCACCCCCAGATCGCGCAGACCTCGCACGCCGGTGCCATCCAGGTCGCCCGGGTTGGCCTCGACGGTGATTTCCAGCTCGGCGCCGCCGGCAAAGGCCTGTCGCGCGCTTGCCAGCACCCGGCCCAGGGCATCCGGTCGCCACAGGCCAGGCGTGCCGCCGCCGAAGTAGATCGACGCCAGCCCCTTGCTCTGCCACCACGGAGCGCGTGCTCCGAGTTCGGCCAGTACGGCGTCGGCATACGCGTCGTGTGGGATCTCGGACCTGACCGCCACGGCAAAATCGCAGTAGGGGCAACGTGAGCCGCAAAAGGGGAAGTGCACGTACACACCGAGAGGGCGCGATTCGTCGCTGGTTCCACGCGATGGATCCCTAGCGGGCTCGGTGGGCTCGGCGGGGATGGTGGGTACTGGCTGCAAGGAACAAAGGATAGTCCCAGGTTTCTTCAATCACCACGCAACTCCTGGCGGGCGGTTCCGATAGTCCTGGCATGCGCCCCTTCAAATACCTGGCTCTGTGTTTCATCGGTCTGGCCTGCACCCCGGCGACAGATCTCCAGAAGGAACAGGCCGCCGTGCCAACCCCAGAGTCCACCAACGGGCACTTGACGAGCCCTGAGTCCGATCCTCTGGCCGCGGTGCTGGTCGATCCACCCTCTGGTTCGGCCGGCCTGCCGACCAACCTTGCTGCCATCGTGGTGCGCTTCACCGAGGAAGTTCAGGCCGCGGGAGCGGACCTGCCCTTCATGCTTCGGCCTTCAACGGGTGAGTCAACGGGTGATGGGCTGCCCCTGCCGCTGGGTGCCGCCGTGCCTTGCGAGGGCCGCTGCTACGAGGTTCTGCCGGGCGTGGACCTCGCGCCATCGACCCTGTACACCCTGGAAACCCTGCCAGATGGATTGCGCTTTCTCGACGGGAAACCAACGCCCGGAGGCAGCGCTGGCTCGTTTACCACGGGGCCCCAGGCGGATCTCTTTGCACCTCGCATCGAGGGCTTCACGGTGCAGATCAACGAGGGCTGTCTGGCGGCGCACGTGGCCGCGGACAAACCGGTGCGTGCTGAAATCGTGGTCACGGCGCTCGCTGGAGAGGCCTCGATTGCAGCAGACAATTTCGCGGCGACGCTGGATTTGGTCGAGCGCCTGCCCGACTTACCGGCCAATGTGCGTGCCGAGGCAGTGCTGCACGTCGTCGATCGCGCTGGGAACAGCGCGATTTCGGAGCCGGTGACGCTCGATCTTCCGCCGCGCCTCCCGGCGCTGGTCATCACCGAGGTCCTGGCCAATCCCGCGGGCTCGGAGAACACGCAGGAATTCGTCGAGATCTACAACACCGGCAGCGAATCCCAGGCACTTGGCGGCTTGCTTCTGGTGGACAAGGCTGGCAGCGATACCTTGCCCGAGACGGTGCTGCCCGCTGGCGCCTTCGCTGTCGTGGTGGCCGAATCCTACGACCCCGCTGATGGCAAGGATCCCGCGCCCCGCGAGGGTACCCTGCTGGTCCGGGTGCCAGGTCGGCTGGCGGGTGATGGGCTAGCCAACACAGGCGAGCCGGTTCGCCTGGTCAATGCCGGCGGGGTGGTGATCAGCCAGTACGGAGGCTGGGTCGATGTCAGTGCCACGGCCTGGTCGGGCAAGAGCGTCAAACGAGCCAGTCCACAGTCGTGCGACGGTCCGGACGTATGGAACAAGACCCCAAGTATGCCCACGCCGGGATGGTAGTTGGGATGACGGTTCGCGCCAGACAGAGGCGCGCGGAGCTCGTGGCGATTTTTCCGGCGAAAGCCATTGGCGAAAGATGTTAGATAGTTGCCCATGTCTGGTCACAACAGATGGTCGAAGATCAAGCACAAGAAGGGCGCGTCCGACGCCAAGAAGTCCAAGGTTTGGACGAAAGTGATCAAAGAGATCACGCTTTCCGCCCGGTCCAACGGCGACGTGGATAGCAATCCCCGCCTGCGCACCGCGGTTGATAAGGCCCGCTCTGTCAACATGCCCAACGACACCATCGAACGCGCCATCAAGAAGGGTACCGGCGAACTCGAAGGTGTGAATTACGAAGAATTCAACTTCGAAGCCTACGGTCCCGGTGGAACGGCCATCTTGATGGATATCATGACCGACAACCGCAATCGCACCACGGGCGAGATTCGCAACATCTTGACCAAGGGCAACGGCAACCTGGGCAGCTCGGGCTCTGTGGCCTACATGTTCAAGAAGCTGGGCATCGTTGCCTACGACAAGTCCGCGGTGGACGAGGACAAAGTCACCGAAGCCGCCATCGAACTGGGCGCCGACGACGTGCGCACCGAGGGCGACGTGCTCACGGTCATCACCGAGCCCAAGGAGTTCGAGCGCATTCGCGACGGGCTGAAGGCAGCCGGGATGCCCGATCCGGTTTCCGCCGAAGTCTCCATGGTTCCGGAAAACAAGGTTCACCTCACCGGCCGCGACGCCGCGGTGGCGTTGAAGTTGCTCGACGCCCTGGAAGACAACGACGACGTGCAGAACGTCTATTCGAACCTGGACGTCGACGATTCCGAGCTGAGCGACGAAGAGTAACCGAGTTCCCATGCCGGTGTCCGGCCGCGTTCGCATTTTGGGTATCGACCCGGGATCGCTGCGCCTTGGCTACGGCGTGATCGACAAGGTGGGTCCGGGTCGGATTTCGTACGTCGAGTGCGGGGTGATTGCCGCGCCGGCACGGCTAGAGCGCGCCGAGCGCTTGACCGTCATCGGCCGCAGTCTGCGCGAAGTCATCGACGAGCTAGTGCCCGACGAGGTCGCCATGGAGCAGGCGTTCTTCGGCAAGAACGTGCAATCGACCCTGGCCTTGGGCGAGTCGCGCGGCGCGGTCACCTTCATCGTGTGCGACAAGGGACTCACGTTGGCTGGCTACGCCCCGGCCAAGGTCAAGCGGACCATCGTTGGCCACGGCGCCGCCACCAAACAGCAAATCGGATACCTCGTGCGTGCGCTGCTGTCCTTGCGCCGCGTACCCGAGCCCGACGCGGCCGACGCGCTGGCTATCGCCATCTGTCATGCCCGCCACAGGACGCTGGTTGCGGTTGGTCGGGCCGCTCTCGAACAGGAAACGCGACCTCGGCGCCCGCGCGTGCGATGATGTCACGCCATGATTGCATCGTTGCGCGGAGCCCTGCTTGAAAGTGGTCCGGACTCGGTTGTGATTGAGGCCGGCGGTGTCGGCTATGCGGTGACCATCACCGCCGCCGCCCAGCGGGCGCTGCCGCCCCTCGGGGCCTCGGCCTTCCTGCTCGTTCACACGCACACGGTGCAGGACGGGCCCACCCAGCTGTTCGGTTTCGCTGATGCGGAGGAGCGCCGCGTGTTCGAGACCCTGCTGTCCGTGCAGGGCGTGGGGCCGAAGGTCGCGCTGGCCATCCTTTCCAGCCTGCCCATCGGCGATCTGGTGCGCGCCATCAGCGCCACTGACATCGCGACCTTGACCAAGATCCGTGGTGTGGGACGCAAGACCGCCGAACGCATCTCGGTCGAGCTGCGTGACAAGATCGGCGTGAGTGGTGGCCAAGCCAGCGTGGGTGGTCCGCTGACAGGCATCGTGCCGGCGGGGCGCAAGGGCGAGGTGCATGGCGCGCTCACGGCACTTGGCTACAAGCCCTCGGAGTTTGACACCGTGTTGGCCAAGCTGGACGACAGCCATCCCGTGACCGATCTGATCAAGCAGGCCTTGGCCGCGCTGAGGAGGAAATAGTGGGGCGCAGGCGGCACGACGACGGCTCCGCCGTGGCTTCGCCAGTGGCCGAGACTGTCGCCGCCAATATCCTGGCAGCGGACGAAAAGCTCACGGACGGGCAGGCCATGCCCGGCGACGAGGAATCCGCCCTGCGCCCGCGTTCGTTCGCGGAATTCATCGGGCAGCGCAAGGTGGCCGAGAATCTGGAGGTCTACGTCGCTTCGGCCCAGAAGCGTGAGGGAACTCTCGATCACGTGCTGCTATCCGGGCCGCCTGGCCTGGGAAAGACAACCCTGGCCCACGTCATCGCGCACGAAATGGGCACGGTGGCGCGCGTGACCTCGGGCCCGGCGCTCGAACGCAAAGGCGACTTGGCCGGCATCCTGACGTCGCTCGGGCGCGGAGACGTG
>Ga0302322_100005962_pt1 | contig 10750 bp, 11 predicted proteins | sample Fen_T0_2_FD_203757 | JGI IMG/M metagenome (GOLD analysis project Ga0302322, IMG submission 203757) | Peat permafrost microbial communities from Stordalen Mire near Abisko, Sweden - Fen_T0_2 | ecosystem: Environmental > Terrestrial > Soil > Wetlands > Permafrost | place: Sweden: Abisko... | reverse complement strand
AGTCGACGCCGAGCGTAGAGAGCTCCCGCAACAGACGAGCCCGCACCGGCGCCTGGCGGTTCATGTCGTTCCAGGCCAGGCTCGCGAGCTGCGTTTCGAGTAGCCGGCGCAGATCCTTTATCTCGTGCGCCATCGAAGACTCGGGGGAATTCGTTTCCCCCGCCGGCGCGGCGATCTTGGCCAGCGTGATTTCGCGTTCGATTGCCAGTGACGGCGTGGCCACCCGCTGATATTCATCCAGCTGCGAAGCGCCTGAGTCATCAGCCGCGATTCCCGCGAGCTGATCGGCCAGCCCTGCGTTGCCGAGAAGGCTGTCGTCATAGTCGATGGCCGCGATCACCTCGACGCCTTCCGGCAACTTGCGGCTCGACAGCATCACGGCGTCCGATCCGAGCTCTCCGCGGATCGCGGCCAGCGCCGCCCGCATGTCAGTGGCCACGAATCGTCTGATATTCATTCTTCACTCCTCCGTAAACTACGCAGCATTCGCGCGAGGCAAGGACGCGCGCGGCGTGGCACCGTTCTGGCTGCCAACGCTCGCGACCACGCGCAGCGATTTGTTGTGCGGGATCTCGCCATACGCGAGGACCGCAAGATTCGGCACGCCGTGACGCGTAAACCGCGCGAGCCACGGCCGCAGTTGTGTCGGGACGAGCAGCACGGCCGGCTCGGAGCGCAGCTCTTGCTGACCTGCCGCGTCCAGCAGCGCGCCGTGCAGGCGGTCCGCGAGGCTCGGCTCGAACGTCGGGCCACCTTCGCCGCCCTTGAAACCATCGCGCAGCAGATTTTCCAGCGATGGATCGAGCGTAATCACGGGGAGCTCGTCGCGTAGGCCGTAAATGCCCTGGATGATCGAGCCGCCAAGAGCTTCGCGCACGTGGGAGAGCAGCACGATGGGGTCCTGCGTGCGCCCCGCGTACTCGGCCAGTGTCTCGGCGATCGTACGGATGTTGCGTACGGGAACGCGATCGACAAGCAACTCCTGCATGACCTTGACGACCACACCGAGCGCAAGCGCGCCAGGCGTGAGGTTCTCGACGAGCTTCGGCGCGCTCTTGGCAAGACGGTCCAGCAGTTGCTGAACTTCCTCGTGACCGAGCAGCTGGTGTGCGTGACGCTTCAAGAGTTCGCTCAAGTGCGTGGCCACGACGGTGGCCGGGTCGACGACCGTGAAGCCGAGCGACTGTGCATGTTCTTTTGCGGCCGGCTCGATCCAGTACGCATCGAGGCCAAACGCGGGATCCTTCGCACGCACACCGACGAGCTGCGCTGTCACGCCGCCCGGATTGATCGCGAGATCGCGTTCGGTCTGGATCTCGCCCTCGCCGACCGGCACTCCGAGCACGGAGATGCGGTAAGCGTTGGGCTTCAGCTCGAGGTTGTCGCGAATGTGCACGGACTGAACGAGAAAGCCGAGCTCCTCGGACAGCTTGCGGCGTACCGCCTTGATGCGGCCGAGCAGCGGCCCCGATTGATTGCGGTCGACGAGTGGGATTAGACGGTAACCGACCTCGAGCCCGATCAGGTCCACGGCGCTAACGTCTTCCCAGCCGAGCTCGCGATCGGCCGCTGGCGGCGCCATGGGTGTCGGCTGGGGCGCGGCCGGAGCCTTGGCCTCTGCCGCAACCACACGAGAGCGCTTCTCGAGCCAATAGCCCGCGGTGATCGTGGCGGCGGCCAGCAGCAAAAACACGAGGTTCGGCATTCCCGGCAGCACGCCGAGCACGCCGAGCACGCCGCCCGCAATTATCAGCGCGCGTGGATATTGCACGAGCTGACGCACGACCTGCTCGCTCAACGTAGAGGCGCGCGACATGCGCGTCACGATCACGGCCACGGCGGTCGAGGCGAGCAACGCCGGAAGCTGCGCGACGAGACCATCGCCGATCGTCAACAGCGTGTACACGCGGCCCGCATCGCCGATTGACATGCCGTGATCGAGCGGGCCAATCACGAGACCGCCGATGACGTTGACCACGAGAATCAAGATGCCGGCGACCGCGTCGCCGCGCACGAATTTGCTGGCGCCGTCCATCGCGCCGTAGAAGTCGGCTTCCTGGGCCACCTCGGCGCGCCGGGCGACAGCCACTTCCTGCGTGATCAGGCCGGCGTTTAAATCGGCGTCGATCGCCATCTGCTTGCCGGGCATGGCGTCCAACGTGAACCGTGCCGTGACTTCCGACACGCGACCCGCGCCCTTCGTCACGACCATGAAGTTGATGACCACGAGGATCACGAACACGACGATGCCGACGGCGTAGTTGCCGCCGACCACGAATTTGCCGAACGCTTCGATCACGCGGCCAGCTGCGTCGGAGCCCGTATGCCCGTGCAGCAGCACCACGCGGGTCGAAGCGACGTTCAGCGCCAGGCGCAGCAACGTGACGCCGAGTAAGACAGTCGGGAACACGGAGAAATCGAGCGGCCGACGCACGTAGATCACGGCAAGCATGATCACGAGCGACAGCGTGATGTTGAACGTGAAAAACAAGTCGAGAAGAAACGGTGGCAACGGCACGACCACCATGGCCAGCAGCGCTACCAGCAGCAACGGCACGCCGAGACCAAGCCGCCCGACTCGCGCGAGACGTTCTGACATCACCGCGCTCACGCTTCACCTCCGGTCTTCGAAGGCCGCCGACGTGGTTCCGAGAGCTCTGCGTCAATATCGAGCACCGGCTTCTTCGGTGCGGCCTTCGCACCTTTCGCGGCGGTCGGGCGCGCCTTGCCGCCGGGCGGCGTGCGCCCCGTGAGTTGGTAGATGTACGTCAACACCTGCGCGACGGCCACATACAGCCGCGGTGAAATGTCCTTGCCGACCTCGCTCGTGAAGTACAGCGCACGCGCGAACTGCGGGTGCTCGAAGATCGGGACGTTATGCGCTTCGGCGATGCGCCGAATCTGCAACGCCATCAGATCCGCGCCCTTCGCGACGACGCGCGGCGCCTTCATCTTGCCGGCGTCGTAACGCAGCGCCACTGCGTAGTGCGACGGGTTCATGGCGACGACGTCCGCCTTCGGCACCTCGGCCATCATGCGGCGCGTCGCGATCGAGCGTTGCAGGTTGCGAATGCGCGATCGAATCTCGGGCTTGCCTTCGGTCTCCTTCAGCTCGTCGCGGGCTTCCTGCTTCGTCATGCGCAGTTGCCGGTGGTGATGCCAGAGCTGAAACGGCACGTCCACGGCTGCGATGAGAATCAGACTCGTCGCAAGCCCGGCCAGTGAAATACCGCCGAGCCACGCGGAGCGCCCGATCGCCTCTTGCAGCGTCAGGGTACCGAGCGCCAGAAAGTCGCCGCTCAACCGCCACAGCAGAAGCCCAGCAATCACGGCGACGACTGCGAACTTCGCGAGCGCCTTCAAGAGCTCGATCAAGCCGTTCAGGCTCACCAAGCGTTTGAAGCCGGTCACAGGATTCAGCCGCGAGAAATCGGGCGTCAACGCTTCAGTGCTGAAAGCCCAGCCGCCGAGCACAGTCGCGCCCAAAACCGCCGCACCGATAGTCGCCATCGCCACCGGCGCTAGCAGCTCGAGGCCTGTCGCCAGGGCGTCGAGGACCGCTTGCGGCAGTGCGTTGGCGTCGTACAAGGCGGTGCGCGGCACACTGAGACCGCGCTCGAACAACCGAGCGAAATTCGTCGCGTAGTAGTTGCGCGCGATCAGCATGGTGGCCGCACCGGAGATCACGACGGCCGTCGCGGCGAGTTCGCGTGAGCGCGGCACCTGGCCGCGTGCGCGCGCATCGTCGAGCCGCTTGGCGCTCGCTTGTTCTGTGCGGTCGTGTTGTTGTGTGTCGTTATCTGCCATAGCTGTCTCAGGCGCCGAGCACCTGCGTCAGAAACATAAGCGTGGTCGACAGGAACTCGGCGAGCAGCGCGCTCAGGTGCCCGATGTTCAGTAGCAGCAGCAGGAAGCCGATCAACAACCCGGCAGGTAAGCCGACCGCGAACAAATTCAGCGATGGCGCGGCGCGACTCATGATGCCGAACGCTATGTTCGCGATCAGCAGAGCCGTAGCCGCGGGTAGTGCGATCCGCAGTGCGCCCGCAAACAGCTGACCACCCCAGGTGGAGAGCATGAACAGGCCGTTCCTCGACAGCGAATGGCCCACCGGCAGCGCCGAGAAACTGTCGGACAGCAGCCGCAGCGTCGCGAGATGGCCGCCGAGCGAAAGAAAGATCAGCGTGCCCAGGATCACAAAGAACTGGCTGATCACCGGCACCGTGACGCCGCGCTGCGGATCGACCATCGTCGCCATGCCGAGCCCCATGCTCATCGCGATGGTCTGGCCAGCGACGATCAATGCGTCGAAGATCATCTGCAGACAGAAGCCGATCGCGGCGCCGATGAGAATTTCCTGCGCAACAACAAGGCCGGTTGCGAGCGTGAGCTCGAAGGGTTGCGTCGGCGGCAGCATCGGCGACACGACCACCGTGGTCGCCACGGCCAGCGCCAGCCGTACACGCTTCGGTACGAGGCGCGCACCGAAGATCGGCGCCAGCATCATGACGCCGGCGATGCGGAAGAACGGCCAGACCGTGAGACCGAGCTCGCGCGTCAGGATCGCTTCCAACATGTCGAGCGGAATCAGCATGGTTACCCTATGAGTTGCGGAATGCTCTTGATCAGCCCTTCCGAGTAGCCGATCAGGACTTTCAGCATCCAGCCCCCACCGACGTACAACGTGGCGGCGAGCACGAGCAGCTTCGGAATGAAAGAGAGCGTCACTTCGTTGATCTGCGTAGCGGCCTGGAAGATGCCGATCAAAAGACCGGCGGCGAGGGCCGCGAGCAGCATCGGAGCCGCCAGCATTGCCGTTACGACGAGCGCCTGTTGGCCGATGATGATGATGGATTCGGGCGTCATGGTTACCTCAGGCTAAGAAGCTCGACGCCAACGTTCCGACGAGTAGCGACCAGCCGTCGACGAGCACAAACAGCATGATCTTGAACGGCAGCGAGATCAGCATCGGCGAGAGCATCATCATGCCCATCGACATGAGCACGCTCGCAACGACGAGATCGATGATCAAGAACGGAATGAAGATCAGGAAACCGATCTGAAATGCGGTCTTCAGCTCGCTCGTGATGAAGCTCGGGATCACGACCGACAGCGGCACTTCTTCTGGGCCCGCATACGGCTCATGGCCGGATAGCTCGACGAACAGCTTCAGGTCGTTCTCACGAACTTGATCCATCATGAAGCCGCGCAGCGGAACGATCGCATTCTTCGCGGCCGTCAGCGCGTCCTGCTCGCCCGCCATATAGGGCACGACAGCTTCGTCGTAAGCACGCGTGAAAACGGGAGACATCACGAAGAACGTCAGGAACAGCGAGAGGCCAATCAAGACCTGGTTGGGCGGCGTCTGCGGCGTGCCGAGCGCCTGGCGCAGAATCGCGAGCACGATCACGATACGCGTGAACGCAGTCATCGACAGCAGCAGCGCCGGCAGAACCGTCAACGCCGTCATCAATGCCAGCACCTGGATGCTGAGCGAATATGTTTGTTGACCGTTGCTGAGCTGGCTCACGGTCACGGCCGGCAGCGACTGCGCGAACGCGTCGTGACCGAGCGCGAGCAGCAGTGCGATGACCAACGCATAACGAACGATTCTCATGGCTGCTCCGGTAGCGTGAACGTAGGCTCGGGCGGCGTGCGCGCATGCTGCGACTGCGCCGACGGCGTGCCGACGTTGAAGACACCGGCCGGGCTCACGGCGATCAAGAGCTCCGTGCCGCGCGCTTCGACCAGTAGCAGGCGTTCCTTCGCGCCGAGCGGCAGTGCCGCGAGCACTTTCAAAGGACCATTGCCGCGGCCAACGGAGAACGGCGCGCGCCGCACGAGCCAAGCCGCGCCGAAAATGAACCCGATCACGAGTGTCAGGCTCAGGATCACGCTCGACAGATCCGCGAGCTGGACGCCCGGCGCTGCGAATGCGGCATCGGCGGTCGACAACAAAGCGGCGCCTACTAGAACGCGCTTCATTCTTTCAGCGACTCCACGCGCTTCTCGGGGCTCACTACGTCGAGCAGCCGGATGCCGAACTTGTCGTTCACGACCACCACCTCGCCATGCGCTACGAGCGTGCCATTCACGAGCACATCGAGCGGCTCACCCGCGAGCTTGTCGAGCTCGACGACCGACCCCTGTGTTAGCGCAAGCAGGTTGCGGACGCTGATCCGTGTGCGCCCAACTTCGAGCGTCAGCACGAGCCGCACATCCATGATCAGATCGAGGTTCAGCTGCCCGGTGCCACCGGCGGCGGTCCGCGGCAGCTCGGCGAAATCGGCCGCTGCAACCTGGGTCTCGGGGGTACTCATCGAAGGGTCTCCTCAGAAGGGTTCGCAGTGCTCTTGACTGCCTCGAGCACACTGACGGCGTTGTAGCCGCGCGAGCGGCCGAACTTACCGCGCAACAGCGGCCGGGCACCGGACCTCAGCAGGGCGGTTTTCGGCATCTCGATCGGCAGGATGTCGCCGGGTTTCATTTGCAGCAGCTCGCGCATGGTGATTTCGGCTTCGAGAAATACCGTCGAGAGATCGAGCGACGTGTTCTCGAGCTGCGCGCGCAAACCTTGGCGCCAGCGCTGACGTGTTTCGGGCGATACTGTTTTCAAGCCTTCAGCCAGCTTGTCGCGCACGGGCTCGAACGACGACAACGGCAGGATCAAGCAGATCGACCCGCCGACGGCGTTCAGTGTGACTTCCACGCGAGTGACGACGACGGTCTCACTTGGCGTGGCCATGTTTAGATAGCTCGCGTTGACTTCGGTCTGCGCGTGCTGAAACTCGAGCGCCACCACCGGCGCCAGCGCGCGTCGGAAGTGGTCTGTCAGGAGCTCCACGACGACTTTGTTCAGGCGCTGCTCGGTCGGCGTCAGGGAATCGCGCGCCGGATTTGCCGCCGGGCGGCCGCCGCCGCCGTAATAGCGCTCGACGAGCGCGAATAGCAGCTTGCCGTCGACCGCGACGAGCGCATTGCGCGGCCACGGCTTGATCGAGAAGAGATTGAAGCTCGTCGGCACCGGCAGTGCGGCGAGCCACTTCCCGTAGGGCGAGAGTTGGACCTCCTGCAGCGTGACCTCGAGCGGCTGGTGAATCAGGTCGCCGAGCTTGCGTTGAAACTCCGTCACCCAACGCTCGTTCAGGCGATCGAGCGTCGGCATGCGGCCGCGCACGATCCGGTCGTCGGCGACGAGATCGAACGGCTGCGGCACACCGGGAGTGGCTGCCGGCCGACCCTTCTCGAGCAACGCTTCGACCTCGGCATTGGTGATGTCGGCGCGCGCCGTCGGTGGGGTTGGAGGATTTGCTGCCATCGGCGGTGGACCTACTGGATCACGAAGTTCGTGAAATACAGCTCTTCGATCTGGCCTTGGCTGCCGTTCTTCGCCAGAACTTCGTTGGTCTTCGTCGTCAGCTCCCCGCGCAGCTTCTCCTTGCCCGCGAGCGTCGTGAGCTCTTCGAGCTTGTAGCCGTTCAGCAGGAACAGAATGGAATTGCGTAAGGCCGGCGCGTGCTTCTTGATCTCTTCGATCGTCTTCTCGCTGCGGGCCATCGCCTGGAGCTGGAGCTGCACATAACGCGTGCCGTCCTGCTCATCGAAACTGACCACGAACGGTGGATCGAGCCCTACGTATTGCGCCGGCTCAACCGGCTCCTTCTTCTCGGGCTTTTCCGTGTCTGCGGCCGCAAGCTCGATCGGCGCGGCGCCTTCGGCGCCCTCCTCACCTTCCGCTTTCGCGGGGGCGGCTTTGGCGTGCCCTTCGATGACTCGATTCAACAGGGGCGCCGCGACCTGGGCGCCCAGTACGGCAACGAACAACGCAACGGCGCCGACGATCACGAGCTTCATGGGGCTCGGGGGGCCGGATTCGGCCTTCGCCTTATCCTTCTTGCCCTTGCCCTCCTGGGCATCCTTATTTGTGTCTTTCTCCGAATCGGCCATTGCGGCACTCCTGCAGAACCTGAACTCGGCAGTCAGATTCCAAGTTCCGTGCCACAGACGAGCTGCGCGCTACTTCTATCTAGAACAATGTGTTAGCAACGGAGTGGCCGCTAACGGAGCGCCGGAAAATTGGCGTTTTGAGTGTGCCGTGACGGTCCGCCGCCGCCGCGACGTCAGGCGAACAGGTCGATGCGTCCCGCCGCACGGGCGGCCGCGCGGACCGGTTCAATCACATTGTCGGCCGCAACCCCGAACGGCGAATAGCCGGCTGGCACCGCTGCGCGTGGGCTCGCATCCTGTCCGGCCTGCCCGCCGCTGCCACCGTGCACGCTCGTGCCGCCGAGCGATAGGCCGCCGGCGGACAGGAGCTCGCGCAGCCGCGGCAGACTCTGTGTCAGTTCGTCACGCGCGGCGGAGCTCCCGGCCGTTAGCTGCACGAAGGTCTTGTCATCGACGAGCGAGATCTTGATGTCGACGGCACCGAGCTCGGGCGGATTCAATTTGATGTGCGCCTCGCCGATGTGCTGATCGACGAGCACCTGCACGCGGCTCGCGAGCGCCTCATGCCAGTTGTCGGCGCGCGTGTCGATCGCAGCACCTTGACCCGTCAGGGCAGACGCATCAGCCGTCGGCGCGGCCGCGGACGAGACATGCGATGGCCCGGGAGCGAGCACAGGCGTCGCGTTGGTCGGCGGTCCCGCCGCGTCGGCGGACGGCGTGGCCACGGGCAGCGCGAACGCCTCGAACGCCGCGTCGTGCCGAACGGGGCGCGCTGCGTTGTCGACGATTTCGGCGACAGGTGCCGGAGCATCCGCCGAGCTGGCTTGTGCCGCGCGCAAATCCGCAGCCGAGGTCGCTGCCAAGGGCGTCGCGGCCGCCTGATCGATGGCGCGCGCCTGGCCCGTGCGCGATTTCGGAGTTGAGTCCCGTGCGCCGGTCTGGGGGAGCGCCGCTTCGAGTGCTGCGGCCACATCGGGGCGGGGCGCCACGTCGGCTGTCGGTGCCGGCGCGGTCGGGGCCGCGGCGGTCGGTTTCGTTGCAGCTGCGTCCGGAGTCGAAGGCAAGTCGAGGTCAGCCAGCGGCAGCTCGCTGGCGGCCGCAGCATCGGTCGATTGCGCGGGCAGCGCGGAACTCGGGTCGGCTGCGACGGGCGCGGCAGCTGGCGCAACGGCGAGTTTCAGCCGCCCGAGCAGCTCGGCACCCGTCAGCGCGGAGAAAAGCGAACCCGTGACGGGCTTCGCAGAGGGGGTCGTGGGGGCCGTGGCATCGGCGGCTGCACCGACCGCGTCGGCTGGCAACGCATTGCCGCCGGCCGGCAAGGTTTCGCCACTCGGCAAAGGCGTCATCAGCATCGCGAGCAGGAGATCGAACGGGGCCGCAGCGGCCTTGGCCGCATCGTCCTGGTCGGTCGGACGCAATGGCGGCGCGGCTGCGCGGGCCGTCGGGTCCGCAAACGCGGCCAAATCTGGCGGCAGGGAGGCTACGAGCTCCATGCGCCCTGCCGAATGAACGAGTCAATCATGCAGGGACTATTGCAACAGCTATGCCAGGGCTACGGCGGTTAGCGACCTCCGAGGGAGCGCCGGAGCGCCTGCTCATCGAGCTCCGCCTGCGCGCGCTTCTCGAGCTCCTGGTGAGCCTCGCGGTGCCCGCGTTCGACTACCTGATCGAGCGACTTCGAGCGGCGATAGGACTCGCGCCAACGCTCTGCCTCGAGCCGATGGCGTTCAACGGCCTTCTGCAGCTCGCCTTCGTGCGTGGCGACCGCGGCGCAGAGCCGTCCGAGAAACGCACGGCCGTTTTGCCAACGCATGCTATCGGTGGAGTGCTGTTCGGCTTCCAAGCGCTGGCGATATTCGGCCAGGTAGCTGCGCAGTTGTTCGACTTCACGCTCCTTGTTCTGGATGGCGGTCACGCTGGCGGCCAGGCGGCGTGCCGCTTCGTCCTCGACTTTGCCGGCGAATTCGGCGATCGGTTCGAGGCGGGTTGCACGGTTCATTTATTGGCCTCGCGCGTCGGTTGCGGGCCGAACAGCGCTTTCAAAGCTTCGACACTGTTCGGAAAAGGAATCGATTCGTTGCCGTCCTGTTGCTGGAACTTCTGCAGTTGAGGCCAGTAGTGGATGGCCTCGTCCACGCGCGGATCGCTGCCCTTGGAATAGGCGCCGATCGTGATCAAGTCGCGGTTCTGGCTGTAGGCGGAATTCAACTGCCGGAACCGGCGGATCAGTGCTTGATGTTCGGGCGAAGTGATCATCGGCATCAATCGACTGATCGACGCTTCGACGTCGATCGCGGGGTACATGCCCGTCTCCGCTATGCGGCGCGACAGCACGATGTGGCCATCGAGCACAGCGCGTGCCGAGTCGGCCACGGGGTCGTTCGGGTCGTCGCCTTCGGTCAGCACGGTGTAGAACGCCGTGATCGAACCGCCGTTCGGCCCCCCGTTGCCGGCTCGCTCCACGAGCTGGGGCAGCTTTGCGAACACCGATACGGGATAGCCTTTGGTTACCGGCGGCTCGCCGATCGCGAGCGCAATTTCGCGCTGTGCCTGCGCCACGCGCGTCAACGAGTCCATGAGCAGCAGCACGTTCTTACCTTGATCGCGGAAGTACTCCGCGATGCTCGTCGCGAGCAACGCGCTGTGCACGCGAACCAAGGGCGGCCTGTCGGCCGGAGTCGCGATGATCACAGCACGGCGACGCGTCACCGGCGTCAGATACTGCGACACGAAATCCTGTACCTCGCGCCCTCGCTCACCGATGAGCCCGACGACGATGACGTCCGCAGTCGTAAACCGCGTC
>Ga0302322_100005960_pt1 | contig 10753 bp, 9 predicted proteins | sample Fen_T0_2_FD_203757 | JGI IMG/M metagenome (GOLD analysis project Ga0302322, IMG submission 203757) | Peat permafrost microbial communities from Stordalen Mire near Abisko, Sweden - Fen_T0_2 | ecosystem: Environmental > Terrestrial > Soil > Wetlands > Permafrost | place: Sweden: Abisko... | reverse complement strand
TTGGATAGTTTTAATCCTGCATCGCGCATGGCATTGATGGCTGCGTCGATTGCCAGACGCTTCATGAGCATAAAATCTACAAGCGTATTGTCGAGGTCGAAGATAACGGCTTTGATCATATCATTCTCTGTTGTCAGCTGTCAGGAATTGATGGATGGAGGTAGTTCATGACAAAGTACAAACCATTTCAACTGATCACTCATTCCTGACGACTGGCTCTTCTCCTATTTCTGCTCCAGAATATATTCCACTGCCAGTTCATACCCGCGCGCACCAAACCCTGCAATAACACCCTTGCACGCAGGTGCAATCACTGAATCACGCCGGAATTCTTCCCGTGCATGAACGTTACTTAGATGTACTTCAATGACCGGTATGTTCAATGCAGCGACGGCATCACGGATGGCATACGAGTAATGAGTGAACGCCCCCGGATTAAGGACCACTCCATCGGTAACGCCATCCAAGGCTTTATGCAATGCATCGATGAGCGGCCCTTCGCTGTTCGATTGGGAGAACTCCAATTTGACATGAGGGAATTTTTCTTTCAGACGGTTTTCGATATCCCAAAGCGACATCGTGCCATAAATTTCCGGTTCACGTTTGCCAAGAATATCAAGATTCGGTCCGTTGATAATGAGAATACGCATTGCGATCTCCTTGTCTTCGTCTTGGGAGAGAGATACCACACTAGAATACATGAGATAGAATAAGGTAAAGCAAGCAAAAAGTCAAAAGTGAACGTGAGAAAGACTATCAAACAGAAGCACTTTTAACTTTTACCACAACAATAGTCATATCGTCGTGCTGTTTCGTTTTGCCAACAAACGATCGTATTTCGGCAAAAACACCATCCATAATCTCTGCTGCTGTTCCTGATGAAAGTTGTTCTACGAGCTTGGAGAGCTTCTCCTCCCCAAATTGCTCCTGATGAGCATTCATCGCTTCGGTAAAGCCGTCTGTATAAAAGATAAAGAGGTCTCCCTGTTGATACTCGATCGTTACTTCTTCAATCGATTGAGAAAATTTTAATCCTGCATCGAGCCCTAACGCGAGGCCGGTGGGATTGATGATCTGAACATAAGCCGTTTTTGATTTTTGCATGATCAAGGGATTATGTCCTGCACGGGCCAATGTCAATGTTTTCTTCACGGTATCAAACACGCCGTAAATCATACTGATAAAAATTCCTCGTTCGACATTTTCATAAAAGAGATGATTCACCTGGGTGAGAACTGTTGCAGGCGATTCTGATACATGTGCCAATGCTCGCAAAAATCCTTTCGTTAACGTCATGAAAAATGCTGCTTGCGTTCCTTTTCCCGAAACATCCCCGATGGCAACCGCCAGTTTGTGTTCTGCAGGCTCAATGAAATCATAATAGTCACCTCCAACTTCGAGCGCCGGAGCACATCGCGACGCAATATCAAATTGCGGGATGGAGGGATTCTGTTTCGGTAAAAAGCTCATTTGAACATTTCGAGCGATTTCCAATTCTTGTTGAAGCCGCTGCCGCTCCGTAATGTGTTTTGCAAACGCGGGTGCAATGGCATCATAATCAGTCTCCGGGATTTTTCGGAAACAGAGCATAAGTGCTAATGCAAAAACGATGGAACCCACAATCATAATAATGAGTCCACTTTCTGTGGTGGATGGGTTGCCGGCACAGAAAAGCCCTGCTGCTTCCGACACAACACCAAAGACGATCAAGGCAACAAGAGTTGTCAATCCATCAGAGTAATAAAATACCAGCACGAAAAGAAAACCCACTATCACATGGACAGCCATTGCTACCGCAATCGGTTCCAGGCTTCCCATACTGATTCCCACCAGGGACAGAGTCGAGAGTGCAAAAAGTATTGTTCGTGAAGAAATATATTTTCGTAGAAACGAAATTAAGAAAAGCAATGAGAATGCAAAAATAAAGCTTGAATTAACAATCGCGTGAGAAAGAATCAGTACCCATGGAGCGCCAACGTCAAACGTATGCAAGGATGATTCACCCATGGTGATTGAAACATGCGTTACACTATTCCCGGCCCAAATCAACAACAAGGACACAGCTGAAAGACTGAGGCCGAACGAGAGCCCTCGAACAATACTCCAGGCTATATTCGGGTGTAAGAGACGCCCTTTCGATATCAGATCGAATGGAATCATCTTTTCCCGCCATACTTCACGCGTCAAAGATTCAGCAATCGCCCATAAGAGTACCAGTACCCCGCCGATAAATGTCGGAATCAGCAACATCGGAAATAGTATTTCCCAGGCACTTCTGCTGTTTTGAACGTTGATGAACAGTTGAATTCCGAAAGCGATGGCAACAACACACCCCATCAAGAGTCCCTGCCGAAAACCAATTTCAAATGAACGTATTCGTTTTACAGCAATGATGACGATAAGAATTCCTCCACCGATCATCAAGATGATCGAGATAATACCATAGACCGATTCGGCGTTGGACGTCTTATATATTTCAGGCACAATAATTTCTGGTTCATACGTAGTAAGAATATTACCCGAGACCTTTACTTTCACCGTGGCGGGATCCCCGAAAAAGATCGATGGTACATGCCATATGTATTCATAATCGGTACGGCGCAGTTGCTGTGTTACTTTTTCCGAAACAATTTGTGAAGTATCTACCATAAAAATTGGAGATGCATACGTATGAAGAAATGCCGCTGCAAATCGTTTCGCCTCAGGAGGTGAGAGACTGAGAAGTTGAAGTGTATCTGAAATCGTTCTTGTATACTCAAGCAATCTCCCTTTTGTATCAAAGACGAGAGTAATATCTCCGCGGATGAAGTTTTCGATTTTCTCCGTCTGTTCTGTTTCAGTTTTTCCTTCGCTCCCAAAACTAATGCGGAGCGCGTTCTCTTTCCGCCAGCGAATTTTCCAATTATAGACTGGAAGACTATCTCGCATAAGAGAATTCGCCGCTGAAATGCCGACCGTTTTTTGCGCTTGCATCAGTAACGGACGATTCACCATGAAAGATACTTCTGGCAAAAGGTCTCCCGTCGCCAAGTTCAGACTGTCCATCACACTACGCGCCTTGCTTAAAACAGCAGTACGATCCAGCGGTAATGAAATACCGCCATAGGGATGGGACTGGGGGAAGAGCACAACGATGATATATACTGCAAGAGAGAGTAAACAAATGAACGGTAATAGCTGTATTAATTTTCTCATGAGACAACCTTTAACACATGGGTGGTGAGTGGAAATAAGCGACCGTGATCAAGTCTTTGCAGCACGGGCGAGCTCGTCTTCAATATATTCCCGAATTGCCGGCTTTAAATACATTTCATCTACACCAACTTCTGCCAATCCCTGCGCCAACACGGGAGCTCGACGCGCCGGAGCTAACCGCTTATTAATAACGATGAGGCGTTCAGCCTTTAGAACGCAGTACCCCCCATCGAAATCTCCTTTTTCATATCGTATGGCGATCCCACAATTGGCAGCGAGGTGTTCGAGTTCAGAGAGAATTTGTTCGTGTGTCATACTGTTCTATCTACGGTGAAATAGGTGGTTTGTTGCCTCTGTGTGTTGTCTGTAACCAGTTTTTTCATGTTTCAACTTCATACTCCATGAGTTTAAATCTACTTCTTTATTTTGATTGTTGTTCATCGACTTTCCCACCAGGATTGAATCTTCTTTCCACTCCAAATGGTGAATAAAAAAAACATCGTTCCACCGATAAGATCCACAACATAATGATATCGCAGGTAAATTGTGCCCATGATCAGCAATCCGGCAAGGACAGTCATGATCCATCGCGTCTTGAGCCGGTACTGATGACCAAGATAAACGACAATGAGCGAGAGCTGTGTATGCCCGCTTGGAAATACATCACGCTGAACAAATTGTACTGCATTGGGAAGAGTTGAGGAAATTGATTCACCTGCATTGATGAAATGACGCATCGGTGTCGTCAACCACAGTCCCGGTAATTCCACGTCCAGGGCATAAAAATTATGCAGGGTAAAACGTGGACCGACTGCCGGTAGGAGGAAATATCCCAGATAAGAAAGATAGAATCCGTACACAACAAGGAATGCGCCATGATCGAATTCATCAATGGTGTACCGGCGGTAAAGTTCGATGCCCAGCATGAGAAAGAGGATGTAATAAGAAAAATAGGCGCTCTGGAATAACTCAGTCAACACAGGATGTGCGAACTGTGCCGCCCACTGGGTAGGGTTGACTCCGAACATCCAATGGTCGATAGAAATAAAGAGTCTATCATAATCGACGGGATGAATGGGCTGGACCATTAGGTAAATTTCTTTAAAAACAAAAAGAACAAACGCATAACTGTAAAACCGATGGAGGGCGATCAGCCATTTATTCTTTTTCGTTTCAGCCACATATGCCAGCAAGAAGATGGCGGCAACAACAACAACATCGATGATGATAATCCCCAGCCATGCAGCCACGCGTCCAAAGAAGATGAGATTTAATGCAATGAGAAACATCATGAAGATGATGGAAACAAAATCTACCGGTGCAAGATAGGATAGCAATTTTTTCATGGCTCTCGACGAGTTAGAAATTCCAATTCTCATAATCTTGATAAACAATATCTTCATTCGCTTTATCATACCCGAATGATTTCACTGGCAATTCATTGTTGCTGCAGTTTCCGTTGGTCCACATGGTGTTCATGGTGATTTTGAGAGATTGCCGATCATCGTTGTGAGTAAAAGGAACTCTTCTACTCCTAACTCTTCCGGTCTCCTCGTGAAGTCAAATTGTATGCCCCTCAACACAGCATCATCAAACCCCATAGACTTCAGTCCATTCCGCAAAGTCTTTCTCCGTTGACCAAAGGTTGACCGCACAATCGATCGAAAAAGCATTTCATCACCATCCGGCAATTGTTTTTTGAATGTAAACCGTACGACGGCAGAATCCACTTCCGGCTTTGGGAAAAAGCAATTACGGGAGACTTTAAAGAGCAGTTCGCATGTGGTATAGAATTGTGTGAAGATGGATAGTACTCCGTATTCCTTGTTCTTCGGAGGCGCAACGAGACGCCTTGCCACTTCTACCTGCATCATCAACGTTGCATCGACCACTGCTGCTCTCGCATCAAAAAGCCAAAAAAGTATCTCACTTGTAAGATAATACGGAATATTGCCGACAACACGTATTGTTCTTCCACTGCTCTGTGCAAGTTCGCCAAGATTGACTTCGAGAACATCACGGTGAATGAGCACCAGCGTTTTACCAAATCGTTCCTGTAGAAGCCGGACCGCTCTTTCATCCACTTCAATACCGATAAGACTGACGGGCTTTTCAATCAAATGCTTGGTCAAGGCACCTTGGCCTGGACCGATTTCAACGACCACATCGCCTGCCTGAAGTGCAAGGCTCTCTACAATATTACGGAGAATATTTTCATCCCGTAAAAAATTTTGCCCGAGTGATTTTATAGGTTTCAGCACAATAGTTTCCGAATGAATGCCGTGTTAATATAACGAATGCGTCGAGGGAAATCCAGAACATCATACAGGGTTTTTCTTCCCTTCCATAGTTGAGTTTTTCAAGAAAGAATTTCTGCGAATGATACGGGCATTGCTTCTCGTTCATGCAATTTGTACTATTGTCCTATCTCCTATGAAGCCTTTCACCTTCATCTTTCTTTGTTTGTTATTTGTATCCTGTGACGGCGGACTTGAACCACCGCCTCCGGTAGAACCAGGGTTGAGCGGTTCAATACTATTTACACAGAGCACGTGGCCGCCAGCAGACAGTCTTACGAGCATTATGCTTGTTGCATCCAAGATTTACCCTCTCGACTCTGCAATGGTTTTCTCCGGGTTGTTTTCAAATCCGCCTTCCATCTTTCTTTATCCGGAAATCGGTAAATCACTTCCATTCTTTGTCGATTCAATTTCATTTGTCTTTCCTTTGCATTCCGGGACATATAAATATATTGGCGTCATTCAGCAGGTCAGTTCGGATATACTCACTCGAGGCATACGGGTTTTTAAAGTGGTGGGTTTTTATAAAGATCCAAACAATCTTTCGCTGCCCGGCAGCGTCATAATAAATGAAAATAGTCAAACGACAGGTATTCATATCCAAGTTGATTTTCGCAATCCACCTCCGCAACCATTTTGAAACAGTATGCTTTCTATATTGCCTTTTTCTGTATCCTGGAGTCCACCTCAGCACAGCCGAATGCCGGTTCTCTGACCGGATCGGTTACTGATACGAAAACGCAAGAACTGTTGACGGGAGTAAACATCATTTTGCGAGGTACTCTTCGCGGCACAACAACAGATGTGCATGGAACCTATCTCGTGAAAGATATTCCAGCGGGTACGTACGATGTATTGTTTTCATGTATCGGATATACGGCGGACACAGTTCATCAAATTTCGATTCAAGATGATAAAGAACTGCGTCTTGATAGACCTCTTGTACCAGCTCTCATTCAGGCAGAACAAGTTATTGTGACCGCCGGGAGGAGGGAACAAAGTTTGCGGGAGGTTCCCGTGAGCGTCTCAACGGTGTCTTCCCAAATGATTGCCGATCATGTCTCAGTGACACTGGACGATGCCCTTCGCTATGTTCCCGGTGTCAACATGATGCAGGATCAGGTAAATATCCGCGGTTCATCTGGTTACAGCAGAGGTGTTGGGAGCCGTGTTCTGATCTTAATTGATGGACTTCCGTACATCACCGGCGACACAGGTGAGATACCATGGGAAACAATTCCCATGTTTCAAATTGACAGGATCGAAGTTGTCAAAGGTGCCGGTTCCGCTCTGTATGGTTCGAGTGCACTTGGCGGTGTCATCAATGTCATAACAAAAGAAATCCGTGAGACCCCAGAGGTCCGCTTTCGGTTATTTTCAGGAATATATGACAAACCAAAGTACGCTGAATGGGATTGGTCTGATAAAACTCGTTCCAATACTGGCGGTTTTATAAGCTATTCCAATCGTGTCGGTTCATTCGGATATCTTTTCAGTGTCTCTCGCATGGTAGACGATAGTTATCGCGAGAACGATCTCTACCATCGATGGGGCGTGTACTCAAAATTCAATTATAATTTTTCGCAGTATCAAAGTGTCTCACTGACAACGAATATCCAATGGCGAAATCATGGTAATTTTTTCTGGTGGAAGAGTCTGAGTGAAGTCACACGGCCTGCTGATTCCCAATTAGGCGGCGAAGTAAATTCAACACGCGGGAACGTGAGTCTTTCCTATAAAGAAATTGTATCCGATCGTTTTTTTTACTCACTGAAAGCAATTTACTTTGGCAATTTCTGGCAGGATAATATTTATGGGCGGGTCGGGAATACAGCCTCATCGCACACCACACAGGTGGAAGCACAGGCGACCGTTGAGGCATCGCACGGCCATGTGATCACAAGCGGTATCGTTGCAAATTATGACCGCATTATTACTGATATTTTTGGATCGCATCCCGGCGTTGGCGCAGGATTCTATCTTCAGGATGAACTGACACCCGTTCCCTCTCTCAAACTGACGGGCGGGATCAGATATGATTGGCAAAGAATCTGGAAAGAGATATTCGCATCACCCGCTGCCTCTTCTCCTTCACAATTGAATCCTAAAATCGGATTGGTGCTCTCACCCAGTCCGACAACAACGCTGCGCGCTTCTTATGGTGAAGGATTTCGTTATCCATCGATGAGCGAATTATTTACATCTGTGAATACGGGACTCAGCCAGATCACAATCGTGCCGAGCGACAGTTTAAAACCGGAACGAAGCGTTTCATTTGAGATCGGTGGCTCTCAATGGCTGAGTGAACGGATCTTTCTCGACCTCGCGTTCTTCCAGAATAATTATTCTGACCTCATAGAAGCCGGCGTTAATCCGACACAATTTATCATTCAGTTTAAGAACGTAACACGAGCGAGAATTCGTGGTTTTGAATTTGGAATCAAAGCCGATATGTTCAATCGATTTCTCACGACCGATCTAAGCTACACCTTTATTGATCCTGTAGATCTGAACGATAACACGGTTCTCAAATTCCGTCCACGTCATTTATTTTACGCATCGGTGAATACACAGTACTATCAATGGCGGATGGAATTGGATTACCGTTATGTAAGCCGTGTTGAAGCAATTGATGAGAACCTTGTCCGTCTGGCTCCTATTGTTGATGGTGAGCACCGTGTTCCCTGCAGTGTCGGTGATGCCGGCATCACGTATAATTTTACCAGTCTCGGTCTGCCCCTCAACATTGGACTGACAATAAAAAATTTGAGCAATTACTCATACGTAGAATTATTGGGGAATCTCTCCCCCGTTCGAACGTATTACCTCAGCGTGGAAAGTGCCTGGTGAACATCCTTTGCTCACAACAATAATAAAGAAGCTGCCGTATATTCAGCTGAGGATAGGGTGCTATTTCGAACAATGACTTTAAGATACGTTATACACAACCGGCTATGAGAGCCAGGATCTTTTTTCTGTAACAACTCTCATTTCCCGATACGACAGCGAGGATGACATGATTTTTGTAGGATCGTGAATGCACTTACCTGTTAGTATTTCAAATATTTATTGCTTGTCAGTATCAAGTATATTTATGATTTGACCTTGAATATAGATATAGAATAATATACATTGACTACAAAATACAATTGTAATATCAAACCATGTTATTGTAGGGTATACGTGTTGCTGTTCATTCTCCTGCAGATAACTTATTTTATGGAGGGTATTTCTTTATGACAAGCCAACCGCTAAAGATAGTGATCACTGCTCCATATTTTGGATCACTCTTTCAAGTTGCAATACTTGAACGCTTTAAAAAATTAATAGGACCGGAAAACATGTCTTTCCGATCTTCCACAACAGAATTGGTTAAACAAACCGAGTCCTTGAAAAAAATATTCTCGGAGAATAGACCTTCCGTATTGATAGCCATTTCGATGGCCCCGAATCCGGAAATTATTTCGATGTATAAGGCGAACAATGTCCCTATTATATTATTGGATGAAGAAGCAGCGGGAGCATCTACTTTAGCGACAGATAACTATAAGGGCGGGCATATTGCCGCAGAACATCTCATCTCAAAAGGGAGAAAGAAAATAGCAATTGTTAATGGAAGAGCTCAAGCAAACGGACTTTTTGCAGGGAACTATTGCGCAAAACTACGATTTGAAGGATTCAGAGACGCATTAAGACAAAGTGGACTTACTGTCCCCGCCGGCGGAAATATCGAAGTTCCAAATTACTCTCGTGAAGACGGACTCGCAGCAATGCCAAAACTCAAAGATATAGGTGTTGATGCCGTTTTCTGTGCAGCAGCAGACAACACCGCACTGGGTCTTCTCTCGGCAGCAAGAGAACGAGGAATTCGAATTCCTGAAGATATTGCCATCGTCAGTTTTGATGATTTACCTGCTGCACAGACTTCAAGTCCAACACTTACAACGGTCAGGCAGCCTATGGCGGAAATAGTAGAGGCAGCATATAAAATGGCAACCATACAGCGAGATGAAATTCTTGCAAAACCAAAAAAGGTTTTATTTGAACCCAAGCTTATTCTTCGACAATCCGCTTAACACATGAACTAAGAGGGACACGGTTTGCCGTGTCCCTCAATGGTATGTTCCATTTTTAACAATCATCTTCCCGCTTATATCAAAGAGACTCTGTACTTTATCAGAACTTCATGTGATAAACGTACCTTTGTACTTTTCCATTCCTTCACATCTGACCAATTTGCCGGAGATGATGCTGCATGTGCCCCAAATAATCCACGATAAGGTAACCGATAGTTACCTGTCCATACGAACCGAGCGTTCCTGATACCCCTAAACTATCGGTCGGTATGGTTTCGATGACGTGTGCAAGATGGAGATTGTAAGATTTCCAGAAATCCAGTAAATCCTTCCAGGAGCGCGAATGGTACGTCTGTATCTTCACCCACGTTTCCTGTTCGTATGAAAGGAAATTCGTGTCTTTGAGATACTGGGCGCGAACAAAGCGCTGGTGGTTGTTGGAAGCGGAATCCAACAAATGTCCAAGAATTTCTTTCCTTGACCATTTGTCCGGATAGGGTTTTTGAGATGCCGTTCCTTCATCTAAATTTTCAAACCGTACTGTAAAATCTGCAACGGTTTTTCTGATTCCATCAGCAATCTTTTCTGGAATCGAAGACACTTCATCGAGAGGTTCAACGAAGCGATCAATTGGATATTTCGTTTTCATAACACCTTTCGTAAAATAGTATGGGAAACGGATGAGTACTGCTCCTTCACCAAGAGAACCTGTTATTATTCTTTCTGTGTAACTTCCTTGACCGATTTTATTTTTATCAACGCGGAATATTGGTCGGCATACTCAGACATGATTGATTCAAATGAATCGATCATGGTCTTCACCTTCTGCAGCACGTTCATGTGACCCATCAGAAGATGCATTTTGTTGGATGGTTCCTGCGCATCATCAGCATAATTGGTCAATCCAATTTTTTCCTCTATGGGCGTATAGGTAGAGACGAGCCCTTTTTCTGTCTCCAGGACATACTTTATTTTTTCCATCATTTCGCTCTTGATGAGTGGTAGTACGATTTTCTTGTACTCTTCGACCGCCTTATCAAACAGTGCAATCTGCGAATCACTTGCTTCTCCCATACTATAAGGAAATGGTGCTGAAGGATTGTAATCGCTCTTCGTAGCCGATTTGAATTTTTTCAACGCTTCTTCTCTTTTGGGGGCATATATATTTTCGATTAAATTTAA
>Ga0302322_100005959_pt1 | contig 10753 bp, 7 predicted proteins | sample Fen_T0_2_FD_203757 | JGI IMG/M metagenome (GOLD analysis project Ga0302322, IMG submission 203757) | Peat permafrost microbial communities from Stordalen Mire near Abisko, Sweden - Fen_T0_2 | ecosystem: Environmental > Terrestrial > Soil > Wetlands > Permafrost | place: Sweden: Abisko... | reverse complement strand
CGAGCGTGAATGCGCCCGCGGCCGAATCAAACGTCAAGGTGCTGATGGTGATGCTGCTGAAATCGTTGTTGTTATTGAGCCGGTTGTTGCCAGCAAACGTGACGGCGTGCGGGAAAATCGGAGCGACATTGTTGTCCCAGTTTCCGCCTGTGCTCCAGTTGTTATTCCCGCCCAAGCCGGTCCAAAGACCGGAACTGATGCTGGAGACGACGAGGTTGCCCGCCCCGTTGATATAAGCCGGCGAGGTGGTGGTGTTGTAAGTTCCGGCGGGTTGTAGAACGCCATTGAGGTAAAGGCTGGTCACCGCGTAAGTGCCCGAGTAATTCAGATTCAGCGTGCTGCCCGTGGCCAGTTTGATCGCACCGGCCCGACTCCCGGTCGTGTCGAGTTCCAACGTGCTGCCGGAGGTTACCGTCGTGTCGCCAGCGTAAGTGTTCGCGCCGGAAAGCGCCAGCACGCCGGAGCCGTTCACAATCAAACCGCCGGGGCCGGAAAGAATGCCCGAAAGCGAAACGGTGTTGCCCGCCGGATTTATTGTGACCGCGCCATTGCTGCCGGAAAGACTCATGTTTACCGACGAAGACCAGCTTGCAACGGCGCCAACCGTGCCACCGCCGAGATTGATTTCATTGACGCTGCTGCCAAATTGGGTGATGCCGCCGGCGCCAATGTAGAGACTACCGCCGGTGAGATTGTAAATGCCGTGGCCTTGATTGAAAAACGGACTGAAACGCAGTTCGCCCACGTTGGTGATGCTGCCGCTCACTTGATTGACGATGCCGGTGACCAGCACGTTCGCCCCGAGCGCGACGCCGAGGACCTTGCCATTCATGTCCAGCACGCCGCCGTTCATGTTGTAGGTCGCGCGCGTGTTTGGATTTCCCGACGCGCCGATGAAAATAAATTCATGCGCGCCGTCGTTAATGTTGAAACTGAACGTGCCGCCATTTTGAATCACCGTTCCTACGCCGCCATCGCGACCGATCACAAGGGCATCTTGAAAACCGCCGCTGACACTCAAGTTTGCGCCCGGCTCGATGATCAAAGTCGCATCGCGCGTCGTTTGTCCGTCGGCCAAATAGCAGAATGAGCCGCCACCAACTCCATTGATTGCAGTCGTGCCCGTGATGCGGTTCGTGCCGTTGTTGACGACAAATCCCTTCAGCGTGTTGGTTCCGCCCAAAGTTACGCGGCCGGAGTTACCCGTACCGTTTTGCGTCAGCTCGGTGTTTGCGCCGGTTATGTCGCCGTTGAGGGTGACGTATCCGTTGGTGTGCACGTTGACGACAACATTTGCGCTGGGCGTCAACGGGAGGTTGATCGTCTGCGTGATCGGAGCCGCCGGGTTCGCGCTGAAGCCGATGTCGCCACTGAGACCGAGGCTGTTGCCGTTCAGAGTGTATGCGCCTGCCGCCGCATCAAACGTGATGCTGTTGGCCGAAACACCGGACAAATCATTCGAGTTGCTCAGCCGCGTGCTGCCAGCAAAGGTCAAATCGTCTGGAAACGCGGGGAGAACATCATTGGTCCAGTTGCCGGCGGTGCTCCAGTTGTTATCGGCCCCACCCCCGTCCCAAATCCCCGCGCCGCTCGCGCGAGGGGCAGTGAAAATAGCCCAAGCCGCCGTCACTAGCAAAACGCTGGTGGTGCCGGCTTTGGATGCGACTTGCCTCACATCCGTTACCAGGTGCAGGCCAAGCCAGTTCAAGGTTCGAGAGATATTAGTATTTATTTTTAGCTTCATACATGTTGTGGTTTGGTTGAAGGGATAGACTGGATAGAAATTCATTTTTCACCGGCCCGCTTCAGCGGATCCCAGTATTTGGAGTTGATTAAGGCGGCATTCCCTCCCCTTAGCGGATCGGCCTGCGGGTTAATGTCGGCATCCCGTCGCCCTTCGGAATGGCCATCGAAAAACACTACATTGCCCCTTTTGCCGTGTCTTATCGCGTCCACTCCTTCAAACCTGCGATCAAAGCTCCCGACCGTGTTCATGCACGCCGTAGGCCACCAACATGACGAACTCCAAAAACCCGCTGCGGAAGGATCGCTGTCACAAAAAACCAGCGTATCCGAGGGGGATTTAACTCCGGTTGATTTGAACCACCACGCCGTTGCGAACACAATCCCTCCAACTGTTATTGATTGGGGGGATTGGGAATACAGTCCCAAGAAAAATGAATTGTATCCATAGCCGACCTTGTCTCGGTCGAATGCCCATTTCCAAATTGACCCGTCCGGCAGCTTTTGTGGCCCCTTGATGGCGGGGCATAGAAAGAGATTGGTTTTACCGCCCCCAAAACTGGCGATCATCGGCCCCCACCAGTCAATGCCATTGGCAGGATCATTGTCCCGATGTGCTGGAAAAGTATCCCGATTATCCCCCAAGTAAAAACTGTTGAACAAGCTGAGCTGCCTCAAATTATTGAGACAGGAAATCGCATAGGCTTTTTGCTTCGCCTTGCTTAAGGCTGGCAACAGCATGGCGGCCAGAATTGCGATGGTGGCAATCACCACCAACAGTTCGATCAACGTGAACGCCAGATGTGGTCCCGACTTGTCACGCAACCGCACTGAAGGACAATCGTCCGTCTTACGGTCTCTTGCGGGATTCATTACGGCGACTCTACTAGCAGAGCAGTGGTACTTGTAACATTTGACTAGACCAATTCCACAATAGTTGTTATGACTGATTTCAATCCGGCTATCACCAATTCAAACAAAGCGGCATGACGACCAAACCTAAACATGCGGAAATCAGCACCCAAATCATCGCGGACATTGTTTCGGGCAAGTTTCCAGCCGGATCGCGGTTACCGAGCGAAGTTCAACTAGTCAAACAGTTCACCGTATCACGCCCGACTGTGGGGCGAGCCATGCGTGACTTGGAGGCGAAGGGTCTGATTCAGCGCCGCGCGGGTTCTGGCACATATGTGCGCTCCTCTGCGGCTCAATCGACCACAACCCGCATCTTCGGCTTGCTCGTACCCGGTCTCGGCACCACGGAAATTTTCCAAATTATCTGCGGCGAAATCGCCAGTCTTGCTCGAGTCCAGAACTATGGTTTGCTTTGGGGCGGCTCCACAAACCCGCATGAAGATACCGACGCCAGTTTTGAGCACGCCGAGGAACTCTGCAAACAATTCATTGCCCGCAAAATCAGCGGCGTCTTCTTTGCCCCCGTCGAACTGACGCCCGGCCAGGAACAGGCTAATCGGCGTCTGGCAGAATCCCTGCGCGAGGCGGGGATCGCCGTGGTACTGCTGGATCGTGACCTCTTGGCATTTCCCAAACGTAGCGACTTCGATCTCGTCTGCCTGGACAACATGGCCAGCGGTTACATGGTGGGTGACCACTTGATCAAACTTGGCTGCCGCAAAATTTTCTTCGTGGCACGCCCACTCTCTGCTGCCACAGTGGACGCCCGCATCGCTGGCGTCCGTGAGGCGCTGGCCCGCCATCGCATTGACCCCCACCCTGGTTGGATTCGCAGCGGTGACCCGGCGGACGTGAAATTCGTTCGAGGCCTGACCGCCGGCAAACAAGCGGACGCGTTTGTTTGCGCCAACGATTTTACGGCTGCCGTGCTGCTGCGCACAATGGAGTCCGTAGGTGTGCGTGCCCCTCGGGATGTTCGCGTCGTGGGATTTGACGATGTAAAATATGCCACGCTCGTTTCCGTGCCGTTGACCACGATTCACCAACCCTGCCGTGACATCGCGGTAATGGCGTTTCGTACGATGGTTGAACGCGTCGCCGATCCGACGCTCCCGGCCCGAAGTATTTACCTGTCCCCGCACCTGGTAGTCCGCGAATCCTGCGGGGCTTATCTGCCTCGTTCAAAAGCTTAAACGCCGTTGCTGAGGGCGGGGAAAGTGCTGATGTTCTCGCCACAAGGGTTCGCACTCCCGACAGCCGGAGCGCAGAAGAACCCCATAAAACCGCCACCGGTGTGTGATGCCGAGGCGTTGCGAATTCCTGGTATTCAACGACTGTCGGTCCAGAATCTGACGCGGTGCTGCTCGCCCGACGTTAAACCGGCAATAGTGGTGAAGAGAACATAACCCAAAGCTTTGGGTTACGTTTTTTATGCCGAGATGCCCGTAATGCCGAGACGCGGGTGCGGTGGACGGCGATGCCCTTGCCCCGCCGGAGGATTAAACAAGGATCACTCGGCATTATAGGCTCGGCAGAGTGGGATCTCGCGGTTGGTCGGCCAAGCTGCGGGCGGCCACAAGTTGAGAAGTAATTCAGCGCGACACGACTTTCCGTGCTCATCGGTGTTTCATGCGTATCGGTATGAGTGCGCGCGCGCGATCCAACCCGAGACCCTCCTGTCGGACGAGGGCCAAGGATGTTCCCAAACGACTGCAGCGAGATCTCCACCTGATCGAGTTCGACTTCGTCAACTATCTGCAAGGTCGTCATACCTCGAAGTTCACGATTCGCCTTTACCGGTGTTTTCTTCGGAGGGTGGCGAGGTATCTGTCAAAACGAGGACGCTCTGTCACACAGCTTCGACTAAGCGATGTGCCTCGCCTCATGCGAGGATGCTTGCCAAACTGGAAGGCCGCTTCACGTAAACCGCGACAAGCGGGACTGCGACGATGGCTTCGCTTCATCGGCCGATTCGATCCTCCGCTTCCGCCAGTGCGCTGGCAACGATGCCTCGATGAGTACGACCATTTTTTGCGGGTTGATCGCTGCCTGGCAGATTGCACCCGCGTCACGGCGCGTCACGCCCTCAATCGGCACCTCACCTGGCAGTTTCGCCGACGGCCCATGCGCTGGAAAAAGGTGAAGGCATCGGACTTGCATCGTTATACCCTGTTTTTGTGCCGGATTCTCGCGCCGAAGAGCATCAACGATGTGCTCTCGATTCTCCGGCAGTTCTTTCGCTTCCTGCACCTGCGGGGCGAGTGCTCCCCGACACTGGCCCTGGCGGTGCCCACCGTGGCGGACTTCGGGCGTCAACGAGTTCCAGCGATCCTGGATGATCAACAGCGCAACAAGTTTCTCGCAGCATTCAATCGTAATTCAGAAGTAGGCCGGCGCGACTACGCCATGGCGGTTTGCTTGCTCGACTTGGGCTTGCGGGCGATCGAAGTTTCGCGGCTCCGGGTTGCTGATATCAACGGCGGCAGCAGAGTGCTGACAGTGCCTGCGGCCAAAGCCAGTGCCGGGCGGCAGCTTCCCTTACCACGACCGGTTGCCATGGTCTTGCGCGATTACCTTCACCACCGGCCGCACACAGAGGTCGAGCAGTTGTTTGTTGGGCAAACAGTGTTGCGTGGGCGACCCTTGTCGACGGGTGCGATTGCGGCGGCGATGGATCGAGCTTACGACCGGTGCGGCTTTCGCGGCGGCTTCGGCACGCACCGGCTGCGTCATTCGTTTGCGACACGGCTCTATGCCCACGGCGCGACGACCAAAGAGATTGCGGATCTCTTGGGACACCGGCTCGTGGCTACCACTGATCACTATACCCAGACCGGCGACCTGCGATCACTCGCTCAACCATGGCCAAGCTAATGCGAACTTCAAAGCATGTGCTCGTGCGGCGATATCTGACCTATCGTCGCAGCCTTGGCTACCGCATGCTGGGAGCCGAACTGCTCCGGGATTTCGCCCGCTTCATGGATGCAACCGCTCCGCACCAACCGTTGACGACCGCGTTGGCGATCCAATGGGCCAGCGCAGTTCCATCCGCTCGCCCCAGTACGCACGCCGGACGGCTTGGGATGGTGCGGGGATTCGCCCGCTACTGTGCGGCGTTGGACCCGCGCACCCAGATTCCAGATTCGCACCTGCTCGGCGTTGGCTTCCAACGTTCCCGCCCCCATCTCTTCAGTGCCGCCGAACTCCGAATGATTCAGCGGCGCGCCTGCGGACTCGAAACGTGCCGATCACCCCTCCATCCATTGACGTACAGCACATTGATCGGCTTACTCGCAACCACAGGCATGCGGCCTGGAGAAGCACTCCGTCTGCACTGGCGGGATCTCGACGTGGAGCAAGGCACCTTGCGGATTCGCCCCTGCAAATTCAGCCCAGAGCGGATCATTCCCCTTCACCTGACTACGGTCCAGGCACTGCAGCGTTATGGCCGAGCACGACGAGCCCGGTTTCCGGACAGTGAGACTTTGTTTGTCAACGTCAGCGGTCCGCCGCTAACCGCACGCCGGACCGAGAAGGTATTCCAGCAGCTGGCCAAGAATATTGTTCCCCGCAGCGAACGTGCTTCCGTGCGCTTGATGGACTTTCGCCACACTTTTGCTTCCCGGCGGATCTCGCAGTGGAGTCGCCAAAAGCAGCCAGTCGCCCACCACCTGCTCCTCTTGTCCCGCTATCTCGGCCACCGCACCTTCAAATCGACTTGGTGGTACGTCACCGGGGATCCAATCGCGCTGCAGGACGCCGCAGTTCGCTTTCGGCATTTCCATGAACAAGTCCAACCCACACCCTGAACTCCCAGAACTGGTCCAACGATTCTTTGCCCAGTACCTTGCCAGTCAGCGCAATCTCAGTCTCCACACCCGCAGTGGTTATCGCGACACGTTCCGCCTCTTCCTCGCTTTTCTTTCGCGCCGTCACCACCGCCCCATCGACCAGTTGACCCTTGAGGCCATCAATCCGGACGGGGTGCTTGCCTTCCTTGAACACTTGGAGGTGACCCGCGGTAACACACCACGAACGCGCAACCTGAGACTGGCCGCGATCCGGACGTTTGTCCGTTTCGTGCTGGGTGAATCCGGCGGCGTGGACTTCCTCGGGATCGCCCAAAGGATTTTGGCGATCCCGCAAAAAAAGTCGCCCCAGCGGGTGTTGGGCTTCATGACCCGGGAAGAGATCGACGCGGTGCTGGCCGCCATCGATACGTCAACGGCTTCGGGCCGCCGAGACCAATTACTCTTCCTGTTCCTGTACAACACCGGCGCTCGGATTTCCGAAGCGCTGCAACTCCGCCCGCAAGACTTGATCCGCCGGGCCGTTCGTCTCCAAGGCAAAGGTCGCAAGGAACGGACGGTGCCGATTTGGCCGGCGACGGAGCAGCGGTTGCGATAATGGTGCAAGATGAATGAAATCAATCCCGCCCAGGTCATCTTCACCAACCGAACCGGCGAACCGCTGAGCCGAGACGGCGTCGCGTTCCGGCTCGCGCTGGCGGTTCACAACGCCGAAAAGCTCTGTCCCGCTCTGAAAAACCGCCACATCACCTGTCACACCTTCCGCCATTCCTGCGCGATGGCCTTGCTTCAAGCGGGCGTGGCTCTGGAAGTCATTGCGCTCTGGCTTGGTCACGCAAAACCGTTGACCACTCATGGCTACATCGAGGCCGATCTAAAAATGAAAGCGACGTGCCTGAAGCGCCTGCAAGAACCGAACGCTCCGCGCAGATCCCCAGCCCAGAACACCTCGCGTCTGCTCGCATTCCTCGAAGCCCTCTGATAATGCCAAGTGATGCTCGACTCATCCTCCGGCTGGGCAAGGTCATTACTATCCACCGCACCCGCTTCTCGGCATTACGGGCATCTCAGCATAAAGAACATAACCCAAAGCTTTGGGTTACGTTTTCCACCAGGTTGTTGTCGATCTCCACCCGGCCATCTTCCAGATAAACGGTCAACGTGTGCCAGTGGCCCAAAGCATAATCAATGGCCCCACCCAGCAAGCTTTGCGGCAGATGGCGTCCGCTGGCTTTGAGTTGGATCAGCACTCGTTCTAGAGTGATTCTCAGAAATAATTTCCGGAATGGTGCAGAAAGTTCTGGAACCTTTTGGGAGATTTTGGCAGAGGAAGGGCGTTGCGGACGCCCGAAGTCCAACCCAATGCGGAGAACGCCACGCTGGAGGAACTCCGTGTGGCGATGGAAGCCGCGCCCAATCGTCGCAGCTTTGTCCGCCTTCAAGCCTTGCGCGCCTTGCTCTTGGGCTTCTCGCGGGGACAGGTCTGTGAACTCTGCGCTCGTACCGACCGCATGGTGCGGCTGTGGATTGAGTTGTTCAATTGCGGCGGCATTGATGCGCTGATCACCAAGGCCCGACCGGGCCGCCGCCGCAAAGTCAAACTGGAGCGTGTGCGCGATCTGCTCGTGCCGGTGCTGGAAAATCAGGCCACCGTCGGCCAGGGCCATTGGACCGCCGTCAAACTCCACGGCTATCTCAAGGAACAATTGCAACTCGAGTTCGGTTACAGCACCACCGTCCGGTGGTTGCACGAATTGAACTTCCATCTACGCGGGCCCCAACCCTGGCCCGAACGCCAGAACGAGGAAGCGCGCCGCAGGTTTCGGGAGGAATTGCAGACCCTATGTTCCGATCCCGCAGTGGAATTGTGGTTCGGCGATGAATCCGGCATCGAAGGCGATCCCCGGCCCAGACGCCGCTGGGTGCAACCGGGAAAGCCCCGCACGGTGCCCTATCTGGGGGATCATGTCCGGCAGAACGTCATTGGGGCGGTCGCCCCGCAGAGTGGCGAACGCTTCACCCTCATCGTCGACGGCGTGGACACTGACGTGTTCCAATGTTTTCTGGATGAGTTCGCCACGGCCGTGCCCAAGAAGGAAGGCTGCCGACAATTACTCATCCTGGACAACGCTTCGTGGCACAAATCCAAGGGTTTAACCTGGCATCACTTCGAGCCCAAGTTCCTGCCCGGTTACTCGCCCGACTTCAATCCCATCGAACGACTCTGGCTGCGCCTCAAGGCCGACTGGTTCTGGGATTACATCGCCCGCACTCCCGAAGCACTGACCGAGCGCCTCTGCACCGCGCTCAAAAGTTTCCTCACCCAACCCGACAAAACCGCCTCCATCTGCGCTATCCGGAAATGAGCTTTCGGAATCACTCTAGATGCCATGATGGGTTGAAACGCGCCGCCATCCGGTGGCACGCTGAGCACGCAGTCTCAACATTAACCATCACATTTATAAAAGAATACATCCTCAAACCCATCATGTCACCCGCAACGCTAACGCTGACTCCCAACCCTGACAAGCCCGCAGGGGTCAAGAGCCTGCCGCCACGCCAGCCGCTGCCCACCGCCGTCATTGACCCCGCAAAACCCGTACTCAAACTCGGCCTGGACGTCCATCTGGATTTCATCATGGCCGTCGCGCAGAAGGATCATTCAAATCCCCACGCGCCCCGCAAACTCTCCCGCGAACAACTCCTCGCCCAGGTCAAAAAGTGGATCGCCGAAGGTTGCCAAGTCTGCTGCGTGGAGGAAAGTTGCGGCTTCGGTTTTGTGCTCCACCGCCAACTCGTGGCCGCCGGTGCCCAAAGTTTTCTCATCACGCCCATCGCCCTGAATGGCAAACGCAAGACCGACAAGCTCGATGCCCCGCCTCAAGTTTATCGTCACGCGGCAGCCGCGGCCAACAGATCTGCTTGAACCAGCGCTGCGAAATGTTGCTTGCTCCTGCATTCATCATGCACGAGCCTTCACTTCACTATTATGCAACTTGTTCCACGCCTCCGTAATACCCGGAAACCAGTTTTATGCCTGATCGCTTGCTCAATCTTCCTAGGCGTGCGACTGGAGGCGGCGACGGCGAACTTCGACTTCAACACCAATCCGTCGGCGAACGGACTGCTCGCGGTGTTCGGCGATGCCAACTGGCAGGCAGCCGGTGGCGCGGGCGCGGCGACCAATGCCAACGATGGATTTCTGGAGGTAACCCCTTCCCTGGGTGGCCGGCGAGGGGCCATTGTGTTTGCGGATTTTGATGCCGGCGCCGTGATTCGCGCGTTCACCTTTGAAGCGGATGTTCGCATCGGTAATGGCACGCCTCAGCCGGCGGACGGGTTCAGCATTAGCTATGTTCGATTGGGCGATCCGGTTTTGAATGCGGTCGCCAACGCAGGCAATCCAGCTTACGACAATAATATTTGGGCCACGGGCCCGAACTGCGAAGCAAACCTGCCGGAGGAGGGAACCCAAACCGGGGTTTCGATCGGATTCGATGCGTGGAATAGCGGGGGCGGCGCGCCTTATTGCAACGAGGTGGATCAATCCATCGGGCCCGACGTGATCGGAGTCAGCGTCCGCGTGGATGGCCAATTGGTGTCGCAATTCCCGACGCCGACCTTGAACGGGTCTTGCAACGATGCGAGTTCGCTTCAAACCGGACCGACTGATGGCACGGGCACTCCCAATGGTCTGTGCTGGGCGCATATTAAGTGCGTGCTAGGCACGAACGGCCTGCTCAGCGTGTATTGGAAAGGCACGCAGATTGTCTCCAATTATCAAACCTCGTATCAACCCTCGCCTGGCCAGTTGGTCTTTGCCGGACGCACGGGCGGGTCGTGGGAATACCACCACGTTGATAACATTGCCATCACCACGATTCCTGTACCGCTCCAAGCGGTCGGGGTTACCAATCTTCCGGCTACTGCGATCCAGACAACCTCCGCAACTCTCAACGGCCAAGTGCTGGCGACCAATGGGAACGTGGGCAACGTCACGATTTTCTATGGGCCGGTGAATGGGGGCGCAAATGCAGCTGCTTGGTCAAACAGCGTTTTCCTCGGACCGCAAGGTGGGAGCTTCAGCAACATCGTGAGCGGGCTGTCGTTCAATACGAGCTATTTCTTCACCGCCCGAGCAGCGAACGGCGCCGGCACCAACTGGGCTGCGCCATCCCGTTCCTTTACCACGCTGGCCCCGGCCCCGGCCACAGTGACGAACCTGCCGGCCACTGCAATCAGTGCGACTTCCGCCGCGTTGAGTGGCCAGTTGCTTTCCATCGGCG
>Ga0302322_100005957_pt1 | contig 10754 bp, 10 predicted proteins | sample Fen_T0_2_FD_203757 | JGI IMG/M metagenome (GOLD analysis project Ga0302322, IMG submission 203757) | Peat permafrost microbial communities from Stordalen Mire near Abisko, Sweden - Fen_T0_2 | ecosystem: Environmental > Terrestrial > Soil > Wetlands > Permafrost | place: Sweden: Abisko... | reverse complement strand
GTGATCGACGTGCACGGGGCGCGGGAAGGAGAGCAGCGCCCAGAGCAAGATCGTAAAGATCAGAATTCCCGAGCCGGCTTCCTTCAAGAACATCGCCGCTCGTCGCCACATCATCGACAAGGTGCCGGTGAAGCTCGGCATCCGATACGGAGGCAGCTCCAAGATCAGCGGGATGCGTCGACCCTTGACTGCCGTGCGCCCCAGCACGAATGCGGAGATCAATGTAATGAGGGTCGAGAACAAGTACATCGCGATCATCAACAGACCCTGCACGGGTAGCCAGCCGAAGACGCGCGAGGGCGGAAACAACGCGCCGATGATCAGCGTGTACACCGGGAGGCGCGCCGAGCAGGTCATCAACGGCACAACCAGCATCGTCAGCAGACGGTCGCGCTGACGCTCCATCGTACGCGTGGCCAAGATCGCGGGCACGGCGCAGGCGAAGCCCGAGAGCATGGGCACGAAGGCGCGCCCATGCAGACCGAGCGCTTTCATGATGCGGTCCATCAAGAACGCGACGCGCGCCATGTAGCCGGAATCTTCCAAGATCCCGATGCAGAAAAAGAGCAGCAAAATCTGGGGTAAGAAGACCACCACGTTACCCACGCCGCCGATCACCCCGCGCGTCACCAGATCACGCAAGATCGATTGCGGCACGTGCGTTTCGACGAAGTCCGCGCCCTGGCTGGTACAAGCCTCGATCAACCGGATCGCCGGATCGGACCACGAGAACAGGGACTGGAACATCAGCAGCATCAAGCCGATGAAGATCGCGAAGCCGAACACCGGGTGCAAGAGCACGCGGTCGACGCGCTCGGAAGTCTTTCGCTTCTTCGGGTGGGTCTCGAGTCGTGGGTAGAGCTTGGGCAGCTCGGCATCGATCAGCGCGTAGCGCGTGGCGATCAGCTCGTGATCGATATCGCGCGTGCCAGCTTGGGCCCGCACCTCCAGGCAAAGCGTTCGCAAAGCGGGGGCTACCCCGTGTAGCTCGTCGTCCGACTCGATGCTGGTCAAGGCCCACAGCGCGAGCGCCCGCGCGCGCGGAGCGCTCTCGCGCCACTCGTTCGGCAGTGCAGCCGATACGCGTTCGAGATCACGCTCCAGCGGTTTCGGATAGTCGATGCGTAGCGCGCTGCGTGGCGGGAGCACCAACGCGGCGCCGATCGCGCGTTCGAGCTCGGCCAGGCCGGTGCCGTGGCGGGCGTCCGTTGCGACGCATGGAACTCCGAGAAAACGGCTGAGTTCGCCGGCATTGGGTGGATTGTCCCGCACCTCGTCGATCATGTTCAGAGCCACCACGACCTGGACGTCGAGTTCCAAGAGCTGCGTGACCAAGTACAAATTGCGCGCCAGTTGTCCCGCGTCCACGACCACCACGCACAGATCCGGACGCGGATTTTCCGCCCACCCCAGCACGGCGGAGAGCGCAATTTGCTCTTCTGCCGAGCGCGCGCTGAGTGAGTACGCGCCGGGCACGTCGACCACTTCGACCACGCGCGGAGGGCCATCGGCGCGCAGCGTCAGATCTCCCGAGCGGCGCTCGACGGTGATCCCGGGGTAGTTTCCGATGCGCGCGTTCTGGCCAGTAAGCCGATTGAAGAGCGTAGTTTTTCCGGTGTTCGGATTGCCGATCAGGAGCACGAGCGGCGTGCGCGGGGCGCCCTGTGCGGGGGCTGGTTCACGCGCCGAGACCGAAGTGAGCGCTTGCTGTGTCACGGCGCGCTGCGGGCGAGGCCACGCGCGGCGAGGGTGTCGTTACCCGGCGTACGGCTCGGGCTCCCTGGCTTGCGCTCGGCGCTCGCGGCCTCACCCAAGCTTACCGATACACCCTCGGCTTCGGCGCGCCGAATCGACAGACTGCTGCCGCGCACCAAGAGCTCCAACGGGTCGCCCAGTGGCGCAATGCCGACGACCTCGACGCGAGTGCCCGGGACCAACCCAAGCTCCATCAGGCGGCGACGAAAAGAGCCTTCTCCCGCGACATGGGCGACAGTCACGATTTGTCCGATCCGGGTCTGTGCGAGGTTCATCGAAACGTCACCAGCACTCTAGCGGATTGAAAACGATTTTCAAATTCAACCGTGCTCAGCTCGGAATTGCCGCCCTTAACCAGGCATTGGGCAAGGCCAGTCAAGCGCTAGGGCTGCTAGAGCCGCGCTCGGGCCGCCTGTACGCTGGGCGCGAGCACGCGGCTGTCGACGCTTTCCGGTAACACACGGAGAACGGAGGTGAGCACGTCCAACATCTGCCGAGCGGATTGGAAGCGTTGCGCCGGATCTCGTTCCAACGCCCGGTGCACCGCCGAGGTGATGGCGATCGGCAAGTTCGGACGCTTCATGCTGAGCAGGGGGATCTTGCCGTCCCGAATGCAGGCCACCACCTCTGCGTCAGTGGCCGCGTCGAACAACCGCTCAGCTGCAAGCGCTTCCCACATGACGACGCCCAGGCTGAATAGATCACACCTGACCGTGGGCGCTAGACCCATCAAGAGCTCCGGCGCGAGGTAGGACAGCTTACCCTTGACGATGTTGGGCCGTGTCATTCGGCCGCGATCCATTGCTCGGGCCAGACCGAAGTCCGCGAGTTTTACTTGGCCGGTCTCGGCCAGCAAAATGTTTCCGGGCGTGACGTCGCGGTGCAAGATGGGTGACACCGCGCGCTGTTCGTCCAAACGGCCATGCGCGCCTTCGAGCGCGCGCAGCACTTCGATCATGATTGCAGTCACCAGTTGCCACGGTGTCTCCAGCTGGTGATCGCGGAAACTGCTCAGGTAGCGGCCGAGGTGAATGCCCTCCACGAGCTCCGTCACCAGGTAGAGCTGGCTTTGCTCGTCTTCGCCGAAGTCGTGAACCTGGACGATGTTCGGATGCTGAAGCGCGGCACCGACCCGCGCCTCTTCCACGAACATTTCCGTGACTTCCTCGAAGCCGCGGACGGACGCTTCGATGCGCTTGATGGCTACGTTGCGAAAGAAGCCCGCCGCGCCCAGCGTGCGCGCGCGCCAGACGATGGCCATCCCGCCTTGGCCCAGCTTCTCCAGCAGCTCGTACTTGCCCGCGAGCAGACGTCCGGGCGCATCTTCCTGGAACGTCATCGGTTGGGGCTTCCGAGTCTCATCATGAGGCGCTCTCATAATCTCATGATCCGCGCCGCCGAGCGACGTCAATTGACGGAGCGTAGCCTGCTGTGTCACTGATAGGGTCGTCTCGCGCTTGCTCGACTTGCTCGACCCGATCTCGCCGGATGCACCGCACTCAGAAAAATTGGGTCAAAACGCTCGTTATCCGGCGTACCCGCCCGGACGACGCGGAGTTCCTGCGTGAGATGTTGTTCGAGGGCGCGTATTGGCGCGTCGCGATGCCACGCCCAACAATCGAGCAGGCCCTGGCTCGTCCCGAGCTGGCCAAGGTGCTCGAAGGTTGGGGTCGGCCGGGGGACTTGGCGATGATCGCGACCAACGGACAAGGTGAGCGCATCGGCGCGGCCTGGATGCGTCTGTGGACCCGCGCCAATCATCTGCCAGGCTTCATCGACGAACAGTCGCCCGAACTCGGCATCGGGGTACGGAAGGAGTTCCGTCGGCATGGGGTGGGAACCGCGCTGCTGCTCGCGGTGCTCGGTCGCGCCCGCGAAGACGGCGTGCCCCGCGTCAGCCTGAGCGTGGAAATCGAGAACGTGGCGCGTTTGCTGTACGAGCGCTTCGGTTTCCAACTACACTCGGTCGCCCAAGGCGTCGCCACGTTGGTCGTGCCGCTCGATGACGTCGCGCCAGACACCGAACGGTCGACGGAGTAGGTATGACGCGCGGGGCGACGGGGGTCGGCTGGGCGGGCTGGCTAGCGCTCCTGTGCGTGGCGGCGCCGACACGCGCTATCGAGCCCGGCCAGGCCTTTCGCTTGGAATACTGGTCGGACGGACGTTGCCCGGATGCCGTGGAATTTGCACGTCAAATTCAGACGCGCGCGCCGCGCCTGCGCTTGGCAGAAGCGGACGAGCCGGCGCTCGGCTTTTACGCCGAACTGGTAGAGCGCGCTGGGGCCGCCACGGGGCGGCTAACCGCGCGTTCGGCTGATGGCAGGGAAGTGGTGCGCGAAGTACGCGGTCCAACCTGCGATGACGTAGCCACGGCGCTCGCGCTCATCGCGGCCCTCGCTGCTGACCCGAACCAGGCTGTCGAACGTGCGCCGCCGCCACGCCCGCCGGCGCACCCAGTTCGGCGCCCGGCCGAGCACACGGCAGCGCCGGAGCTCGCACCTGAAGCTGACTCGACGCTGCGTTGGACTTTCGGTATCGGCGGTGGGATCGGCTTCGAGAGCACGATTTCGCCGAACCCCGGCTACGCTTTGGGCATCGCGTTCGATGCCGAGGGCTACCCGGGGTCGGCTTGGCGCCCGCTCTTTTCCTTGTCCCTCTTGCGAGCCGTTGCGTCGAGCACCCGAACACAGGGCGGAACCGCGGGCTTCGACTGGATGGCCTTCCGACTGGCCGCTTGTCCCGCACGTTGGCCGGAAGAAACGCCGCTGTTTGTCCGCCCTTGCGGCTTTGTGGATGCTGGGCTGCTCGGTGGCGACGTCGACCTGGGCCCGCGAAGTCAAGCTCAAACCAAGAACTGGCTGGCCGTGGGCGGATTCCTGCGGACCGAGGCGTTGGTCGGAGAAGTCGTGTCCTTTCAACTCGATGCCGGGCTGACCGTGCCGCTCATCCGCAGTTCTTTCAGTTCAGGCGACAGCCAGCCGGTCGCGTTCGAGGTCCCAGCGTCGGGCATTTTGGGCCGGATTGGGCTATCCTACCGCTTCCAGTGATCGATCTTTTCCACGCCTAACATGGATCATGAAGAAGGCGATGCGCTCAGAGATGGCACTGGCAGGGGCGGCGTTCGACGAAGGGGCAGACCCGTCGGCGGCCAGTGTGCTGGGGGAGGCTGAGCGACGCCGCACGTCCGAGCCGGTGTCCGGCCCGCGCTTGACCTGCGCAGGCGCCGCCGCAGCGCAGCTCGACAACGCGCGCGTCGCCGAAATGCTGCGCGCGCACTTTCGCGATGTTTGGCGGATCGTGCGGCGCTTCGGGGTGCCCGAAAACAGCGCCGACGATGCCGCGCAAGAGGTATTTATCATCGCAGCACGCCGCCTCGCGGATATCGCGTCGGGCAGTGAGCGCGCGTTCTTGTTTGCCAGCGCGGTCCGGGTTGCAGCCAACGCGCGGCGCGCGTTCGGCGCTCGCCGCGAATGCGCTGAAGACGACAGCTTGCCGGAAGGTGTCGACCCGCGGCCCAACGCCGAAGCCTTGCTCGACCAAAAGCGCCTACGCCAGCTGCTCGACCGCGTGCTCGACCAGCTACCCGACGACCTTCGAGTGTGCTTTGTCCTGTACGAGTTGGAGGGCATGTCCTCGCCAGAGATAGCGGAGCTCTTGAGCATTCCGGTTGGCACCGTCGCCTCGCGGTTGCGGCGCGCGCGGGAGGCCTTCGAACTTGCGGCCGGCAAACTCAAGGCGCGCCTCCAGTCAAAGGCGCGTGCGTGATGCGCCGTGGTTCATTGCCTCCGTTGGAAGACGACTTTTCGCGCGCGCTCCTTGGCTCTGCGGAAGCAGACGGACCTTCGAACGCAGCCTATGCCAAGGCTGCAGCCGGGCTCGGCATTGGCGTGGGGCTGGGCGTCGGCGCATCCCTACCCGCACCGGCTGCCGTGGCGGTCGGCGCGGCTGGCATGGCTGGCATCGCGCGCTGGTCCAGCTGGTTGGGCGCGAAGCTCGTGGCGCTCGGTGTGTGCGGAGCTTTGCTCGTTGGCTCTGGCGTGCTGCTGCTGCGGAACGCCCAGCCCAGTAAACCTGTGACTCAAAAGCGGGTGCCCGCTCTGCACGCTGCGCAGGTGCCCCGGGAAAAGGCCCGGGCGGCTCCTGTATCGCCCACCACCACTCGCGAGCTGTCCGCTTTGCCGCTGGTCTCGTCCCCCCGCTCGCCTTCGCTCTCGCCTTCCGGCGCGGGCTCGGCCGCGGTCCATCCGCGCGCGGCGCTTTCGCCCGCGCGACGGGTAGCGCATGCGACGGCTGGCTCGCCGGCGCGCGTGTCGACCGGCTCCTCGCTGGCGGAGCAAGTGCAGTCGCTCGACCGTGCGCGGGTGGCCCTCGGCTCCGGGGACTCCTCCTCCGCATTGCGTGAAATTGCGCACTACCGCGCGGCTTGGCCGGCCGGCGTCTTCTTGACGGAGGCTAGCGTGCTCGAAATCGAAGCGTTGGCGGCCCGCGGTGAGCGATCGCTCGCCGCAACGCGCGCCGCTGACTTCGTCGCGGCTCACCCCGACAGCCCGCAAGCAGACCGTCTGCGGGCGCTGATCCCCGCTCAAAAGCGCTAGCGCATCGCCGTTCGTAGGCTAGCCGAGATCGGATTGAAACATGTCGAGTTCGCGAGCTCACAGGCGGAAGTGTGCCTCGACACTGCCGCTACCGCCGCCCGAGTTTGAGCCTTCCACCCTCGGCGCAGTCGTGGCTATCTTCGCGCCATGAACGAGCTTGCGCGCTACGTCGTCGACGTGCCTGACTTTCCGAGCCCCGGGATCCTGTTTCGGGACATCAGCCCCCTGTTGCGCTCGCATTTCGCGGACACCGTGCAGGCACTCGATGGCCTATTCAGCGCAGCGGAGTGGAGCGCCGTCGATGCCGTCGCCGGCATCGAGTCGCGTGGCTTCGTGCTGGCTGCCGCGCTCGCGATTCAGCGCGGCAAGGGCTTCGTGCCTGTTCGCAAGAAGGGTAAACTGCCGCCGCCGGTCGTCGACATTGCCTACGATCTGGAATACGGAGCCGGCGTGCTCGAGATGCAGCCGGGGACCGGTCGTCTGCTGTTGATTGACGACGTGCTCGCGACGGGTGGCACGCTGCTCGCCGCCGCGCCGCTTTGTGAGCTGGCGGGCTACACCGTTGCGGGGATCGGAGTCTTGATCGACATCGCGCTGATCAAGGACTTCTCCTGGCGCTCGCTGCCGGCACGGACTGTCATCGACTACGGACGCGGCACTGGCGATAGCAAGTAGAACCGCGGCCTTGCTGGTGGCCGAAGCGGTGTAGCCCGCTTTTCGAAAAAATGGTTACGCTACGGCCGCTTACCACGAGCATGTGGGCCATCCACTGCAGTTACGAGCGGCTATCTGAGACTTGGAGGAATACAAAAGATGCTTGGAATTCTCGGCGGTAGCGGCGTCTATGACATCAATGGCCTGAAGAACACGCGCTGGGTGCGGGTGGGTTCGCCCTTCGGCGAGCCGTCCGACGACCTTCTGTTCGGTGAGCTCGCGGGACAGCCGCTGGCATTTTTACCGCGGCACGGGCGCGGTCACAGGATCCCACCGTCCGAGATCAACTATCGCGCGAACATCGACGCACTGAAGCGCGCGGGTGTTACGCAGCTCGTGTCCGTGAGCGCCGTCGGGTCGTTGCGCGAGCACCTGCCGCCTGGCACTTTCGTGATCGTCGACCAGTTCGTGGACCGCACGTTCGCGCGTACGAAGAGCTTTTTCGGATCTGGCTTGGTGGCTCACGTGTCCATGGCTCGGCCGACTTGTGCACGCCTCGGCGACGCCCTCGAGCAAGCGGCACTAGGCGCGGGCATCCGCCACGTACGCGGCGGCACCTATCTCGTCATGGAAGGCCCGCAGTTCTCGACGCTCGCCGAGTCCGAGCTCTACCGAACTTGGAATTGCGACGTGATCGGCATGACCAACATGCCGGAGGCCAAGCTCGCGCGTGAAGCCGAGCTCTGCTACGCGACGGTGGCGATGGTGACCGACTACGATTGCTGGCACCCTCAACACGAGGATGTCACCGTCCAAATGGTGATCGCCACCCTGACCGAAAATGCCGGCCGCGCTCGCGCGCTCGTCGCGGACGTGGCACCTCGAGTGGCCCAGTTCGCCGGTGGCTGCCCGAGTGGCTGCTCATCCGCGCTGGAGCACGCGCTCATTACCGCACCGGAGGCGCGGGATCCGTCGCTCGTCGCGCAGCTCGGCGCCATTGCCGGCCGCGTGCTCGCTGCCCCGAAATGATGATGGGCGATCGACGCGCTTCGTGACACCCCAAGGGCTTCGCGCGTCTTGGCGTCTGCCAAGTAACTCACGCTCCGCGCACCGTTCTCGAATGTTGCTCGTCTACGCCTCGTGGAGCTCGAAGCCCAAGGCCAGCGCACGCTCGACGATGCGCTGGTAGGGCAAGTCCGCGCCACTGTCGCGCCAGGCGCCGCGCCGGCGCATGTCGGCGAACGTCTCGCGGGCGCCCGCCTCGAGGTCGATCGTGGCGCGGAATTCGGGTACGTGCGCTTTTGCTTTGGCAGACGAATACGCGCCGTGAAATTGCGTCGTTTCCGCCAGAAATCCGAAGCGCTTGGGATCTTGCGCGACGAGCCAAGTGCTGGGCACGAAGATCAGCTTCGCGCGCGCGTCGAGCGCGCGCGCGACCTCGCGGTAGTAGTCGCGCCAGGTCAGCACCTGGTCTCGAGTCACATTGTAGCTCTGACCGAAGGTATTGCGGTTGAGCGCCGCGTGGGCGAAGAACTTGCCGCAGTCATCGCGGTGCGTGGACTGCCAAAGTCCCAAGCCGTCGCCCGCAACCAGCACCGGCAGCCCGCGTGTGACCCGATCCCAGGTGCCGCTGTCGAACTCCTGTTGGTCGATCATGGCGTTTCCCGGACCGTAGGTGTGACTCGGGCGCGCGATCGTGAGTTCGAACGCGCCGCTCCGAGCTGCGCTCTGGAAACGCTGCTCACAGAGCACCTTGTTGCGCCCGTAGTCACTGACCGGTTCGAGCGGCCAGGCCTCGTCGATCAGCACATCGGGTGGCGTCTTCACGCTGTAGGTGCATACGGTGGAGCAGAACACGAATTGTTCGCAGCGCCCAGCGAACGCGCGCACACTGGCCTCGGCCTGTGCGGGCGAAAAGCAGATCATGTCGTAGACTACGTCGAAGTGTTGCTTGGCGAAGGCGGCCACGAACGCCTCCGGATCCGCGCGATCACCCGCGATTTGCCGCACGCCTTCCGGCACCGTGTTCTCGCGATGCCCGCGGTTGTACATCGACACCTGGGCGCCGCGAGCGAGCAGATGCTTGACGATGCCCGTGCTGATCAAGCCAGTTCCGCCGATGACGAGCGCGTTTAACATGCGACGAGGACAGCATGCAGCGAGGCCGCGAGCAAGGGATCGCTGAGCGCTGCAACGTGCTTTGACAAGCCCTCCGACTGGTCTAGCTTCCCGGCATGGCTTCGAGTCCCAGGCTTCGCGTTGCGGTTCTGTTTGGCGGGCGATCGGCAGAGCACGAAATTTCGCTGCTTTCGGCCCGCTTCGTGGTCGAGTCGCTCGATCGCAGCAAGTACGAGCCGATCCTGGTCGGTATCGACAAGAGCGGCCGCTGGCTCTTGCAAGAGGAGGCCTTGTTGCTCAACGCATCGCGTGACCCGCGACTCGTGAAGCTGAATCAATCGATGCCGGGCGTGCTTTTGTCGCCGCATCCTGGCAGTGTTGGCAGTGGTCTTCAGCGCGTCGACGCCGCGTCGGGCGCGCCGCTCGGGGCGGACGTGATTTTTCCGGTCTTGCACGGCCCGATGGGCGAGGACGGAACCGTACAAGGCCTGCTCGAGTTATCCGGTTTGCCGTACGTCGGTGCCGGTGTACTCGGCTCCGCCGTGGGCATGGACAAGGACGTGATGAAGCGGCTCTTGCTGCAAGCTGGCTTACCCGTCCTACCGTACGAGACCCTGCGCCGTAATGAGTGGCAAGCCGCGCCCGACGCGGTTCTGTCGCGGCTCGCTCGACTCGGTTTTCCCCAGTTCGTGAAGCCCGCGAATTTGGGCTCTTCCGTGGGGGTGAGCCGGGCCAAGAGCGAGGCGGAGCTGAAGCCCGCGCTCGAACTGGCCTTCGGATTCGACGACAAACTCGTGATCGAGGCAGGGCTCGACCACCCTCGCGAGGTCGAGTGCGCCGTCCTCGGCGGTGATTTTCCGCGCGCGTCCGTGCCCGGCGAAATCACCATCGATCATCCGGACGGCTATTACTCCTACGCAGCCAAATACGTCGACGGCTCGGGCGTGCAGACCAAGATCCCCGCCGACCTCGCGCCCGCCCAGGTCGAAGCGGTGCAGCGCCTGGCGCTCGCCACCTTCCGCACCTTGGAGTGCGACGGTCTGGCGCGTGTGGATCTGTTCTTGGACAAAGACGGCTCTTGGTACGTGAACGAGATCAACACAATGCCTGGTTTCACCGCGGTCTCGATGTTCCCGAAGCTTTGGCAAGCCAGCGGCGTACCCGCTGCGGAGCTGATGACGATTTTGATCGACGATGCGCTGTTGCGCGCAGCGCGCAAGCGCGCTCGGCGTTCCAGCGTCTGAATCAGGCCGGGCCGCACAACGGCAGCGCAGCGACACCGACGCGCGCCGCCGAAAGCTCGTAGTAGCGTGCGGCCAAGTCTGCATCGCTCGCGCGCCGGTGCATGTGGCTCTCGCGCCCCTCCACGAAATACGCACCGGAAATGTGGGCGTATTCTGGGGAAATGGCCAGCATGACCGAGCTCCTGGCGCCCTTGCCCAGCGAATCGGGACCGCGCATGTCGAAGCCCTCCTCGAGCAGCTTGGTCGAGACTACTCCCGGGTGCACGGCGTTGACCTTGACGCCGCGCGATTGCAAGCGCCGTGCAAGCTCGACCGTGAAGAGCACGTTCGCGAACTTGGAAGTGGCGTACGCCTGATAGTCGTCGAAGACCGTGCGAATGTTCTCGAT
>Ga0302322_100005953_pt1 | contig 10757 bp, 8 predicted proteins | sample Fen_T0_2_FD_203757 | JGI IMG/M metagenome (GOLD analysis project Ga0302322, IMG submission 203757) | Peat permafrost microbial communities from Stordalen Mire near Abisko, Sweden - Fen_T0_2 | ecosystem: Environmental > Terrestrial > Soil > Wetlands > Permafrost | place: Sweden: Abisko... | reverse complement strand
TCTAACTGCATGCCCAAACCCCTTCCAGAAAGAATCCAAGGGGTAAAGGTGAGGTCATGTTCTTGGCTGAAGTTGAAAAAATAAGGAATAAGCAGTTTGAAATCGGTTCCTTTGGCTTTACTTACAGCTTGGTATCCAAAACTAGGCAGCAACCAGCCCGATTTTCTTTGGGTGGTGGTTGGAAAAACATAAACGGGAAGATAAAACAAGTTGGTGCGGTACACTTTAAATTTCACATCCCTGGTGATGGCTAAATTTTCCGCATAAAAATCAACCTTTTCGCTTTGGAATTCCCAGGCTCTGTCTTCCGGCAGGCATTGGCTCACAGAAGCATTGTTCATGATGTAATGCTCCTCATTCACTTTTTCAATTCGATCCACCTTCGCGAAGATTAGGCGGTTGTCGTCATAAAAAACAGCCTTTTCAAAAATGAGGGTTTGTTTTTTGATGTCTAAAATTGCTTTTTGGGCATTGATTAAAATTTCTTGGGTGGCAAAAATAATCTGTCCTTCTAAGCTCAGCAAATTTTGTTTGGTGTCAAAAATCGCAAAATCGCCACGCATTTCGGCGTTGTTTAAATTGAAGGTGGGGTTGTTATAAAAAATCTTATCTTGGTCTAAGTTGATGTCAATTTTATCCGCATGATATTGATAAGGCAAATTGTTGCTTGGGTTGATGGAAATTTGACCAAAGCTGAAAAAAGGCGAAAAGCCACCAACCAAAAGAAGGAAAAGAAGTCTTTTTCCTGAGTGGGAAGGCGCAGCAAAAAATTTTAACTTTTTGACCATGGGAAAAAATCCAACACCTTTACGCCTTTTTGCTTGAAAATGAAGGCTAGACTGCTCAAAATTCTTCAAAAATTCAAGGGAAAAACCTAAGAGAATTTTTTGGCCCTTTGGGTTTTCAAAATACCCATTTTCAAACCCTAAGCACCAGGGCTTCCACCCAGAATTTTAAGATTTGGGAGCTTTCCGTTTTAGATTTTAGATTTTAGATTTTAGATTTCCGTGCTGTCCAACCAATAAAAAGAGGTGTTTGGTTTTTCTGTGGGAAAAGAAGGAAAAAATTCCCCCCTTTTTTCTTGAGCGAGGTTGAAAAAAGCCACATCCTCCTTTTTCCCTAAAATGGCATATTCCAAGGCTTCCACCGGGTGGGAAAACTCATTTTTTAACACCCTTTGCTGGTTTTTTTCATTGGCCTTTTGGTCTTGGTAGCAAAAGCCACCATTCAAACCTTTCCTTAACATTTTGCACCGGGGGTGGATTTGAATTTTCGCCTTTCCTTCCGGGAAGCTGCGCAGTAAATTTTTTAAAACTTCCCGGCGCAAAAAAACAGCGTTGGTGTTTACAGGTTGGGCGAAGATGCCACCTAAGGCCAAACTTTCAAAAACGGTTTTGGAATCAGTTTGGGATTTTTGGCCCCCGGCGGGGTCGCCAAAAATTTCTACCTCAAACAAAGGGTAGCTGGTGGTAATTTTCGCTTTTAAAATTTCCGCAAACTCCACCGCGCCTGTGTTGGAAGTGGTCAGTTCATCCATCACCCACCATTTTCCAAAAGCATCAATTTGGGTGAAAATGGCACAGGGGGTGCGGCCAAAATCTAAACCTAAAACCAAAGGCAAATTGGGGTTCACCTCAAATTCTTGGCAATGTTTTAAATCTTGATATTCTGGATAAACCGCATTGTTCGTTCGCACTAAGCCATAATTCCCATCCCGATAAACTTTCAACCATTCTTCAGGCAAACCTGCCATTTGGCTTTTGTAATAACCTTGCGGGAGGTTTTCAATATTTTCCGCTTCTTGGCTGATCCCAGAAGGCTGTTTAAAAAGTTTCCAGCCTTCGGGTTTTTGTTCTTCAAACAGTTGGTACCACCAATGTTCTGTGTCTGGGGGGTTAGAATCCATGATCATTCCTTTTTTATACTCCCCGCAAGTTTTCATGTTGGGGTAACGCAATCTTCTTGGCAGCATTTGGATTAAGCTCAAGGGCAATTCCCGCGCTTCGTTCACAAAAATCCAAGTGGCTTCCAACGAAAGGATTTTTTTTTCGTCTTGTGGGCGGTCCAGGGCGCGAAACAAAACATCAGCGTGAATTTTGGGCAATCGAATTTTGTGCACCCTTTCTGAAGCGTAATATTTTCCAAAGTGTTCTTCAGGGAAAAGGTTCAGCCAGGTTCGAAGGGAGGTATCTTTTAATTCTTGCTCTGTGTTTCTGACAATCAAAACCACCAGCTCCCTTCGGTTTGTTTTGGGGTTAATGGGATGTTCAAAAATTCTGCGCATCAGTTCAAAACAGCAAGCGGTTGTTTTTCCTGAGCCTAAGGGTCCCATAATGCCTCGAACCAAAGCTGAGCTTTGATGAAATTGGTAAATGGTTTTTGAGGCTTGGTAATGGAATGTTTTTTGGGGAAGGCAAAAACGAAAGGTGTAATTTTTATCAGGGTTCATAGCAAAAAAAAATAGAAAAAAAAGAGAATGGGTAGGGGAAGAAGAGGGATTTTTGGGAAAAGATCGAATTTTGAGCTGGTTTGAGAAACCTTGAGGCCAGAAAAGACTTAAAAATTTCTTTCCCAGAAACAGTTTAGCTGTTTTTTTATTTTTTGTCTGGGAAGAGAAGAAAAAAAAGTTGATTTTTTTCTCAAAAAATCCTTGAAAATAGATGGAAAAAGAATAAGCCCAAAAATTTCACTGAAAAACAAGCGGGCAAAAAAGAATGAGGATTTTAAGAAGAGAAAAAAAAATCCGAAAATGCAATGGAAGCGAGAAAAAATTAAAATTTTGACCCTGACCTCATGTTTTTTAAAAATTCGGTTTTTTTATTTTTTACAGGCTTTCTGTTGGCCTTTGGGGTTTATGCACAAAGTGCTGATCCAAATCCAGCCCCGGGTATGCAAAATCCAAATGTGCAAAATCTAAATGCACAAAATCCAAATGCACAAAATTTTGGTGGACGAGCTTCCAATTCTGCCCCAAACCAACGCCTAAATGCAGCTGCAACCACACAAACCAAAGATGCAACTGTGAACAACCCAGCGGGCACCCTGCAAAACACCAATAAAAACCAAACCTCAACTGGAAAAACAAATCAAATAGGGGATGCAAGCCAAGACGCAACCTATAACAGCAAAATCAGCCTGCCACCACCCCCACCCAACAATCGGCAAATTAAACCTTCGGTTTGGAAGCAAATTCCCATTCTTTATGATTTGCCCTATTCTTTTGTGTGTTGTATAGAGTGATGAATTTTCTGTTTTTTCACTATCTTTGAAGATATTTTTTGAGGTTTTCGTTATGCACAAAAAAATCGTTTTGAACTCTTTGCTTTTCGTTGCATTTTTACTGGTTGGTTCTTTGGTTTTGGGATGCAGTTCTTCTCAACCTTCCCCGTCTGATTTTAAGGCTCCTGAGAAAAAAGAAGAAAGCAAAGAACAAAAACCAGCGGAAACCAAAAAAGATCCTTCGGAATCAACTTTGCAAAGTTGGTCAAAAACCCTTCCCATTCCGGCGCGTTTTCTTTGCTGTTTGAATTCTGATTTTTCCCCCACCCAGTTTTAATTTTTTCAGGCGATTCATTTTTGGGGAAAGTGTTTTGGAGCCGGCATGGAAAAAATTTTGATCATCGGGGCGGGAAGGTGGGGCAGTGCGCTTGGGGTTTATCTTCAAAAAAAAGGCTTCCAGGTGGCTATGCTTTGCCACAGCCTTTCTACGCAAAATCAAATCCGCCAAAAAAAAACTTCCCCCCACTTGCCAAACTTTCCTTTCCAAGAAGGTGTGCAGGCTTTTTTAAATTGGGATGGCCAGCAATTTTCCCCCGATTTGCTTTTGCTTTGCACCCCATCAAAATTTTTGGAAGAAACCTTAGCTTCTCTGCCAAAATTTCCTAAAACCTTACCCATTATGGGAGTAAACAAGGGAATAGGAACCAGCACCTTGCAAACCATCCCAGAAATGGTGAAAAAAAAATTCCCCGAAAATCCTTATCTGCATTTGGGTGGGCCTTGTTTTCCCCCTGGGTTATTAGAAGAAAAAAGTTTTGTGGCCGAAACTTTAGCCTGTGAAGATTTAAACTTAGCTTCCGTTTGGCAAAAAAAAATAAGTTCCCCCACTTTTCGAATCTATATCAGCCAAGATGTTCTTGGGGTGGCTCTGCTTGGGGCGGTGAAAAATATTTTTGCCATTGCCAGTGGGGCTTTAAAAGCAATTCACGCGAATGAAGAGGCTTACAGCATCTTAATCACCCGTGGGTTACATGAAATCAGCCAGTTGAAGCACTTTTACCCCATCCAAGATGCAACCATTTATGGGCTTAGTGGCCTTGGGGATTTGGTTTTGACTTGCTATTCCCCCTCTTCCAGCCACAATGTTCATTTTGGCGAATTGGTGGTGCAATTGGGAGGGGCGGAGCAAGCTGTTGCTGCCATGGGAAATTCTGTGGCAGAAGGATACACCACCACCAAAGCTTTACACCAAAAAATCCAAAACACGGGGGTGCAAATGCCCATCATGGAAGCGATTTATCGTTTTCTTTATGAAAACCAACCTATTTATGAGCTGTTGCAAAGTTTAATGCAAAGGCCTTTAAAAAAAGAATAGGATTTTTTTCAAGGCCTCCTAACCATTTTTCTCATCCCTTTAAAAATAAGATCATGGCTGATTCTTCTGTTTTTAAATTTTCCCCACAAAGCATTTTTCAGCAGTTGAATATGTTTGAAATGAAGCTGGGTTTGGAAAGGATGGAACAGATGGTCAAACAACTTTCCCACCCGGAAATTTTTCCTTTCCTTATTCATCTGGCCGGAACCAATGGCAAGGGCTCCACTTTCATTTTTTTAGAAAATTTGCTGTTGCAAAGTGGTTATCAAGTGGCTGGAACCATTTCCCCTCATTTGGTGAACTTTCGGGAAAGATTTCGCTTCCAAGCGCAGTCTATTTCTGATGGGGAGTTGGATGCAACTTTAAATGAGGTTTTGCACCTTCTTCAAATGGAAACGAGGGAAAAAAAAACTTGGCCCATCCAACCCACCTATTTTGAATTGGCGATAGCTGTTTTTTTTTTCTGGGCTCAGAAAAAAAATCCGGATTTTGTTTTGTTGGAAACTGGCTTGGGCGGAAGGTTAGATGCCACCAATGTTTGTGATTCCAAAGCGGTTGGGATTACTTCTATAAGTTTTGATCACCAAGAGCAATTGGGAAAAGAAATTGGACAAATTTTAAATGAAAAATTAGGCATCATCAAACCAAAATCAGCCATTTTTATGGGGATGCAAAGCCCAGAAGTCCTTTTGGAATGGGAGAAGATAAAAAAGCGATATCGAAACGAAATTTATGAAGCCGGGGTTGATTTTTATTGGGAAAAGCAGGATGGAAAACGAATTTTTCGTTTTCCCAAAAAATTGGGAGCTTCTCAAACTTATGCTTTTGAACGTTTGGGCCTGTTGGGTGAACACCAATGGGATAACGCTTTGTTGGCCTTAGCACTTTATTTTTTTTCCTTGCCTTCTTCTGCATTTCTTTCCTTTGCGCTTTGTCAAAAAGCTTTATTGGATGTTGTTTGGCCTGGCCGTTTGCAAAAATTAAACAGCCCCATTTTTCCCGCTCCCACCCCACCCATTTTTTTGGATGGAGCGCACAATGAATCTGGTATGGCAGCCCTTTTTCGTTATCTTCAGGCGGAATTTTTTACCCCTCCTTTGAAAAAAATTTGTGTGGCCATTACCTGGATGAAGGATAAAGAAATCGATAAATTTTTACCCCCACCCACTCCATTTTTGGAGTACCAACCCATCATTTTTGAAAACCAAAGGGCAATTTCTGGCCAAGAAATTCAAAAAAAATTGCAAGCCAAAGAACCTATGCACCCAGAACAATTTATTCAAGCCCTGAAAAATGGGAGTTTTGCAGGTTATGACGGCATAATCATCACTGGCTCTTTATATTGGGTGGGGGAATTTTTAAAGCTCACCCAAAGCAAGATCCCCTGAAACTTCTTAACCCACCATGGCTTGGGGTTTATTGATCAAATGCAAAGAAAGATTTTCCCCACTTGCTCTTAATTCAATGGCACTGTTTTCTTTGATGGTGCCATCCAAAATTTTAAAAGCCACCACATCATAAACTTCCTTTTGCAACACCCGTTTTAAAGGCCGGGCCCCAAATTCTTTATCATAACCTTTCAAGGCCAAAAGCCTTTCCGCATCTTGTGTGGCTTGGAATTGGATGTTTTGTGTTTGGATTCTTTTTTGAAAAAGGCCGATTTGCAGTTTTACAATTTCTCGAATTTGCTCTAAGCCCAATTGTTGGAAGGGAACTATCTCATCCACTCGGTTTAAAAGTTCTGGGCGAAAACGGGTCAAAAGCAGTTCGCGCATTTGGGCGGAAGTGAGCTTTTTTTCTTGCCGGCCCATTTCCAAAATCAAATTGGAACCAATATTGGTGGTAAGGATGATGATTGCGTTTTTAAAATTCACCTTTAACCCGGAACTATCGGTTAAGGTGCCCTCATCCAAAATTTGTAGCAAAAGGTTGTAAATTTCAGGGTGGGCTTTTTCTATTTCATCCAGCAAAATCACGCTATAAGGCTTTCTTCGCACAGCTTCGGTTAACACCCCCCCCTCTTCATATCCCACATAACCAGGTGGAGAGCCAATCAAACGAGAAACGCTGTGATGTTCCATAAATTCTGACATATCCAAGCGGATAATTGCCTTTTCATCGTTAAACAAAAAATCAGCCAAAACCTTCACCAATTCTGTTTTCCCAACCCCAGTAGGCCCCATAAAAATAAAAGAACCCAAGGGGCGGTTGGGATCTTGAATGCCAACCCTTGCCCGCCGAATCACATTGCTCACAGCTTTGATCGCTTCCATTTGGCCCACCACCTTTTCTTTTAAAGTTTGTTCCATGCGCAGCAATTTTTCTTTTTCCGGGCTGAGCATTTTGCTCAAAGGGATATCCGTCCATTTGGAAACAATCAGGCTAATGTCTTCTTCATCCACTTCTTCTTTCAAAAAGCGGTGGGTCTTTTTTTGATCCATCATTTCCCCAATTTTGGCCAATTCTTGTTCCAACTCAATCAACTTGCCATATTTTAAACGGGCAGCGGTTTCTAAATCTCCCAACCTTTGGGCTTCGGTTTCTTTTTGGCGGGTTTGTTCAATTTCCCCTTTCAATTGGCGAATGCGAAAGATGGTTGTTTTTTCTTCCTCCCACAGTTTTTTAAAGGTTTGGTGTTGGTTTTTTGCCGTTAAAATTTCCCGTTCAATGCTTTTTAACCTTTTGGCGGAAGAATCATCATTTTCTTTTTGCAGGGCAGTTTTTTCAACTTCCAGCTGGATAATTTTGCGGGAAATTTCATCCAAATCCGCTGGCATGGAATCAATTTCAATTCTGATTTTTGAAGCCGCTTCGTCAATCAAATCGATCGCTTTATCGGGCAAGAAACGATCTGCAATATACCTATGGGAAAGTTGCACCGCAGCGATGATTGCGGAATCTTTAATCCTTACCCCGTGGTGCACTTCATATTTTTCCTTTAACCCCCGCATAATGGCAATGCAGCTATCCACATTTGGTTCTTTCACCACTATGCGTTGGAAACGGCGGGCAAAGGCGGCGTCTTTTTCCACATGTTCTTTGTATTCTTTTAAGGTGGTGGCACCAATGCAACGAAGTTCACCCCTTGCTAAAGAAGGTTTGAGCATGTTGGAAGCATCAATGGCGCCGTCGCTTTTTCCAGCGCCCACCAAATTGTGAATTTCATCAATAAACAAGATGAATTGGCCTTTTTGGTTTTGGATTTCGGTGAGAATGGATTTTAAGCGATCTTCAAAATCGCCTCGATATTTTGTGCCGGCCACCAAGGCTCCCAAATCCAAAGACAAAAGGCGTAAATTTTTCAAAGTTTCTGGCACATCGCCCAACAAAAGTCTTTGGGCTAAACCTTCAATGATGGCTGTTTTGCCCACCCCAGGTTCCCCCACCAAAACGGGGTTGTTTTTTGTTCTTCGAGAAAGCACTTGGATGACCCTTCTCACCTCTTCATCCCGGCCAATCACAGGGTCAAAGCGGTTTTCCCGCGCCATTTTGATTAAATCTTGGCAAAAATCTTCCAAAACAGAGGTTTTTTTCCCCTTTTCCCCTTTCAAATGGGGGTGTTGGGCTTCGTCGGTGGCTTTTGCGTTTTCTTCTGTTCTTGGGTGCAAAAACTGTTGGATGCGTGATTTTGTCATCCCCCTGGCGCGAAGCAGGGTGGAAATTTGCCGGTTGGAACCTTCCACCAAGGTCATCAAGATGTGGTAAGGATTAATTTTTTCTGCCCCTTCTAAATCCTTTTCTTCTTTGGATTTGTTTAAGATGCTTTCGGTGTATTTAGAAATGTAAAACGCCCGCCCATTGGTTTTTGGTGGGGAAAGTTTTGGAATGACGTTGTATAAAAAAGATTTAAATTCCGTGTGGTTGACTGTCAAAGCGCGGAAAACTTCCCGGATGGTATCTTCCTTCATTTCCAGCATGGCAAGCAAAATGTGCTCTGGGTCTAATTTTTCTTGCTCATAATCCCTGGCAATTTTTTGCGCTTCGTAGATGATGTCTTGAGCGGGGATGTCAAAATTTTCTAAATCGATTGCCATAACCTTAGCCTTCGTTGTTTTGCTGCAAAAGTTGCTTGTAAAGCGAAAAAAAAGCATTACACTGCTGGGCAGATGATAGGGATTTACACAACAAAAAGAAAGAAAAATTTCTGTTTTTCCGCCAGCAAAAAGCTTATCGTTTTTTTATGATCCAACCCATAGAAGCTGTAAAATTAAAGGGTCAAGCTGTTTTTTTGGAGCCTTTAAAAAAAGAAGATGCCGAAGAATTGGCCTTGGCTGTTCAAGATGGGGAACTTTATGATTTGTTCACCACCTTTGTGCCCAAGCCAGAAAAAGCGAAAGATTACATCCAAGAAGCCTTAAAACAAAGGGATGAAACTGGTTCTTTGCCCTTTGCCATTCGGGATGTAAAAACAAAAAAATTTATTGGTTCCACCCGTTTTTTTAATTGGGTTGCGAACGATTTTCGGGTGGAAATTGGGCACACTTGGTTGAAAAAATCTTACCAAAAAGGGATTGCCAACACCGAAGCGAAATTTTTGCTTTTATCCCATGCTTTTGAGCAATTGAAAATGATTGGGGTGGAATTCCGCACGGATTTTTTAAACTTCCCTTCCCGCCAGGCCATTGAAAAATTGGGAGCAAAATGGGTGGGTGTTTTTTTAAGGCACAGGGTGATGCCCAATGGAAGGGTGCGTGACACTGTTGTTTATTGTATTTTAGATCACGAATGGCCAGGGGTAAAACAAAATTTAAACTTTCGGTTGCAAAATTTGCGCATCCGAGCAAAAGATGAAACAAAAAAATAACTTGCTATTTTTCACCAATTGCTTTATAGTGATCACTGGTGAGTTTTTGTTTTCTTGTCCTTTTCACCTTTCAAAAAAATGAGTTCTCCCTTAATTGGAGTGACGGGTTATAGCCCGAACGAAAAAATGCAGTATACTCTGCCCAAAGCCTACATTCAAAGTTTACGTTTGGTGGGGTGCGTGCCGGTGATGATCGCACCCGGAGAAAAAAGATTAAAGGAACTTTATGACAGGTTGGATGGGTTGGTTTTTTCCGGTGGTGGGGATATTCACCCCCAACATTATCAAGGGGACGCTTCCCACAAGGCCATCTATGGAGTTTGCGAGGAACGAGATGAGTTTGAAATGCAACTTTTAAAAATCGCCTTAGAAGGAAAAAAGCCAATTTTAGCCATTTGCCGTGGCATGCAATTGACCAACATCGCTTTGGGTGGAACTTTGGTGGAGCATTTACCGGATGATTTTGGGGAAGATGTTGTGCATCGCCATTCGGAAAATAAGCATGTGTTCCATGAAGTGGAAGTGGTGAAAACTTCGCGTTTAATTCACGCCACTGAAAATGGAAAGATGCACTCTGCTTCTTGGCACCATCAGGCTTTGAAAAAGTTAGGTAGCGGGGTGGTTCCGGTGGCTTTTTCCAAAGATGGTATCGTAGAAGCGGTGGAAGTGGAGCCGCATCCCTGGTGTTTAGGTGTGCAGTGGCACCCGGAAATTAGCGCGCATGAGGATAAATTCCAAAAGCAACTTTTTATTGATTTTGCCAAACGGGCTGGCGAACATTGCAGTTAGCTTGTTTTCTCCTCTTTTTTATCCATTTTATCCAGCTGGTTTATCCATGCTGGGGGTTGCCTTTCTCGGCTGAGAAAATTTTCTGGATGGGAAGGTTTTTTTTCATTTGGCTTGACAAAAAAAATAATCCCTCTAGATTAAGTTTTTTTTGGGCGCTTAGCTCAGCTGGGAGAGCAACGGCCTTACAAGCCGTGGGTCGCAAGTTCGATCCTTGCAGCGCCCACCAAAAAAATCTGGGGCAAAAAAATCTGGGGTTGTAGTTAAGTCGGTTTAACGCCGGTCTTACAAGCCGTGGGTCGCAAGTTCGATCCTTGCAGCGCCCACCAAAAAAATCTGGGGTTGTAGTTAAGTCGGTTATAACGCCGGCCTGTCACGCCGGAGGCCGCGGGTTCGAGTCCCGTCAACCCCGCCAGTTTTCCTGCCTTTTTTAAAAAATGGAGGATTCAAAAAAAATTTCATCCTTCCTCCCATGCACAGCTTTCCAAACTGATTTTCTTTGCCAAGATTTTTCTCCGCTTTTAAAGAAGGATTTCAAATTCAATTTTTATTTTGCGGCGTTTTTGCGGGAAA
>Ga0302322_100005952_pt1 | contig 10758 bp, 6 predicted proteins | sample Fen_T0_2_FD_203757 | JGI IMG/M metagenome (GOLD analysis project Ga0302322, IMG submission 203757) | Peat permafrost microbial communities from Stordalen Mire near Abisko, Sweden - Fen_T0_2 | ecosystem: Environmental > Terrestrial > Soil > Wetlands > Permafrost | place: Sweden: Abisko... | reverse complement strand
GCTCCTGCCTCCTCGAGGCGCTTCACGACCGCGGGGTCGCCGGTCCAGGGCGTGGATGACGCGACGATCGGGCTCCGCAGGTCCAGTCCCAGGTAGCGGGTGCGCAGGTCAGCGCTCACGCCTCGGCCCCCTTGGTGGTCTCGGTGGCCTCGATGGGCTCACCGTCTCTCGCGTGGAGGTGCGGGACCGTCCGGTGGATGCCCGCGAGCTGCTCGTAGTAGCGCCACTTCTCGTCGGCGTCGGCCTGCATGAGCTCGGCGAGCTCGGCCGCCTTGTCGGGGTTGGTGCGCTCGAGGATCGCGAACCGCGTCTCGCTCGCGACGAACTCCTTGATGGGGATGCTCGGCTTGGACGAGTCGAGCCGGAACGGCATTCCGTCGTCGTCGGTGACCACCGGGGAGTAGCGGTAGAGCGGCCAGTAGCCGGACTTGACCGCGTCCTTCTGGTGGCTCATCGACTTGCTCATGTCGATGCCGTGGGCGATGCAGGTGGAGTAGGCGATGATCAGGCTCGGCCCGGGCCAGGCGTCGGCCTCGAGCAGCGCCTTGATCGTCTGGGCGTCGTTGGCGCCCATCGAGATCTGGGCCACGAACACGTTGCCGTAGCTGCGGGCGATGGCGCCGAGGTCCTTCTTGCCGGTCGCCTTGCCGGCGGCGGCGAACTTGGCGACGGCACCACGCGGGGTGGACTTGCTGGCCTGGCCGCCGGTGTTGGAGTAGACCTCGGTGTCGAGGACCAGGATGTTGACGTTCCGGCCCGACGAGAGGACCTGGTCGAGACCGCCGAACCCGATGTCGTAGGCCCAGCCGTCGCCGCCGATGATCCACACGCCCTTGCGGACGAGGTCGCCGGAGAGCGACGTCAGGGACCGGGCGTCCTCGGAGTCGAGCTTGGCCAGCTTGGCCCGGAGGTTCGCCACGCGGCCGCGCTGGGCCTCGATGCCGGACTCTGTGCTCTGGTCGGCGCTGACGATGTCCATGGCGAGCGACTCGCCGATCTCGTGGGCGAGCTGCCCGACGAGCGAGGCTGCCAGCTCGTGCTGCTTGTCGAGCGCGAGCCGCATGCCAAGGCCGAACTCGGCGTTGTCCTCGAAGAGGCTGTTCGCCCAGGCCGGGCCCTCGCCCGCGGCGTTGGTCGCCCACGGGGTGGTCGGCAGGTTCGCGCCGTAGATCGAGGAGCAGCCGGTCGCGTTGGCCACGACCATCCGGTCGCCGAAGAGCTGAGTGACGAGGCGCAGGTACGGCGTCTCGCCGCAGCCGGCGCAGGCGCCGGAGAACTCGAACAGCGGCTCGAGGCGCGCGGCGCCCTTGACCGTGTCCACAGCGATCGCATCCCGCGCGAGCGGCGCCACGTCCAGGAACTTGTCCCAGCGCTCCCGCTCGACGTCGCGGTGGTCGAGGTAGTTGCCCATGTTGATGGCCTTGTGCCCGATGTCCGTCTTGCTCTTGGCGGGACAGACGTCCACGCACACGCCGCAGCCGGTGCAGTCGTCGGGCGCGACCTGGATGGTGATGAGGTGGTTCGGCAGGTCGCGGCTCTTGAACTCCTTGCTCGGGAGCCCGTCCACGGCCGCGCCGTCGGGGTAGACCTTCATGCGGATCGACGCGTGCGGGCAGACCATGGCGCACTTGCCGCAGTCGATGCAGATCGAGGCGTCCCATACCGGGATGGACGGGGCGATCGCCCGCTTCTCGAAGCGCGTGGTGGCGGTCGGGAAGGTGCCGTCCACGGGCATGGCGCTCACGGGGATCAGGTCGCCGTCGCCCGCGATGAGCCGGGCGGTGACGTCCCGAACAAACTCGGGTGCCGTGGCCGGGATCAGCGAGGCCAGGGCCTCGGCGTCCTTGACCTTGCCCGGCGTGACGTGGGTCATGCGCGCGAGGGACGCGTCGATGGCCGCGTAGTTGCGCTGCACCACGGCGTCGCCGCGCTTCGCGTACGTCTTCTTGACCGAGTCCTTGATGCGCGCGATGGCCTCGTCGGCCGGGAGCACGCCCGAGAGGGAGAAGAAGCAGGGCTGCATGACCGTGTTGATGCGGTTGCCCATGCCGACCTCGGTCGCGACGGCGAACGCGTCGATGACCCACAGGTCGATGCCCTTGTCCACGATGACGCGCTGGACGCTGGCCGGGAGCTGGTCCCAGACCTCGTCGGGGCCGTACGGGGCGTTGAGCAGGAGCGTGGCGCCCGGCTTGGCGAGCTCGAGCAGCCGCTTGTTGCCGATGAGGCCGAACTGGTGGCAGGCCACGAAGTCGGCGGCCTCGACAAGATACGTGCTCTTGATCTGCTTGGGCCCGAAGCGCAGGTGCGAAGTGGTGATGGAGCCCGACTTCTTGGAGTCGTACTCGAAGTAGCCCTGCGCGTAGAGGTCCGTGCCCTCGCCGATGATCTTGACCGAGCTCTTGTTGGCGCCGACGGTGCCGTCCGAGCCGAGGCCGAAGAACAGGGCCTGGACTTCGCCCGCGGGCCGCTCGTAGGTGAACCCGCGGTCGATGGGGAGTGAGAGGAAGGTCACGTCGTCGTAGATGCCGAGCGTGAAGTGGCGCTTGGGCTTGGCGGAGGCCAGCTCGTCGTAGACGGGCTTGACCATGGAGGGGGTCATCTCCTTGGACGCGAGTCCGTAGCGCCCGCCGATGATCCGCGGGATGGCCGCGAACGGCGCGTCGTCGCTGTCCATGGCCTCGGAGAGAGCGGTCACGAGCTCGAGGTAGAGCGGCTCGCCGACGGCGCCCGGCTCCTTGGTCCGATCGAGGACCGCGATGCTCTTGACGGTCTTGGGCAGTGCCGCGATGAGCTCGGCCGACGGGAAGGGGTTGAACAGCCGGATGACCAGCATCCCGACCTTCTCGCCCTTCGCCACCAGCGCGTTGACGGTCTCCTCGACCGCGCCCGCGGCTGAGCCCATGACCACGATCACGCGCTCCGCATCCGGGGCGCCGATGTAGTCCACGAGGTGGTACTGGCGGCCGGTGCGGGCGGCCAGCTCGTCGAACACGGTCTGGACGATGCCCGGGACGGCGAGGTGGTACAGGTTGGCGGCCTCGCGCGCCTGGAAGTACACGTCGGGGTTCTGCGCGGTGCCGCGGACCACGGGCGCCTCCGGCGAGAGCTGCCGGTTGCGGTGGGCCAGGACGTCCTCCTCGTGGACCAGGGCGCGGAGGTCGTCCTTGGACAGGATCGCGATCTTGTTGATCTCGTGGCTGGTGCGGAAGCCGTCGAAGAAGTGCAGGAACGGCACCCGGGAGCGCAGCGTGGCCGCGTGCGCGACGAGCGCGAAGTCGTGGGCCTCCTGAACGGAGCCCGCGGACAGCATCGCGAAGCCGGTCGCGCGGGCGTGCATCACGTCGCTGTGGTCGCCGAAGATCGACAGGGCGTGGGTCGCGAGGGCGCGGGCCGCGACGTGGATGACGGCCGGCGTCAGCTCGCCCGCCATCTTGAACATGTTCGGGATCATCAGCAGGAGGCCCTGCGACGCGGTGAACGTCGAGGCGAGGGCGCCCTTCTGGAGCGCGCCGTGCATGGCGCCCGCGGCACCGCCCTCGGACTGCATCTCAACGACGTCCGGCACCTGGCCCCAGAGGTTGGGCTTGCCGGCTGCCGCCCAGTCGTCGCAGTGCTCTGCCATCTGCGAGGCGGGCGTGATCGGGTAGATCGAGATGACCTCGGACAGCGCGTAGGCGATGCGAGCCGCCGCCTCGTTGCCGTCGATGGTCTCCCAGTGCTGGTCCATAGATCGCTGCTTCCTTTCGGGCGGCGCCGACCACCCGGGCTGGTGGCGGTGGATTGGAGACGCGGGCGCGCACGGAGGCGGCCCTCCTGCGCACGCTGAGAATTGTGCGCCTCCCGAGAGCGCGAAAGGCGTCCGGATGGACCCCACATGACGGACCGCAAGTCGCCCGATGCGGGCCGATCGGGCGCGATAAGGGTCCGATCGGCCCGGTTGGGGCCGGACCGCGGCTGCGACGCCGCATGCGAGCCCGCCGCCCTCGGCTACGATCCCGCTGACCCACGCCTGTCGCGGAGCCCGCATGACCTACCTCGCCATCTCGATCGGCGCCGTCCTCGGCGCCAACGCGCGCTTCCTGCTCGGCGGCTGGGTGCTCGAGCGGATGGGCGCGGAGTTCCCGTACGGCACGCTGCTGATCAATGTCAGCGGCTCGTTCGTGATCGGGCTCGTCTACGCGCTGGTCGAGCGGCACGGGGCGCCAGACTGGGTCCGCCCGCTCGTGATCGTGGGCTTTCTGGGCGCCTACACGACGTTCTCGACGTTCTCGCTCGACACCCTTGCGATGGCGGAGCGGGGGGCGTGGCTGGCAGCCGGGGCGTACGTCTTCGCGAGCGTCGCGGCGTCGCTCGTCGCCGTCTGGCTCGGCGTGACGCTCGGCGGCGCGGGCTGAGGCGTCGGCTTCGTTTCCTTAACCTTCCGTGCGAGATCCGCGGAACGCTGCTAAGGTCCGCGCCGTTGGCCTAACGACAGGGATAACAGCTGCATATCGCCGTCCGGCAGGGTGACCTGTCGACCGGTCGCACATCGCCCCCAGATGCGCGACCACCCGTGCGTGCCACATCTCCGGCACGCCGCCAACCTCCTCCTTCCGGACGGCACTGTCCCATCGCCACAGCGGTCACAACCGCCGTGTCCTGGCAGAGAGGAGCAACTTGGGGTTCACCGCAGGCCTCCGGGCCCTCGGAATCGCGGCGCTTGGCGCCGTTTCCATCCTGACCGTCGCCGCGCCCTCAGTCGCGGCCGCCGGCCCGTCCACGTCCGTCTCGACCGCCGCCGTGCGCGTCGTCCACATCGCCGAGCTGCAGCGCGGCAAGCGCTACGCCTTTGGCGCCGCAGGCCCCTCGGCCTTCGACTGCTCCGGCCTCGTCCGGTACGCCTACCTCAAGGCTGGCGTCAGCAGCCGCCTCGGCGGTGGCCACTCCGGGACCGCAATGCTCGCCTGGGGCCGCGCCCACCACCTCGTGAGCCGCACCAACCCGCAGATCGGCGACGTGGTCATCTACGGGAACGGGGCGCACGCTGCGATCTACATCGGCCAGGGCCGCGTGATCAGTGCGCTGAACCCGAGCCAGGGCATCCGGGTGACCGGTCTGCACGCGCTGCACCTTTCCGTCACAGGGTTCATCCACACGCACTTGGGCAAGGTCGTCAAGCCCGTGCTCAAGCCGGTCGTCAAGCCCGTCGTCAAGCCAGCGGCGACCAAGATGACCGCGAGCGCGGCATACGTGCGCACGCGCGTCTTCGTCAACCTCCGGTCCGGGTCGTCCACGTCCGCCCACGTCGTGGCCATCGTCCGCCCGGGCGTCCGGCTGCGGGTGACCGGAACCAGGTCCGCTGGCGGCAAGCGGTGGGACCACGTCATCTACAGGGGCCACAGCCTCTGGGTGCGCGCCGACCTGGTGCGCGCCGCCTGACCCAAGGCCGGCAAAGTCTCGAGGCCGCTGCGGCGCTGACCGTCAGCCCGCGGTCGGCTTCGGCGCGCCTGACGCGCCCGGCCCGCCGGCGGGCGCGACCTCCACGCCCTGGCCGCGCCGGCCCGACCCTCGGATCAGGCTCGTGACGATGCCGATGGCACAGACCGCCGCGGCGACCCAGAACGCGTCGTGGATGGCGCCCGCGAGCGCGTCCGGGTTCGAGGCGCCGCCCGCGAGGTGGACGGGGATGCGCGTGGCGACGATGGCAGCGGAGAGGGCAATGCCCAGCGCCTGACCGGTCACGCGCATCTGGGCGAGCGTGCCCGACGCGGTGCCGACGCGGCGTCCCGGCACGGATCCCAGGACCGCGGAGCTGTTGGGGCTCATGAACAGCCCCTGTCCGACGCCCATCAGGATGAGGCGCCAGATGAGGTCGGGGAGCGCGAAGTCCGTCGGCAGCTGCGTGAGGCTCAGCAGCGAGAGGACCATCAGCAGCATCCCGGTGCTGGCGAGGATCCCCGGCCCGAAACGGTCGGACGCCGAGCCCGAGAACGGGGCGACGATCGCCATGGAGATGGGCACGGGCGTGAGCAGCAGCCCCGCCTCGACGGGCGTGAAGCCGCGGCCCTGCTCGAGCAGGAAGGGCAGCAGGAACGTCGCGGTGAACAGACCCGAGAACGCCACGACCACGCTTGCGAGGCCAAAGCTGAACGGCCGGATGCGGAACAGCGCGAGGTCGAGCAGCGGCTGGATGGTGGCTCGCTCGGCCATCAGGAACGCCCCGCCGAGCACGAGGAAGGCGGCGAGGAGCCCGAGAGTCTGCGGCGAGGTCCAGCCCCAGCCCTGGCCCTCCGATAGGGCGAGGAGCAGGCAGAACAGCGCGACTCCCGACAGCGCGGCACCGCGAAGGTCGAACGACTGGTCCTTACCCCGACCCTCCGCCGGCAGCACGCGCCAGGCCCACAGGATCGCGATGACGCCGATCGGCGCGTTGATCAGGAAGATCGACCGCCAGGACGCCGCCTGCGTGAGGAGGCCTCCCAGGACCGGCCCGAGGCTGAGCCCCAGCGAGACGCTCACGCCGTTGAGGCCGAGCGCGCGGCCCCGCTCGGACGCGTCGAAGGTGCGGGCGATGACCGCAGGCCCCATCGCCGTGATCGCGGCCGCGCCGCAGGCCTGGAGGACCCGGCAGGCGACGAGCCAGCCCTCGTTCGGCGCGAGCCCGCACAGGACGCTGCCGACCGTGAAGATCACGAACCCCGCGAGGTAGACGCGCTTGAACCCGCGGACCTCGCCGAGGCGCCCCACAGGCAGCAGCAGGCTGCCCATCACCAGCAGGTAGGCCACGACGACCCACTCGACCGAGGTGAGGTCGATCCCGAAGTCGTCCTGGATGGCCGGGAGGGCGATGTTGACGATGCTGCCGTCGAGCGTGGACATGAGCGAGCCCAGCGAGACGGTCGAGAGGATGAGCCACTTGCGCTGCACGGTGCGAGGCTACCGGATCGCTTCGGGACCCGAAGGCTGTCAGGTCGCCGGCGGGCCCTGACAGGTCCAGGCGAGCTCGCCGTCGGCGATCGCGCCCTGGCCCGCGTGGAGCGTGACGGTGCCGGTCGCACGGTCACCCGTCCCCACGTCCCCCGAACCGGCACGGAGCGGCATGGACGCCGGCACGTTCTGGGCGCTGATGTCCGTGATGACAATGGACCCGGCGGGGAGCTCCATGACCATCGTGCCACCCGGGATGTTCGTCGTGAACATTGCCGTGCCGGACCCCTTGGCCAGCGGACCGGTGACCCGGATCACGGCCGTGCGACCGGGACCCCACACGCACGTGCCCGTCCCATCGACCGCCGCCCCGTCAAGCGTGCCCGTGACCGTCCCGGCCACCGCGACTGAGGGCGAGAGGCCGGGCGTCAGCAGGTTGCCAAGCAGGGCGGCGACCGCGGCGAGCGCGGCGCCCCAGCCGGTGATGCGCATCTCGAAGGAGCCGGTGGCGAGCCGCAGGCCCAGGTACACCACGAGCAGCCCGGGTCCAATGACGAGCAGCATGACCGGGGCAATCGCCGCGATATCGCTGAGCGCGGCGCTGCGCTGCCAGGCCACGCCCCACAGCGCGCCGAGCACGGCGACGACGGCGAGTCTGACCACCTCCTCGCGCTCGATCGGACGCTCCGGGCGTTCGCGGCGATCGGGTCTCGCTGTGCTCGTCATGCTGTCCCCCGGCGTGCTCGCTCCGTGGATCGCCGCGAGCCTACCACCGGCTCGGCCGGGGAAACGGCAGTGCACCTGGTGCGGCGCAGCACCACTCCCAGCGTGCGGCAGTTGACGATCGGTCCTAGTACCGGAGTACCCTCCGTGAACGCGGCCCGGGAGCCGCTGGCGAGCAGGGGTGCGCGCGAGCGGCCCAGGCTGTGTCGGAGGGGTGAGCCGAGATGCTGGACAAGATCCGCGGAAAGCCCAAAGTGGACCCGGCGCTCGAGGAAGTTCGGCGCAAGACCGCCGCGCGGCTGGCCGCCATCGTCGGGTTGACCGAGGAGGCCGAGCTCGACACGGAGCTCAGCCCAAGCCCGCTCACGGCCGTCGACCTCGTCCTCGAGGAGCCCGAGCCCGCGGCTGACGATATCGCCGGCGTGGACGAGCCGGAGGAGCCCGCTGCCGAGGAGCCCGCGGCCGACGACGCCATCGAGGTACCTGTCTACGCCGCCACCCCCGGAGGCGACGCGAGCATGCCCGGCGGCAGCTGGTCGGTCGGGGCAGTGACTGGTGCCGATGTTGCTCGCGAGCCAGACGGCGTTGCGGTGGCGCTCCTCGCCCCGGCGCCGTACCGGGCGGGTGGGGACGACTGGGACGACGCGCCGATCGAGCTCGAGCCCGGCGACGTCCAGCATCCAGACGCTGAGACCCGCGACGAGGCGCCCGCGCCGGTCGCATCGACCGCTCTGACCGTTGTGCCGAAGGCCGCGCCGGTCGCGCTGCCCGCGAACGCGGTCGGCGTGATGGCAACAGCCGAGAGTCCGGGACCCGCGACCGTCGCGGCTCCTGTCACGCGCGCCGCGACCGCCCCGACCCGTGAGGGCCCGGCGCCCCTGGCTCCTGCGGCCAAGCCCGCGGCGCGTTCCCGACGCCGTCCGACCGCCGGGCGCGCCGAGGCGACCGTCGACGCCGCGCCGCCCACGACCTCACCCCCCAAGAAGGCGGCGACTAGGAGCATCGCGGAGAAGCAGCTAGGGGTGAAGGCTGCATCAGGGCCCGCGCCCGCGCCTGCGCCGGCCAAGGCCAGCCGCCAAGCGACCGGCAAGGTCGCCGCACCGGCAGTGCCAGCGGCATCGACCGCAGTCAAGCCGACTCCGGCGAAGCCGGCCAACCCCAAGCGCGCCGCGGTGACCACCGCATCGGCTTCGCCCGTGGCATCGCCAGTGGTCAAGCCGACGCCGGCCAAGCCGGCCAGCCCCAAGCGCGCCACGGCGGCCGCGGCCCCGACCCGCAGACGCCGCAAGGCGCCGTCGACCGAACTGCCGGCGGCCTGCCCCACGTGCGGGCGTCTGCTCGAGGAGGTCCCGTCAACGGCGCGCCGCTGCGTGAGCTGCCGCCAGCGGATTGTCCCCAAGCGGATCGACGGGCGGGTCGTCCTGCTCGCCGAGGCGGTCATCCCCCTGTTCGAGGCGGAGCGCCGGCGGCTGGTGGACGGAGGACGGCTCGCGCGCGAGTGCGGCCAGTGGCTCCGGCTTGCCGCCCTGGTGGGCGCGCCGGCCGACGTCCTCGAGGCGCGAGCCCGGGCCGTGGCCGCTCGCCCAACCCGCGAGGCGGTCACGGCGGCGCGTACCCTGTACGCCACGACCGTCGACCGCGCCTGTCGTGCCGCCCGCCGCTCGAAGGACTGGCACACCGTGGCCGATCTGCGGTTCCGACAGGCGCGCGCCTACCATCGCGCCGCCGGGGCGCCCGTGCCGCCTGAGCCCGCGGTCGTGGCGCTCCATCGGGAGGCGACCGAGGCGACCCTGCGCGCGATCGCCGAGATCTCGCGCGAGGCGCAGCTGGCCGGCGGCGTCTGCTGCGAGGCGTGCTCGGCCCAGAGCGGCCAGGTCGTCAAGATCGTGGCCGAGCGCAAGGCGGCCAGCCTCCCGCACGCCGACTGTCCCGTGGGCCTCTGCGGCTGCCGCTGGGAGGTCCCGGAGCGTCGACGTGCCGCTGTCACGCAGCTGGCACGCCGCCGCGCCCAGGCCGCGAGCCCCGTCGCGCGCAAGGTCAAGTCGACCGCAGGCTGAGCACGCGTCGGCTCGCGGGCCGCTGGACGGTTCCGCGGGTGTCCGCTCCCCGCAGGTCCCGCGCTCAGCCCTCGCTGGGAGCGGTCGCGTCGCACCAGGCCGCCAGCGCGCGCGTGGCCGCGTCCGCCGTGCCCAGCACCGGGATGCCGACCGCCGCCAGTCGATCGCGGAGCGGGTCGTAGAGCGGACCCGCGTCCACCACGGCGACCCATGGCTTGGTCGTGGTACGCCACAGGTCAGCGACCAGCTCCACGAGACCGCCCGCGCGATCGAGGTCCTCGCCGTGGCCCACACCGGCAGGCAGCGTCTCGATGGTGTCCGCCATCGGGACGAGGCCCAGGATCCCGGCGTCCACACCGTCGTCGGCGAGGATCGCCCGCGCCGCCGCCGTGACGATCCGGGCCCCCGCGATGGGCGTGAGGTCGAGCGGGTTGCGCACGTCCACGACCGACACGATCCCAGCCGGCCCAAGGAGGTCGCCGAGCGCGCGCTCCGTCCCCGGCCCGAGCGGCGCCAGCGTCAGCGATCCGGCGTGGTCGGCGATCGTCACGCACTCGGAGCCCGCGTTCGTGGCCGCGCCCAGCCGGCGGCCGCCAGCGGGACGCCCGTCGAGCAGCGCGAACGTGCGCAGGAGGTCGTCGAACTCGGCCGGCGTCTCGGCCCAGGTGACGCCCGCTGCCCGCGCCAGCTGCCGGGTCACCGCTGCATCACCCGCGATGGCCGCCGTGTGGCTCGCCGAGGCCCCGGCGCCTGCCGCGGTCCGGCCCGCGCGGTACAGCACCACGGTCCGCCCGTCTGACCGCAGTCGCGCCGCCGCCTCGAGGAACCGCAGCCCGTCGAGCCGCACGAAGCCCTCGACGTACACGCCCACCACGCGAATCGAGGGGTCGTCGGCAAAGTGGGCCATGTAATCGCCCGCGGTGAGGTCGGTCTGGTTGCCGATCGTGACGACATACGCCGGGTCGAGCGGGGCGAGCCGCGACAGGCGCGTGATGGCGAATGCGCCGCTGCCCGTGACGAGCGCGATGGGCGCGGGGCGCGACCCCGGCGGCAGCTTGGCCCGCGGGAT
>Ga0302322_100005948_pt1 | contig 10761 bp, 8 predicted proteins | sample Fen_T0_2_FD_203757 | JGI IMG/M metagenome (GOLD analysis project Ga0302322, IMG submission 203757) | Peat permafrost microbial communities from Stordalen Mire near Abisko, Sweden - Fen_T0_2 | ecosystem: Environmental > Terrestrial > Soil > Wetlands > Permafrost | place: Sweden: Abisko... | reverse complement strand
CCCAGTTGTTCGCAAAAAGCCCGGTCTGCTGCCAAGCGCGACAATTTAGCTGCGAGATCAACGATGTTGCGCGGTTGAGCCACCAAGCCAGTGACGCCGTCCTCTACAACTTCAGGTACCGCACCAGCAGCGACACAGACACACGGCAGATGATGAGCCATGGCTTCGACAAAAACAATCCCGAATCCCTCACCTTCAGACGGCAAGGCGAATACATCGCTCTTTCGATACTCCTCACTGAGGCGCTCGTCGGGCAATCGGCCCAATATATCAACCAGTGCACGCTCAGGACGAGTGGCGAGCCATTGTTCCAGCTCCGGCCGAGCATCACCATCGCCTACGATAGTCAAACGGCTCAATGGGTATTCCTTTGCTACGATTCCTATGGCAAGAATGAGCTGCTTAAATCCCTTATAAAGATCGTCTGAAGCACGATAGCGATCATAGATGGCATCCTTCGTCAACCGGCCAACCGCAATCACTCGAAATCCCAGCGAGGGTAAAGACCTCGGCCCAGTGGTAGCAATGCAGGCAGTCACACCCAAAGGAACCACTCGCGATGGAATACTCGCTGCCCACGGATTGCACTCCAGAAATGTCTGCTGAGTATATTTTGAGTTAGCCAAAATGACAGCCGCACCAGTCAAACCCCATCGACTACGCTTAACGAGCGGCTGCCAACATTCAATGCCATGGATAAATACTATATAAGGCCGCCGCAACCGCCAACCAAGTATTCGGGCTACAGGCGAAAGACTGAGATGTGTACAGACAATCGGTGTCGTTTTTAAGCAACTCTGCTCAAACCGACCAACTATTGCATCAATTAGCATCCGACCATACACCCGTTCATAGCACCGGCCAACTTCAGGGGCACAAGTCATCCGGTTTTCATTTGACGAAAGCACAAACGGTTGGCGTCCCGTAAGGCATACAATCGACTCATAAAACGCACTGGAGACCCTCCCGATTCCGTCAAAATGGCCGTCAAAAAAGCTGGGACAAATAAGCATGTGAAAATTGTCAGCTCGGTCTATTGGTTTCGTTGTTATTCATCGATAGCCGCACAAAAAGGCAGATGACGCCAGTGGAACGACTGTCCCGGCATCGGACAACACAGAACCAACTATCTGCGGCCATCGACCTCACCCGTATACATCAGGACTCCGCGTGGTTTACTTGCGCCAAGCACCACCTTCAAGAGGGAATACAATCCGCCGAGCAAAAGCAAATGCTTGGGAATGTCGTAGAACCAGTACCACGACATCGTCAACGTAGTTGACCAAAACCACGCGATGAAAAAGTTGAATAATAAGCCGCAGACCATAAATCCCCACAACGCATTGCGAAACAGATACAACCTGAATGCGAATCGGAAAATTGTCCCGTAAAAAAGTCCGTAAATTAGGAGCCCCACAGGAATAGCCGCCCAACCCCATCTCCGGTAAAGTTCAGCCGGCCAGCTGATTTGTACACTGGACCTATCATAGTGCTTACCCGTGTAGAGAGCTCCAATTGCTGGTCCATCTTGAAGCATGGGCCGATCTGTACTCGACGAAAGCATATAAGGCACATAAAGCCACAGAAGAGCGTCAAGATGCGCGAGCCCTTCAAATGGGATTACAGCGGGCGTCTGTTCATAAACCAACGCGTCGGTGGTTCCAATACACGATATGCCTACTTGAGTAAGCCTTTTTTCAGAGGTTTCCTCACGGTCTTTCTTGAGTTGCATGCCCTCCTTCAAGGTTCCTATCTTCTGGAATATATTCCGGATGTCTGTCTGCCGAAACTCTTCAGTGTTTCGGTAATAGTCCATGATTGAGAGAAGTGGAATGAGACCGATTATTCCGATGATAAAGATGAATTCATATTTTATTCGTCGAAATTCGAGAAACATATAGCAGCCAATAACCAATATGAAGAGCGGGAAAAAGACCTGCCCCCGGGCGGCCGCGACGAAATTAGTGAATATAATTACTGAAAACACAGTTGAAACTAATCCCTTCCCCAACATTCTGCTTTCACGCCAAATCAATGGAATTAGTACAAATCCGAGGGTTTGAATGCGAGGGAAGAGGGCAAAGGCACTCCACCAACCAAACGGTGTATCGATTAAAAAATCACCGGCAACCCCTCGATCCATTGACCCGCTCAATACACCTGCAGCGACCTTCGCCAATTCATGGAGTAAACAAAACCAGCCCACAACTACTAATGCAATGATCAACTTGCTGTTGCTGACGCGCCGAGGAAAGATGAACCCAGGAATTCTCTTCGTCATCGTAACGTAACCAGCCACGAAGAAAGGTGAACCGAAAAGTCCCACGAGTTGCATGGCAAAAAAGCCATACTGATATTTCTGATCTGATTCGTATACCACCATGCTGATCCCAGCCCCCAGCGACATAATAAGGATAACGGCCAACGGCTGAAGGGGAGTAATTAAGCAATATCCGAGGTGCTTTCGATCCATCCAGAAACACGCGAGGCCCATCCACGCACATAGTAAAGATAGCCCATAATGTACAGAATACTTGCACAAAAGTACCGCGAGAATTGAGAAAACGGGCAAAAGGAGCCATACGTTGCAAATCACCCAAGAGGCAATTGGGAAATATTTCCGGAAACGAGCCGGGATGGATGCAGACTGAATCTTTTGTGTAGTTAGTAACACAAAGAAATCGGAATAATGTTTGCGGCATTCATCAGTGAATCACCGTCAAGCAACCCTTCTTTGTGTCACGGAGAGAGCCCGCGCCCTAACATCTGGAGTAAGGGTTCGCCATTGAGCAATCGCCACCACAACCACAGCGAGAATCGCGCTACCCGCAAGCCACGGCCAAAAAAACAAATCTAGAGCAAATCCAGCAATGGCCATGCAAGCTATTGCAACTGAAAGTGATGCGGTCTTATACTCGGACAAATTCAGTCGGCTGCCCAAGCTAGCCAGCGATTTATAAGTAAACAAACAAGGCAAAAGCAGCGAACCAAACAGTTCCGCCGCAAAAAGCGCACCGCCCACGCCGCTCAACCCCCAAACAGACTGAAATCCCAACACGCCTCCTATGGCCACCGCGACCCTCACAGACCCGGTCGCTGCGAGCGCGCGCAGGTGATTAATTGAAGTAAGATATGTCTGCATAGGAGCCGCCAGTGTTCTGACTAGAACCGCCGCAACGAGCCATCCGAACAATGCCCGATTAAACGGAAGTTTGCCCTGGGTCCAGATTCGATAAAGGGGCTCAACAACAAATAGTCCCGCAACCACGCCGCCGTTCATTACGATGCCCGTTGCGAACCAAAAAAAGCCAAAGACGTCACCTATCTTTTTTCCTTCGCGCTGCACATGATAGCGAACTAGGTCCGGTTGTATTGGATTGAGCAGAAACCCGGTCCCTTGCATCGCGGTGTTAGCAAGCGTCCGGATAGTGGTAAACAATGGAACTACTGCCGCCCCCAGACCACTCGCAACCATCAGCACGACACCCTGTAATGATACCAAGTCCAGCACTGAAACGAAAGAAACAACGCTGGACCGCGAAAAATTCTTCAATCCAAAATGTAAATCTCCGCCTCGCCACCAAGGAAACAATCCAGGATACAACCGGCGTATGTCTGCGAAGAGCAATACATTTACCACGAAGACCGCCCCGACAAACAGCAATGTCGTTTTCACCAACCCCCATCCGAGACAAGCCGCAAAGACCACTGCGCAAAATTGAGCAAGTCGCATCCCAATGCTCCACCACGCCGAACGCACAAAAAAACCGGTTGGAGCGAACAACCTGACCAATATAGCTCCGACCGAACCAGTTGAGATCCACCCTACTGTATAAATTACAACCGCAAGCGCAAAATCGACCGCGTGCTCGGGCACGATTCCGACCAGTCGCTGGGCGCTACCCGAAATACAGATAGCGACCACAAGCAGGATCTGGACCACGGAGGTTAATCCCGCTACCCGAACGGCGCTCGCCAGAGTTCGACGAAAAGCAATACGATCCTCCACATACTGGCGGCTCAGTAAATTTCCTACATATATTTGGTGCCCCGCGTCCAGGGTTGTGAGAAGAGTGGATAGTGCTCCAACACTCAGCCACAAACCATACATTTCTTGTGGCCAAAACCTTAGCAATAAAGGCACTTGAATTACACTTAACAAAAGTGTTAGCGAAAAACTCACACCACTAACAAAACCGCCTTTGGCCGCACGCGTTTGAACTGTATCCGATTGATTAGATTTGATTCCAAGATACGGCATGGATTATCGAAAATTTAAAAACGCCTGGTTGCGGTTGATTATAAAGTATCGCGACCATTTCCCAAGAATTCCGATTAACCAGTAAAACCGCACCAAAAGCTTGGATGCTAATTTTACAGGGCTCGCGGGTTCGCGCAGTGGCCCTACCGGGAGTCCCGATACACCTGCGGCAGTGAAATGCTGACGAGCTGCCTCCCAATTCTCCCACCATATATCATCCCAGCAAAACCGGGACGTACCGTGCTCAGCAAACAGATTGAGCGCCCGGCGGTGGAAGGAATTGAATCGCTCGGTGCGATATGACCAAAGATCGATTCCTTTTGATTTATACCAGCTGAACCATTCAGCCGGGCAAGGCTTTGTTTCTTCGTCCCAAAAACGAAGGAAGAAATGTGGCGAATAGTAAATACTGCGTGCGCGATGCCCTTTCGACCGGTTAACATTTTCGACCATACAATAATACGCCTGCCGCACCGCAAACTCGATTAAACGCAGCCGAGCGAAATGCATAATCTTGATATCTCCAGCGTAATAGCGCATGGAATCGGGTCTGAATGGAATTCGAGCACTATGAATTAGTCGGCCATCGTGACGGGATCCGTCATCAACTAAACCGAGCGGAAACCAATAAGATGAACTGACTTGGCGAGGAGGTTGAGGGAGCATCTCAGGTTTCTCAAAACAGATAACAGTTCCCTGCTTCATCTGCCGAAAAGCCATCCAACTCGACGAATGAAGGCAGTCACCGGTAATAATTTCATCTGCATCGAGTGCGATCAGTACATTGCCAAGGCCAAACCGGCTACGTGCCTCCTCAAGCAGCAAGCGCGTTCGCGCCGCTTCTTCGTAATCCACACGCGGATTTTCGAGGACGGTAACCTTTGGAAAACGAGAGCAAATAGTCCGACTGTCGTCCTCAGATCGCTGGTCAAGTATCAAAATATGGTCGGCGAACTCAGATGTTGCGATAAGGAATCGCTCAAGAATCCATCCTTCATCTCGCACCGGGGTCAAAACTACAATTCTTGCTTCAGCCATAGTAAGATTGGTGGCAGCGACTCTGAATTCCTGCTTGGTAGTGTAAACAAAAGGCGATCTGATACAGCAGAATCGATACTAAAACGATGCTCCTCGGGCGATGGTGCTGCGCTTTGATTGAGAAGATTATCACACCGACCAATTGTCTCAGAAATACCGCTAGCCTAGCAAATACAGCAATATATGAATCCAGCCAAGTTGGGGCGGCTTCCCACGCGAGTACAAGCCCTCCAACAAAATGAAAAACCGAACGTTTATTAAAAAATGATTCGCGTAAGAACTGCCCTACACGCATTGTCCGCGCCGTTGGCCGCAATATCGGCGCACCGTACAAATGATCAGCCAGCACCGCTGTATTGCAGAAGAATCTCGCACCCACTTGCCGCAACCGCGCTGACAAAATTGCATCATATCGATTATGCGGATGCATTTTTGCGTCAGGCAGAACGGCAACGCGAAGTATCGGCATCGGGACAAGCACGACTGTTGTCGCTACAGCGTCCACTTGCACCACACGCTGGAAATTGGCGCGACTCTTTTGCCAGATGGGCGATGTTACGATATTTATCAAACCATGCCATCTTCTCCATAAGAAGGCAGCGCTAGAGACTTTCTTTGTATCCTCTGTCCAGTAGGCAGCCGCCACCACGTCCCGTTCACTCGCTGATTCTAACATTCGGGCTAACGCGCCATCCTTTAGGAAAGTATCATTATTGATTAGCAAGACGAAGTCTGGAGTTGCGGTTCTACCCAATAAAAACCGCAACCCCAAGTCGATCGCGCCTCCAAACCAAAGACTTCCGTCACCTTTGAGGACCGTAACCATTTCCTGGGCCGCAAGCCACTCCGCCGTTCCGTCGGCGGAGCCATCGTCGATGACAATAATATCAAGTTTGGCGACGGCGGAAGCGTTGGCACGAAGGCAAGCCAAACACCGACGGGTCAGCTCGAGTCGGTTATGCACAGCAAGCAATGCAGTCACTGATACACTTCGATTTGCGTCAGGAAAACTCATTTTCTCTGGAAATTGCTGCTAAGCACCCCTCCATGACCGCATCATTGGACAAACTATCGGACAGGATGCGTTGCCGCGCGGCTGCTGCCATCGCACAACGCCGGTCTGGGTTCTGCAGGAGTTCCTTCGATATCGCAATGCATTCCTCCGTGGAGCTCCAAAATACAGCTTCAACACCATCCTTAAGCATTATCTCGTGCTCTCGTGTACGCTCAGCACAAAATGCAGCACCTGAAATATATGGCACCTCTGCACTCCGCTGGGTGTGAAGATCCCTGTTGCCCTTCGAGAGCAACCCCAAGGCAACCTTAGCGCACTGAATCGCCTTCACATATTCATTCCCGTAAACAGCCGGTCCCCGCAGTGTCGGACGAAGACTCTCGTATTCAGCCGCCTTGTGCCAGTGATCACCCCAAATCGAAAGCGGGACACCCGCCTCCAACAATCGCATAATAAAAGGTCCACGCTCTGGCATCCATGAGCCGACAAATACTACTTCCCCGGCCCAGTGCTTTCTTTCAGATGCTGAGATATCCTGGGGTGCATGCGCCACTGGATCGTAAGACCGGTAAACACGTCTTACCCGACGGGCTCCACGTGCCTTGGCCTCTTCAATGTTCTCCTCTCGGACAACAACTGTTAAGTCGTGATATGGCACAGCTGCCAAATAGAGGTCCCATTTCCGTCGATCACGCCGGCCAAAAGGATCATCTACATTATAGTTAACGATCCGCAATCCTTGCGTCTTAACCCAGCGGTAAAACGGCACCGGTAGTTGAGGGCATCCGTCCATCCAAACGAGATCAACCTGTTCTTGGTGGCCTCGGCTCAATTCCTTGGCAATTTTACGCCGTAAACGTATATCTACCCAATTTGCAAACAGTCTATACCCCGTTCGCACATTCAAACTTGAAACAATTCGGTAGCGAGGGACAAAATTCTGCGGATTGAAACAAATTGTCTCGTGCCCCAAGCGACGGAGCGCAGCCGCGCGATGCGCACTCGTACTATGAGTGAAGTTATCGCCTAAATATAATATCCTCATTGGAGTCCATCCACCTGATCTTTAAATTGGGATTCCGTTATACCTGCCGGAATCAGAAACAACATGCCCTGAGTGAAAGGTACTACATCGGGGACTCCAAACATATATTGGGTACTCCTGCCAAAAATTCTTTTCGATAGCAGGCCAATGCGATAACCAAGCGGCTCAAAGACCGGCCAATAATTCTTCAACTCAGCAGCGTCTGTTTCAACAAGGATCAGAGGGCGACACTCCGCCAGGCAGCGTTTACCCCCAAAAAAGACTGCAGTTTCGTGACCTTCGGTATCGATTTTCATCGAGCCAAAATGCGGGTGTCCCATTTGGTCCCAAAACTCGTCGAGGCTCCATGCGTCCACTTCGATTGATTGCCCCGCAGGGTCTCCATCGCTACCCGAAGGAATCTTACTATAAGGCGCTGAGTCGGCCTGCAAGAACCGAACCTTCCCGGATTCGCTAGTCAACGCACACGGAACCATTTCGCATTCCGGACAGGCCTTCAGATTCCTGAAAAGGTCGCTTTGAAGTCGTGGGTCAGGTTCAAACGCATATACCTTTGAAGCCACGTCAGCCATCCATATAGAATAAAATCCAATATGTGCACCGACGTCGCCAAAAGCCATGTTACGCGGGTGTAACCCGTGCAATACGGTTTCGCATCCGTCATCGACCAAACCGCGGGTAACCCAAGCGACAGATGAGAACGCGGTCGACCGTGGAAGTTCGATCAATCTTCCGTTTGGCAGCTTCAAAAACATATTCCGCTTCAGCACTCGCTTCGTCACCTGGCGCTGCACGGTTCTCCATATATAGTTCAGTCGCCCGACCTTTGGACCCCATTCCGATATCTGAGCGATTAACGCATTTATTAAACCTTTCATAGAACGGATGGTATTGATAAAATAGAGTCAGATAAGCCATCCGCAGCACGTTGGAGAGAAAAAGCTTCGACGTGCGAACGGGCATTCTTGCCGAGTGCACGCCGGCCGCCTGCAACGGCTTCCGTTAGCCTACTAATCGCTCCCGCTAGCGAGATCGCGCTTCCGCTTGAAAACACATACCCAGTCTCCCCGTCGCGCACCAAATCACGGTGACATCCAACTGCATCACTTACGATTGCGGGCAGACCAAATTGCATTGCCTCGTTAACCACGAGCCCCCACGTCTCCCCGGTTCCCTTTCTAGATGGAAGCACCAGGCAGTCCCCTGATATATAAGCCTTTCCTATTTCCGTTTGGTTCAAGAACCCTAGAAGATGCAAACGCCGTCCCAAGATTTGGCGGCCTTCGCGGTCTAGCCGTGCCCGAAGATTCCCATCACCGGCAACGACCAGATGAAGTCGACCGGCCAGATGTTTCGGCAACAGGCTGATTGCCGCCAGTATGAGCAACGGATCTTTCTTTGGAATCAATTTACCTGAAAATACCAAAACGATATCCCCTGGGCCAATACCCAAGGCCTCGCGCACACTTGTCCGTTTGGATCCCCATGACGCAATCTGACACTCAATAAAGTCCGTATCTACACAATAAGGCGCATATCCGATCTTGGTGCCAGCGACGCCGAGACGACTTAAGTGTGTTCGTGCCTCGGTACCGATTGCAGCGAAACGGTCAATCTGCGAGTACAACCGCCTGAGCATCCAATCCCGAACGATCGACTTGAACTGGGATCGCGCTTCGGCTACGTCCGATGCTTCATGGCGAATTACGATATGTGCCCGGGTTAATCGTGCCGCGAATAGCGCACCCAAATGAAAGAGGCTTCCGTATGCTGTCAGGACAACGACATCCGGAGCAAACATCTTCAAACGCCGGAATATTCCACAGAAACCAGGCTGCCAAAAACTGACCCGCTGGATGCGCGGATCGACGGAGAGAAATTCATGACTGTATCCTTCCACTAGAGGAGAGTCCCATTGAAGGGAAACACCAAACCCGGCATCCTGATAACCGCGAACGCTCATATCCGTGCCATAAAAAACTTTGGTTTCGATATCCTTTCGTTCAGCAAGTCGCCGCCATAAAGGCACTTGATACTGAATTGGGTGGGTGGCGAATATAGCTACTTTTATCAAATTAGATTTGGAGCGAGAACTGAAATTGGACGCAATAGATCATCGATGCAAATCCTGTTCTCATATCGCCAGAAGACCCGAGGCATTCATCTCTACATTGTCGCAAGATAGTCGTTCGTCCAGTCTTCACTCGCATCAAAATCGGAAAATGCCCGTCCCTGTTTATCCAAACGAAAAATCCGGTAGCCTAGTGCCCGTAACGCAGGCATTAGCTGTTTCCCCCTGAAGGAGGATCTCGAACCAGCAAATTCAGGCACGAATTCAAAACACAAGGTTGGTTTATACCGTTCGAGCACATCGATGGAAGGAATAAGCACCTCCTCCTCAAAGCCTTCCACGTCGATTTTCATAAAGTCGATGCGTGTAATACCATTTTCGCGAACCCAATCGTCCAACCGTCTTGTGGTAACGGCTACAGTTGACGCGCTGGGGCTACTCTGCATGCTACGCAGTTTAGAATCCACGTCGTTACCACTGAACTGTACTTTCCCGCTCTCTGCACCCAATGCGCAGGATATAATAGTGATATTGGCTCGTGTTTGGCAGTTTCTCTCCAACCGCTTTATCGTAGGTTCGGAAGGTTCGAATGCGTAGACATGCCCGGACTTACAATGCGAGGAAAAAAGGCGCGTCCATACACCTACGTTCGCGCCAATATCAAGGACTATAGCGTCCTCTCGCAGGCCCCGGATCAATGGCTCCACCTCGGAAGTCCGCCATCCGTAGACTAGATATTCAAAGCCACCATTTCGAAGATCTATCCAAAATGGTGCACCGTCAGGACCAACAACTGGACAGTCTGTCCAGCTGTTGAAAATAGTGGCCCCCATTTCAACAAGCCGCCAAAGACCTAAACCGCGTCCGGCAGCAAGCGCCGTCCGTTGCGCAAGCAAAAGCAACCATCGACCTGAAGTTGGAAGAATTACGAGTGGAGTGTAGAATGAGGACCGACGCATATCGAAAAGAAATCAGTTATTCCTGCCAACGCATGATTGAACGACATTGCCCCTGAGCTGTATGGCATATCATTTTATATTGTTACAGGAGGCCGAGAGAACGCAGCGAATTCTCGGCACGCTGATTTGAAGAACGACATTCTCACAGCGATGGAAGCAAACGCTGGACTGGACCTAGTAGAACCCGCGGTGGATCAGCGTAGTCACGTCGTACACGAAACCAATCGATCTCAATCGCAGGTTGACCGCTGCCTCGCCGCGTTCCGAGCCCTATATGTCCCGTGGCTGGAGCATCGACGAGCGCGGCTTTGATAATTTCTCGATCATCAACAAGCACGCGCACGCGGGGAGCCAGCCATTCCACCTGGAAAA